>Ga0056912_1001788_pt1 | contig 9125 bp, 10 predicted proteins | sample EBPBio232013_DNA_FD_55028 | JGI IMG/M metagenome (GOLD analysis project Ga0056912, IMG submission 55028) | Wastewater treatment Type I Accumulibacter community from EBPR Bioreactor in Madison, WI, USA - Reactor 1_5/23/2013_ DNA | ecosystem: Engineered > Bioreactor > EBPR > Anaerobic-Aerobic >... | reverse complement strand
ATTGGGCATCCCCGCGCCGGCGGACCGCGCCGCGGTGCGGGCGGCGACGGCCCCCGAGGGCGTCCTGCACGTGGCCATCCCCGCCGAGGCGGAGCCCACCGAGCCGGTCCGGATCACCCTGAGCGGGACGGGCGCGGAGCCCTCGTTCGGGCACGTCGTGCTGACCGTCGGACGGCACGCCCGGGCGACGGTCGTGCTGCGCCACGAGGGCCGCGCCACGCACGCCCAACTGGTCTCGGTCGTGGCCGGCGACGGCGCCGAGGTCACCGTGGTCAGCCTGCAGGAGTGGGAATCGGGCGCGATCCACCTGGCCGAGCACGACGCGCTGGTCGGCCGGGACGCCACCGTGCGCCACATCGCGGTCACGCTGGGCGGCTCGATCGTGCGGGTGGCCACGAACGCCACGTACGCCGGTCCGGGCGGCACCTTCGAGGGGCTCGGCGTCTACTTCGCCGACGAGGGGCAGCACCTGGAACATCGGCTGTTCGTCGACCACGCCGTACCGCGCTGCACCAGCAACGTCGTCTACAAGGGCGCCCTGCAGGGCGAGACCGCACGCACCGTCTGGGTGGGCGACGTGTTGATCCGAGCCGCCGCCGAGGGCACCGACACCTACGAACTCAACCGCAACCTCATCCTCACCGACGGGGCGCGGGCCGACTCGGTGCCCAACCTGGAGATCGAGACCGGCGAGATCGTCGGTGCCGGCCATGCCAGCGCGACCGGCCGCTTCGACGACGAGCAGTTGTTCTATCTGATGGCGCGGGGCATCCCGCAGGCCGAGGCGCGTCGCCTCGTCGTGCGGGCGTTCTTCGCCGAGGTGGTGGCGCGGATCGGGGTTGCCGAGGTCAGCGACCGGATCATGGCGGCCATCGAGGCCGAGCTCGCCGCGACGATGGGCGCCGCGCAGCAGGGGGAGTCGTGACGTTCGAACGAGCCTGCGCCCTGACCGACCTGCCCGAGCTGGGGGCTCGTCGGGTGGATCTGAGCGGTACGCCGGTCGCGGTGGTCCGCGACGGCGAGGGCACGATCCGCGCCGTCGAGGACACCTGCACCCACGGCGCCGTCAGCCTGTCCGAGGGCGAGGTCGAGGGCTGCCTGATCGAGTGCTGGCTGCACGGCTCGCAGTTCGACCTGCGCACCGGCATCCCGCGGACCCCGCCCGCCACCGCCCCCCTGTATGTCTTCCCGGTCCGCATCGAGGGCGAGGACGTCTATGTCGACGTCGCCGCCCCGATCAACGGCCCGACCCGCTGAACGACCCAGCACGAGGAGATTGACGTGTCCACCTTGCAGATCCGCGACCTGCACGTCTCCGTCGAGACCGAGAACGGTCCGAAGGAGATCCTGAGCGGCGTGAACCTGACGATCCGCTCCGGCGAGACCCACGCCATCATGGGCCCGAACGGGTCCGGCAAGTCGACGCTGGCGTACTCGATCGCGGGCCACCCGAAATACACCGTCACCGCCGGCACCGTCACCCTCGACGGTCAGGACGTCCTGGCGATGTCGGTCGACGAGCGGGCCCGGGCCGGGCTGTTCCTGGCGATGCAATACCCGGTCGAGGTGCCCGGGGTGTCGGTGAGCAACTTCCTGCGCACCGCCAAGACCGCGATCGACGGGCAGGCCCCGAAGCTGCGCACCTGGGTCAAGGACGTCAAGGTCGCGATGGCCGCGTTGAAGATGGACGAGGCGTTCGCCCAGCGCGATGTCAACGCCGGCTTCTCCGGCGGTGAGAAGAAGCGCCACGAGATCCTCCAGCTCGAACTGCTCAAGCCCAAGATCGCGATCCTCGACGAGACCGACTCGGGTCTGGACGTCGACGCGCTGCGGGTGGTCTCGGAGGGGGTGGTGCGCGCCAAGGAGGCGAACGACCTGGGCGTCCTGCTCATCACGCACTACACCCGGATCCTGCGCTACATCAAGCCGGACTATGTGCACGTCTTCGCCGGTGGCCGGATCGTCGAGGAGGGCGGGCCCGAGCTGGCCGACCGGCTCGAGGACGAGGGCTACGACAAGTACGTCTCGCTCCAGCAGGCCGCCTCCGTCGCCGCACCGAGCGCGGCCGGCTGATGGGCGGCGGCGACGCCGCGGTCCTGGAGACGACCCCGACCGCGGCCACCCAGCCGGAGGTGGACGGACTGCGGCCCGGCAGTTCTGTGGCGCCGTTCGACACCGCCGAACTGGCCCGGATCCGCGCCGACTTCCCGATCCTGGGCCGACGGATGCGCGACGACAAGCCGCTGGTCTACCTGGACTCCGGGGCGACCTCGCACAAGCCGCGCCAGGTGCTCGATGCCGAGCGTGCCTTCTACGAGACGATGAACTCCGCCGTGCACCGCGGCGCCCATCAGCTCTCCGAGGAGGGCACCGACGCCTACGAGAGCGCCCGGGCGCGGATCGGGGCGTTCATCGGGGCGCCGGCCCGCGAGGTGGTGTTCACCAAGAGCGCGACCGAGGCGCTGAACCTGGTCGCCTACGCGCTGGGCAACGCCTGCGCACCCGGCGCGCTCGACGGGGTCGCCGAGTCCGTCGCCGCGCGGCTGCGGATCGGACCGGGCGACGAGATCTGCATCACCGAGATGGAGCACCACGCCAACCTGGTGCCCTGGCAGGAGCTGGCCCGGCGGACCGGGGCGACGCTGCGGTGGATCCCGCTGACGGCCGACGGCCGCCTGGATCTGAGCGTGCTGACCGAGGTCGTCACCGAGCGCACCAAGGTGCTCTCGTTCACCCACGTGAGCAACGTGCTCGGGACCCTCAACCCCGTCCGGGCGCTGGTGGCCCGGGCCCGCGAGGTCGGGGCCCTGACCGTGCTCGACGCGTGCCAGTCCGCGCCGCACCGGCGCCTCGACGTGGCCGAGCTCGGGGTGGACTTCATGGCCTTCTCCGGACACAAGATGTTCGGACCGCTGGGGCTGGGCGTGCTCTGGGGCCGCTACGCGCTGCTCGCGGCGTTGCCGCCCTATCTCACCGGTGGGTCGATGATCGAGGTCGTGCGGATGGAGGGCTCGACCTACCTGCCGCCGCCGGAGAAGTTCGAGCCGGGGGTGCCCGCGGCGGCGCAGGTCGTCGGCCTGGCCGCGGCCTGCGACTATCTCGACGCGCTGGGCATGGACCGGGTCGACGCGCATGTCCGGTCGCTGGCCGACCGGCTCCTCGACGGCCTGGCGCAGCGCCCCTGGGTGCGGGTGCTCGGCCCCGAGAAGGGTGCCGATCGCTCCGGGGCCGTCGCCTTCGTGGTGGACGGGGTGCACCCGCACGACGTCGGTCAGGTGCTCGACGACGAGGGCATCGAGGTCCGGGTGGGGCATCACTGCGCGGCGCCGCTGCATCGGGCGCTGGGTGCGGTGGCCTCGACGCGCGCGACGTTCGCGGCGTACAACACCCCCGCGGAGGTCGACGCGCTGCTGGCGACGCTCGACCGCGTCCCGACGATCTTCCGGTTGGAGGTGTGAGTTCGTGGACCTCTATCAGGAGCTGATCCTCGACCACAGCAAGCACCCGCAGCATGCGGGCCTGCGGGAGCCGTACGACGCGCAGGTGCACCACGTGAACCCGACCTGCGGCGACGAGGTGACGCTGCGGGTGCATCTGGCCGACGCGGCCAACGGAGGGGCCGCGACCGTCGCGGACATCAGCTACGACGCGTTGGGCTGTTCCATCTCGATGGCCAGCACCTCGATCCTGGCCCAGGAGTGCCTGGGGCATTCCGTGGCGGAGGTCCTGCAGACGTACGCCGCGATGAAGGCCATGCTGACCTCCCGCGGGCAGGATGCCGGCGACGAAGAGGTCATCGGCGACGGGGTGGCCCTGGCCGGCGTCGCCAAATACCCCGCCCGGGTGAAGTGCGCCCTGTTGTCCTGGTCGGCGCTCGTGGACGCGATGGCCCGTGCGGGCGCCGACCTGACCGCCATGACCGACGAGGATTCCCTGCCGACCCTGGAGGAGACCCGATGAGCGAGACCAGCACCGATCCCGGCGCGGCCGAGGCCACCTCGGCCGACTCGGCCACCTCTGCCGACGAGGCGCCGGTCAACGTCTACGACATCGAAGAGGCGCTGCGCGACGTCGTCGACCCCGAGTTGGGGATCAACGTCGTCGACCTGGGGTTGATCTACGGGGTGCACATCGACTCCGGCGCCCACGCCGTGATCGACATGACCCTGACCTCGGCGGCGTGCCCACTGACCGACGTGATCGAGGACCAGACGGCGCAGGCGCTGGAGGGTCTGGTGGCCAGCCACCGGATCAACTGGGTGTGGATGCCGCCCTGGGGCCCGGACAAGATCACCCCCGACGGTCGGGAGCAGTTGCGCGCCCTCGGCTTCAACGTCTGAGCGGTTCGGCCACCGGTGAGCGTCTTTGCCGGCCAGGACCCGGCGCTACCCGCCGAGAAGGCCACCATCGCCCTGCTCCCCGATGCCGCCCGGGCCGTCACGGCGGTGGTCGAGGCGATCGGTCCGACCGCCTGGGCGGCCCCCTCGCCGTGCCAGGGCTGGTCGGTCCGCGATGTGCTCAACCACCTCGTCGCCGAGCACCGGTGGGCGCCCCGACTGCTGGCCGGGGAGAGCCTGGCGCAGGTCGGCGACGCCTACGACGGCGACGTGCTGGGCGTCGATCCCGTCGCGGCGTGGCGTCGGGCGATGCCGCTCTCGCTGCTGGCCTGGGCGCAGGCCGACCCGACCGGGCAGGTGCACAGCTCGATGGGTCCGCTGGGCGTGGGGGAGTATGCCCATCAGATGCTTCTCGATCTCACCGTGCACGGGTGGGACCTGGCGACAGGCGCCGGCGTGGCCTACCGGCCGGTGGCCGACGCGATCGAGGACGGCATCGCCTATGAGCAGCCGTTGGTGCAGGCCGGTCAGAAGACCGCCATCTTCGCCGCCCCCACCGGCTACCGCGGTCCGGACCGGCTCGGGGTCCTGCTGGCGCTCACCGGCCGGGACCCCGCCCGGGCGCCCGGTTCGCCGCGCTGAGGACCCGCACGGATTTCCGGAAAGGCCCGGGACCTGCGCAGACGGCACGCGTATGCTGGACCGCCGGCAGCGGCTCCGATCGATGCAGCGCCGGCAAGGGGGATCGGTGGGTGCAGATGAGGGGACGCGACGCCCGGAATTGACGATGTTCGCGGTCCAGCTCGGGCGTGCGATGGAGGCCCGTGGCCTGTCCCTGGAGCGGATCAGCGCGCACCTGCGCGCCCGGGGGCACCGCATCAGCGTCGCCACCCTGAGCTACTGGAAGACCGGACGCAGCATTCCCGGCCGGACCCCCTCGATCCGGGCCGTCGGCGCCCTCGAAGAGGTCCTGCAGGTGCCGCGCGGCAGCCTGGCCCGGCTGATCCCGCGGGCCGTGGCCGGTCCGGCGGCGTCGGCGACGGTTCGGATCGTCGATCTCTTCGAACAACAGCGGCTGGTCGATGAGATGGTCCGGGATCTCGGCCGGACCTGGGACGAGGGCGTCGAGCTGGTGGCCATGCACGCGGTGTCCACCGTCGACGAGCGCGGCCTGCTGGTCGCGACGACCTGCCGGGAGGTGCTCCGTGTGGTGCGCGAGGACACCGACAGCTACCTGATCGGCCTGGGCTACCCGCTGGGCGGGTGCCTGCCGACGATCGCGGCGGTCAGCGGCTGCCGCGAGGGTCGGTGGCGCTATGCGGCCGCGGAGTCGACGGCGGTGCGGGAATTGATGCTGCCCATGCTCGGGGTCGGTGCCACCCACGTCATCGACTACGACATCAGCTACGACGTACCCTCGCCCGCCGTCGTCGTCCCGATGGCCTACGTCCTCGGGACGACCTCCCCGGTCCGGGAAATCTACGTCGAGGTGCGGTTCACGCCGGGGGCCGAACCCGCCGAGGTCTCCACCATCGAGATGACCCCGGAGGCGGAATCGCTGCAGCGCAGCCCCGGCCGGGACCGGATGGCCTTGCACCGGCGGCTGTTCGGCCCTGGCAAGCTGGGCTTCGAGTGGGAGAGCCACCCGCCCGAGGAGGACTGATGCGCGCGGTCTGCTACGCGTCGTACGGCGCCCCACCGCGCCTGACCGAGCTGCCCGATCCGGACTGCCCGGCCGACGGCGTGGTGCTGCGGGTCGCGGCGACCGGGGTGTGTCGCTCCGATTGGCACGCCTGGCAGGGCCATGATCCGGTGCCGCTGCCGATGGTTCCGGGCCACGAGCTGGTCGGCGAGATCATCGAGGTCGGACGGGAGGTGCGGCGCTGGGCGCCGGGGGCCCGGGTGACCGTCCCCTTCGCGTGCGGATGCGGCCGCTGCGAACACTGCGCCGCCGGCGCCACCCAGGTGTGTCCCGCGCAGACCCAACCGGGCTTCACCCGCTGGGGTTCGTTCGCGGACTACGTGGCGATCGAGTCGGCGGACGCCAACCTCGTCGCCCTGCCGCCGGAGCTCACCTCGATCGAGGCGGCGGCGCTCGGGTGCCGGTTTGCCACCGCGTACGGCGCGCTGCGGCACCTCGGCGGGGCCGGCGCCGGTCCGGGCTCGGGGCTGGTGATCTGGGGCTGCGGCGGGGTGGGCCTGTCGGCGATCGCGCTGGCGGCGGCGACCGGCGCCCGCATCGTGGCCGTGGACCCCTCGGAGGCGGCCCGCGAGGCCGCAGCGGGCCTCGGGGCGATGGCCGGTCTCGATCCGAGCGGGCTGACTCCGGCCGCGGCGGCCGACGCGGTGCGCGACCTGCTGGGCGGCGGCGCACACGGCAGTATCGACGCCGTCGGCCGGCCCGAGCTGCTCGCCGCCGGCGTGCTGGCGCTGCGACCGCGGGGCCGGCACGCGCAGGTCGGACTCCTGCTGGGCGACGATGCCGCGACGGCCGTGCCGATGGGGCCCGTGATCGCCCGGGAACTGCAGATCCGCGGCGTGCATGGTCTGGCCGCCCAGCACTATCCGGCGCTGCTGGACCAGGTGCGCACCGCGGCCATCGATCTTTCCCGACTGATCGGTCGGGTCGTCGGCCTGGCCGAGGCCCCCGCCGCGCTGGCCGCGATGAGCGCGCCGGGCGCGGTCGCCGGGCTGACGGTGCTCGACCTCAGCCGATGAAGGTCGGAATCTACGGGACGGGCCGGGTGGCCGGCTCCCTGGCGCGCGCGCTTAGCGCGCTGCCGGGCGTGNCNAGCTCGTCGGGCTGGCCGGNCGCNGGCCNGACCGGGTCGCCGCNCTCGCGCGNGCCACCGGGGTGCCGGNCTGCTCCGCCGATGAGGTGACCCGGGCCGCGGACCTGCTGCTGATCCTGGTNTCCGACGGCGCGATCGGCCCGGTCGCGGCCGAGCTGGCCGCATCCGCCGACCTGCCCGGAGGCGACGACCAGGCGGGCCTGGCCGCGCGCTGGGTGGTGCACTGCGCCGGGTCGTGGGGGCCAGAGGTGCTCGCGCCCCTGACAGCGCGCGGCTGGGAGGCCGCGACATGGCACCCGCTGCAGGCGTTCCCCACCGCCCAGAGCAGCCCGATGATCGGCGCGACCTGGACGATCACCAGCGACGACGAACCGCTGGCGGCCTACCTTGAGGCGCTCACCGGGCAGCTGCACGGCCGGCCGCATCGGCTGGCCGCGCAGCACCGCGCGGCGTACCACGCCGCCGCCGTCATGGCGGCCAACTACCCGGCCGCGCTGGTCGCTCACGCGGTGGCGGTGCTGGGGGACTGTGGTTTTCCCCCGGACCGCGCGGTGCAGGCACTGCTGCCGTTGGCCCACGGCGCGCTGGACGCCCTCGCCGAGGCGGGNGTGCCCGGCGGGCTCACCGGTCCCGNGATGCGCGGNGATGTGGCAACCATCACGTCNCACCTGCGAATCCTGGACGAGCGTCCGGACACGGCGGCCCTCTATCGGGCGGCTGGCCTGGGAATTGTGCCGTTCGCGCAGGCCCAGGGGCTCCCCGAAGACGTCGCAGCGAGATTGCGGGCCGCCCTCACGCCCTCGGAGAACCTCCCTTAAGCTCTGTCGGACCCGTTGCACCGTCGCGCGGGCCCCATCGCGAACGACATCGAGTTCCGTAGGAGAACGCCTTGCCATTTCGCACCATGGTGACCGGCAAGATCCACCGCGCCCGCGTGACCGCCGCCGACCTGCATTACGTGGGGTCGATCACGATCGACGAGGATCTGCTCGACGCCGCGGGCATCCTGTCCTACGAACGGGTTCAAGTCGTCGACATCGACAACGGCGCCCGGCTGGAGACCTACACGATCCCCGGCGCGCGCGGCTCGGGGGAGGTCCAGCTCAACGGCGCCGCCGCCCGGCTGGTCTCGCCCGGCGATCTCGTCATCGTGATGGCCTACCAGCTCGTCGAGGCCCCGGTGGCGCCCGACTTCCACCCCCGCGTCGTCCTGGTCGACCCCGCCGACAATTCGATCGACCGGCTCATCACCAGCCGGGACGACCCTCACGCGCTCGTCGGCGCGACGATGCTCGCCGCTGCGGAGCGGGACTTCGGGGCGGGCATGGTCGCGGAGGCCGTCGCCAGCGCCGGTGCGGAGCGGGAGGGCTGATGCGCGTCACCATCGCCGAGGTGCACCGGCGCTACGGTCGCGGGGAGCGGATCACGATGGTCACGGCGTACGACTACACCGCGGCCCGCATCGTCGACCGCACCGAGATCCCCCTGATCCTGGTGGGGGACTCCCTGGGGATGGTGGTCCAGGGGCACGACTCGACCCTGCCGGTCACCGTCGACGACATCGTCTACCACACGCGCGCCGTGGGGCGTGGGGCGCAGCGGGCCCTCGTCGTTGCCGACCTGCCGTTCCTGACGTATGCGACCGAGCAGGACGCGCTGCGCAACGCCGGGCGGCTGATGGCCGAAGGCGGCGCCCAGTCGGTCAAGCTCGAGGGGGGCGTGGCCGTCGAGACGACGATCCGCCGCGTAGTCGACGCCGGCATCCCGGTCATGGGGCACGTCGGGTTCACCCCGCAGTCGGTGCACAGCATCGGGTTGCGGGTGCAGGGCAAGGACGCGGCGCGCGCCCGCGAGGTGTTGCGCGATGCGTTGGCGGTGCAGCGGGCTGGCGCCTGGGCCGTGGTGCTGGAGCTCGTGCCGGCGCCGCTCGCGCGGGCCATCACCGAACGCCTGGAGATTCCGACGATCGGCATCGGCGCAGGGCCGGATTGCTCGG
>Ga0056912_1001773_pt1 | contig 9191 bp, 9 predicted proteins | sample EBPBio232013_DNA_FD_55028 | JGI IMG/M metagenome (GOLD analysis project Ga0056912, IMG submission 55028) | Wastewater treatment Type I Accumulibacter community from EBPR Bioreactor in Madison, WI, USA - Reactor 1_5/23/2013_ DNA | ecosystem: Engineered > Bioreactor > EBPR > Anaerobic-Aerobic >... | reverse complement strand
CATTATACCACGCAGTTAAAGAGCGTTCAAGCGATTGCCGTACCAAATTGATGTTATTTTTTCTTCAAGGTGACCAGTTCGTTTTGACCATCTGAATTGGTGGTGTACTCAACGACAACCTCGTCTCCGGTCTCAATACCGACCAATAACGTCTCAAAGTCGAAGCTACGAAGTACTAAATACTGATCGCCAACCTTCACTTCGATGCTATTATTATCAATTTGTCCTTGGTAAATCCCATCCGCTGAGAAAAGCTCAATCGGCTTAGATTCAAGTAATGCGAATTCTTCCGTCATTTCATTCACAACTTCAGTCACTTCTAAATCCCCGACAAATTTGATGATGACATAGGGATAAGTGATGACTTGAGGAACCACCGCATCCTTTCCAGGCTTACCTTCACCTACGAGAATCTTATATTCACCGTCATAATCGGCTAAGCTGACCACTTCAATTCCGTAACCCCCTGTCGGCTTCTCCCCACTGGAAATCATGACGATTTGCTCCCCTTCACTTTGCCAAACATGATAGCCTCTGTCGACGATAAGGGCGTTCACCTCAAGTGCAATTTCAGTTGGAAGTTCGTCGATATAAACGGTGTCAAAATCGATTGCTGCGCCAAACTCATCTGTAGCAATTTCCGTCTGTGGTGCAGTGGTATCTGTGGACTCATTACTCCCACAACCCGTCATGACGAGCATCAATAATAGCATCATCATGATGCCCATCGTGAATCTCTTTTTACTCATATCTACTCTCCTTAGAACGTCCAATTACCTGCGCTAAACAATTTCACTGTTTCACCGGTCTTCGTATAGGCGACGATTTCCATTTCTGGGCCGCCGATCATGAAATCCACATGAATCAAGCTGAAATTGGCGCCTTTTGCTTCCAGTTCTTCTTGTGTGAGGTTTGACCCATTTTGCATCGCGTAGGCATAAGCTCTTCCGAGCGCCAAATGTACCGATGCGTTTTCATCAAACAAGGTGTTGTTGAAAAGGATTCCCGTATTAGAAATAGGTGAATCGTTTTGAACCAATGCCACTTCCCCTAAGTAGCGCGCGCCTTCATCGTTACCGAGCATCGCATCAAGGACTTCTTTACCTTTTGCTGCATAATAATCGACCACTTTGCCGTCTTCAAAGGTAAAACCAAAGTCTTCAACAAGTTTACCATTATGACTGAGTGGTTTCGTGGATTTCACTGTGCCGTTTACCCGATAACGGTGAGGTGTCGTGAAAACCTCCTCAGTCGGAATATTGGCGACGAATGGAATCCCTGCTAAGCTTTGTTTCGACCCACCCATCCAGTAGTGTTCATCAGCGAGGCCAATTTCAAGCGCTGTGCCTGGTGCAGTAAATACTAATTTTTCAAATTGCTGATCGTTAAGGTAATTTTTATATTTCTTTAAATTCTGATCGTGAACCTTCCACGCTTCAACAGGATCCTTTTCGCTAACGCGCGTGGCGTCAAAGATTTTATCCCATAGTAAGTCCATGGCCGTTTCCACAGATTCATCTGGATACACACTTAAAGCCCATGCTTCAGACGGAACCGCCGCGATGCACCATTTGGTTTGTCCAGTCATACGGTATTTTGTCGCTGGAGACATCGCTGCAGAAGCGTTTCTTTGATCTTTTGCGATGATGTCACCAGGGATGTCTTTTAAAAGCTCAGGATCTGGTGCAATGATGTAAAGATGATGGTAATTACTTTCATACAACTTGATTAATAGCTCGACTTTCCACTCTGGATATTGTTCAAAAACATAATCCTTTGCGTGGTGATAACGCGCTAAGGTCATGGCATCATCTGCCATCATGAACTCAACATGTTTTGCACCTGCAGCATAAGCCTTCTTCATGGCTTCACGCGCTAGTGGTAATCCCGAAGCATTTGAGGTTATGATTAGTCCTTCCATAGGTTGAACATTAATGCCGACATTGACCACCAAATCTGCGTATTTCTCGAGTTGTGCCGTATAGTCCTTCATATTAGTCTCCTTTACAACTTTTTGACTCAACTTTAATTATAATGGAAGCTAATATTTCGGGCAAGGAAATAATAAGCTACTCTTCAACGATCAGCGCATCCGGTGCGTTTTTCTTAACACTCTCAATGCCGTTTAAGCAGTTTGCCTTCGTTTTATAGCCCTCGGACTCCAAAATGATTTCTCCATTCTTCGCTTTTAATCGAAAACGACATTCTCCAGCCTTATCCACATACATTTCAAATTTTGGATTGGTGACTTTTTCGAAGCCTTCTACAGTTTGATCTTCAAAATGGGCAACAGCGACATTGTGCTTCACACTCTCGATGCCATTTAAGCAGGACCTTTTGCTGGAATACACTTCTGAAGTGCCGATGACTTGACCATTAGTGGCTTTTAAATCGAATTTTACGCCTGTTTTTGTTTCCCTAACGACAAATTTTCCCATAACAAATCTCCTTTATTCATTTTTTGAACTACTATATTATTACCAGTTCTGGAAATGAATAAACATTGCGATTTATTACAATAGGTTTGCTGGCATGAGCATCACGCGATCTCTGCCTTCATCCTTAGCTTGATAGAGGGCTTTATCCGCCATATCCACTGCCTGTCTAATCTGATCGGCTGAAAGCTCACCAAAAGTGCCTCCGACACTTATGGTCACAGTAGTGCCATCTGAAAGGCCCCTATCGATGGCCATGGAAGCCACACGCTTGCGCGCTTGCTCCATTAGATCGATAGCGTCTTCTTTTGTTTCACATCTGACAAACGCGATAAATTCTTCACCGCCATACCGACCGAAAAGGTGATCCCTGAACAGTTCACCGAGTCCTTTCGCGATGGTTTTTAAACACCAGTCCCCCCTAACATGTCCAAAGGTGTCATTATATCGTTTAAAATAATCGATATCCAGAATCATCATGACGCCTTTAATCCGTGACTGATTTTCAAAAAACTGCTTAGAACGCTTTTCCAGACCTCTTCGATTAAGCACCTCCGTCAGCTCATCATACTGATTTTCTTTAATCAACTCTTGATGTTTTTCCCTCATCTGCTCCAGTGCTTGCTTCTGAACTTCGACATCCTTGATTAAGCGTTCATTGATGATATTTAGCTCATGTCGTTCAGAAACATCATTCGACCTGGCAATCTCTATGGATAGGATTTCAAGCTTTTTAGAGAGATTACTGGCATCCACTTCATTCAACTTTAAATGATGGTTGCGATAATAATCAAAGGCCATCCGGTAATCCCGCTGGCTTTCATAATAGGATGAAATCAGTAGATAAATATCGGCCACTTTTTTTTCAAATTTTTGAGCGATGGCGATTTCCAAGGCTTCATTTAAATTTCTCATCGGGCTTTTCCCGGAGATGACATCTAAACTGGCCATTTCAACTAAAAGGTCTACGAGGTAAAACTTGTTTTCCACCACCTTAAGCTTCTCTAATGCTGAAAGGAAATAGTCTCTCGCCTTCGATAACTGACCCGCATGAACATTGGCACGGCCGAGCTTGGTCTCGATCTCTCCTTGCTCCAGTAAGTGGTTCATGTCCTTGATGATCACATACGCACGTGTCAGATGGGTCAGCGATTTATCGTACTGCTTGCTATGGAAAAGGACCTCGCCCATGTTGAGATGAATGGCTGAAGCATTGACCATCAACGCGTTCTCGAGTGCAATTTTCAAAGCTTTCTCATAATACTTGAACGCTTTATCATCGTTTTTTGCTTCCCTGTAAATTTCACCGATGTTATTCAGAATCGAGGTCTCCAAATTCGCGTCAGAGGCCTTTTGTGCCAATGGCAGGGCGGACAAAAAATAAGAGATGGCATCGTCATAGGCACCAAAATAGAAATAGATGATGCCGATAATATTCTGTGCTCTACATATGCCAATCACATCTTCACAGGATTTAAGTAGATCTAGTGATTGGAAGGCATAGTTTAGCCCTTTTCCATAATCCGACATGACACGGCATGCATAGGCCATGTGAAACAAAGCTTGCCCAGAAATCAACCTTAGTTGATGCTTGCTAGATAGCTCTAAAACCATTTCAGCCGCTGCGAAAGAACGCTTTGGGTCTTCTGATGCCAGCCGTTTCGAACGAATAAGCTCGTGGTTTAAATAGGTTGTTAACTTCAAAATACCCTCCTAACGCAATCCGTCTATGGCAATATTCTATCACGGATTTTGTATGGGAGGGTATTAATTATCATTATAAATGGATCCCTTTTGATGCGATCAAATAGTAGCCCCACTGGTTATAATTATTGATTTCAGCAGGACGTTCCAGGCCAGACATCATCGTATAAAGACGATTGAAACACCTAAATAGATAATCCTCCACTTCGCGTGTGGCACATCTTATTGATTCAATCCCTAGAAGTGTCACATTTTGATTACCGTCGATAATGAGGTGTTCTGTCGACAGGTTAGGTAAATAAAGTGAAGGCAGCTCCTTAAATAGTCGGTATGTGGTTTCATAAATTTGTAGCAGTACGTGATGCGTTTCTGCCTCAGTCAAAAGGCCTTCGTTTTCGATTTTAGCATTCAACGGTTCTCCAGCGGCATAGCGCTTTAATAGGTACCGATAGGATGTTGTTTCATAAACAGCTGAGATTTCAGTTAGTCCGGGGTATTTCTTAAGTGCTATCGGGTGCGCCATGTAGCGTATTGAAGATATGGCCTTTAGAACGAACAGGTGTCCATCGCATTTTCGTTCTAACAGATAAAGGTTGCTCAGATCGCTTTTACTGAGCAGTGATTTGATATGATATTCTTTTAGTAAAGTGCTTCCAAATTCACTTTTGTATAAGTCGAATTCGACACTTTTCTTAAAGTCGTTCTTCTTGTCTGTCATAACACCACCCGATAGCACTGAAATACTTTGAATTCAGTATAGCTCAGGTGGCTAAAGAAACCTTATTCAAATTGCACACTTTTTAGGTTCGACTGGTTGTGATAGTGGTCATGTTTTAGTATAATGGTAATTGATTACAAAAACATGACCAAGTGGAGCCAATTATGGATAATCGTAAACCTACCACAGAAATATTAGCTGAGCGGCTAATCAATAGCCATGATATTCACACGTTTCTAGACCATCATGATAAAAAAATAGATGCGGAGCACTTTAATGATTTTCTCTACAAACTAATCGAGGCCAAAGGGCTTAGGATTTCCGATTGTTTAAAGCGTTCACAAATCAATGAATCCTATGGTTATCAACTGTTTAATGGTAAGCGGCAACCTTCGCGCACAAAAGTACTCCAAATCGCGTTAGGCATCAACTGCACACTGGAACAGACTAATCGGCTTTTGAAACTCGCTGAAAAATCGGAGCTCTATGTAAAGGATCAACGCGATGCCGTGGTGATGTTTGCACTGAATAAGGGCTGGTCCCTATACGACACAGAAGAGCTTCTACTTGAGCGCGGACTAGAGTCCATCATCAAAACAAAGGAATAAGACATATAATGGTGTGCATACATAAAAAGACAATCCCCATTACTCTGGAGATTGTCTTTTTGATTTACCACTTATTCGTAGCTTTCCAAAAGGATTTTTCCGATGAGGGTACAACCTAAATGATACGTCTCACCTTCGCCTATTCTTGCCACGATGAAATTTTCATCACCATAACTATGAATAAACACTTCTCTGCCATCTTCAAGTGTAATGCTCATGGTTGCACCTGCTATCATTTCGATAAACGCGGTGTCCATGATGTAGCTTTCATTAAAGGCAGCTTTTATGGCTTCTACTTCCGTACTTGAAAAAGCTTTATCGATGGTGTTCCCATCCAAATTTGTCAGTGTTATCTTCACGATTCCCTCAATTTGACGGTCGAAGGCCATGGCTTTCGCATTTGGATCAGTAACGGCTAAGCTAGTACCTGCTGCCGGGTCAGCTGTGGTTTCCTCTGGTGTGGCTGAAGCCTCAGTGGTTTCCTCAACAGCGATGGGCATTTGAACCGGCTTATCCCCACTTTTATCCTGCTGCTCAGCAGGTGATTTCGTCGTACACCCTGTTAGAACCACGATGCCTGTCATTAATAATATCCCGAATTTCAAATGTCTCGGTCTTGATTTCATATCGGACCTCCTCTAAATAACCTAGTTTAATGTATTTTGTGTTCTGCAGATGATAATAAGACGGAGGTAGCCTAAAAAAAGTTCCACTTTCAGCAAAATACTGAAAATGGAACTTATCTTTAAAACTGATTCTCAGGTTTCTTATAGAAGTCAAACTTCGATTCGATAAACTTGAGACGATGCGTGTCAGGTGAAGACATATGCGCCGTAATGTCCTCGAAAATATATTCCCACGACCATAATGATTCGTTGAGGTCGAGGTATTCTCTTACAAACTCGGATGTAGAAGGTGTAATCGGATGTAGAAGGGTGAGAATAACCTTAGAAGCGTACAAACAGTCCGCTACGACACTGGCTCTCAACTCGTTATCGTCTTGATCATCAGCCATTTTCATGTACTTGGACCAGTACTTGCTCACGTTCCTAATCACATCGTCCAGCGTATAGATGACGAGATGGAACTCATGTCTCGCCATGTTGTGCTCGTAGTCAAGCACTGCCTTTTCAATCAGCGCCTTCATTTCGTCCTTAATGGCCACTCTAGGCACCATGGAATCAAAATATTTTTGAGACGTATAAAAACACGACCTTAAAAGCCTGTTATAGACATTGGTCAAGAGATTGCCATCCTTCAGCACCACATCAGGGGCATCCTCTGGACAGCTTGGATCGAATGGTTTCGGGCTAAAGCTGACGCTCTTCTTAGAAAGACCTAAGCTTAAGAAATGCATACGGAGTTGATCCTTAGAATAATGGTCTAAGAGTTCATGAGCCATAGGTGGTTTAATATCACTCGAGCTGCTCGCCTTAGAATCGAGGAACAATAAATGGCAGTTGGCCACTAGCTGAGGAAAATTCACTTTCTCAAGGTTGTCCTTATCTTCAGGATGAATGCCGAGGTAAGCCATCAGCATGCCCATTTCTGCAACGCCATAGAAGTAGATGTTGTCCTCACCGATAAACTGGAATACTTTTGCCTCTGGGTCTAGCCACCACTTCGTCCAGTCACTGCTGGGCTTATTTTGGCGCTTCAAGTGGGTAATGCAGAACGAGATCGGTGCCCACAATGATTCTGGCCATACCCAGAAGGTCAGGTCCTCGAGGCCATCCTTGCTAGGTACTGGAACGCCCCAGTTGATGTTTCCTGAAAGCCTGAAAGGTACTAAAGTTTTACCTGTACGGTAGCGTATCCCTTCAGCATCGAGAATCTCTCTGGCAGCGTCTCTCGCGTCAAGTGATGAAAACTCATAGGTGAGTGAGGGCTTTTTGCCATCATCTGCGATGTCATTGGCACCCACCTTAACGCCCTTTTCTACTAGCATTTCATGGTCCTTACGCTTAATGTAGATTACTGGCGGCTTTAAAAACTCTTCAATGGTATTGGTCACATTTGCACGGACCTTCTCCTTGCGCATTTTTCCCACCATGTCTTTAAGGTGGTCCATATAATCGTCGAGGATAAAATACCAGTTGTTCACGTCTTTTAATATCGGCTTGACGCCTGAAAGCGTGCTCACTGGATCGATAAGTTCATTTTGCATGTATTGGTGGCCGAGTGCACATTCATCCGCATACGCTTTATCTGAAGTACACCCATCCACTGGGCATTTACCAACCACTTGACGACCGTTTAAAAACACGTTCTCCACGGGATCGAAAAATTGCGGTGATGACATGATTTTCAGCGTCCCTTGATCATATAGCGCTTTGAAGAGTTCCTCAGATACCTTATTATGCACAGCGCCACTCTCACCAAACGCAGACGCGCCATATAGATTCGGTGCAACGTCATAATCCGCTAAAACTTGAGTCTGTAATTTATAAAATCTGAATACGTAGTCTTCCATGGAAATTTGCTCGCCAGTCTCCTCGATGTGCTTTTTATAGCTGGCGAGAATCGGTGAGCCATAACAATCCGTTCCGGAAACGAAAATGACGTTATCAGTGCCGATGCGGTCTCTTAAAAAACGCGCATACGTATCCGCATGGATAAACACGCCGCCGATATGGCCAAAGTGGAGAGATTTGTTGCCGTAAGGCATACCCGCTGTGATTACAGCGCGCTTGGGGAATTCTGGTCTAGGTCTTTTCGGTGCGTTCATAGACATCCTCCTCTATTTGATTAATAATCCGCCGATTTTTGCATCAAAAAACCCCCACAGTCGTTATGACTGTAGGGGCGATATGCTCGCGGTGCCACCCTAATTCGCTAAAAAGCCTCTTCGGGTACTGAATACCCTAGTTCTATAACGTGAACCGACGTCGTACCATCACATAAGATCCGGTACGCTGCTCAGAGCCTTGCTTCGTAGAAACCGACACGACCCGTTCTCAGCATTAGGGCTCTCTGTGCGTGCGTGAAACCACTACTCTTCTCGTCAAAGCATTTTGAATATTAATGATGAAAGTATATGCTTTTTAACTATTTTTGTCAAGTTTTGCCCGATTCTAACGCAATCCTAATCTAAATATGGCATAATGTCCCTATCAATAACATAGAAGGTGTGTCCATGATAACCGAACGATTTACACTGAATATCGACNAAGCCATCCAAATGTGGCATGACACGGCAAATTTAAGGCTAAAACGCCATAAATACTCTAGACTGAAGCAATTATTAACCTATTTAAAAATAAAACGGTCGCTTAAAAAAGTCATCACCTTAATTTCAGAGAACTATCTCGGTGACCCCTCACCAAATTTAAACCGTTTAAAGGCTGAACCTCAGTTAAGACAGCTGATATCCCTATGGTTTGAAATGGATCCACTTGCCTTTGAATCAGCTCTTAAGGGTGACTTCGTAACGGCCACGGAGGATTTCATCCATCGCGTTAAAACCAAATGGCCTCAGATGCCTCATGAAGAAATATTCCAGGCTTTAAGAAATGTCTGGATTATGGTCGCGATACAAATGATGGCCGGTCGAGAAATTATGCTCACCGATGCCATGTTTGCATACAGCATGCTTTATCCCCTTACTGATAACCTCCTCGACGATGCAAACCTTTCACGTGAAGAAAAAGGTGCCTTTTGTAATCGTTTAGGTGGGTGGCTACGCGGCATACCAGAAAAGGTGAACACAGAGAGAGAGCAGGATAT
>Ga0056912_1001763_pt1 | contig 9221 bp, 10 predicted proteins | sample EBPBio232013_DNA_FD_55028 | JGI IMG/M metagenome (GOLD analysis project Ga0056912, IMG submission 55028) | Wastewater treatment Type I Accumulibacter community from EBPR Bioreactor in Madison, WI, USA - Reactor 1_5/23/2013_ DNA | ecosystem: Engineered > Bioreactor > EBPR > Anaerobic-Aerobic >... | reverse complement strand
AGCAAGTAATAATTTCAGTAATAGCTACTTTTCGTTTGAGTACTATAAAAATGGTACACGTATTGGCACGAGTGGGACAAGATACTTTGAGCTCCTAACTTCTAATACTGGAAAAATTACAGGTGTACGCTTCACTCATATTTTCTTCGATCCAAACGGCGGCTATGAAATTAAGGTCTCCAGCAATAATAGCGGATTCGTGATCAAGAGCTTTGAGGTTAAGTAATCTGAATACTTTACAGCAAAATGGGTATATATAAACTAGGCAAAATGAACCTATCTAGATGAGTAAAGAAGGTGTTTTTATGAACATTCAAATCAGGCCAGAGGCGAAGGCTCTGATTGAGAGAGAACATCATCAATGGATTACCCTTCATGCGGATCGTGAATGCGTGGGGGCAAACTGTTCTGAGTCCTATTTGCACCCGATGTTGGGATTTCACAAGCCAACAGAAAGTGAAGCAGAGCGTTTCGACGTATTTCAGGTATCAGGTGTAACGGTGTTTGTTGATCGCGAGTTGGAGATCCTTCCTGAGGTGGATATCGATGTTAAGCATCATATGCTCAAGGATGTGGTGATTGCTACGACTAGACACGAAGCACCGATTATGACCCATATAAAACTATAAGCATCACAAATGTATTTTTATGGCCACTGGGATTAATATCCTGGTGGTTTTATTTATTTGTCTCTATGATATAGAATTAAGTTGAATCTTTTCCATCGATGATATACCTTAAAAGAGTGATCGTATGATGCATTATAGAGGTGACCGATGAATTATCAAAGATTATTAGAATATAAGTTTTTTATAGACGCGTTACCTGATATCATCTTAATCATAAAGGATGGAAAAATTATACTGGCGAATAAAAAGGCGGAAGAGGTTCAAACCGCTTTGATCGGTGCGGATATTAGCGATTTTATTAAATCGTCATTTGAAAGGGCGCAATATCGATTGTCTTTACTTTCTGAGGAAACTAAGGTTGTCGGACCGACAGATTATGAGGTAACTCTTAAGAGTGGCGAAAAAAGACAGTTTGAGATGATTTCCACCTATTTTACGATTGATGGGATGCCTGCAACATTAACCACTGCCTGAGATTCATGGGTTAGCGTTTGGTATGGTTTATGTCCCTGCTAAAAACGTGAGCGGTGATCTTTATTTTATGAAACGAATCTCTGAAACACAAAGCGTCGGTATTATCGGAGATATATCTGGAAAAAGGATTAAGTGCCGCCATGATTTTGTTGCAGCTATACTCATGGGTGTCACGTAACGAATCGGAAGAAACTTTATTTCGTGAGCTAAACCCATGCTAAATCAATGTATCCAGTAGATTAATGCAAGTTTCTGTCAAACTGGTACCTGGCTTGGTCATGGAATAAACTTTGAATCACATTAGTAAATGATCAGCGACATTGACCATGAGCAACGATAATTGACATATGTGATGTCCGGTTTTGGTCATCACAAGTGGTCCAGGTTTAGGCATTGACTGGATTTGGTATATGGGTTGATCTTTGAATTTGTCCATGAATATAAAAACTGCTCATGGTTATTGTCCATGAGCAGCGGTAAATGATTTGCTGTTTGTCCATGAGTGGTGATGTGCTGGTGGATGGCGGAGGTATTGGAACAACAATTAGAGGGCTGGATGAAAAAAGAAGGTTTTATAATCGGTTTGGTGTGTTCGGTTTAATTGTATACTCCGATAAACTAAAGCCACTATCACGGACTTACAGCTCCAGCTTCACTGAGATTTAGTGCCACTCTCACGGTAAGTGAGCCATCAGTCTTTAATAAAAGTGATGGGTTTATGTATTATGCATATCTTAGGGGGTACACATGCTGATAAATCATGATGTTCACATTGAGAAAGAAATATTCGAGATGTATGATCGAATTGAAATGGGTAAACATTCGGTTTGTAAGGCATGCCAAGAAGCAAATGTAAATCTTACAAAACCTGTTTCATTTTGGTTTGTGGGAGAGAAGTATTACAATAGCCAATATAGGGTGTTATTTGTTGGTAAGAATGCAAGAGGAAAAGTAGGCTCTTTAGTGGATGATTATTATAATTCAACATTAATTGCAAGTAGTTTATGGCAGAAATCATGGCCTTACTGGAGTTATACACGTGCGATTTCGGAAAGTCTTTATGGAACAGAAGATGGTGACTATATCGCATTTACCAACATAATCAAATGTAATAATTCGGATACGGTTGATACGACTACACAAAATATGATGACAAACTGTATCGAAAAATTGAAGATAATCAAAAATGAAATTAAAATTCTAAATCCAAAAAGCATTGTGTTCATTACTTCTCAGCATTATGATCACATGTTTCAGCATGTATTTGATGATATAGTTGATTCAAACAAGTATATAGCCAATATTGGTGCTAAAAAAATGGATGTATGGGAGTTTAAAGGTTTTATTTGTGATGAGTCTATAAATGTACTACGTATTGGGCATCCAGAACGGAAAAAGAAATATGACTTTGTAAATTTAGTGGTTAATTGGATTATGTCACGCGATTGAAATGTTTAATAACCCCATAGGTGTTGTCAGGTTCCGACTTAAGGGTGTCACGTAACGAAACGGTATTCCTATCGGTGTCAGATACGAAACGGAAGAAACTTTATTCCATGAGCTAAACCCAAGCTAAATCAATGTCTCTAGAAAATTAATGTGAGTTTCTACCGAACTTGTACCTGGCTTGGCTATGGAATAACTGGGTTTGGTATGTGGAGTGATCTTTGAATTTGTCCATGAATATAAAAACTGCTCATGGTTATTGTCCATGAGCAGCGGTATTATCATCTCTAGTTTTCATATAATTTTACGACCTTGTTAATTTTTAAAATGGAGCCCTGTGGAATTGGAAGATGAACTAAATCAACGCTCTTATTCAAAATTGACTCAACATCTGATTTTAGCTCATATAACATAAATAATGAAACATTTGGGGTCATAAATTCTATTAACAAATCAACATCACTATCTTCGTTAGCATTTCTTTCTGTATAGGAGCCAAACAAAGAAACGGTCTTAATTGGGTATTTATTTGCAGTTTTAGCTAGAGCATCGCGAATTTGATCTTGAGACAGCATTAGAGCACCTCCAAAGTAGAATTATTACTAATTTCATTATACATTATCAGCTGTATGTTGTCACTTGGATGAAACTAAACATGCTGGTGGATGGCGGAGGAGATATCAGAACAATCAGGGGGCTGAGTGAAATGAGAAAATTTTCTAAACTATTTGGTGTGTTAGGCTTTATTGCGGTTGAAATGTTTTTTTATTTTAGAAGTGGTCAGGATGATCTCGAGATGTTCTTTATGATCTGGATATTTATCTCAGCTGCGCTTATTTTAAATAACACGTTTAGGCGAGGGGATAGACCCGCGATGCTGGGTCTCGGCGGGAATGATAGTGTAAAATACGCATACCTTTCGAGTACCTTTATGGAAAGTGAGCTGAGTTCTGGGAAAAAAAATAAGCCTTCGAGACTTGGTGGTCTGTTTGACTTATGGAATTTGATTTATATAGGTTTCTTAATGATCAATATCATCGGATATATCGTGGTGATGCCGAAGTAAATTCAAATAGTGAGCTGGTGTGTTGAAGATGTGAAGCGGGGCATTGGCACAGCATAAACGGTATTTGTTTAATAATTAGGATCTTACCTTTTTCGCTTTTTATCTATCAGCGCTTTACGCTTCTCAGCTTGTTGGTCTTTCTTTTTTTCTCTGCATTTCTGGCAAAATTGATTGCTTTCACTGGATTTTAGTTCGACGCCACATTGTTTACACTTTTTAATCATCTTAATACCTGCTTTCCTTAATTTAACGATTCAAGTTATTATATCAGACTAATAGTGTGAATGTAAGGTGTTTAGATGTGGACGGCGAGGGTATCTGCACAAATGATGTTAAAATACGTTCGGTGCAAGGGAGGCGGATAGGTTGCGAGGGATATTTAAGCGGGTGCTGATAATATCGATCATAGGCATGTGCGTCTTTTTCTATGCGCTGAGTTATGGTGAGACGGCTGGTGGGCAGGTGACTTTCGATTCGGCGCAGTCGCTAACGATTCGTTTTACTAATAGTTTCGGGCTTCGCATGTCACCGCTCAGCGTGAATAAGACACTGCACTTCTCAGAGCTGTTTTATACGGACGATAAGGGCATAAAGATAAAATATCATCCTATTAGTACCGACTGGATCGGGCCTCTGATGGTTAGAGCGACGGGTGAGGAGGTGACCCGAGATGATGAAGCACCGCGATTTACAGGTGGCTTCCATGGGTCAGATGGCGACGAACGTGGCGAGGCCACTTCGAAAACGGTGGGGATGAGCATCACTGTCGATGGTAAATCGTATGAGACGTTTGAGCTGAAGAAGAAGGTCGCTTTTGAGACGATTAGTATCGTATTAGTTAAACATACTAACGCATATAACACTGCAGTTGCACCTGTGGTGGAGGAAACTGTCAGCTATGAGATTTCTGCAGACGGCACCGTAAAGGTGGCTGTTAAGCTCACTGCGCTGTCTGATCTGGTGATCGAGAAGTATTATGGCCTGCAGAGCCGCACGCTGAAAAGTACCACGATCATTAAAATGGAAGGTTTAGACCATAAAGCGAAAAGCTATTTTGAGTCCCCAAAAGCGCGAGCCTGGGGGATGGATGTCTTCGGTAAATACTGGATTGAGGTTGCGCTGGAAGATACGGGTCTCGGTGATTTTAATTACTGCATAGGTAAGCCTCAGGCGTTTAACCTAAGCTATGGTAAAACTTATTTTAATCTGATAAATGGTCGGGAGTGCGTTTTAGGTAAAGGTGAAAGCGTGGAGTGGTCCGGGCGCTACAGCTTTAAAGGGCCGTATCGGGTGGATGAGCCTGTGAAGTTGGAAAGCGGAGGTAATCGTGATGAAAACCCAATTGTTAGAAATGAAGCAAAATAAGCCATCTCTACCTGAGGTTGTCGTTACTAAAAACCACTTGTTTGATGGTGCAGAGGAAGCCAGTGTACTATTAATTTCGTCACAAGCCGGATCAGGAAAATCGACGGCTGTGAGTGAATGGGTGTCGCATCAATCCAAATATGTTTGCTGGTATACGCTTGATGAATGGGATAACGACATTATGCAGTTTTTTTCGTATTTGATATCTGGCATCGATGTGCTTCATCCGAGAGCGGAAGAAGCGTTAGGGCCTTTATTAAGTGCGTTTTCGGCGATAGGGTACGATACATTTTTGCGTGCATTCATCATGCATTTGCACGCGATTGAATCGCCATTTAGTATCGTTTTAGATGATTATCATCACATTAAGAATAACCAAATACACAAGGTCTTAAGGACTTTATTAGAACACTTTCCACCCAAAATGCAGCTTGTATTGATTTCTAGAGAAGATCCTCCATTACCACTGGCAAAGCTGCGCGTTTCTAAGAAACTTTTGGAGATAAAAGATCAGCAGTTACGCTTCTCAAGCAGTGAGATCAGGGTGTATTTTCAAAAGCTGCTCAGTATCGACCTAGACGATGATCAAGTGAGCAAGCTGATGAAGCATTCTGAAGGCTGGATCGCGGGAATCCAAATGTTTGCATTATCTATAAATGAGGAAAAGCACACTTCCAAATACGTTGATAAAAAGATATCTAATAATACATTCATCATGGAATACTTATTTGAAGAGGTTTTAGATAAACAAAGCGAGGCTGTTAAATCTTTTCTACTTAAAACATCGTTTTTAGATTTCTTTTCGGCGGAGCTATGCGATTTTATGCTTGAATATGAACCCGGTACCTCAACTGAAATTTTATCGCATCTCACGAGAAATAATTGTTTTATCATCTCTTCAGAGGTGTCTAGCCGCTGGTTCCGCTATCATCCGCTTTTCAGAGAGATGCTAAAAAAGCGACTTTTGCTTCAGACGAAAGGTGAGCTGCACCACTACCATTATTTGGCGGGACAATGGTTCAATACCCATGGATTTACTAAGGAAGCGATACAGCAGTATATCCTTTCAAAGGCTTATGAGGCTGCAGCAGAGGTTGTCGAATTACTATGGGCGGAGTATGACAGTCAGCTCAGGTCAGCTACGTGGTTAGAAATGGCAAATAAATTACCGCGTGAGATCGTCGATAAATGCCCTGTAATTCTTATGGGGGTAGGCTGGGCGTTACTGGATTTAGGTGAGATAGACAAGTGTCAGCCATGGTTTGAAAGATCGATGGCATTATATAGAGGCTATCATGGAGAGCATGGAGAGAATGGAGATTATGGTAGTGAGTTGTTGATCAAAGACCAAGCATAATTTGAACTTTTACCGATTACAAATGCTTTTGCCTACGCCTATATAAATGCTGCGATAGGAAATACTGAGGGGGTTTTTGAGCAGACTGGATATGCGCTAGATCATATACCTGAGAATCAACGTTCTAAAAAGATGACGATTATGATTCTGCTCGGAATCGCTTATTGGCAAAAAGGAGATTTTAGGGAAGCTGAACGTACCTTAATGTCGGCTTTTCAAAACATAAACAAGGAGACGCATCCGATTTTAGAGAATTCAGCATGGATGCTATTAGGTGATCTTTACATTCATCAATGCAAGTTTGAGATTTCTAAATCTTTATTCGAGAAGCTTATTAATAAAACGAAGAAGATGAAGGGAATCGAAATTTTACGTCCTAGCTTATATCTCGGATTAGCAAAGATCGCCTTTTTAGAAAAAGACAACGGTGGTGCATACGAACTGCTGGAACAGAGCATGTTATGCGGCGAGTCCTCTTCGCTGGTCGACTGGAAGTATAAATATTACTTATTACTAGCACGCATTTATGCAAGTGAAGCTTTATTTAGTCTAGCGCATGATTGTATTATCGAAAGTAGGAAGGTTTTCATCATGAATCCCATCCCAGACGACGTCAGTATCGATGACGTGGAACAGGAGATATATTTGCTTGAAAAGAATACCGTGGTCACTGATGGAAAGCGGTTGACTAAAGATAACGATCAGCATTTCAAACGTGAGCGAATCAATAAAACACTTTCAGAACCTTTAACAGTGAGAGAGTTAGAAGTTTTACTATTAATCGTTTCAGGTTACTCTAACCAGGAAATCGCGAATCGGTTATACTTGTCTCTAAATACCGTGAAAAGCTATAACCAGAACATCTTCGGAAAACTAGAGGTAACTAGAAGAACTCAAGCTGCAGCTAAGGCGATGCAGTTAGGATTGATCTAATTTAAAAAACATACTTTTTTAGACTAAAACCCATACTTTAGAAGGTATTATTACGTCTCCTGATATCTTATGCTTAGATAGTAGCATCTGTTTAAAAGGAGGAGAGCAAAATGAATAGAAGAACGGCGAGAATAGCGGGACTTATGTTTTTTATGATGGTATTGACAGGCATACTAGCAGAAGTTCTTTTTAGAGGAAAAATATTTGGAGCGGAGGATCTATCGATAGTAAGTAACCATATATTAGCAAATGAATTTTTATATCGCGTAGGGATTACAAGCGACTTATTTATGGCACTCTTTTATCTGCTAACAGCGTTATTTCTGTATAAACTGTTAAACCACGTCGATAAAAGCATGGCAACCATAATGGTGTTGTTTGCTACCTGTGGAAGTGTCATTTTAATGCTAAACACACTGTTTGAATGGGTGCCCTTATATATCATCATTGAATTTGATTATTTAAGTGCATTTAGCGCTCAGCAAAGAGAATCTTTAGCGTTGTTTTTCTTCAACTTGTATCAAGAAGGTTATATTATCGGGCAGATATTCTTTTCATTATGGGTTTTTCCACTGGGAGTGTTGATTTATAAGTCCATGGTGATCCCTAGAATTTTCAGTATTCTATTTATGACTGAAACGGTGTTAGGATTAATAGCTGTCGTCATACATTTTATGATGCCGAACGCAACACTGGAAACGGTCTTTATGTTACCGATGATAATCGCGGAGTTTTCATTTATGATGTATTTGATGCTTCAAAGGGGCACCAGTATCAAAGAAGTATAGCACCATTATTAGTGTTTCAAAATCCAGGGGTGTTAGTTTACAAAAGGAAGAATCTGTATTTCGCAATTTGAATTTTAGTTAAACCAATGCGTCAAGCAGCCAGACATTAGAAAAGCACTCAGGTTCTGAGTGCTTTAATTTTTAAGCTTTAGCGCCTTACTCGATAGCATCAGGCATATTTAAAGGTTCAGGGATGTTGCTGTCATAGTGCATCCGGTGAACCCGATAGTCTGGGTCTTCAGGATTAAAGAAATAAAGGTAATCGCCATAGGCGTGAATATAATTAATGTTCATGTCTAGTACTTTCTCGATTGCACCGCCGCTAAGTGGTACTTTGTATAGTTTGTAACCATCGTCACTGTTTTGAAAGAATAGGTAATCGCCACAGATGTTCATGAAGTCACCATAGGCTTCTGTCAGCAGTGTTCTGTTGCCGCCATTTACATCGTATCGATAAATCCCATTTGGTTCGGTATTTAGGTCTACGACATAAATCCAGCCGTCGTGAATGATGAAAAACTCGATCCATTGTTCCTGGAGCATGACGAGATTAGTGCCATCTGTGTTCATCTTATAGAAGTCCCACGCATTCCAATAACGATTAAAATAGAGCTGGCCATCATAGTAGACGAGGTGTTCGACATCCACTAGATCGCTCAATTTCTCTCGATTTTCACCGTTCATTTTTACTCGGTACACTGTGTTACCATCTTTAGTATTGATGTAATATAGCCAACCATCAACTGCATTGATGTAAATTGCTGAATCTGATGCAATCGTTTTAATCTCACCTGTCTGTAAATCGATCTGACCGAGCCCCATCAAACCGCTATTATAGACATAGTTACCCAATACCTGAATGTAATTTCCACCACCATTTTCAATCTTCTTAAGTTCACCTGTTTCAAGGTTTAGAATACCCAAGTCGTAATTGGCCTTGTAATAAAGTTTGTTGCCTTGAAATCCCCAAAATGAATTATTTGCAATATTTCCTGGTGTGCCACCAATCGTATTTGCTGGTCCGTCGTCTGAATCCTCAGCTTCGGTGATGCTAATCGATTCAGTTTCTACTGAGGAAGATTCGCTGATAGCAGCTGTGGATGAAGTTTCTTCAGTCACATCAGCTTCGTTTTTCGGACTACAGGATGTCAGTGCCAGAGCGA
>Ga0056912_1001728_pt1 | contig 9346 bp, 12 predicted proteins | sample EBPBio232013_DNA_FD_55028 | JGI IMG/M metagenome (GOLD analysis project Ga0056912, IMG submission 55028) | Wastewater treatment Type I Accumulibacter community from EBPR Bioreactor in Madison, WI, USA - Reactor 1_5/23/2013_ DNA | ecosystem: Engineered > Bioreactor > EBPR > Anaerobic-Aerobic >... | reverse complement strand
TAGGTTGAAGATGTTTTGAGGAACAGCATTTTGGCTGTCCGGCTTACTTGTAGATTGAGATGCTGTTTGAAGAGAGCTTTGGGGGTGGGATTGGGATTGTGTTTGAGTTTGGCTTTGGGATTGGCTTTGGGATTGGAGTTGGCTTTGGTCTGGTTCTTGGTCGAGTTCTTGGGCCCGGGCAGTTGTGGCTGGCAAAATTGTCAGCAAACCGAGAGTGGAAACTAGTGCCGACATTAGAGCGCAAGAGGCAAGGGTAGGCGATGCTGGCGAAGCTACGCGGCTGCTTCGCTTTGCTGTGGCTTTGAATTTTAAGATCACATTTTGTACCCGGGTTTGCGATAGAGATTATCCCAACGCCCAATTATTTCGGGTTTATAGACTTGCTCGGCCCAGTCGGTTGATTCGACTTCTTCTATGTCAACCGAAAAATAGGCGTCACCCTTGCCCAAAATGTCAGCACCGGCTTTGACAATTTCATCGGCAAGCTTCTGCTTCTGTTCCTCTGTGCTGCCTGGCCAGAGTTTCACGACTATATGGGGCATGTTCACCTTCGCTTGATCAGTTAGGGGTCTGCATAAGTTAGCAGAATCTGGCGATTTTGGGTGAGATTTGGGTGTGGGGAGGGCTGAAATTGGAAATTTTTGATGAGTGAAGCGGGTTATTTGAGAGTCTGTGATGGACTTTCACGTGCCTTTCAAGAAAAGAAGCATATGTATTATGGAATAGAACCGAGTCGATGGGGCCCAGTTTTTGGTAAGTAATGATGGAGCGCTGTACAATAAGGCTTTGTAAGCGATGAACTATTGTTCGCGCGGACTTAAATGCGATAGTATGCCAGTGCTATAGCTTCTTCCGCATCAATTGATGCTGCTTGCTCAACTATCAGTCGAAGGTAATTTAGTGTGAGTCTCTATCAAAGAAGGCAAGCTGCTTTAGCTATTTTGTTTTTGATTGTCGGATCAACTAAGCCTGCGAATTGCGCCTTAGCCGCCACTTACGATCCAGACTTAGTAACTGGCGAAGTTGTCGTTCCGTTGCCAAACTTAATGCAGAAAACGTATTGTTTCCCGGCGCACAGCACCCCTGAGCAGGATGAGGAGCGTCCATCTGGCTCTAGACTCCGGCTTCCATTGCAGCTTCGCCGTGCTCGCAATCTTTTAGCGGCCGGGCATTATAAGGAAGCTATTGCCGACTACACTGAGGGCTTGCCAAAGTGGGATGTTGCTCAATTTTTCCGGCAGCCGGCTGAGTATGAGTTTGCAATAGCTTGTGAACGGGTTGGAAGAATTGATGATGCCATTCGGCACGCCAAGCTGTCGGCTTCGAACGCCTTGATTGCCAGACTTCTTTTGCAAGAAGGCCGATTTGAGGAGGCCAGAGAAATTGCAGACAATAGTGTTCGTGATAGCAGAATTTCTTACTCCAAATATCACAGTGCACAAGAGCTAGGTCCTTGGCTTCAGTTTCGGGCTTTAGTCGAGTACCGCTTGAGGCGCTATGAACGCGCAGTTAGAGATTTGAAGGAAGCGGCCGTAATTTACTATCGAGATGATAGTGAAGGTGCAGAGAGTTGTGTCCGTGCGGCGAACCTTCTCATGGAACGAATCAAACTAGGTGCGCCTTTTGAGCTCAACGCATCGCAACTTCCGGCAGAGGGGAAGGATAGAGTAGTTGAGTTAGTGAATTTTTTTAGCACATCAAAGAAACCGTTGAGCATCGCTCAGTTGAATCGAATTGTAGGTGCTCGAATTAAGTTGCCTGGCGAGACTTGGCGCAATGTATATCAAAAAGTTGGTGATATTAACCCGTTTTGTAGTTTGGAGTACCGGTCAGATGAGAGTAAGCTGCAAACTGGTGAGTCCGTGAGTCTGGGAATTGCGGTAGACCAGTGTTGTGTTCCTCAGTCTGAAGTATGCTCATTACTCACGGCAAATGGTGGCAGAATTCTCTCTGCCTGCGAGTTTGAGGTTCCCCAGTATTGGGAGGGCTGGAAGCTACCCTCCGGTCAGCTATTACTGCGGTTTGGGCGTGGCGGCGCTCGCGTTTTGAAGGATATTAGGTTTGTGACCTTTCGTCCAGAGAAAGAACTCTCGCTAGATCAGCTCAAGATGAGGGCTCTCGGTTGTTGGAACAATGACGAAAAGAAAGTCAGCATACTTACCAAAGCCATTGAGCGAGATGACAAAATGGTTAGTCTATTTGTAGATAGAGCTATTGCTTACTGCGCCCTCGGGCGCTTTGCCGAGGCCTTGGTCGATGCAAGGCGAGCCGTTACTCTCGGCGGCCGCTCTTATCTTGATCAACTGTCTCTTGTTGAAGAAAAGATGGGAAATCTAGAAGGTGCAATAGAGCATCTTAAAGAGTTCATTGGCGAACGTATTCCTGGTCCTGAGACAGTTGAGCTCTATACTAGACTGGCAGGGCTATATGTGAAGAACAAACAGTATAGAGAAGCTCTTGGTGCTTGCGAGAGAGCCTTGGTCTCACCCAAAGATATAGCTGGTGCATTGTTTTTTAGGGCTCAGGCGGAAGCAGGGCTAGGCAATTTTGATAAAGCTCATGCTGATGCAAAGGCTGCATCTGATCTCTATTTCAGCGAGGCTAAGATTGTGCTTCGTGACCAAGTTTTGAAGTGGTCCAGAACTTTGCCATAGATTGAGGGAGTATTTTTTCTACTGCTTTAGAATTTTTGCTGTCAGAGCGTTTGTAAACTGTTGCTGCCTGTCTTGCAGCTTCTCCCCATTGGCTCGGCGGAGGCCGCGGTTAGGTATACAGTTAAGAAGTGCAATACTGTTCATTTTCCTATCAGCAACTGCCAAAATCTCAAGAGTACGCGCTTTGCTCGATCTAATCAGTGCTTGGCTCAGTGCACCGTTTTTAGAAGAAGGCAAACCCCGGCGGCACGGCAACGGCAACGGCAGCGGCATGATCGGCACGGTCGGCATGGTCGGGCGGCATCCCTCCATCGGACAAGCGCCAGCGCTTCTGCGAAATAGCAGCACTTTTGCCGACTTTTTGTCCCTGTCCTGATGTCTGAAAATAGATCAATCCAGAAGATGTAGAAGCATGGCTGCGTATTCGTCTGCCCAACATCGTCACTCGAAAGAGAATGCAGAGACATGAACGAGCCGGCGATGTCATGAAGCTGCTCCGAGAATCAATTATTAACGCGCTAGTCCATCGTGATTGCGATGTTGCAGGAGCAAAAGCCCAATTGCTTCTTACGCCACATTCGATGCAGATAAAGAGTCCTGGGACACCAGTGTCACCAATAGCCCTTGAGCAAATGAAGTCGTTCCGGGCTCCAATGTTGAGTCGTAACCCGCAACTTCACTATATATTCAGTCGTATGAAACTAGCAGCGGAATGTGGTTTGGGAATGGCTACCCTCAGAACGATACCTGAATCTTTGGGCCTTCCATTGCCGAAATATTCTTATGAGGCACCTTATTTGGTGCTTAAGTTGCACGGCAGCGCCGAGGATGCTGTTGCTACCTTGGATCCCCGGCTTCTCGAATTGTTAAATGCTGAAGAGCGCGAAGGCTGGAAGTTTATAGCGTCAAGACCATCGATTACAACTCCTGACTATGCAAAAGCAATGGACTCTGACCGGAAGAAAGCGCAACGCCAGCTGACCAATTTTGTGAACGCGGGATTACTCAGAAGAGAAGGCAAAGAAAGGTTCACGCATTACGAGCCTGCAGCTCGTTAAGTCGGAGAATCAGTCTTAAGCGCTCTCTTCTGCCACTAACCGCAGTTGCATGGCGAAATCGCCCACGGAATATACAGTGTCGTTCGGCGCGACAACTCGGTTCCATGAACCAATCATGGAAATGTTCATTTGCTCGACCGAGTTAAACGGACGTTCGCAGTATTTGATGATGTTGGCATGTCCAAAATGATGATCGGACGTAAACCAGATAGACATTACTCTCCTTTTTGACCGCCGGGTAAGGCGCCGGAAAGACACGTTGGCGGCCGAACGCGATAGAAGAACTTGTGCCTGGAAGATAAAGTGGGGCTCATGGCATCAAAAAAGAATAATTTGGAACCACTTTGAAGAGATTGGACCCCGGTCAATGATTTTTGGCAGTGTGGGGAGATTTTGAATGATTTGGAACTCCAATGTCAGTTTTCGACTATTTTGGAACCATTATGGGTAAAATATATACATCTGGAACCTGAAAAGAACGATTTGGAACTTCGAAATGGACTTACCAATCCAAAAACCAGCTCTGTTTCAGGGGGTAACTTTGCCGTCTGGTACAACTCTTGCCGGACTGTCCGCCCTCGTTCATGCCTTCAACGTCCAAGCTCCAGTCCGACAATCCAGTTGTATCACTGAGCAAAACATCAAAGGGCATATAAAAGAAGAGCGTGGATGGAAAATCTACAGCAAGCGGTACGAGCTGGAACCAACTGTTCAGGCGCATCTAAATTTCGCGATGCGTTATGAAAACATTGATTTACTTGTACTAAAGCGTGTGTTCATTTCTCTGCCTGCGGAAGCAATCGAGCAATATGTATTGTCCGCGCCCAATAGCGTGCTGACTCGCCGCGCCTGGTATCTTTATGAATTGCTAACTGGAAATATGCTTGCAGTCCCTGATGCACCTAATGTCACATCAGTTGATTTGCTAGATACCGACAAGTATTTCACCAAGGCTAGTGGCACATTATCGCGTCGCCATAAAGTGCGTGACAATCTTTTAGGCACTGCGCGCTTCTGCCCAATTATCAGAAAGACGGAATTGCTGAAGACCTTAGTTGAGAGCAACTTATCCAAGTCCGCGCTAAGTATCATTGGACGTGTGAGCAAGTCTGTAGTTTCTCGCGCTGCAAGTTTCTTGCTCTTGGCAGATAGTCAGGCTAGTTTTCAGATAGAAGGTGAACGGCCGGCTCGAAATCGAATCGAACGATGGGGAAGGGCAATCATGCAGGCGGGCAAAAATCCCCTGTCCGTCGAAGAAATAATTCGTCTTCATGGAATTCTTATCGAAGACAATCGTTTTGTACAAGGCGGGTTGCGTACTGATGGCGTTTTTCTCGGCGAACACACTGCTGATGGTGAGCCGCTTCCCGAGTTCATCGGCGCGAAACCGGATGCTCTTGCGGACCTGATGAATTCGCTAATCGAAGCGAATACAATCATGAAGGAGGGCGGTTTAGACCCGGTTCTTCAAGCGGCTGCAACCGCTTTTGGATTTGTCTATGTTCATCCATTTGCTGATGGGAACGGAAGACTGCACCGATGTCTAATTCATCACACTCTATCAGACCGACAGTTCACGCCGCCTGGAATGCTTTTCCCTGTTTCGTCTGTGATGCTGGACTGGATAGACAAGTATCGCGAGACACTTCAGTCTCATTCAGCTCGACTTATGGAGTTCATTGAATGGGAGCCAGCTGCCAAAGGGAATATACATGTCTTAAATGATACTGCGGATCTCTATAGATACTTCGATTGTACTGAGTCTGCGGAGTTTCTCTACAGCTGTGTCAGACGAACTGTAGAAGCGGACCTTCCGAGAGAGATTGACTATCTCACGCGTCGCGACCAAGCCGTAAGAGAGGTTATGAACGTTGTTGAGATGCCGGATCTCATTGCAGAGCAGTTTGTGTTGTTTGTGCATAGAAATGGTGGAACGCTTCCCAAAAATAGGAGAGAGAGAGAATTCGTTGCACTAAAAGAGGAAGAGTTGATTGCGCTGGAGGAAATTGTTCGAGATGCATTTGATGGTTTCGATAATGTGCCTGGCTAAGGTCTCGGACAAGGCTGGTTCAATCAGCAAGCTTTTAACTTGGTTTCTTCAGCTTTTGTCCATTAAACCTGGGACAGGTCACTTTAGATACAACCCCAAACCACCGCCCAGAATGATCGAAATGCCCCTGCCTGAGAGGTTCTCATGCAAATCAATAAAGGTGTTGAAGAGATCTAGATCGCTCATTCGCCTGATTTCCCCTGAAGATCTTTCACGTCTTGAATGATCTTCTTTCGAATCTGTTCTGCAACTTCCTGCCCGCGCTTGTCCGACGTTGCAAGTTCAAGGTAGGACTGAATCGGAGAAGCAACGTTATAGCCTTTCATGTTGCGCATGTCGAAGTAAACAATGTCTGAGTCGCACTTTTTAAGTTCGACGTTCGGAAATCGGCTGAAGATATCCATCTCGGCATTCCATTTTTCAAACTGTAGTGAAGTCGTCTCAGTGCAATAGAAAGTATCAATCGGCTCCTTTGCCAGAGTCGCGTAAAAATTCGCCGAGCTTTCTCCTGAGAGCACAATTCTTACACCCACTTCTTTGGCTGCATCGAGGAGAATCTCGCCGATACTGGCATTGTTTTTGGTGGTTAGCTTATATCGAACAAAGCCGCGTGGCCTTGGCGGCTCATAGTTCGACTTGAGCCGGTCCAATAGTTTGTCCGCTTGCAAAATTCGGATGCGCTTCGAGGACTTCTCGATTATCACGTCCTCTTCCAGCTGCTTCAATGCTTTGGAAACAGTGGGAAGAGTTATACTTCCGCCTCTCGCTGTTATCTCGGCGAGAATTTCGGAGACAGAATTATACTGCGGGCGCAATAGAAAAACGCGCGCAACGAGAGAACTGGTCCCCTCATAAACGCGCCGTATGAGCCGCGATGTCGGAAACTTGTTTGGTTGCCCGGTCCTGAATACCAATACCTCCCCCGGCACGACAACCACTCCGTTGCCGCAGAGATCCACACCACTTATGCTTCGCTGTTCAAGAGACATAAGCTGCTCATTTGAAAGCCAAGGCACTATTACAAGCGGATTGACCTGGAGCCTTTCCGCGTAATACCGCGCCTGTTCTGCCGCCTGGCTTACAGACTTGTCGCTTCCGTACCGCTTAACTTCCCCGACAAAGGTAAACGTCCTTCCTTGCCAGTTGGTCTGAAGCATTACATCAGGCTCAATGTCGCTTCTTTCAATGGATTCAGCTATCGGCATGAATTTGAGCGGCGGCAGCTCTAGCTGGCCGGACTGTACATATTCCAGGATGTCTTTTTCTGCTTCCATAATTTCCTGTTATATTATATTTTCTCGCGCGAGAAAACTAGCATTTGGTGGAAAATGCCTCAAGGACGCGTTGGGGCGACCTCAATCGTAAGAGCGTCCCTCGGCTGCCGATTGCGGACCAGCCTCAATAATCGCAGCTATCGCGTCAAGTCCGACCGGTTCAAAGTTCCAGTTCTCTACGCTGACGTTAATCTGCCGCCCGGAAACCTTCCATCGATTATGAACGTGCCCGTGAATTAGCCAGCCACCGCCGTCCACGGGGCTCTGACCATAATACTTCTGCTTTGGCTCTGTTTCAGCACGATATGGAAAGTGGTGCAGCAGAACCATCTCGCCAGCGATCTCCATTTGCATGTCAATCTCCACAGACTCGAACCCGGCATCCATGTATGCCTGAAGCCACTTACTGGGGCTGCCAATCTTCGGGTGACAGCGGTCGTGGTTTCCTGCGATGAGAAGCTTCTTCCCGTTTAAATGTGGCAAGATATCTGCCACCAAGTGTGGTTGCATGGCAAAATCGCCCAGGTAATAGACGGTGTCCTCGTGCGCCACAACCCCGTTCCACGATTCAATCATGGAAGCGTTCATGTGCCCGACCGAGTTGAACGGACGTTCGCAGTATTTGATGATGTTAGCATGTCCGAAATGATGGTCGGACGTAAACCAGATAGCCACTTCTCTTCCTCTCAGCCAGCTGGACACAGATGCTTTCATGAGCAGCTTCGTCGGCAAATTTGGAATCGAAAATTTTAGTCCAGTCCTAATACGCGACGAGCTGCTCCTAACCTCTATTGGCTGGCAGCGCTTTGACGGTCGTTAATATAGTTACATGGACTTTCATGCCGACATCGTATCATGGACATAGGCGGCGCGCTAACGACGATTCGAACTGGCATCCGGCGAGTCACCATATATGGTGGCGATAGAACTATTTGCTCTGCCAACCCATGGGTAAGGCAACTGCTTTCTGCCTACCCCAAACAAAAACCGGCGTTTCTTTCGAAACCACCGGTTTTCTATTTCTCTTTTGGTTGCGGGGGTAGGATTTGAACCTACGACCTTTGGGTTATGAGCCCAACGAGCTACCGGGCTGCTCCACCCCGCGTCGATATTTGAATGTTAACACACTACAACCCAAGAATTGCTGAGAGGTTATTCTAATACTGTCCAAGTTGGCGTCAAATGCGCCGAAACCCCGCAGGGAGCAGGAGTTTAAATAATGAAGGCAGTGTTACAACGTGCTTCACGAGCCAGCGTCGAGGTGGAAGGTAAGCTAGTCAGCTCCTTTTCGTCCGAAGACGGCAAAGCTTGCGGGCTTCTCATCTTGCTTGGGGTGGAAGAAGGCGACAGCGAAGCCGATAGTGTCTACCTGGCGGGCAAAGCCACCGAACTGCGCATCTTTAATGATGACGCAGATAAGATGAACCTTTCGGTGGTGGAAGCCGGTGGCAATATCATCGTGGTCTCTCAATTTACCTTGCTGGCTGATTGGAAGAAAGGCAGGCGCCCGGGTTTCACCAAGGCCGCCGCGCCTGCCGAGGGCGAGCGTCTCTATCTGCATTTTGTGGAAGAGCTCAAGAAGCGGGGTCTCAAAGTAGGCACCGGCGTCTTTGGCGCCCATATGGAAGTTAGCCTGATTAATAGCGGTCCGGTCACCCTTTTGCTGGAGAGTCGCGACGGCAAGCCGGTCTAGGTTTTGCTTATAGCGAATGAGAAACCTCTCTTCAAACCAGTTGCTCATTAATATGTGCTAATACCCTGAGCAACTCTCCTCAGAAAAATCTCTTTTAGCAGAACCGTCCGAATCACCGCTTTACAAGCCGGCATTTCAAGTGGGTGTCTAAGCAGAAGCGCCCACACGGTTTAGTCCAACTTACACTTAGCCCTTAGACTTCGCAGTCGCCTCGCACGACCAAGACCACGACCAAGATTTAATCACGCCCCAAACTAACCAAGCCCTGACCTGACACACCAAGTCCAGCCAACCCCAAATCAATACAAAGCCAACCCCTACCCAGCCAGGCTCTTATCCGCCAAGATCGGCATCATCTCCCGGCGCAGCTGTTTCTGCACTTCATCTATAGATTGGCTGGCATCCAGCACTTTAAAATCAAACTCTTCCGCCATCTCGCTAAACTCATACATAATCTGCGATTGATAGAGCTTGAAAGACTGATAGAGATCGGTCGACATGCCTATGTCTCTGCCCGATTCGTAAAAGTCGAGTCCACCGCGGGTGGTGATGATGCGGCGCAGCAGAGGCTCGATGGGCATTTTCATATAAAAGACCATGTCGGGCGCGGGCGCAAA
>Ga0056912_1001721_pt1 | contig 9369 bp, 8 predicted proteins | sample EBPBio232013_DNA_FD_55028 | JGI IMG/M metagenome (GOLD analysis project Ga0056912, IMG submission 55028) | Wastewater treatment Type I Accumulibacter community from EBPR Bioreactor in Madison, WI, USA - Reactor 1_5/23/2013_ DNA | ecosystem: Engineered > Bioreactor > EBPR > Anaerobic-Aerobic >... | reverse complement strand
ATCACAGCATCGTTGAATTCCGGCGCGTCGGGCCCCGCGAGCTCGGCGATCGCTTCGTAGATCCGCTGCACCCGTGCGGAGAATTCCGCCTGCCCGTATTCAACGCTCGCCAGATGGACCTGGAAGGGGTGGCCGAGCAACGCATTGCCGAAGATGAAGCCGGCTTCCGTCGGTCCCATTGAGCCCGGCAGGAACACATGCCGGATATCGGCGCCGCTCGCGCGCGACTGCACAAGCAATTCTTCTGCGGCGCGGACATAGCCTAGGCCGCCGATGGCGGCATTGCCGATAATGTAGGGGCGACGGCCCGCGCGACGAAACTCGGCGGCGGCGTTTTCGACCTCTATCCCACGCTGATGCTCGTCGAGCGGACCGAGGAAATGCAGGGAGGCGCCGAACAGCCGGCTGAGGTAGCTCGCGCGGCGGGCCTCTAGCCCATCTTCGGCATTGTGATAGATGTGGCAATCAAGCCCAGCGATGGAGGCCGCCGCCGCTGTCAAGCGGCACTGGTTCGAGACCGGCGCACCTGCCACCAGCAGGACATCGGCCTTTTCCTGCATGGCCGCACCAACCCAGAATTCAAGGCTGCGAAGCTTGTTGCCGCCCACGGCGATCGGCATCAGGTCATCGCGCTTCACGTAAAGGCTGGGATGGCCGAGAGCTTTGCCGGTGCGCCGCAATGGCTGCAGAAGTGTCGGTTCGTGCAGAAACGTATATCTCGGAAAGTCGGCGATAGTCATGATACACCTGTCGGATTGCGCGGAAGGCGCGGTTGACGACGGGACGAGCGTTTTCCACCGAGGCTTGCCGTTTCCTCGGGGGCTTTCAACTGATCCAGATCGTTGTAGAGCGTGAACTTGGAGACATTGAGCCTCTGCGCGATCAACTCGACGGCACCTTTGATCAGGAAGACGCCCTTCTGATCTAGCGCGGCGACAATCTTCATGCGGTCGGATTTGACTTTGCCACTGAGGGTTGCGCCATGCTGGCCGAGAACCTCGGTGATGATCGCATCGACCATGCTGATCACGTCGCCCTCGCCGGACGGAGGCTCTGCTCCAGCCTTGGTGCCGGGGTCCATGTTGCAGAAATTCTGCAGCAGATCGATGCTGGCGATCAGGTGCTCGATGCAAAGATCGATGCAAAGATAGCCGATCAGCTCACCGCCTGCGCCAGAAAGCGAGGTGATCGAAGAACTGAGCCGCCGTCCGTCGGGAGCCGTGGAGGTGAAGAGCAGCCGGCCCGTATTCTCTCGGTCATTACGCATCAGGCGCTCGGCCAACCGGGCAGGCAGCGGGGAGCCCAGTTTGGGTTTCATCACGGAACCGGCGGTCGCGACCAGAGAGGGCGTGCCGCCGCGCATGTCATAGAGTGTGGCCTGACAATTGGTCCCGAATTGCGCAACAATCGTCCCAACGAGCCGGGCGCAGGACTCGAGCACCCGGTCATTCGCGCTGAAGTCTTCCATCTTCTACCTTTCGTGCTCCAATTGGGTTACCATGGCGCCATGCGCCCGGGCGCACGCCGTCGGTTCGAATTCATGAACCACGGGCGGCGCGCCGTTCGAGCCATTCCACCGCTTTCAGAGCAGGAAAGCAGTAAGAAAAATAGATTGCGGCAACGATCCCGTAGATAAGCAGAACATCCGCCGGGAAGCGCAGGATCGATATTTCGCCCTGTCGCGTTAGCTCGGTGATTCCGACGACAGATACAATCGACGTCGCCTTGATCAAGTTGACATAGACGCCGGCAAGGGACGGCAGGATCAGCTTCAATGCCTGCGGCAGAATGACGTATCGCAGGCTTTGCCAGCGGTTCATCGCACATGCCATCGCGCCTTCCCATTGGCCGGCCGGAACGGCGCGGATGCCGCCGCTGACGATCTCCGTGACGTAGCTCGAGGTATAGATCGACAACGCAACCAGTGCCGCGGTGGTGGAATCCCATTTAAGCCAGGAAATTCCGGTGCTCGGGAGCACGAAATAGGCGATATAGAGCTGCACGAGGAAGGGTGTTCCGCGCAGCACATGCAGATAGAAGCCGATCGCGGGGCTGGCATAGCGGAATTGCTGACCGCGGATCACGCCGAGCAGAAGGCCGAGGGCAGACCCGACAACGATGCCGGCGGCGGAGATTTTCAGCGTCTCGACAAGTCCGGCCATCAGCGCGGGCATGACGGAAATGGCAACCTGAAGCGCGGACGTGCTCATGCGGGCCTCCTGTTCCATGCGGCACCGCCAAGCTTGAGCTCGACCCGTCGGGAGACGACGACCAGCACGGCGTAAATCGCCAGGTAGATAGCCGCAACGGTCAGAAAACCCTCCTTGGGGCGAACGCGCTCGCTGTTGAGCAGCAATCCGGCGTTGAGGAGGTCGAAAACGGCGATCGCGGAGAGAAGCGAGGTATCCTTGATCAGGATCGCGGTCTGCCCGAGCAAGGCGGGCAGGGTGTTGGTGAAAGCCTGCGGCAGGATCACATATTGCATCCTTTGGCGCGGCGACATGGCGACCGCCATCGCCCCTTCGATCTGGCCTTTGGGCACCGCGTTGATCCCCGAGCGGATGATCTCCGCCATATAGGGCGTGGTGTGGATCGTCAGCGCCATGATGCCCAGCCAGAGTTCCGGCCAGCGCCCGGTGAAGGGCAGGAGGCTCGGCAAGCCGAAATAGACCAGATAGATCTGGATCAGCAGCGGCGTCGCGCGGATGAACTGGATATAGGCGTCCGCCGGGCGCCAGATCAGCGCGTTTCCGGAGCGGCGGGCGAAGGCCAGCAACGTTCCGAAGATCAGCGAAAACACAAGGCTCGCGCCGGCCGCGAACAGCGTGTTCCACAGCCCGGCCGCGATTTGGTCAGCATACTGGAGAACGATCCGAAAGTTGTAGAAATCGACCAACCAGGCGGTGAAGGATTCAAAGTTCGACATTCAGAAGCTCCAATGGGGGCGCCGATAGGAAGGTTATCGGCGCCCCGTGCCTGCTTTTGGCTTACTTGTGGTCAGCCACCCAGGCGGTAGAGTGCCACCAATAATCGAGCTGCTTCTTCAGCTGGTTGTTGGCGGCCATAAGCTCGAAGTAGTTGTCGAGCCAGAACTTGAGATGAGCGGAATCGGCACGCATTGCGAAACCGAGCGGTTCACGCGTCATCACGCCTTCGAGAACCTTCAGGTTGCCGTGTTCGCGCACGTAGCCACCGGCATTGCCGAGGTCGGTGACGCCGGCGTCGAGCCGGTTGGCGGCGACGGCCTGGGCGATCGTCGGACCAGAGGCGAATTCCTTGACGGTCGCGCTCGGCATGTATTCCTTGATTGCGCTCACGTAGGTGCCGCCCTGGACACCGCCGATATTGAGGCCGGCCTTATTGAGATCCTGCCATGTCTTGAACGGGGCATCCTTCTTCGCGAAGGCGACCGTCTCGGAAAAGAAGATCGGCTTCGTGAAAAGAAGCTGCGCGGTGCGCTGCGGCGTCGGCGTCATGTCGGCGGCGATGAAATCGACCTTGCCGGCCAGGAGCGCGGGAATGAGGCCCTTCCAGTCATAATCCTGAAGAACCAGCTTGACCCCGAGATCCTTGGCCATGCTCTTGACGATTTCAATGGCAAGGCCGGTACGTTCGCCGTTCTTGTTGACGAAGCTCACCGGCGCGCCCTGCGTCTGCACACCCACGCGCAGCTCGCCGCGCTTGAGGATTTCGTCCATCACCGTCTGGGCGGAAGCGGCAATCGGCGCAGCCAGCGCAAGCACCGCCAGCGCCATCATGCTGAACGCTCTACGTAGCATCTTGGTCATCATTTCCTCCTGTTTCTTAAGTTCTCCGCCGGCCCGATATCGCCGGGAGGGCGGTCCCAAGGGCGGCGCCCTAGTGGATCTGCGATAGGAATTTCCGGGTCCGTTCGTTCGTGGCGCGATCGAAGATGTCTTCCGGCGCGCCTTGCTCGATGATGGTGCCACCGTCCATGAAGACGACGCGATCCGCGGCGCTGCGCGCAAAGCGCATCTCGTGCGTGACGGCCACCATTGTCATGCCGTCAGCCGCCATCTCTGCCATCAGGTCGAGAATGCCGCCGACCATTTCCGGGTCGAGCGCCGAAGTCGCCTCGTCGAACAACATCACCTGCGGCTGCATCGCCAGTGCACGAGCGATGGCAACGCGCTGCTGCTGCCCCCCGGAAAGCTGGCCTGGATAGTGATCGCCCCGATCGAGCACACCGACCTTGTCGAGGAAGGCCTTGCTGATCTCCATGGCTTCCGCGCGCGATTTCTTGCGCACGATGATCTGCGGCAGCATGACGTTCTCGAGCGCGGTCTTGTGCAGGAAAAGGTTGAAGTGCTGGAAAACCATGCCAACGCCCATCCGCAGCGTTTGCAGATTTGCTTTGGGGCTGGTCGCTTCGATTCCGGCGACCACGATGCGGCCCTCATCCACCTTCTCCAGCGCGTTGATGGTACGCAGGAGCGTGCTTTTACCCGAGCCCGACGGGCCGATGATGACCACGACCTCGCTCGCGGCGACCGTGAGCGAGACATGATCGAGCGCGCGGCAGCGCGCGCCGCCGCCAATGGGCGCAAAAGTCTTGGTGACGCCTTCGACCACAATGGCAGGGCCAGAAGACGCGGCATTGTTGGTCAGCATGTTTGGCGCCCTTGCTAGCAAAACACAGTTGGAGGGAACTCGGCTTCCGAGCGGAATTGATCGCTCGTGATTTAAGCTTGGCCACCCTTGGCGGACTATCGCGTGGCCCCGTTCTTTCTGTCAACTTTTTTTAAAAACAAAAAATTTTTTGTATAATGTGCGCTGAACGATCAAGCGTCGGGGTGAATTTTCCCAATGGCTCGGGAGAAGACGATGATGCTCTGCGGTGAGCAGGATTAGTGCATATGTTACAAAAGGATGCGCTCTCTCGGTGTCGAGTGCGCCTGATCTGCGCAGCGTGGCCATCGGCTCGCTTCCCATGCGCACAGCGGGCGGAGAAATAATGCGGGATAGAGTTCGAAACCAAAATTATTGTGGTCGTGGCGCGTATCGCCTAGCCGCCGCCTCGGGCGAAACGCCCGATCGTAGCTTGCTCCTGGTCGTGTGGATGACGTGCCGGCCGGCCTCCAGGGGGCGGGTCAAAGCGCGCGCTGGCTTCCTCTTCCGCCGCAATGCGCCGCCAAGATCCCGGCTGCTTTTAGGCGAAGCCGGCGAGCGCAAGTCCCACTTCGTTTACCTTATCGCGGCCTTCCTGAGCGCTGAGGGGGCGAGGAGAGGAATAATTCCCGTTATACAACCTCTGGTTATGTCGCAGTAACAAATATGTGTCAGTTTTCTTCTCTCTGATCCGAGAGGAGGGGTTATGAAGGCGCGCATTCTGGTCGTCGAGGATGACCCCATTTCACAAGAGATCATCAAGGAGACCCTGGAAACCCGCGGGTATCACGTTGATGTCGTCGCCGATGGATTTTCCGCGATCCGCAAGGTCAAGGACAACCTCTACGACGTGGCGCTGGTTGATTACAATCTTCCGGATATTGACGGCTATTCCTCGGCCAAAATGGCGAAAATGGTCAGGGAAGGTGCCGCGCCGCCACGGATTTTCGCCGTCACCGCTCAGCCCGACCGATTGAAGTCGCATATCAACGAAGAGGAATCTCCCTTCGATGGTGTTCTGCCTAAACCCTTCAAGCCCGATGCGATCATCGACATCGTGGAGAATTCGCTCAGAAGCGACGGTTATCGTCAGGCCGTTGCCGCGGCGGATGCGATGTGGCGGAACTGCGGTCTCGCCGGCAGACCGCGCGCGGTTGCGCTTCCGCTCCCGCGGCTAGAGGAACGGATCGCGCTCTCCATCTATTTCGAGCTGGTTGAAACCGCAGATTGCGATCTCCTCCTCGCGACCTCATCGAGCGATCACATCGTGGATATCCGCCTGCGGCAAGGGTTCGCTGGCGTCCCGGTGGTCGATATTACGGATTCCAGCGTCAGCTACGCTGATGCCAAGTTCCGCCATGAAGACCATGCCACGTGGCAGCGCGTTGCGGATGTTATCCAGGCCTTCAAGATCAGGCGCGACGATATCAAGGCTTCTCCCGCGGATACGAACGCCAGTATCCGCCTGCTTGTCTATGCCTATCTGTCGCAGCGCTCGATCGAGCCTTTGCGCGATGCCAGCAAACGATCCTACATCCAGTATCGGGGCGGGATCTCCAGCAAGGATATCGCTGATGACGCGGAGTGGCTTGTTGCGCGCGGATTGATGCGCAAGCGCTTCATGGACAGGTTTCATGCCTGCGGGACCTGTGGCTCGCATCGTCTGAACGTCCGTGAAGAATGCATCAATTGCGGTTCTCCCAACCTGCGGGATACGCCGCTCATTCATCACTTCAGATGCGCCCATATCGGCCCTGAGGAAGACTATCTCGATGGCCCCAATCTCGTATGTCCCAAATGCCGACTCTCGCTGCGGCACTATGGGGGCGATTACGAGCGTCCGGGCAACTCGCTCTATTGCAATCATTGCCGCAAGGTGAATTCGCAGCCCTCGATCGCGTTTTCCTGCGTCGATTGCGGTGCGCATACGGACGGAAACCACACCAAACACGATGACGTCTTCGCGTTCGACTATACGGAGGAAGCCGTCGCCTTCCTGCGTCGGCCACGCTTTCCGGCCGATCGCCTGACATCGGATCTCGTAACGATCTCGATTGATCCGGTCGCGCTCGAGGCCATTGAGCGATATGCTACGGATACGGGAGTCGACTTTGACTCCTTCGCCCTCGCGGAGATCAGCTACGTCACACCGGATATTCCGGGCAGCGGCCTCACGGCGGATCAGCATGCCGAAATGCGCCGCTATTTCCTTGAGCAGGTCCGCACCCTGAGCGGGGAATACGGCAAGGTGATCTGCGGCTTCAAAAGCGATTATCTCGTTGTGGATGAAAGCGAGATTAGCGAGCTGCCGGGGCTTGTCACCACCTTGCTGAAACTGTGCTCGCGTTCGATCGCCAGCGAGATCCATCCCCGTTCCCGTTCGTTTCTGGCCAAGAATATCGCCCGCCTGCCATGACCGAAGGGGTGCTGACCGCGATCAATTACTTGTTCACGGATGGCAGCTCCCATATCGGCACGGCGTTCTGGTATGTGCTGGTCTTCGAAGTGCCGCGCTACTTGTTCGGCTTCATCGCGACCGGCGCGGGCGCGGCCATCGCCGTGATGCGCCCGCGTTCAACATACCCGCGCGAGCTTGCTCTCGGGGCTGCCGAGCGCGTCAGCATCGTGATTGTGGGACATAACGAGGCGGGGAGCCTTGAAAGATGCGTCCGCTCCCTCAACGATCAATCCCGTCCGGCCGACGAGATCATCGTCGTCAGCGACGGTTCCACGGATCGCATGGTCTCCGTCGCTCTCAGGCTCAAGAGCGCCGGATTGATCCATGCTGTTCTGGGAACGGATGTGCGATGCGGAAAATCCGCCGGGTTCAATCTCGGATTGGGTTCCGCGAGTGGCGATATCATCATCATTGTCGATTGTGATTGCTCGTTTGAATACGACGCGATCGAGCGCATCCTGCAGCCCTTCGCCAATCCTGCCGTCGGGGCCGTCGCGGCGGATATCGTACCGCGCAACAGCCGCCACAACCTGCTCGCGGCCTTTCAGGAGGTCGAGTATATCCTCTCCATCTCCATGACGAAGCGGCTTACCTCCGCGCTCGGTCAGGTCTCCTGCGTGTCGGGTGCATTCGGCGCTTTCCGGCGCGATGCCCTGATCGGGATCGAGGGCTACGATGTCGGCGGGGGCGAGGACCTCGATCTGACCCTTCGCCTGCGGCGAGCGGGCTGGCTCGTGGCCTTCGCGGAGGATGCTATCTGCTACACCGATGTTCCCGCGACACTCCCCGCACTTGTCCGTCAGCGGCTTCGCTGGGAGCGTGACGCGGTATGGATTCGCCTGCGCAAGCACGCACGCTCGCTTTTCGGCCATGCGTTTTCCTGGCGGGAGGCGGTTCACCAGGTCGATTTCATCGTTTTCAATCTCCTCGGGGCGCTCATGTTCCCGATCTACATTGCCTGGCTGTTCGCGACCTACGGGGAGTTCGGCCTTTACATCCTGCTTGCGGTCCAGCTTGTTCTGTTCATCGTGGAGGTTCCGGTTGTCGCGTTTTCCATCGCGATCACGAGCCCACAGGAACTTGCGCGGCTCGCGGTCTTCATACCCGGCTACCTCCTTTTTTCGACATGGATCATGAAGCCCGTCCGCGCGGTGGCCTATGTCGCCGAGCTCGCGTTTTCCCAATCCCGTAACGACAATTACGTCCCGCAACGCGTTCGCAGCTTGAGGATCTGGTAGTGATGGAGCGCATCAGGAAACGCCCGAAACTTGAGACATTGCAGAACCAGCAACGCATGGTCGCGGGCTCCTGGAGCCGACGCGTCTATTTCCTGCTTCTGATTGCGCTGATTGTTTTCGGCGCAGATTTCGTACTTGGCAGTCTAGTTTTCCTGCGTGCGGATGGCCTGGTCGCTGCCGACAAGATCGTCGTCGCGGCCAATTACCCTGGGCGGGTCACGCAGCTCTTCACTCGCGAGGGAGCGACAATCCAGCGCGGCACGGTTCTGGCGACGCTGGAATCGACCGAGATGCTGCGCAACATCGCCGATCTCGCTTTCCGCGACGCGGAGCTGGCCGCGCGTGTTTCCGACCTCAAGGTGCGCCTCGTCACCGCGAATTCCCTGCTGCCTTTTGCCGAGCGTAGCGCGGTGGAAAGTGCGCAGATCGTGGAGCGGATCGACACTCTCTCGAGCCAGGGGCTCATCCCGGCCTCGCGCATCGATCAGGCGCTTGCGACGCGCTACGAAAACGCGGCACGCTTTGCGGAGCTTCGTGGCCAGGTCAATGTCATCGGCGAACAGCTCTCCGTGATCGAGCGTGAGCGGCGCCGGGCAACCCAGACGCTGAATAAGCTCGAAGCGAGTTACGCGGATGGACAGGTTGTCGCGCAGGCGGATGGGATTGTTGGTCCCCGCGTGCCGGTGGTGGGGCAGGGTTTCGAGTTCGGCGAGGAGTTGCTCCAGATCTATGGATCAGAACCATATGTGTTGGGATACCTGCCGGATTCGTACCTCTTCAAGCTGAAGGAGGGCGACAGGGTCACGATCCAATCCGGCGCCTTCTCGGTTCAGGGCACGGTCGAAAGTCTCCTGCCGGTCACGGATGCGCTGCCGGCGGAATTCCAGAACCTGTTCCGCCCGCGAGATCGAAACCGGCTGTTCCGCATCAAACTGGAGAAGGAACAGCCTTTCGCCACGCAGCAGAAAGTACGGATAACCGGATGCTTCTGGGGGTGGTGCTGGAACTCTTTCACGCCCACGGAATGGACGCGGATCGCGACGG
>Ga0056912_1001674_pt1 | contig 9607 bp, 10 predicted proteins | sample EBPBio232013_DNA_FD_55028 | JGI IMG/M metagenome (GOLD analysis project Ga0056912, IMG submission 55028) | Wastewater treatment Type I Accumulibacter community from EBPR Bioreactor in Madison, WI, USA - Reactor 1_5/23/2013_ DNA | ecosystem: Engineered > Bioreactor > EBPR > Anaerobic-Aerobic >... | reverse complement strand
CCGGATCGCCGAGCTGGCCACGGAGCTCAACATCAGCGGCCAGAGCGTCGAGGACATCCTGGCCCACCTGGAGCGGCCCAAAGCCATGCGGCACGGGGACCGGGTGGTGCTGACGATGTACGCGACCAGCCTTGACGACGAGCCAGCCGGCGACCGAGCCGACCGGACCGACCGAGCCGACCGAGCCGAGCGGACCGAGCGGGCCGACCGAGCCGAGCGGACCGAGCGGGCCGAGCACCAGTCCCGGCTGCGGCTGGCCAAGATCAGCGCGATCGTGCTGCCGCGGGCGTTGATCACCATCCGCCCCGACGACGCCTTTCCCATCGAGGAGGTGCTCGCCCGCTGGGACGACAACGCCGACCTGCTGGTCCGGTCCGGTCCGGCGGGTGTCGGCGCCCTCACGCACGGGCTGATCGACGCGGTCGTCGACTCGCACTTCGAGACCATCCAGCGCATCGACGACGCGATCGAGGACATCGAGGACGTGCTGTTCCAGGACCCGGCGCCGACGCGGGAGGTGCAGCAGGCCACCTACCGGATGCGCAAGGAACTCGTCCAGCTCCGCCGAGTCGTCCTGCCGATGCGCGAGCTGGTCAACGGCGTCCTGCGGCACCGCGAGCCGCGCCCCGGCGATGCGGCGGCGGTGGCCGGGGAGGCGACGCTGCGGCCGTGGTACGACGACCTGTACGACCACGTCCTGCGGGCCGCCGAGTGGACCGAGTCGCTGCGGGACATGGTGTCCTCGGTGTTCGAGACCAACCTGTCGCTGCAGGACGCCCGCCTCAACAGCGTCATGAAGAAGCTCGCCGCGTGGGCCGCCATCATCGCCGTGCCCACCGCGGTCACCGGCTGGTTCGGGCAGAACGTGCCCTATCCGGGATTCCAGGACACCGCCGGGCTCTGGCAGAGCGTCGTGCTCGTCGTGGTGGGCGCGGTGGGGCTGTACGTCGCGTTCCGGCGCCGCGACTGGCTCTAGCGGGGCGACCCCGGTGCCAGGTGGTCCTGCCCGGATCTGGGGCCGGCGTCTCAGCCCGCGTCGTCCTGCTCTTCCTCCTCCTTGCGCTCGCCGCGGCGGACCAGCAGGTTCATGCCGGGCATGCCCTTGATCGCGCGGCTGAGGTCGGTGACGGCGTCGAGGATGTCGTGCACATCGGGTCCGACCTGCTGCAACGTGGTCAGCATCGGCAGGACGTCGGCCTCCAGGTGGTGGGTCAGTTGGGGCATCCGGTCGAGCATCCGCACCAGCGCCTCCACCTCGACATCGGCGGTCGAGGCGCCGAGCCGCTCCACCACCGGGGTGAGCTGCTCGGCGGCCGGCATGAGCCGGTCCGCCATCGGCATCAGCCGGTCCGCCATCGGCATCAGCCGGTCCGCCATCGGGATCAGCCGGTCCGCGACGGGCAGCAGGCGCGCAGTCATCGGCTCCAGCGGGTCGACCAGGGCGGTCGCGCGGTGCAGCAGCCGTTCGGCGCCGACGAGGGTCTGCTCGGCCCCGGCCACGGCGCGGGCCGCCTCGGCCGTCGTGGCCCGCGCCGCGTCCGCCGTACTCTTCGCCTCGAGCACCGTCACCTCGGCCGTGGCCAGCACCGCCTCCCCGCGCCGCAGCAGCGTCTCCCCCTGGGTGAGCGCCGCCTCGCCGCGGGCGGCCATCGACGCGGCATCGCCCAGCAGTTCGTCGGCCCGGCCGAGCAGCCGCTCGGCTCGGGCGACCATGACCTCGACCCGATCCACCAGCGTGAACAGGCGCGGTGCCAGATCGATCAGGTCCGCGATGTCGTCATAGGCCGACTGCACCCCGTCGCGCATGGTCGTCGCGGCGGTGAACAGGTCATGGGGTCCGGGGAGGCGCATTCCCTCATCCTGCTGGATCCGGCCTCGGGCCGCCCGTTCCGGGACGAGGATGGTCCCTGATCGAGGCGGTCTGCCGAGCGGCGCGGTCGAGTTCCGCCAGCGCGTCGGAGGTGCTGCACGGGTCGGACGTCCCACAATGGGTGCAAGGGCACACCCTTGTCGCGGTGACTGCGGTGTGGGCCAGCAGTTTTCGGCCATCTCCGGCGACGTCCACCGTGCGCCGCGGCGGTCGGTGGACGTGTGCCGCAACGCGCCTGCGGCCACACGACCCAGGCAGGGGGAGGCCGGGCGCAGGGCAGGCGGGGTGGAAGGCGACGGTGGGACACGGATGACGCAACGACGACGGATTCTCGTCGTGGACGACGAGGCCCAGATTCGTCGGGTCCTGCGGGCCTATCTCGAGGCGGACGGGTTCGGCGTCGACGAAGCCGGCTCGGGCACCCAGGCGTTGGAGGTCTTCGGGCACGTCGATCCGGTGCTCATCCTGCTCGACGTCGGGCTGCCCGACATGGACGGCATGGAAGTGCTGCGGCGGATGCGGGCCACCAGCGAGGTCTACATCATCCTGGTCACGGCCCGCAGCGAGGAGTTGGACAAGCTGGTCGGGCTGACCATCGGGGCGGATGACTATGTCACCAAACCGTTCAGCCCCCGCGAGGTCGTCGCACGGGTCAACACGGTGCTGCGGCGGGACCGGTCCGGTCCGCGCGCCGCGCTGGCCCCGCACGCGGCCCGGCTCGAGGAGTTGCGGCGCTTCCCGGGCCTGACGGTCGACGCGCGCAGCCGCGAGATCCACGTGGACGGCGCCGAGGTCAGCCTGTCGACCCTCGAATTCGACCTGCTCTGGGCGCTGGCCGAGGACTGCGGGCGGGTCTTCTCGCGGGCCCAGCTGTTGGAGCGGGTCTGGGGCTACGACTTCTATGGTGACGAGCGCGTTGTCGACGTCCACGTCCGCAACATCCGCCGGGTGCTGCACGACGATGCGGCCCGGCCGCGCATCATCGGAACCGTCCGCGGCGTGGGCTACAAGTTCCTGCTGCAGCCACTGGCCCAGGGAGCTGCAGCGCCGCCGGTCGCGTCGCCGGTCACGCAGCCCGCCGAGCAGCCTGCCGAGGAACTCGCCGTGCCGCCTGTCGAGGAGTCGCGGGAATGGCCGCGAACGCCCGCCACGCCAGGCGCATGAGGGCCCGATGAGCAGCATGTATTTGCGCACGGTGGGCGCTCACCTGCTGGTCGCCGCGACCGCCGTCGTGGTCGCGGCCCTGTTCGGCCGGCACCTCGTGCTGGCCATGTTGACCGATCTGAACGAGGCGCCGCACGACTGGCCGATGTCGGCCACGGTGGAGCGGATCGATCGGGGGCTGGCGGCCGGGGCCGCCGTCGGCCTGGCGCTGAGCGCGCTGGTCGCCTGCGTCGCGGCGTACCGGCTCGTGCTGCCGCTGAGCCGACTACGGCACGCGACGGCCACGATCGGGACCGGGGAATACCAGGAACCCCTGCCCGCCGTCGACGGAAGCCTGGGCAGCCTCGTCACCGACCTCAACCGGCTGCGCGGGGCGTTGGCCGACACCGAGACCCGCAGGCGCCGGTTGCTCGGCGAGGTCGCGCACGAGATGCGTACGCCCCTGACGATCATCGACGGCTACGTCGAGGGGATGATCGACGGGATCATCCCGATCGACGCCGAGGAACTGGGGCACGTCACCGACGAGGTACGGCGACTGCGGCGGCTCTCCGACGACCTGTCCGCGCTGTCCCGGGCCGAGGAGGGCCGGCTGGACCTGCGGCCGCTGCTGTTCGACCTGCGCGGGGTGGTGGTGGCCGCGGCGGAACGGCTGCGTCCGCAGGTGGAGGACGCCGGCCTCGTGCTGGACGTGCGGCCGGGGGCGGAACTGGTGCCGGTGTACGTCGACCAGGACCGCGTCTCGCAGGTGGTGCGCAATCTGGTGGGCAATGCGGTCCGGGCGACCACACCGGGTGGCACCATCTCGCTGCGGATCGGCCGATCCGGCCGGTGGACGTGGTTCTCGGTGCGGGACACCGGGGAGGGTATCGACCCCGCGGACCTGGAGCGGATCTTCGAGCGCTTCTATCGGGTGGTCGGCCGACGCGAGTCACGCGGGGAGACCGGGTCCGGCATCGGCCTGACGATCGCTCGGGAGATCATCCGGGCCCACGGCGGGGAACTCGTCGCCCGTAGCAGCGGTCGGGGGCTGGGGGCCGAGTTCATCGGCTGGCTCCCCGCCATGATCTGACCGGCGCGGTGATCTGACTGGCCTGGCGGGCCGGCGCAGGCTCGATCAGCCGAGCAGGCCCGCCTGCGCCCAGAGCGGCAGCACCGACTGCGTGAAGTTCGACTGCGTGAAGTTCGACTGGGTGAAGTTCGACTGGGTGAAGTTGGACTGGGTGAAGTTGGACTGCGTGAAGTTGGACTGCGTGAAGTTCGACTGGGTGAAGTTGCTCTGCGTGAAGTTCGACTGGGTGAAGTTCGACTGCGTGAAGTTGGACTGCGTGAAGTTGCTCTGCGTGAAGTTGCTCTGCGTGAAGTTGCCCGCCAGCGGCGCGGCCTGAGCGCTCCCCGCGAATCCCACCACGGCGGCGAGCGAAACGGCGGCGGTGGCGACGGCGGTACGGATGCGGAACATGGGGGCCTCCAGCGAGTGAGTTGACGGTCTTGGCTTCGCGACCAAGACAATCGACCGTGCGTTAAAGACGGAGGACCTCTGTGATGAAGATTCGATGAAAAGGCCCAAGGCTACCGGGCCTGCGCTCCGGACGCACTACCTGCTGTCGGGAAACAACAGTGACAGCGAAATCCAGACCCGCAGTTGACGCACGCTCGACCTGGACGAGGGGATCACTTTGCTTTAAGTCGGACGTCCAATTCGAACGAAAGTGGGCTCCCGGAGCGCCCTCATCGGACATCTGTCCAAGACGTTATCGATGCTGGTGGGAGAGGACGGTCGCCACGCTCGACTCGCGGGGGCCGAGGATCGGGGTGCGTTGCGACAGGACGTCCCAGGCGGCCTTCACGGCGGCCAGGATTTCGCGCTGTTCCCCGGCCGTCCACGTCGGCGGACTGGTGCGGCCGGTGTCGTCTCCTACGGCAACAGCGTCGAGCCCGAGCGCCCGGCAGACCGCCAGAGCCCGGGGAACGTGATAACTCTGTGACACGACGATCACCGAGCGTACGCCGAAGATCTCAGCCGCGCGATAGCAGGAGTCGTAGGTGTCCAGCCCGGCAAAGTCGGCCACGACGCGATCGGCGGGGACGCCGGCCGCCAGCAGATAGCGCCGCATCGCGGTCGGCTCGTCGTACGCCTCGGTGCGGTTGTCCCCCGAGACCAGCACCACCTGGACGGTGCCGCGGGCGTAGAGGTCGCGGGCGAGGTCGAGTCGGGCGGCCAGATAGGGCGTCGGCGTACCGTCCGCGCGCAGCCCCGCGCCGAGCACCAGGGCCACGTCGCGCGGTGGCGCCGCGGCGACGTCATACACGCGGCCCGACGCGGCGGTGCGCACCCACAGTGCCGACCCACCGACGACGCCGGCCAGCGCGACGACCCCCACGGCGGCCGCGAGGAGGCCGCGGCGCCGCCACGGGCGGCGGGCCGAAGGCGCCACGCCCGCTACCGCAGAACCGTTCCCGCCGCGACGGTGCGGGGCTCGCCGGCGTCGGCCAGCTCCGCCACGCCCTCGCAGACGACGCCCGCCTCGAAGGTCCAGTCCCCGGCCACGGTCAGTTCGGTGCAGTCGCGCAAGGACGGTACGCCGTGGCCGAAGCGGGCCTCGAAGTCGGCGATCCGCCGGTAATACGCCGGGTCGAGGTCGATGAACGGAGCCGTATCGACGACCTGGACGACGGCGCCCGAGTCGGTGACGTCGTAGACATCGGAGCGGAGCAGCAGCAGGTCGTTGGTCGTCTTGACCGGCAGGAACCGGTCCCGGCCGACCTCCAGGGCCTGGGCCCCCTGGAAGACCTCGACGGCGGCCCCCATCGCGGTCTCGATCTGAAAGACCTCCGGGCTGGCCGGGTCGGTCGGGTCGACGGTCTTGACGTTGCGGATCAGGGGCAGGCCGAGCACGCCCTGGCGCTCGGTCAGCACGTCCAGGACCGCGGTCAGGTCGAACCACAGGCTGTTGGTGTTGAAGAAGGCGTGTCGGGTCTCGTCGGTGAAGGCGGCCATGTCGCCGGCGGCGGTCTGGGCCGATTCGCGCAGGATGATGCGGCCGTCGCTGCGGCGTACGGCCAGGTGACCGCCCTTGCGGTCGGCGGCGGTGCGGCGGCACACCTCCACGGCGTACGGCGCCCCCGAGGCCGCGAACCAGCCCGCGATCCGGGCGTCCGGAGTGGCCCCGAGATTGTCCGAATTGCTCACTGTCGCATAGCGATAGCCGGATTCGACGAGCTGCCGCAGGAGCCCCGAGGCGAGCAGGGCGGTGTAGAGATCGCCATGGCCCGGGGGGCACCACTCCAGGCTCGGGTCCGCCGGCCACTCCACCGGGGTCAGGTCGTCGGTGCGCAGCTTGGGTTCCTGGTTCTGGACGAAGTCCAGCGGCAGCCCCGCCGTGGCCAGGTCGGGATGCGCGGCCAGGGCCGCCAGGGTGTCCGCCGAGGTGCGGAAGCTGTTCATGAAGATGAGCGGCAGGCGGGCGCCGTACGTCGCGCGGGCCGCTCGGATCTGCTGGCAGATGAGGTCGAGGAAGGTCTGGCCCGCCCGCACCGGCAGCAGGGATTTCGCCTGCGCCATGCCCATCGAGGTGCCCAGGCCGCCGTTGAGCTTGAGGATGACGGTCCGGTCCAGGGCCGCGCGGGCGTCGGCGTCGCCGATCTCGATGTCGGCCAGTCGGGTGGGCTGGGGGAGCGGTTCGATGTCGGCCTCCGCGATCAGGCCGGTCGCGCCGGCCTCCAACTCGCGGTAGTAGTGGCTGAAGACGTCGATGGCCTCCTGGGTGACGCCGGCCGCGGTCATCTTGGCCTGCGCGCTCGCCAATCCCTGCGCACTCATGGCGCAAGCCTAGTGGTCACAGGGCCATTCGTCCCTTCGGTAATCATGGGTTTCGACGCAGCGGCCCCGCGTAACCAAACATTATGTGATCGGCAAAGATCCTGGTCTTGTGCCTGTCCGGCGCGCACCGCACCGTGGAGGAATGTCCGCTGTGCCCGACACCACCCGCCCCACCGAGACCCCGCTGCTGCGCACCATCCGCGAATCCGTGATCGGCGACGACCTCGTGATGACGGGGCCCTACGGGCCGCGCCGCGTCACCTATGCCGACTACACGGCCTCCGGGCGGGCGCTGACCTTCCTCGAGGACTTCCTCCGGGATGCGGTCCTGCCCTCCTACGCGAACACCCACACCGAGTCCTCCGGGACGGGCCTGCAGACCACCCGGCTGCGCGAGGACGCCCGCGCGATCATCGCCGACTGCGTCGGGGCCGACGACGGCGACGCGGTGATCTTCTGCGGGGCCGGCTCGACCGGAGCCATCGACAAGATGGTGGGCATCCTCGGCATCCGGATCCCCTCCACCCTGGAGGACGATCACCAGCTGTCCGCCCACATCCCGGCGCAGCAGCGGCCGGTGGTCTTCATCGGACCGTATGAGCACCACAGCAACGAATTGCCCTGGCGCGAGTCGATCGCCGACGTCATCGAGATCCACGAGGACCCGGACGGCCACATCGACCTCGCGGACTTGACCGCGCGGCTCACCGAATACGCCGACCGGCCGGTCAAGATCGGCTCGTTCTCGGCGGCCTCGAATGTCACCGGCATCGTCACCGACACCGCGGCCCGCGGCCGTGGCGGCGCTGCTGCACCGGCACGGGGCGCTGTCCTTCTGGGACTACGCGGCCGCCGCGCCGTACGTCGCCATCGACATGCACCCCGCGCATGCCCCCGACGCCTACCTGGACGCGGTGTTCCTGTCCCCGCACAAGTTCGTGGGGGGTCCGAGCACGCCGGGGGTGCTGGTGGTACGCCGGGAGCTGTGCCGCAACCGGGTGCCCGACGTCCCCGGCGGTGGAACGGTGGCCTACGTCAACCCGGTGGACCACAGCTATCTGACCGACGTCGTGCACCGCGAGGAGGGCGGCACCCCGGCCATCGTCGAGTCGATCCGGGCCGGCCTGGTCTTCGCCCTGAAGCGCGCGGTCGGGGTGGAGACCATCCGGGCCTTCGAGGACTACTACCTGCGGCGTGCCGTAACCGCCTGGACCGCGCATCCCGGCATCGAGATCCTGGGCAATCTCGACGCGGACCGCCTGTCGATCACCTCGTTCGTGGTGAAGGCGCCCAGCGGCAAATATCTCCACCACAACTTCGTGGTCGCGCTGCTCAACGACCTGTTCGGGATCCAGTCCCGCGGCGGTTGTTCCTGCGCCGGGCCGTATGGGCACCGGCTGCTGGGCATCGACCTGGCGGCGTCCAAGGAGTTCGAGGCCGAGATCACCGGCGGCTGCGAGGGCATCAAGCCGGGCTGGGTGCGCGTCAACTTCAACTACTTCGTCTCGGAGCGGGTCGTCGACTACGTCATCGCGGCGGTCGAGCTGGTCGCGCGGGACGGCTGGCGGCTGCTGCCGGACTACCGCTTCGACCCGGCGACCGGGCGCTGGCGGCACCAGGCCGGACCGGTCGAGCCGCCGCTGCGGTTGGCCATGCTGGACTGGGACGAGGGTCGGCTCACCTACCCGACCGCGCACGTCACCGCCCCGGAACGAGCCCTGGCGGGCTATCTGGACGAGGCGCGCCGGATCTTCGCGGACGCTGCCGCGCAGGCGGCGCGCGAGCCGGCCCGCGATCCGGCCGGCTGGGGGGAACCGGCGACCTCCCCGGAGTTCGAGCACCTGCGCTGGTTCGAGCTGCCCGCGGTGTGCCTGCGCGCCTAGGGTCGGGTGTGCGAGGTGTCGAGGCCGGGAGGATGCATGACCGACGACGGTGGGACGGCGCAGGACCCCCGGCTGCGCGACTATGTCGCCTGGCACACGGCGTACGACGATCCGTCCTCCGCCTTGTCCGCCCGGCTGCGGGAGGTGCAGGCGCAGCTCACGACGTACCTCGAGGGCACCGCCCCCGCCGCCGTCCAGGTCATCAGCGTCTGCGCGGGTGAGGGTCGCGACATTCTCGGGGTGCTGGCGCAGCGGGACGACCGGGAGCGGGTCACCGGTGCGCTCGTCGAAATCGACGAGGCGATCTGCGCGGTGGCCGACGCCGAGATCGTGGCCCTGGGGTGCGCGGGGCGGATCATCGTCCGGCGTGCGGACGCGGGGCTGTTGTCGGCGTACGAGGGCCTGCGGCCCGCCGACCTGCTGCTGCTGTCGGGGATCATGGGCAATATCACCGCCGACGACATCCGCCGGCTGATCCATGTGGCCCGCACGCTGTGTGCGCCCGGGGCGACCGTGCTGTGGACCCGGGGCGCTCAGGAGCCCGACCTGGGGCCGGCCATCCGGGCGTGGTTCGACGAGGCGGGATTCGAGAGGGTGTCGGTGACGGAGCAGGTCGAGGGCACCGCGATGCGGGTCGGCGTCGAGCGGCTGGTGGCTGACCCGGCTTCGCCGCTGCCCGAGGAGGACGCGCTGCAACCGTCGGGACCCGAGGGGCGGATCTTCACGTTCTACCGGTGAGGCGCGGGACCGGTGCGGAGCGCTACCGGTGGTGCGCGCTACCGGTGCGGCGCCCGGCGCGGCGATTCGGGCGCTCGGACACGGGCGGACCTCGGGAAACGAAAACCCGGTGAGCGTTGTCGGGCGCGG
>Ga0056912_1001668_pt1 | contig 9638 bp, 7 predicted proteins | sample EBPBio232013_DNA_FD_55028 | JGI IMG/M metagenome (GOLD analysis project Ga0056912, IMG submission 55028) | Wastewater treatment Type I Accumulibacter community from EBPR Bioreactor in Madison, WI, USA - Reactor 1_5/23/2013_ DNA | ecosystem: Engineered > Bioreactor > EBPR > Anaerobic-Aerobic >... | reverse complement strand
GGTGATCGTGCGGCCCAGCTTCATCCCGGCGTACCCGGCGGCGCTCGGGTTCTCCCCGACCGTCGTGAATCGGAAGCCAAGTGTCGTGCGGGCAAAGACCCAGGCGACCAGCGCGGCCAGGGCCACGGCCAGCGGGAAGCCGATCGGGACGATCCCCACGTCGGGGAGCATGGCCTGGGGCGCGACCTCGGGGGTCCGGGGGATGACCTGGTCGGGCTCCTTAAACGGTCCGGCGATGAAGTAGTCGACGAGTCCGGCGGCGATCGAATTGAGCATGATCGTCGAGATGACCTCGTGGACATTGCGCTGGGCCTTCAGGACTCCGGCGATCCACGACCAGAACGCCCCGACCGCCATGCCCATCGCGATCGCGAACGGGACCAGCACGATCCCCGGCAGGTCGAGGAAGCGATAACCGACCCACGCACTCGCCAGACCACCGAGGATGAGCTGGCCCTGGGCGCCGATGTTGAACAGGCCGACCCGCAGCGGGATCGCCACCGCCAGGCCGGTCAGGATCAGCGGGGTGGCCTTCTGCAAGGTGCGCAGGATGCCGTCACTGGAGAACCAGGCGGCCTGGAACAGGGAGGTGTAGGCGTAGGTCGGGTTGACGCCCTGCGCGCGAATCAGGATGGCCCCGATGCCGAAGGCGACGGCCAGGGCCAACACGGGAATGAGGATCGACTGGAACCGGGCCACGGCGGCCAGCGGCCCGCCGCCCCGGGTGGGGTCGGCGGGCCTCCTGGTGGTCGCCGGGCCGTCGGCGGGGACCTCCGGCATGGCTGGGGCTCGGCGTCAGCCGAGCTTCACACCGGTCTGCAGCGTGCCGGACTTCAGGTCGGTGACGACCTTCTCGACCGCGGCCTTGACGTCGGCCGGGATCTTGGCGTCGAAGTCGTGGTAGGGCGCCAGGCCGGCCTTGCCGGTGAAGTTGCCGCCCTTCATGCTGCCGTCCTTGGCCTGCTTGAGCAGGTCGGTGGTGCCCTCGGTGATGAGCTTCATCGCCGAGGTGACCAGGCACTTCTGGGCCTCTGGCACGGTGTTCCACTGGTCGGTGTCGACGCCGATGCAATAGATCGAGGTGCCGGCACCGGAGGCCTTGGCGATCTGCGCCAGCGCGCCGTTGCCGGTCTTGCCGCCGGCGCCGAAGATGACGTCGGCCTTCTGGTCGATCTGCTTTTGCGCCTCAGCGGCTCCCCAGGCCGGGTCGGTGAACCCGTTGTCCCCGGCCGGGTGGTAGACGGTGGTGACGGCCGCGGCGGGGTTGCTCGCCTTGGCGCCCGCCTCGAAGCCCTTGGCGAACTTCTCCACCGGCGGGATCTGCAGGCCGAGCACCTGGCCCAGCTTGTTGGTCTTCGTGAGCTTGCCGGCCAGGTAGCCCGCGGCGTAGCCGGCCTGGTCCTCGGGGAAGACGAGCCCGGTCAGGTTCGGCAGGGCGGCCTGGGCGTGGTCCTGGTCGACGCCGATGAACTTGACCGAGGGGTTCTCCTTGGCGGCCTTGGCGGTGGTGTCGCCGAGCGCAAAACCGACGGTGACGATCGCGTCGTACTTGGCGTCGGTGAACTTCTTCATGTTCGCCGCGTAGTCCTTGGTGTCGGTCGTCTCGACGTATTTCGTCTGCGAACCCGAGATCGCCTTCTTCGCGGCCTCGACGCCCTCCCAGGCGGACTGGTTGAAGGACTTGTCGTCGACCTTGCCCATGTCGGTGACCAGACCGATGCAGAAGACCTCGGCCGAGCTGCAGTCGCCCGAGGCGGCCGTGCCGGAGCCACCGGTGCTGCCGGGGGTGCCGGTGGACCCGCCGCAGCCGGCCAGGCCGAGGGCCAGCACCGGGACCAGGGCGAGCAATCGTGTGGACTTCATCATCAAGACTCCTTCTCCGCACCGCGGCTCGTCTCTCGTCTTGGGCTGGTCACGACAGTCGTCGCCGCAGCCTGCGAGCCAGCTCGGCCTCCGGGTCGCCCGGAGCTTGGGTCAGCGTACCCTCACGTAGGGCCACCACGAGTCAGCTTTTGCCGTGTCGTTACCGGCCTGCGACCTGCCACGACGCTCGGATGGGGTATAGGCGGGCGTCGCGCGGGGCCGCGACAGCTGCTCGGGGTGGCCCCGGGACCGGCCGGTGGTTGGGTCACCAGCCGGGGGCGCAGCTCCATCCCGCGTCGACGGGGAGTACGACGCCGCTGATGCCGGAGGCGTCGGGCGAGGCCAGGAAGGCGATCGCCGCCGCCACCTCCGCCGGCGTCACCGGTCGGCGCAGGGCCGCGGCGGCGCTGTAGCGGGCCAGCCCCTGCGGCCAGTCCTGCGCGAGTCCGGGCCGGTCGATCAGGCCGGGTGCGACGCCGACCACGCGGACCCCGCGGGGGCCGAGTTCGGCGGCGGCGGCGCCGACGAGATGGTGCAGCGCGGCCTTATAGACGGCGTACGCGGCGTGTCCCGGCGCCGCCCGGTAGCCCTCGATCGAGCCCACGACGACGATCGCCGGGTGACGCTCGGGCCGCATGCGCGCGGCGGCGTGCCGGAGCAGCACCGCGGTGTGCCGCAGGGTGTGCGCGTAGAGGGCGTCCCACCCGGTCGCGTCCAGCTCGTCCCAGGCGGTCAGCTGCTGCGCACCGGCGGCGAGGACGACGACGTCCGGTACGTCGAGCGCGGCGGTGGCCTCGTCGAGGAGCCGGGAAGCCGCGGCGTCGACATCGGCAACGGCCAGGTCGGCGGCCAGCACGGCCGCTCGAGCGCCGGNCTGCACGACCTGGGCNCGCAGCGCNTCGGCCGCCGCGGCGGAGTCCCGGTGCTGCAGCGCCACGGCGTACCCGGCCGCGGCCAGCGTCGCCGCGACCGCCCGCCCCAGTCCGCCGGTCGCGCCCGTGACCAGCGCGGTTCGGCCGGGGTCGGCCGGCTCCCGGGGGGTGCCGCTCACCCGATCCCCACGAAGGTGAAGGCGCGCACGAGCTCGGCGTGTTCGGGGTACGCCGCGAGCAGCTCGGCGCGACTGCCGAGGCTGAACCGCTCGAACTCGAATGCCGGGGTGCACCAGCACGAGACCAGCGTCCACGCGCCGGAGGTGCGGGCCCCCATCCAGGTGCCGGGCTGCACGATGACCTGGCTGGCCGCCGCGTCCAGCCNGGTGCTGTGCGCCGAGCCGTCCGGGCGGAGCTGCACCAGTTCGGCCGGTGCTCCGGCCAGCCATTGCCAGCCCTCGGTCACGGTCAGGGCGTGCAGCGCCGACACGCCGCCCGGGCCGTCGGTGACGAGGAAGCGGATCGTGCTGAGCGCCTCGGTCCGTGGGCCCGGCCCCCAGAATCCGCCCTCGCCGGGCAGCGGGGACAGGTCGAACTGCCGGCGGACCTCCTCGGCTGGGGTGTCGGGGTCCGGCCAGGCGGTCATGAGTCGGACCCGGCGGCAGCCGCGCTGGCCCCGGCGGCGGCCGCCGCGGCCACTGCGCCGCGCTCGCGACAGCGGGCCAGCAGGGCGGACTCGTCGATGCGGGTGCTGCGGCGCGCCGCGACGACGTGCTCGCCGTCGACGAAGACATCGGTGACATCGCCGCGGCCGGCCGCGTAGACGATCAGCGCGTGCGGATCGTGCACCGGGGTCAGGTGCGCGGCGTCGAGGTCGAGCAGGATCAGGTCGGCCCGCTTGCCGGTCTCGACGCTGCCGATGAGGTCGCCGAGCCCCAGTCCGCGGGCGCCGTCCAGGGTGGCCGCGCGGACGATCTCCGCGGCGGAGGCGGCGTCCGGACGCGCCGCGGTGAGCCGGGCCAGCAGGGCGGCGAGCCGCATCGCGACGAACATGTCGAGGTCGTTGCTGGAGGAGCAGCCGTCCGTGCCGATCCCCCGGCGCAGCCCGGCCGTCCGGTAGGCGGCCCAGTTCAGGGCGCCGGAGGCCAGCTTGAGGTTGGACCCGGGGCAGTGCGCCACCGTGATCGGGTGCGGCGCCGCACCCGCCGCGATCTCGAGATCGGCGGCGTCCAGGTGCACGCCGTGCCCGAAGACCACCGGAAAGTCGCCGGTCAGGGCGCCGGCGTCGGCGAGCACCCGGGTCGGCGTCCGGCCGCGCTGCTGCGCCACGATGGCGTTCTCCGCGANGTTCTCCGAGACGTGGGTGTGCAGTAGCGGCCGGTCCCAGCCGCGCAGGACGTCGGCGAGGTCACGCAGGTGTTCCGGGGAGACCAGGTAGGTGGAGTGGGGCGCGAGGCACGCGGGCGTCAGCGGCCCGCCGATCTCCGCCTGCTCNGCCGGCCAGGCCGCCAGGTCGGCCAGGCGGCGGTCCCAGTCGCGGTGNTCCGGGCCGGGCTCGTCGAAGAACGTCGGGCCGCCGACGTGCCGCAGCCCCACCGCGACGGCGGCGGCGTGTGCCGCGCGGTGGTGGAAGTACATGTCCAGCGCCGTCGTCGTTCCGCCGCGCAGGGCCTCCAGGGCGCCCAGGCCGGCGCCCAGGCCCACCGTGTCCGCATCCATCACGGCGCCCTCGGCGGCCCACACCTGGGCCAGGAAGCCCTGCAGGTCGACGTCCTCGGCGAGGCCGCGCAGCAGAGTCATCGGAGTGTGCGTGTGCAGGTTGACCAGGCCCGGCATGAGCAGGTGGCGGCGCGCGTCGATCGTCCGCGCGCCCAGCTCGGCGGCCCGGCGGCGCAGCGGGGAGGCGCCGGTGGGGTCGGCGGGGGCCAGGTCGGCGATGGTCCCCTGCGCCAGCAGGACGTCATGGTCGCGCAGCGCGCGGCCCGCGTCGTCGCCCACGACGACCCAGTCGCAGCCGGCCAGCAGCACGGGTGCGGCGGTCATCGCGTCGCCGCCCGGGTGGCCAGCAGCCGATCGAGGACGGCGAGGACTCGTTCGCCGGAGGCGGCCAGGGTGGCGTTGACCTCCTCGACCGTCACCGGCTCATCGACCAGGCCGGCGCACGGATTGCAGACCAGGGCTACCGCGGCATACCGCAGTCCCGCCTCCACCGCGAGCGTGCATTCGGGGATCCCGGTCATGCCGGCGACCGTGCCGCCCAACAGCCCCGCCATCCGCACCTCCGCGGGGGACTCGAAGCGCGGCCCCTCGAACGCGGCATACACGCCCCCGTCCCGGATCGGCTGCCCGCAGTCGGCGGCTGCTTGCAGGAGTTCGCGCCGCAGCTCGGGGTGATAGGCGGTCGAGACGTCGACGTGCACCACGCCTTCGGGGGTGGAGCCGTCGAAGAACGTCAGCGCCCGGGCCTTGGTGAAGTCGAGGAAGTCGTCCAGCAGGACGAGATCGCCCGGCGCCAGCGCGGGGTCGATGCTGCCCACCGCGTTGACGGCGAACACGTCCCGGGCCCCGACGTCCCGCAGGGCGGCGATGTTGGCCCGGTAGTTCACCAGGTGCGGGGGCACGCCATGGCCGGTGCCGTGCCGGGTCAGGAAGGCGACGGCCAGCCCGTGCCAGCGGCCCAGGGTGAGCCGCGCGATGCCGAACGGCGTGGTCACCTCGCGCGACGTCGCGTCGGCGAGCTGTGCCAGTTCATAGAAGCCGGTGCCGGCGATGATCCCGATGGGCGCCTCGCGCCGGTCCCCCGAGGTAGTGCTCACCAGGCCAGGGTAGGCCCCGGGAACGCCGGACGAGCGGACGATCGGCCCGCGCGCCCGGGGGCTCGTGCCGACCGCGTCGCCGTTCCTGGCCGGCACGGGTCACCGCACTGTTCCTGATCGGTTGGCGCCCTGGGCGCCTGGCTGGTCCGCCGCACCGCCCCCTCCCGGACAGCGACGCCGGTCCACGGTTCATGTCGTGAGCGCTGTCCCTAGCGACATACAGTGTCCGCCGAGGCATTGAGACCGCGCGCGGCGACAGACCGTTGGCCTGCAGCGATGCGAGTTCCCCGATCCGCCCCATGCCCTCGCCGGCCGACACTGTATGTCGTTAGGGACACGCCGTGCCGAAGAGATGAGGGTCACCAGGCGGCGTTGTACGCCGTGACCGCGGCCGGGTTGGCGTCCTTGTCGATCGTCACCGTCTCCACCGCGAGACGCTTGGACTTGGCGGTCACGTCGAGCCAGGCCCGCATGCTGGTGACCTGCCAGGCCGAGGTGTCCTTGGTGATCGACCACGAGACAGCCACACGTTTGCCCTTGCCAGCGGCCCAGTCCGACCAGTCCGTGAGGCCGCCCTTGCCGGTGACCAGCGTCGGCCACGGCTTGTCGGCGGGAATGGTGAGCCCGACGAGGTCGACGGCGTCACCCGGCCAGGCGCTGTCCCAGCCCGCCGGGTCGGTCCCGATCGGCGCCGACCATTCGATCAGGACCTTGGGGGCGGCGGCCTTCACCGTCGCGGCGATGCGCTCGACCGCCGTTCTGGCCTGCCGGGCGTCGGCCCCGGCCGGGGTGGTCAGTCGCAGTACCGGCGGCTTGCCCGTCACCGTCGACAGCGAGGACCCCACCGAGGCCCACCCCGCTACCGTCTCACCACGGCTCACCGCCGCCAGGTCGTCCCCGCCNANNGTGACCGGGGCCCGCAGGACCAGCTGNGCACCGGTCGCGGTGACATTGGTCCACAGCGCGGCCGTCGGGGTCAGGGCGATGGGGTGGGCGTCGTCGAGCTGCACCGTGATCGCGTCGAGAGCCCGGCCACGGCCGGTCGCGGCTGCTGCTGCCGCCGTCACGTCGTTGCCCGGCGCGGTCATCCCGCTGGCCCATCCGCTGGCCGGCGCCAGCGATGGCGCGGGCTTGGGCGCCTGCGTGGAGGGGAGTTGCGGCGTCGGCCGGGCGGCCACGGGACCGCGCACCGGCGCGACCCGAGCCGGGGTCGCCTCGAGGGTCAGCACGTCCGGTCCGGTCGCCGTGACCCGCGCGGTACCACTCGGCCGAGGGGTCGCCGACGCCGCACTCGGTGTCGGAACGCTCGGTGCGGTCGCGGGCGAGGATGCGGCGGTCGAGGATGCGGTGGTCGAGGGTACGGGCGTCGTGGACCCCGACTCGGTGGGGATGCTCGACCGCGGGCCGGCCGGGCTTGTCAGCGTCGCCGGCGCGGTGGTGCTGTCGACCTGGGTTGCGCGCGTGGCACCCGGCCGGGACGGCACCGGGATCGTGGTGCGTGGTGGCGTCGCCGTCGCGGGCGGGTTCACCGTCGGCTTCGTCGGGCTCGTCGGGGTCGGGGTGATCCGGGGCGGTGTCGGGACCGGTACGCCGGAGGATGTGGGCTTGGGGGCCTGCTGGCCACGGCTGGTGTCGGCGGGCTTGGTGTCTGCACTCTTGGGCGCGCTGGTCTTCGGCGGGCTGGCCTTGGGCGCGCTGGTCTTCGGCGTGCTCGGGGTGGGCGCGCCCGTCGGGCTCTGGGCGGACTTCGACGCCTTGGTCCGCAGATCGGCGGTGCTGGGCTTGGTGGCTCCCGACGCGGCGGAGCCCGAGCCGGACGTGGCCTGGGTCGGACTCGTCGCGGCCGTCGGGCGGGTCGGCGCCGACGGGGAGGTCGAACCCGACGGGCTTGGGGGAGGCGTCGGGTCGTCCGAGCCGGGCCAGATCTGGCGTAGGGCGTCGAGGATGGCCTCCGTCGGGGTCGGCGCGGCCGGGGCGCGGTCCTGCATGGTCGGCGCTGCGCTCGAGGGCGCCGAGGAAGCCGGGTCCGGCGCCGTCACGCCCGACGTCGGCGGCCCCCAGGTCGGCGGCCCCCAGGTCGACGGCGTCGAGGTCGGTGTGTCAGCGGGTGCGGTGGCGGTCGGCAGGGTGGCGGCTGGCAGGGTGGCGGCTGGCAGGGTGGCGGTCGGCAGTATGGCGGCCGGCGGGGTGGCCTCGGGTGGGGTGGCGCCCCGGGTCTTGGGGGTGCTCGCGCGCGTTGGCGAGGTCGGCGTCACCCGCGGCGGTCGAGGCTGCTCCGGGGCGGGGGTCACGCCCGGCGGCACCCCCGGCGGAAGCGGCGCAGGCGGCTGGATCTCGACGCGGATCGGCTCGCCGGGCTGGACCGGAATCACGACAACGACACCCGCGTCCGGCCGACCCGCAGCGGTGGCTGTCGAGGTCGCCACCGGCTCGGGCGCCGCAACCGGCTGGGTCGCCGTGACGGGCCCGGATGTCTCGACCGGATCGGGTGCCGGCGTGCCACCAGGCGTGGACTGCGGCGTCGGAGCCGGCGTAGGCACGGCGGTCGCCCAGCCCGAAGGCTTGGATGCTGCGGCCGTCTCGGGGGCTACGGTCGGTGTCGCAGCCCGACGTGGGGTCGGTGTCGCGGCCCGACGTGGGGTCGGTGTCGCGGTCGTGGGGCCGGGCTCGGGTGGCGCTGAGGTGGTGACCTGCGACGCCGGCGCGGCCTCCGGGTCGGTCGAGCCCCCGGACGGACCGGTGGCCGCCGGCGTCGACGTACGGCTGCGTCGCGGCACGGGAGCCGGCGTCGGCTCGGTGGGAGCCGGCGGCGGGGATGTCTCGACGGCGGTTCGGCCGTCCGGCGTCGCCGGAGCGGCGGGGACCGGGACACTCGGCGCGTTGGCCGGCACCGGCACGCTGCGTTCGGGGCCGCCGGCTTCGGGGAGCGGGGCCGGCCCGGAGCCCGGGATGCTCGCACCCGGCGGGGTCGGGATGGTGGTCTCGGCGGCGGACGCCGTACCGGCACCAGCTATGACCAGCGCCGTGGCCAGGGGCAACGCGGCCGCCACGGAGACGGCCCGGGTGGAGATGTGGACGTTCATGTGCTCGCCTGTCCTGTGGAGGGGTGGGGTGGGCGGGATTCTGCGCGGGACTACGGGGCGCCGGTGTCGGGAGGCTTCGCGGGCGCCGGGAGCGGCGGGCTCATGGCGCCCCCTTGGGTGGTAGGAGATAGACCAGTTCCTCGGCGCCGACGGTGGCCCGCACGGCCGCCGCCGTCGTGGCCAGGTCCTCGGGAAAGGCCTCGTCATCGGGCAGCGCGCCGGCGGGGATCTGCGGGCCGACCAGCACCCGCTGCGTGCCGATCCGGCCCAGCGCGCGGTCCGCGCTGACCAGTTCGGTGCGCCAGGACCCGAGGTCCGCAGATCTGCCGCTGGTCAGATCGACCATCGTGCGGCCGAGGATGCCCCACCGCCGCGACGGCGAGGGGTACCAGTCGGCGGCGTCGCCGTCGAACCAGGCCGGGCCGCCCCAGGCGAACCGGACGTCGCGAGCCCGATCGCTGTAGACGGCGAGGTAGGCGCTCCCCTTGGTCGGCGAGGACAGCACCGTGACGATGGATTCGCCGAGATAGGCCACGATCGTCGGCGCCCCAGGCGGCCCCGGGCTTTCCCACGCCACGGGGTTTGGGGTGACCTGTCCCGGTCGCAGATGCCACCAGCCGGCCGGGCCGGTGGCCGTGACGACGCCGTCGCTGCGTGCCGCCAACGGGGTGGCGCCGTCGGGGACGGGGCAGCCGGCCAACTTCCCGCCGACCACCATGCTCGCCGTACGCCCCTGATCCGTCACGACCAGCGGCGCCGTCCCGTGCAGGCGGACGGTGGCACCGGGCGGCAGCGCGATGTCGTGTGCCTCGCCGGACTCCAGGTCCCACCAAGCCAACCGGTCACCGACCGCGGCGGCGATCACCCGTCGCCCGTCCACCGTGCTCACGGCCAGGTCGGTGCCGGGCGTGCCGTCCGGGTATCGGGCGGTCCAGCGGGCCTCGCCCCCGGCGACGTCGACGAGCGCCACGACGCGATCGCTGGTCACGAACGCCATGGCCGTG
>Ga0056912_1001667_pt1 | contig 9645 bp, 10 predicted proteins | sample EBPBio232013_DNA_FD_55028 | JGI IMG/M metagenome (GOLD analysis project Ga0056912, IMG submission 55028) | Wastewater treatment Type I Accumulibacter community from EBPR Bioreactor in Madison, WI, USA - Reactor 1_5/23/2013_ DNA | ecosystem: Engineered > Bioreactor > EBPR > Anaerobic-Aerobic >... | reverse complement strand
TACCGAGGAGGACTATCGTCGTGTGCAGGCTGGCGTGAAGTTGCTGAAAAACAAGAGCCTCATGCGCGTGACGTCGACAGCCGGTACAGATCTCCATCTTCCCTTGGGTGAATACCCGATCACGGCAGAGTATGGTTTTGTAGACCAGCCAGGTCGTTGGGATCATTGGCCGAGCGGGTTTGTATTCACTTGGCCGAACGAAGGCGGGGCTCGTGGGCGTATCGTCCTCGACAAAGGAGACATCCTTTTGCCGCAGAAGAGCTACGTGACAGAGCCCATCACGCTGACCGTTGAGCAAGGGTTTGTCACCCGTATTGAGGGAGGTGTCGAAGCTGAGCTGCTCAAGGAATACATCGACTCCTTCGAAGATCCGGAGGCTTACGCCATCTCGCACATCGGCTGGGGTCTGCAAAAGCGAGCCTTCTGGTCGACCTTGGGGCTGTATGACCGTGAGGCTTCGATAGGCATGGATGCACGGGCAGTCAACGGAAATTTCCTGTTCTCGCTGGGCCCAAACAATGAGGCTGGGGGCAGCCGGACCACCACCTGCCACATCGACATTCCAATGCGTCGTTGCAATGTCTTTGTCGATGATTTGCAGGTGGTTAAGGAAGGGAAGGTCGTGGAGTCCTTGATGGTTGATCAAGGAGATTCCCATGCAGGATGAGTCCGCGGTCTACCAGCGGCAGGGCTTTGGTGCCGGACTCGGACTGAAGCCGCCCCTAGGGCTGCTGATCATCGACTTCGTCAACGGTTTTGCTGATCCGGACGGATTCGGTGGTGGCAATATCTCGGCGGCTATTCGCAACACCATTCCCCTGCTGGCAATGGCCCGCGACAAGGGCTGGCCAGTGGCGCACAGCCGTATCGTCTATGCCGACGACGATAGCGATGCCAATGTCTTCAGCGCGAAGGTGCCCAGCATGCTGCAGCTGAAGGAGCACGCACCAGCCAGCGCCATCGTGACGGAGCTCAGCCCTCGTCCGGGCGAGCTGATTGTTCGAAAAAACGTACCGTCTGCTTTTTTCGGTACGGCACTGGCTCCGTGGTTAACGCAGCAGGGGGTAAAAACCTTGCTGGTGGCCGGTTGTGTCACCAGTGGTTGCGTGCGTGCCAGTGTTGTGGACGCCATGTGCTGGGGCTTTCGCCCCGTCGTACTGTCTGATTGTGTGGGCGACCGCGCCATCGGCCCGCACGAGGCCAGTTTGTTCGATATGCGGCAGAAATATGCTGACGTCATCGACCTTGCGGCCTTGCGGCAGCAGGTGTAGGCGGATAAGAATCAGGGGGCCTCAAACCCCCCGGTCACAAAGCGCGTGACCTGATCGATCAAACCTTCGGTGTCTTCCGCGTCGTACAGCCCTTTGGGCACCATCTCTTCCATGCGGTGTGTATCGGAAAAGGCATAAAGGTAGGTGCCGACCATCAGGGTGACACGCCAATAGGCGTCCAACTCTCCCAGCGTGGGAAGTGCCAGTCGCATTGCGTCGACATAGCGCTGTGTTGAGGCTCCGTAAGCATCGGTACGCAGCGGGTACGAGATTTCGGGTGGCTCAGTGTGCAAGCGTGCCTGCAAGCGCAGGAATGAGCGGCCCTGGGGCGTGGCGCGCAGTGCCAGCGTGGGTGAGAGAAAAGAGCGAACGATCTCCCTGACCGTCGGCTTGCCGGTGGCCAGCAAGCTGTCCAGGAGTTCAATGCGTTCAGCCGATATCTTCTGGCCGCGGCGTAAAAATGTTTCTTGGAACAGGCCGTACTTCGAGCCGAAATAGTAGCTGATCAAGGCCTGCGTCACATTGACAGCCTCGGCAATTTCGCGCAGCGTGGTTCCGGCGTAACCGAGATCTGCAAATTTGGATTCAGAGGCATCCATGATTGCGTCGCGGATGTTGCTGAGCCCTTCAGGACGCCCCGGCCCCTTTTGTTTCGGGCGAGTGCTGGCTTGTTTAACCATATCCCCTTCTTTAATTGATCGTTTGTTTAATTATAGTGGGCGATCGGCAGGGTCTACGCTAAGCGACCATGATCAATAGCGGAAAGAACAGTTCTCTCGATTGCTCGCGAAGCAAAGGTTGAGGTTGTTTGCAGACGGCCCAAGCGCGGGTTCCGATCCTGATGGCTTCAATATTGAACGCTTCTGAAAGCTGACCTACGCAGGACCGAGATACTCATCGAAAAGTGAACTACGTTGGCCCTACCTTGTAAGTTTTAAAGGCAGGGGGAATGTAGCGGCAACTTGGTGGCCGAAACCAGACATCAAAAGAACGGAGGCGAATGGCAGCAATCGCTGCAAAGCAGTCATTGACGAGCGATGAGCGCCAGATGTCTGCTTTCGACCCAAAGCTGCCGTCGATTCACCCAAGTTGTGAGTGACGCTCAAAACAGCCCATCCTGCTCCGGCAAATCCGGCTTCACCACCTTTCCACTCTCCGCCCTGGGCGCCTTCTTCCGAGCCGGCGCCGGCACATGCTCTCCCAACAGCGGCCCACGCCAAGGCTTCAGCAGCGAAGCAGCCTCCTCGACGGTGCCATCCAGCCACCGCTGATACTCCTGCGGCGCCAGCACCACCACCATGCGCTTTTCGTCTTCAGGCTTGTGAAACCGCTTCATGAACGGATGGTCGTCCGCATTCACCGTCAGCATCGCCATGGTGTACAGGACCCGCCCGTCAGGGTGCTTGACCTCGTCGTAGATGCCGGCGATCCCCATGGGCACGAAGCCCGGCTGCCAGATGCGCCAGCGCTCATAGTGGCCGCTTTCATAGTTCGGCTCATACACGCACTCGACCGGGATGATGCAGCGCCGCCCAGAAGCCCAGGCGCCCTTGTAGGTCCGCTTGCGCTGCACCTCTTCGCCCCGCGCATTGAACGTGTTCCGTGCCCATTCCAGCTTGGCCACAAAGTCCGGCACAAACCGGAAGATCGCATCCACCGCTTTCAACGGCGGCGCCGTCGGGTCTGGCCCCGTGGCCCTGATCAGCATCGGTGAGAACTGCCCCGGATAGGTATCGCTGGGCGGCCCGGGATCGCCCTCGGTCGAGGCATTGAAGTACTGCAGCAGCCGCTGGGGATCGGTCACGCCAAGGAAGTTGGAGCACATCGCCAGATGGTACGGCCACGCGCCGCAGGCTCGCCAGGTAAAGCGCTCGCAGGGGGAGTGATGATACTGTATAAATAAACAGCTTCAAAGTACCTCGGAGCCCACCATGACCACCACCGCCGAAGACACCCGCCCCTTTGCCATCCAGATCACCCTGAACAAGGCCGACCACCTGAGCGCCGCCGAGCGCCAGGAACTCATGCAAGCCTTTCGAGACAACCTGCAGATCATCCTGGGCGGCCGCGAAGCCATGCAGGCCACCCTGATGGAGCAATACGCCCAGCACTACGGTCCTGGCCGCGATCCCATGGCCGATGTCGAACCCCAGGGCGCCTTCCGCCGCGCCTTCATCGTGGCCGACTACACCACCTGGATGGGCCGCGACCGCCCGCTGGGCGCGCACTTCGGCATCCTGTTCGACCAACTTCCCCCGAATTGATGCACCGTGTACGAGCCGCCAGCCGTCTTGCTGGGCGCATACGTGCCCAGCCCTGCCTTGCCCCTGCCGTGGGTGTCGGGCACCGTGCGTGCGGGCTTCCCGTCCCCGGCCGATGACTTCCTGGTCAAGCGCCAAGACCTGAACGACCTGCTCATCACCCACCCCGCCGCCACCTTCTTCTGGCGGGCACGGGGCCTGTCCATGCAGTCCGCCGGCATTGGCGACGGCGACATCCTGGTCGTGAACCGGGCCCTGGCCCCGCGTCACGGCTGCATCGTCATTGCCGAGGTGGACAACGACTTCACCGTCAAATACCTGTACCAGCGCGCCGGGCGCATCAAGCTGCGCGCGGCGGACCCGACCTTCCCCGACATCGTCCCCAAGGACGGCCAGACGCTGACCACCGTGGGCGTGGTCACGGCCGTCATCAAACAGTTCAAGTAGCCATGTACGCCCTGGTGGATGGAAACAACTTCTACGTGAGCTGCGAGCGTGCGTTTCGCCCCAGCTTGAAGAACCGACCGGTGGTGGTGCTGTCCAACAACGATGGCTGCGCTATCTCCCGCAGCAACGAGGCCAAAGCCCTGGGCGTGGCCATGGGCGCGCCCTGGCACCTGGTCAAACAGAAGCTGCCCGATGCAGACATCGTGGCGCTGTCGGCCAACTTCACGCTGTACGGGGACATGAGCAACCGGCTCATGAGCATTGCCGCCGGGCTAGGGCCGGAACAGGAGATTTATTCGATTGACGAATGCTTTGTGGGGCTGGACGGGGTACGTGGTGACCTGGTGGACCGCGCCCAGCGCGTGCGTGAACGCATCCTGCAGTGGATCGGTATCCCTTGCGGCATTGGGATCGGCACCACCAAGACCCTGGCCAAGCTGGCCAACCACATTGCCAAGAGCGCGGACCGCAGGCCGGGGAGCTATCCCATTGAACTGGCGCGGGTTTGCAACCTGGCTGCGCTGGCGCCCGGACAACTGACGGAAATGCTCGCAGCCACGGATGTGAGAGAAGTCTGGGGCGTGGGGCCCAAGAACGCCGAGAAGTTGCGCGCATTGGGCATCACCACCGTGGCCGATCTGGTGCGCATGGACCCGGTGATGGCGCGCATGAAGTTCTCTGTGATGCTGGAGCGCACCGTGCGCGAGCTGCAGGGGATGCCTTGCATTGCGTTTGAAGATGCCCCCGCCGCCAAGAAAGAAATCGCCTGCACCCGGTCATTCGGCCGGGCCATCACCGATTTACCGCCGCTGATCGAGGCCGTGACGGAGTTCGCCCTGCGCGCCGGCGAGAAGCTGCGCCGCCAGGGCAGTGTGGCCGGCAACGTACTGACCTTCGTGCACACCAGCCCGCACAAGGTTGGGCCGCAGTACAGCAAGGCGGTGACCATGCCACTGCGCAGGCCGACGGCTGACAGTGGTGATCTGGTCAATGCCGCCATCCGGGGGATCCGTACGGTGTACCGGCCTGGCTTCAAGATGGCCAAGGCGGGGGTGATGCTGCTGGACTTGCAGCCTGGTGATGTACACCAGGCCGAGCTGCCGCTGGGTGATTCAGCCGCTGACCGCGGGCCGCTGATGGCGACCATGGACAAGCTGAACCAGCGCTATGGGAAGGGCGCGCTCATCCTGGCCAGTGCGGGCACTGCGGGCGAGCAACGGGCCTGGTCGATGCGGCAGGAGATGCGAACGCCGCATTACACGACGCAGTGGCAGGACATGCCGGTGGCGTTTGCTTGAGGCGTGACAAACGTTCGCGGCGGTCTTCATCGCGTACCGAACCGTGTGAAGCGGGTAATAGTGGCTATCTCAACGTGCCAACACTGATCGTTCAGGGTACGACTTTGTTGCGCCGAGCCTGCATGGAATACTGCAGTCAGCCAACATGCTGGTAGACACCGTCAAGACGCTTCACACGACGTTCTTCGAGGCTACGCAGGGCCTAGGCTACCAATCAGTTCTGCGGAAGTTTGACCTGCGACCAGTGATATTGGGGCCTACTGAACTCGCGGAGAACATTCAGGCGACATATAAGGCTGCCTGCAAAGCACTTGTTGGCATCGGCATCGAGAAGTGGGTCACCAACAGAAAGAAGGAAGCACGTTCTACAGGACGTTCAAGTTTCCCGTTGAGATGCCCCCGCTTTCGCGAAACACGTCAGAAAGTCTTCGAGCTTCCTGCGTCCGATGGCTGAACTGCTCCGGATGGGGTTGCGGTATTCGCCTGACAATGCCATTCAGCATGTCCGTCCGTTCAAGCCATCCGCTGTGCTGATCTTTGAGTACTGAGCGTGTGACCGCCATCCTAGGATTGCCCGACGTCTCGTCGAACACCGAATTCTCCATTAACTCGATAGCGGCCTGCACGATATCCAGGAATTTCAGGTGATCAGGGTGTGACGAATCTGCTTCCGGCGGATCAGCAAAACCGGTGTCAGATTGAGCAGGTTGCGCAGGTTGAGCAGGTTGCGCAAATTGGTGTGGCTGCTTACTAAAGCGGGCTAGAAACGGATTTTCGCTCCCGGAAGTGTTTTCAGGCATTCCAGGCTGCGGCCCCCAGGACCACGAATCCGAGAAGCTGTTCGGCACTACGCCTGAATGCATCGATCCAGCAACCGGCTGACGCCTGAACCAGAAACTTTGCCGGGCTATGAACTGTGTATAAATGCCGGCTGCAGGCATCGCGCGCCGTACAGACGCCATGCTGATTCCATCGCCCTTCGCCCTTTTCTCGACTTCGTTGACCGACATGCCATCCGTAGGAATGTTTGACCTCAGCCAATGCACAGCTGTCTTCACGCGCGCGCCAAGCGGCAATTCGACAGATGCAAAAATTTCCTCGGGCGTGCCATCGAGTGGAGTCAAAGCGTGCACATAGGGCATATAGACATCTTCAACAAGCGACCAATTCAAGTCGAGCTGGAACCCACCGTAGGTGCTGCCGAACTCAGACTTGACACACGCAACGGAATACCGATCTCGGGCGCGGAGATCTTCAATGTCCGACTCTGAAACTCCGATCACGACGGAAGCGGCGTCTGCCAGATGCAGATCCAGCAGTCTGCCAGCTGGATCTTTTCGACGTTGACGCCTTGCGACCGCTGAAACCACTAACGCCACATTTTCGCGGTGGCACGCAGCCCTCAATTCGCGCCACGCGCTGCATCGATCTTCTTCCTTGCCCTTCGGCCTCGCCGCAGCCTCGACAAAAATAATCCGAGCTGATTCCTTTCGGTTGATGTGAACCAGAAGCTCCGGCAGGTCGTCGACTACGTCAAACGGCTGGCAATTGCCGATGACCGCGACAATTCGATCATCTGCTCCTGCCGCAGCCAGCAACCGCTTACTTGTGACAAGGAAATGCGGCGTCGACGCCCACAGCAGAATTGGCTGACAAAACTTTGCGGGCGTCCCGACTGGTTGATCCGATTGTCCAGTAACCTTCCCAGCCAGATCTGCGAAATACGCGTTGTGGCCATGGCTGCAATTTCCCGCGACAACCGTCACGTGGCCGAGCGCGACCATATCCGGCAGCACCCAATTGACGCGCTCAAAAGGCTGTTGAGACAGCGGCACAAGCGTTGTGTTGTTCGCAGAATGATTTGGAAAATAGGGATTCTTAATCACTTTTGATTCTCCTGGCGCGCGTGCTGCTTGCTTCGGGCAATTTGAGCTTGAACCCACTGCTGTACGTCCAAGAAACTCCACAGCGCCTTGTTGAGACCCTCAATTTCAACCTGAGCGGGGAACCGCTCCTCCTTCATGAGCTTGTAAAGAGTTGATCGCCCCAGCCCCGTGATCGCCAAAGTGACTTCCACCTCAATCAGGGCATCGAATTGGCCATGCGGCTGGGCTTCAAGCTTGTCGGTCAGCTGCAGCATCGCCATCACCAGACCGCCGATTGGCGTAGTTGAGAAATTTTTGTCGCGCACGTTTTTTTCCTGGAACTGCGCCAAGACTAAGGCCCAGGGAAGCTGTGATCCATACCCACCCTGGATCTCCAGGGTGGGTAGAAGCCGCTCTTTTTTGGTGCGCGACAATCAGTCATGAGCAATTCCTATCTCGTCGTGCGACTGCAAACTGTGTTTGAGCGGATGTTCGTCCAGCAAATGGTCATCCGCCGACTGATTGCCGAATGCCCAAGCGCCTTTTATGCGCTTGACGCTATTCGTGATGACTTGCTTGAACTCATGGTGGTAGAACACCAGCAACTTGGCCAGGACTTGGCGGTTCGGGTGGCATCATCTTGGCTGACTTTGCTCGAACGACAGGCGGGGAGGCGCGCGATCTTGGAAAGAGATGTAGCTTTTCTCGCCGAGGACCTCGCCGATGTGTTCGACATGACGGCATCCTGGACGGAGGTTTGCGATCTTCTAGCTGAGCATGCTAGTACTGTGGCCGAGTTTCAACGTGACTTTAATTTTCTGGACTATTGCAGCTTGTTGTCATTAACGAGTTACTGCTCGGGCTCTTCCATGTGCGCCAATCGAGAAAAAATTCTCGCCGAAATCACCGATCACGATAAAGAACGTTTTCCAAATGAGCTTGTTTGGATAGATCCTACAAAGAAGACAACAGCTGACTTGCGGACAGCTATTCTTCTCTCTCAGCAGCGAAGTCGATTTACGTCGCCTGGGATCCAGGTAATAGACAGCAGGGCGTCTCGCAAAACACATGGAACGAATGATGCTGTTTCACTCGTCGTAAATCTTAATCAAGCGCCGGCCGATATAGACAGGGCGCTAGCTTACTTTAAAGCGGCGATTGAAGAACGACTGTGTGAAGTGCACGAACTGGAGATACCTGGATGGCAAGATTACTTGGGAACCAATTTCGCTAAGTGGACGAGTCGAGATGCAGATGTCGTTCCGCAAAAATCAATGGTCGTGCCAAGAATTCTGGGACTGTGGTGCTGGGATCTCACTTCTGGACTGAATTTGACCCCTGTAGAACAACACAAATTGGTTCAAGGGCTATCCATTGCCAAAGCGTACGAAAAGATTGACGAACTCCGACGGTCCAAATCCCAAGATACACCGGGATTTGCCAAAGTATCCAAAGCGCGGAAAGAAATCTCAGCGCTCATTGATGCAGGTGGAGACACTCCGACTCGACTAGATCTTGCAGTAACTGGGCATGAAGGAATCAGGCTAGGAAAAAGGTCAGCAGTTGAACGAGTCAAGTAGCTCAATCGGGAGCGACTCGTGTAGCCCCATGTACCGTGCTACGCCGCTCCACTCTTCGTCATCGACTAGCTGGCAGTTACCGCATGCAGAAACTTGTCCACACAGTCAGCCCAGTGCTCCATCATGATTCGTCGTTGCGGCAGTTGTCTGCTGTGGTCATAGGCGCCCCTGATTTTTCCGCGACTGTGCGCCAGTTGCAGCTCGATGTGATCTGACGGAAACTGTCGTTCATACAACGCGGTTGAAGCCAGCCCCCTGAATCCATGCCCTGTCATTCTCCCCTTGTAGCCAAGGCGCTCCAACGCTTTCAGGATGGTGTTGTTGCTCATTGGCTTTTTGGGATCCCGGTCGCCAGGAAAAATCAGTTCGCCGCCGCCGGACACCAGTTGCAGTGTCCTGAGCACCTGAATGGCCTGAGGCGCAAGCGGTACGACATGGAGTCTCTTCATCTTCATGCGTTCAGCTGGAATTTTCCATTCAGCCTGTTCGAAGTCGATCTCTGACCAACGCGCACCTATGAGTTCCGAGGTTCGAACAAAGGTGAGCATCAATAACTTTATAGCCAGTCGAGTCTTAGGCGAGCCTTGGTAGGCCTCGACCTTTCTCAAAAGAGTCGGGAGCTCGTCTTCACCAATCCTGGCAAAGTTCGTCGCTTTGCGTTGCGGCAGCACATCAGAAGGCTTGAAGTCGGCGGCAGGATTTCGGGCCGCCAAGCCTCGTGTGATCGCATAGCGAAATATCTGGCTACTGGTATCGCGAGCCCGCTTGGCAATGTCCGTCGCACCCCGTCCCTGAATCCGTTCCATCACTTGGACAATGTCTTTGGGCGCGATGTCTTCAATCGGCATGTGGCCAATGCTGGGGAAAACATTCCGCTCAAGTCGACTCATGACATCGCACGCGTATCGGGCGTGACGGCCAAC
>Ga0056912_1001659_pt1 | contig 9705 bp, 7 predicted proteins | sample EBPBio232013_DNA_FD_55028 | JGI IMG/M metagenome (GOLD analysis project Ga0056912, IMG submission 55028) | Wastewater treatment Type I Accumulibacter community from EBPR Bioreactor in Madison, WI, USA - Reactor 1_5/23/2013_ DNA | ecosystem: Engineered > Bioreactor > EBPR > Anaerobic-Aerobic >... | reverse complement strand
ATGCGCCTCTCCACTAGAAGGAATCACCGCTTCCGAAATTTCGATCTGTCCTACCACTGCTGTGCTGCCGCGCTCCTCCACAGATTCTGTACGGGTTTCAGGTTGTGATGCGGCGGCCACATTTGAGGACGGTGTCGCCGGTTCGCCTGCGGATGCGACACTAGCTGTGCCCCCCGCTGAATCCTCTAAAATTTCGCCACCAGGCATGTTAGAACGTACGCCAGGCTCACCGTCGTCCACGATGACGATAACGTCCCCGACATGTACTTTTGCGCCGACTTTAAAGCGATTAATATGAAGCTTCCCCGATACCGGAGAAGGTATTTCAGCGTTAACTTTATCGGTTTCCAGTGTAAAGAGCGAATCGCCCTCCTTCACTGGATCCCCTTCATTAAAGAATAATTTGAGCAGGACACCCTCGTGGATGCCTTCTCCAATATCTGCAAATTTCACATGAAACATAACGTCACCTCCTAGAATTCGAGCACGGTTCTCAGCTCGCTGACGATGTAGTCCGTATCTGGAACGTAGTGATGCTCGCCTTTAGGGAGCGGTACGATGGTATCGTTGCTGCCGACGCGCTTCGGTGGTGCTTCGAGGTATAAGAATGCACCTTCGTTAACGGTGGTAATCAGCTCAGCGCCTGGACCAAAGGTCGTCGCTGCTTCATGGACCACTGCAAATCGACCTGTCTTTTGAACCGATGCGAGAATCGTCTCTTTATCGATAGGTGAAATGGTTCGTAGATCGATAAGCTCGATGCTATGCCCTTCTTTTTCTAAAATTTCGATGGCCTTTTGAGTCTCCCTTACCATGGCGCCCCATGCGACCACTGTCAGGTTTTTACCTTCTTTAAGAACCTTTGCCTTTCCGATGGGGATGGTGTAGTATTCTTCAGGAACCTCTTGCTTAAACGCACGATAGATGCGTTTCGGTTCCATGAAAATCACAGGGTCTGGATCGGCGATGGCAGCCAGTAATAAGCCTTTCGCATCATAAGGCGTCGATGGTACGACGATTTTAAGCCCCGCTGTGTGGGCAAACAAGACTTCCAAACTCTCTGAGTGGTGCTCAAGTGCGCGAACGCCACCGCCATAGGGCATGCGGATGACCATTGGCACCGTATAGAGGCCTCTGGTTCTATTTCTCATGCGTGCTGCATGGGTAACGATTTGGTTAAAGGCAGGGAACATGAAACCGGAAAACTGGATCTCCACCACAGGTTTTAAGCCGTTAATGGCCATGCCGATTCCCGCACCAACGATGTTGCTCTCTGCGAGAATGCTGTCAAAGCATCTCTCCGCGCCGTATTTTTCCTGCAAACCTTTCGTGGCTCTGAAAACACCGCCTTCTACGCCGACGTCTTCTCCGTAAACCACCACATTTTTATCATTTGCCATCGCCGTATCGAGGGCGTTGGTCACCGCTTCCACTAGGTTAAGAACTAACATCTATTTGCCCTCCTTTGCATAGAATGCTTTTTTGGCTTGGTACTGTGCTTCTAAAATCGGGGTCTTTTGAGCAAAAACATAATCAAAGGTGTCTTCAAGTGGTGTATCACCTGATTTTTCAACATCTTCAAACGTTTCCTTAACGAAGCGGCCACGTTCCTCGCTATACGCTTCTTCTTTTTCTTCATCCCAGATGCCCTTCGCCATCATGTATTTTCTGAGGCGATCGATTGGGTCTTTATCCCGCCATTCGTCTACTTCGCTGTTATCACGGTAGACGGTTGGATCATCTGAAGTGGTATGGGCGCCCATTCTGTAGGTGTACGCCTCGATGAGGGTTGGACCATCACCACGTCTCGCACGGTCTGCCGCTTCTTTCGTCACAGCATACATGGCGAAGATGTCGTTACCATCCACCTGGACACCAGGAATACCATACGCCAGCGCCTTTTGTGCAATCGTTCCGGATTTCGTCTGGATTTTTCTGCGTGTGGATATGGCAAACTGGTTATTTTGAACGATAAATACGTTTGGTAAGCTCTGAACCGCGGCGAAGTTAAGCGCTTCGTGGAAGTCGCCTTGTGACGTACCACCGTCGCCTACATAAGCCACGGCGATATCGTCGAGTCCTCTATAACGCGCTGCATATGCGAGTCCTGATGCATGCTGCATTTGCGACGCGATGGGAATCGTCACTGGTAAGATGCGCACTTCTTCAGGCATCTTCATACCTAGCTCATTACCAAACCAATATAGGAAAATATTTTTAAGCGGCGCGCCTTTTCTCAGCCAGACGCCGAGCTCTCTAAATGATGGCGCAACCCAGTCCGTCTGTCTAATGGCGAAGGCCGAACCCACCTGTGTGGCTTCTTGACCGAGGTTAGGTGCATACGTCAGCATACGTCCCTGACGTTGGTACTGAAGTGTCTTCTCATCGATGATGCGGCTGAACCGCATGGTTTTATAGAGTTCTACAATCTCTTCATCGGTGAGGTCGGGCATGAGGTCTGGTCTTACGACGACGCCATCCTTGTCCATAATTTGAATCATTTCGTCTTTAAGTGGATCAAAGTTCTCTAAAAACATAATACCCTCCTTAAATATTTATTAAGCCTTTCGGCATTTCTGATGGCTTCACATATTCAAACACTTCACCTCCGGGACCCGCAACCTTAAACGGTGGCGTTTCTCCGAAAACCCAGTCCCAAGACTGGTGACGCTGATAGATGCGATCTGCCATCAGTTGATTTGCTGAGATGACTTCCTGAATACTCAGTATCGCCACATCGTAGCCGACCTTCTGATAGTAGACATCGATGAGTGAATTAAGAAAGTCGCTTACTTTAAGTCCTGGTACACGCTCTGACAGATTCATCACCGGGCTGGACACCGATGCCACGCCCCGGTTTTCCAGAAACCTAGCATTAAATACCTCGTCCTTGACTTTAAGGCACTTCCAAAGCGATACTAAGTCCGAATCGATGAGCAAGGTGCCATGATGGAGTCTTCTCATGCCCTTCATATAAAAGGCACTGCCTGAAACCTTCGCCCCGTCCAGCGTAAGCTCTTTTCTGGACCCAACCGTCAGGTTCAGTCCGTAATGTCCAGCCGTCGCCTTAATGAGATCAAAATTAAACGTCTCATCGTAAAGACCATTTCTAGAAATCGCGGAATAGTTCAGGTTGCCGGTGTCATGGTATACTGTTCCACCTCCCGATAACCGTCTGATCAGCTGGATGTCGTGCAACTGTGTGTAATCCAGCGCCACCTCTTTCCAAGGATTCTGATTCCTGCCGAAGACCACCACTGGCGCATTGACCCAAAGAAAAAGAATCTGTTCATAGCCCAAAAACGACGTGAATAGAATCTCTTCGATGGTATGGTTCATATAGGGGTCCTTTTGGTCGGAAACGACGATCAATCTGCGGTTCATAAGCACTCCAGTAACTTAAGATTTGTTACTTAGATACCCGAGATTTTTCTCCATAAACACTAATGAGAATTATTCTCACTATGTTAACAAATGACAAATAAAAAAACGCCTTCGCGGGGGTCGAAGACGTTTCAAATTCTGTTGTTCCAATGAAAGACTAGTTATTATTAAAGACACCGCTTAACGCCAGTTCCGCTTTACGACTTTCACGTACAGCTTCGCTTAAAAAAGCGTTTTCATCGCTGAGCACAGCATCAGAATTTTGGCCGAGGACCATGAAAAACACATAGTTACCAAAGGTGGAGACGGTGGAAGCTTCGATTTTTGCACGCTTCGCCGAGTCCATGGCATACGTGTCCAGCATCATGTTGCGATAGCGATTAAGCGCATCCGCAACCTCCAGCTCACTGCCACGCTTAACCTTAATGCCGATAAATAGATCCACATGAGTGGACATCAGTGCGGATTCAGCGATGTAGTCTTCAATATCAGTGATGTTCACACCATATTGACTCTCAAGCACATCGGCCGAGATGGCCTTGCTGGGTATGTAAAAATCACCATACGCCTCTTTAACGGCCTCATGTGCCGAAACCAAAAGCGATTCATTTGATTGATTCATTTTTATAAGGATCGCCGATACTAAAAGTAGCGCCATCCCAACCATCAGACCTGTCTTCTTCATCTTTCACCTCTTGCTTCTGAAAAACATTATAATGATAAGACGCCTGAAGGATGCAAAAAGTTCCAATCCCATTTGCGAACGTTCGATGCGAAAATGAGACTGTGATGCAACTTATTCAATCCATCCTAACGATCCCTCATTTCGCTTGGGTCATTCGGACGCATCCCGTTTGCGAACGTTCGATGCGAAAATGAGACTCGCTAGCGCTCAAACAGTCATTTTCGCTGTATCTCTCTAACTTCGAACGGCATGGGCATCCTCATGAAATCGCTCCTTTCGGGATGTAAGGATAGATTTATATAAATTACATCACATAATATTTATAATCAAAATTTACTTAAGTAGCAAACTGAATTTCATTAGACAGCAAAAGAGGTGAGGATTTGATCCTCACCCCTTCAATTAATTAGAAGTTTAATGACTTATTTTCTTCTTCTGACTGCTAATCCAGCTAAGCTAATCACTGAGCCTAATCCATAGAAGAGTTCTGGTGGTAATTGACCTGTTTGAGGTAATGCATCACCGAGAGGAACGATTTCATCAAGTACAAGTTCTTCTTCTGGAACCGGATCTAAAATTTCATCGAAGTTGAATCCAAACATTGCTGCGCCAAGTGGCGTTTCTTCTTCAGTTACTACTTCTGTTGGGGCTTCTGTGGTTGGTTCTGTTGGCGGTTGTGTAGGGGCTTCTGTGGTTGGTTCTGTTGGCGGCTCAGTTGGTGGTTGTGTGGTTGGTTCTGTGGATTCAGTTGGTTCTGTTGATTCGGTTGGTTCTGTGGATTCGGTTGGTTCTGTTGATTCGGTTGGTTCTGTTGATTCGGTTGGTTCTGTGGATTCGGTTGGTTCTGTTGATTCGGTTGGTTCTGTGGATTCGGTTGGTTCTGTTGATTCCTCAACTTTTTCATTGTAAATATCGATGGTTACCGTTTGCTCTCCTGTAATTTTAAAAGAAGCGCTTGGTGTATACGATACGATATAACCATCCATGTCAAATTCTTCAATACTGTAATCGCCAATCAATAGGTTTTCAATCGTAATGGTTTGACCACTAGTGGTGAAGTTGCCATAAACAGCTTCTCCAAAATAAAGAGTAAAGTCGATTTCTGATGCACTATCATCACTAAAATCCTTGTTAATGATCAATCTACCGAAAAACTGGTCTAAGTTTCCTGTCAACTGTTTACTTAATGGGACATTTTCTTCGAATCCCCTTGAAACTAACGTTTGGCTAAGGTCTCTGTCCACGATGCCCATTGCGTTTACTGGTGTGAATATCAACGCATCATTCAAAGATTGGCTTCCAGTAATATCGATTTGGAAATTTAAAGTGCCCGTTAATTCAGAAGCCAATTTTTTCAAATTTACTTCTTTTTTGTTTCCCACTAAATTAATGGTTTCATTAAATCCTGTCAAGTTATGAACATGTGATAAAAGAACAGGCGAGTTATCCATGTTATTTACGCCATTAGTTTCATAGGAAAAATCGATATTAATATATCCGGAACTGTCCAAAGTAATGGTCGGTCCTGTGGTCACGATACTTGCTACTGCAGGCGTTGCCATTGGAGATAGTGCCACTAAATAGTCATACAACTCTTTCACACGTTTTTTTGAACCTGTAGCACTGTCATAATCACTAGATTTTGGTGTATCGCCATTCGTAAAGGTCCAAATTGCCATTTGCGTAGCTGAGATAGCTTCTTTAACGGTTAAACCGTTGCTAGCAATTTCATCATCCAAATCAGAGATACTAACATTTGGATACGAGCCATAAATAATCGCTCTAACCTTTTGAGCATTCTCTGAGCTGAAATAACCAACGGATTCAATAAGATCAACCCTATAGCTTCGATCCGATTTAATGGTGGTATTGAGGTCGATACAATAAGCTTCAATAATTGGCCCCGTAAGTGAGCTACCGTCAAACTCCCTAACTCTGAATAATTGGGTACCACTTTCTCCGTCATTTGTTAAATAGACATTCTCACCACGGGTATTATTAGTACCATCCCACCGATATAAAGTTGTTAGTGCATAACTCTCAAAAGGTAACCCCAGTGCAACAAGCAACAAAGCTAAAGTCATTGCCATTATTTTTCTAATTGATTTTTTCATATGATGCTCCTTTCTTTAAACGGTTTGTCTAAAGAAAGGTCGGTTGCACTACTCGCTCTACATCTCTCAAGTGCCCAAATATAAGAAATGCTTCATCGCTCCCTCTCCTAGTTGCGGAAAGGCCGGTTGCACTATTCGCTCCATTCATCTCAAGTGCCCATATACGAAATGAATTTCATCGCTCCTTTTCAAATTAATACTTAAAACATAATAACTATTACCCTTCTACTTCTTGGTTAATTGATATCCTTTCTCATTAAATACTAACATTTATTTTAAACTTTTTTTACATTTGTAATCATTCCATGTAACCTGCTTAAAAGCTTATACTTAGCGTTTTTAGTAATTTTGATATATGTTTTATGTTAACCATATATCAGTTTTTATCGTTTTACGAAATGATTAATGGCAATAAAAAAAGCTAAAAATCCTTCGATTTTTAGCTTTTTTATAATTTTTAAACAACAACTTTATTCGTTAGTATAAATCAGTTACCTGAAATTCTTTTAATCCGATTTTTCTCCATATACATTTTTGATTCGGCCATCGCAAACACGTCGTCCATCATATCTGAGCCAAAGTATTTAAGTTCGAAGCCTAAAGAAATGGAAAGCGGTTTAGGCCCAATCAACGCTTTTTTACAGTCGTCCTTAATGGCATCGATCATCGCTGTGAGCTTTGCTTCAGAGGCATTTTTAACTAAGATGGCAAACTCATCGCCACCTAGGCGAAATACAGGATAACCATCTGCACGCTTTTTAAGAATGTTTGAAACTTCAGAAAGGTAAAGATCTCCTAACAGATGACCATAGTTATCGTTGATTTCCTTAAGATAGTTCATGTCGCCTATGATGAGACCTAATGGAAGTGACTCTGCGCTTTCTGAAAGTTGCTCTGACATCTGTGTGAAGAAACGTCGATTACTAAGACCCGTGAGCGGATCATTAAGACTTAAGTATTCAAGTTCTTTTGCTTTTTCGATAATGATGTTTTTCTTTTGAGCATTAGAAATGGCGATGGCCACATAAGAGGCTAAGGCTTTAATCACTTCAAAATCCACTTCTGTATAAGCATAGGCATCGTAGCTTTGTAGCGTAATAAAGCCGATACACTTACCTTCAATTATAAGACGGCAGTAAACCACGCACTGGGTTGACTTATCCCGGTTATTGCCGATGGAAACATAATAGGCATTCGGTAAATACTTTTCATATTCTGATTCGAAGTCTTTGATAAATACATCTTCCTCGTGAACGATACAATAGGAAGCTAAGGAAACGCGGTTCTCCACACTGATCTCCATCAGCGGAAGCGGCTTACCACCCTCCTCGAAGTACTTATAGATAATCAGTCCCTCATCAGCATCTAAAAGCGCTAGCCCAAAAATATCCACGGGCATAAGTTCATAAACGGAACGTTTAAGAATCTCATAGATTTGAGCAATATCCATCGATGACGTTAAATTTCTTCCGATTTCACTGATATTTGAAAGATTCTTAAGTGTTTTTTCCAGCTCATCTGTCTTGCTTTTCAACTCGACGTTTCGAAGCATGTTAATTTCTTCTTCGCTTCGTTTTGATTCTTCCTCAAGTTTTGTTTTTAGCGCATCGAGTTCTTCTTTAACATGTTCGGCGGCAATGCCTTCGTTTATACTGACGTGGCGTTTATGATGATAGAGTGCTGCTTTATAGTCCCCTTGTTCTTCATAAATCAGCGACAGGTTTTTATGACAGTCACTCTCAATAAACGCAATCTGATTTTCTTCGGCAAACTTTAATGCCTTATTGATATACACTTCAGCATTATCGAAATCGCCTGAAAGCGCATAGGCTTCACCGATATTACTGAGTACGATCAGAATGTTCGTTTGAATTTTATCACCATAAATTTGACGATACACATCGTAAGCATCATGAAGGTACTTCAGCGCTTCTTTAAACTTATTTTCGCTCATGAGAACAAAGGCGTAATTGTTATAAAGATCGCCCAAAATTTTAGAATTTTTCAGTTTATCCTTATACTGAAGGCCCTTTTCTAATAGCTCGATGGACTTCCCTGTGTTATCTAATGAGCTGTAAACCGATGCGATGTTTACCAGCGATAAAATGATAAATGAAAAATCGTCCAGTTCAAAAGCGATGTTATAGCTTTTATTCAGAGATTTAAGGGCAAGTTCATACTGCCTTTCTTCACGATAAAGGATTCCTAAGTTGCTATAGCACTGAAATAGTGACATTTTATCGCCATTTTCGTTTAAAAACTGCAACGCCTGATTTAGCATACTAAGGGCCAAATCGTGCTTTCCTGTAATAAGATAGGCTCTTCCCATTAAAAGCGCGTGCTGCGCCTGCTCTAAGTTATCAATTGACGGCCTTGAACCCAACTTGAGTAAGTTTTGATCTATGTATTGTTTTGGATTATCGTCAACTATGGCAATTTTTTCGAGTAACAATCTGTTCTTCATTAGCCGCCACCAATCGTTGTATTTTTATATCAAATGTTAACCATTTTTCATATTATATCACGGGACGGATTAGGTCACAATGCCTAATACATGCCTAAAAAAAGAAGGTGACCTCTCAGCCACCTACTTTTGAATCATGATTCGGAATGTTTATTCATAAACTCGTTATTATTTAATTTCTACTCTGCCTGCCCAAGTCTTTAACAAAGCTTTGATGAAGTAAGAGTGTGGATCTTGAAGCGACATAGTCGCTGAAGTTGTAACGTCAGTTAACATTTGTTTTTCAGCTTCTGTGAAAGTAGCAACAACTGCTTTATCAGCATCTGTCATTTTTTCTGGGAATGCAAGCTTGTAAGGTCTACCATTAGCATCACAGTATTTATTGAACCACATAGCAACTTCTGTTACTGTCATGCCTTTGAAGAATTCTTCATAGAAATCGAGTTGCTCAAACCACTCTTTTTTAGTAAGAGCAGATTTTGCCATACCGTAATCGAAACCTTCTTCAGTTTTAGCTTCCCAAGCAAGTATTGCGTCGTTTTTAGCTTCTTTTTCAGCAGCAGTTAATGTTTTTGGGAGCCATTCGAACATAGCAGGTGTAATTTCGAGTACATCCCACTGAAGTTCAACGATTCTACCAGCTTCGTCGAAAACGACAGCAGCAGTAGTAATGTTAAGGTTATCTGGTCTGGTAGCATTAAATCTGTAGTTAGGAACCATACCGATTCCATGCCATAATTTCTTTTGCACTTCTTTAATTACTGTTGTTACTACTGGTGCAGGTGTAGTTGTTGTAGTAGTTGGAGCAGTTGTAGTTGGCTTTGGTGCAGTAGTTGTAGTAGTTGGCTCAGTCCATGCTTCTGATGCAGAAGTAGTCGCATCTACAGCAAATACTGGGACAGCCATTGTGAAAATTACAACAAGAGTGAGTAACAAACTAACTATTCTTTTCATAATACCCCCTGATTGATTAATTCGTATTGTCAACTAAACTTACTCAGTTTAGCCTTACAACCTTTGTTTTTCGAGGTTTCACAAAAAAAATATAGTGACCCCCC
>Ga0056912_1001646_pt1 | contig 9773 bp, 9 predicted proteins | sample EBPBio232013_DNA_FD_55028 | JGI IMG/M metagenome (GOLD analysis project Ga0056912, IMG submission 55028) | Wastewater treatment Type I Accumulibacter community from EBPR Bioreactor in Madison, WI, USA - Reactor 1_5/23/2013_ DNA | ecosystem: Engineered > Bioreactor > EBPR > Anaerobic-Aerobic >... | reverse complement strand
CCCGCCCCCTGCGCCGTGCCACTGCCGTCACCCGGCAGGCGGACCCGCCCCTGCCCGTCGAACAGACCCGGGGCGCCACCCGGCCGCTGTTCGCCGCTGCGCGCCTGGCCCCAGTCGTCGCCGCGGATCGGCGATTGCCCGCCGCCCGCGGAGGCCGGACGCGATGCCTCGGATCCATCGCCGGGCGCCCGGGCCTGGCCCGGCACACGGCCCTGCCCGCTGTCGCCGGCGGTGGCACTGCCCGCCGCCGGTGCCGGCGCCTTCGTCCCGCCGACGGCGTCCGCAGCGGTCGCCGTCGCGGCGGCGGGCGAAGGCGTGGCCGGCATCCCNACCTCGCGCTCGCGCACGCTGGACTCCGGTGCACCGGGGAGCCTGGCTTCGACNCGCGGCGCGCGCACGGCCACGGGCGCGACCTGGACCTGCGGCAGCGGCTCGTCCACCTCGCGCGTGCGCATCCGCACCTCGGCTTCGCGCGGCCGCAGTTCGACGTCCACCGGGCGCGGCTGCGATACCCGCACCTGGGGCGCCTCCACCACCACGACCTCGCGCTCGCGCAGCGGCCGTTCGGTCGGTGCGCGCACCGCGACGGTGGGCGGCGTGGTCGGCGGCAGCACGTAGTCGATGGTGGGCCGCTCGACCTCGGTTACCTGCACCGGCTGCTCGGCCGCCGATTGCGGTTCGGCCGGCTCGGGAACCTCGCGCACCACGACCTCCTCCGGCATCGACGGCGGCGGCAGCACCTGCGCGGCAACGATCTCGCCCTGCGGCAACCGCGCCGCGGCGCTCGCCGCGGCCGCTTCGACCGCGGCGGCCTGCCCGGCGGCGGGCGATGACGATGCGGTCGGCGACTCGCCCGGCATGTCGCCCGGCTCGCCCTCCGTCGCGGCCTCCGGCGTACCCGGGTCGCCGGCACCGACGAAACCGATCGCCACCCGCTCGCCGCCGCCGTCGGCCTCCGGCGGCAACGGCGGGTGCAGCGACTGCATCCAGGCCACCCAGGCCAGGAAAGCGACGAACAACAGGTGCAGCACCAGGCTGCCCGTGCGCGAGGCCCAGCGCATCGGACGTTCATCCCGGGGCGCCGGCAGCCAGCCCTCCCGGAACAGCGAAAAGAACGCCGGCCAGGCCGCCAGCTCCTCGCCGCGCAGCGGCGGCGCNGGGGATCGCCGCGCCAGCAGCGCGGCGACCTCGTCCGGCGCGGCGCGGGCCTCGGNCGGCCGCGGCGACATCGCGCGCAGCCACAACGCCCAGCCGTAGGGCATCCCGGTGCTGCGCTCGACGGGCGCGCGCGGCGACGCGCGCTCGATCAGCGCCTGGACGATGTCCTGTGCCTGCGTCACGTGCGCCCGACTAGGCCGCGCTTCCGCGCGGCATGTACGGCGCCTGGCCGCTGTCGTGGTCGGTGGCGTCGCGCACCGCGGTCACGCCCGGCACCCGCGCCATCAGGGTCTTCTCGATGCCCTGCTTGAGGGTGACGTCGGCCATGCCGCAGCCGTGGCAGCCACCGCCGAAGCGCAGCAGCACCACGCCCTCGGCCGACACCTCCTGCACGCTCGCACGGCCGCCGTGCGCGGCCAGCTGCGGATTGACCTCGTTCTCCATCACCCAGCGCACGCGTTCGACCAGCGATGCCGACTCGGCCGGGGCCTCGCCCTTGATCTTCGGCGCGCGGATGGTGAGCTGCGCGCCCGTGCCCTGGTAGATGTAGTCGATCTTCGCGCCGTCGAGCCAGGCCACGCTGTCGGCAGCCACGTACAGGGTGAAGCCCTCGCAGTCCACCGCCCACTCGTCGCCAGCCAGTTCGGCCGGCTCGGCGAACTCCAGCCGCGCGTCGGCGCGCGGCGTGCCCGGTTCGACCGCGCTCAGGCGCACGCCGAGGCCGGGAACGGCCTCGCGCTCGACCAGCTTGCGGAAATGCGCCTGCGCGCTGTCGGAAATGTCGATCATGCGGGGTATTCTAGCCGCGTCCCGGCTTCGGCCCGCATCGGGCTCCGGGAACGTTCAGCCAGGCNCGTTGGAGACCGCCAATGTCCGACCTCATCCCGCTGGCGCAGGCCCACTGCATGCCGCGCAGCGGCCACGAACACCGCCTGGGCCAGGCCCGGATCACCGAACTGATGCCGCAGTTGCCCGGCTGGGAGCTGGCCGAGGAAGGCCGGGCGCTGCTGCGCACCTTCCAGTTCAAGGACTATTACCGCACCCTGGCCTTCGTCAACGCGCTGGCCTGGATCGCACACCGCGAGGACCACCACCCGGACCTGGGCGTGCACTACGATCGCTGCGTGGTGCGCTGGTCGACCCACGACGTGGGTGGCCTGAGCGAAAACGACTTCATCTGCGCGGCCCGCACCGCGGCCCTGCTGGAGGATCCGTCATGACCCGCCATACCCCCTTCACGCCCATGCGCGCTTCCTGCGCCACCGCGGTCCTGGCCGCCGCATTGCTCGCCGGCTGCGGCGGCTCCGCACCGCCCGCCGAGCCGCTGCCGGCGCCGACCCCGGTGGCGGCGATCGACACCCCGCCACCGCAGTTCCCGCTGGAACTGGCCTGCGCCGGCATCGGCGGGCAGACCCTGCTCGGGGTCGAAATCGGCCCCGAAGGTACGCCGACCCGGATCGACCTGGTGCGCAGCAGCGGCAACGACGAACTCGACCGGCTGGCGAAGGACGCGGTGCAGGGCTGGAAGTTCCGCCCCGCCACCCGTGGCGGCCAGCCGGTGGCGCAGACCATCCAGGTGCCGGTGAGCTTCAACCCGCCTACCGAGCGCCCCGCCGCCTGCTTCGCCCTGGATGCCGGCCGCGCGCCCGCCTCCTGACCCCGAGGCCCTGGCCCCGGAGCGATCGCACGCATGCACGAACCGACCACGTCCGCGGTCCTGATCGCGCTCGGCGTGACCCTGGCCGCGGGACTGGCCACGGCCCTGGGCAGCCTGCTGGTGATCTTCGCCCGCGGCCCGAACCCGCGCCTGCTCGCTTCGGCCTGGCCTTCGCCGGTGGCGCGATGGTCTACGTATCGCTGACCGAGATCTTCACCAAGTCGGTGGCCTCGTTCACCCTCGCTTTCGACCCGCGGCTGGGATTCACCTACGCCACCTTCGCCTTCCTGGCCGGCCTGCTGCTGGTCATGGCAATCGACATGCTGGTACCCAACCCGCACGACACCCTCACCGCCGACGATCCGTCGTTGCGCGAGCACAACCGCGAATACATCCGCCGGGTCGGGCTGATGACCGCGGTGGCGATCACCGTGCACAACTTCCCGGAAGGACTGGCGACGTTCTTCGCCACTTTGGGCAATCCGGCAGTGGGCCTGCCGCTGGCCTTCGCCATCGCCATCCACAACATCCCCGAGGGCATCGCCATCGCGGTGCCGGTCTACTACGCGACCCACAACAAGGGCTACGCGTTCGGCGCCAGCCTGCTGTCGGGCCTGGCCGAGCCGCTGGGCGCGATCATCGGCTTCATGCTGCTGTCGCGCTACCTCAACGACGCGGTGTTCGGGGTGGTGTTCGGCCTGATCGCCGGGATCATGGTGTTCCTGGCCATCGACGAACTGTTGCCGGCGGCCAAGCGCTACGCACAAGGCCACGAGACGGTCTACGGCCTGGTCAGCGGCATGGGCGTGCTGGCGCTGAGCCTGGTCCTGTTCAAGTGGTGAGCGCTTGTGCTTGAGGTCTGCACCCTGGCTTAGTGCGCAANGGTCGAGGCTGCTCTGATGCGCTGCGCCCGCGCGTTGGGNCAGGAGGCGGAACCGCGCGGCGAACGCGAGCCCCGTGCCGCGGCGGCCCACACCGAAGTCGGTGCTTTTGATCTTCACCCAGGCAGCAGACGTCCCCACCAACGCGTGTCGGCGGCCGCGGCCCTGACGCNGTCAGATCAGTCGATCGAGCACGTCGCGCAGTTCGGGCGCCAACGGCGCATTGATCGTGTACGCCGTGCGCCCGTCATCCAGCGCGAATTCCAGCGACGCCGCATGCAGGAACAGCCGCCGCAGCCCCGCCTTGTCGCGCAGCCGCCGGTTGGCTTCGGCATCGCCGTACTTGTCGTCGCCGGCCACCGGATGGCCGATGTGCTGCGCATGTACCCGGATCTGATGGGTGCGCCCGGTGTCGATCCGCACTTCGCAGTAGGACTGCCCGCCGCGCCGCTCCAGCACCTTGAAATGGCTCTGCGACGATTTGCCTGAGGGATCGACCTGGACGTGACGCTCGCCGCCCTGGCGCAGGCCCACGTGCAAGGGCGCGTCCACGCTCATNGTNCCGTCCGGCATCCGCCCCAGCAGCANGGCCAGNTAGCGTTTGCGGATGCCGCCGCCGGCCCCGCCCTCGCGCATCAGCGCCTGCAGTTCGGCCAGGGCCGAACGCTTCTTGGCCACCACCAGCACCCCCGAGGTGTCACGGTCCAGGCGATGGGCCAGTTCCAGGGTCTGCCCGGGGCGCAGTGCGCGCAAGGTCTCGATCGCGCCGAAGGAGATCCCGCTGCCGCCGTGGCTGGCCACCCCGGACGGCTTGTCCAGGGCCAGCAGGCGCGCGTCCTCGAACACGATGGCCGCCTCGATCCGCCGCAGCAGTCCCGGCGCCGGGGTCCCCCGCTCGGCCTCGCCCTCCAGCCGCAGCGGCGGGATCCGCACCTCGTCCCCGGCTTCGAGCTTGCGCTCGGCCTTGGCCCGGCCGCCGTTCACCCGCACCTGGCCGCTGCGCACCAGCTTGTACACCAGGCTGCGCGGGGCGCCCTTGAGCTGGCCGAGCAGGAAGTTGTCCAGGCGCTGGCCGGCGCGGTCCTCGGGCACCTTCACGGTGCGGGCACCGGCCCATGCGGGGGCGGATTCGGTCATGGGGTCATTAATCTGTTAGACTCGGCCGGCGATGTAAGGGTTTGATTCCGCTGGAAGAAGCTGCAGGGCCAGAAGCCCGGGCTTCCCGCGATCCCGGCACAGTGCGCGGCCACCGCTCCCGGAGCGGCCATGGTAGCGGCTTGCAGGCAGACCCGACCATNGCCCGGTGGGTCAGAGCACCGGTAGCTGAACACGTCCCGTGCGGCCCAGGCCGCCGGCCCGCAACACCATTCATGCAATACAGCAAAGCGCTCCCGCGGTCCGCCGTGGTGTTGCAGCGCTGGAAACCAGGATCCGCCCNGACGCGCCTGCGCGAACGGACGGCGAAACCCGCCCCGCCCGCCGGCCTGCCCGGCAGGCCGGCGGGATTCCAGAGAGCGAACGCCCCGGCGTTCCGCGCGTGAGAGCGCGCGAGGAACGCCACAATGAAGCGAATGCTGATCAATGCCACGCAGGCCGAAGAACTGCGCGTGGCCATCGTCGACGGCCAGACCCTGTACGACATCGACATCGAACAGCCGTCGAAGGAACAGAAGAAGTCCAACATCTACAAGGGCCGCATCACCCGGCTCGAGCCCTCCCTCGAAGCGGCCTTCGTCGACTACGGCGCCGAACGCCACGGTTTCCTGCCGCTGAAGGAAATCTCCCGCGACTACTTCCAGAGCGGCGTGGACCCGAACAAGGCCGGGATCCGCGAGTTGCTGCGCGAGGGCCAGGAAGTGGTCGTCCAGGTGGACAAGGACGAGCGCGGCAACAAGGGCGCGGCCCTGACCACCTTCATCTCCCTGGCCGGCCGCTACATGGTGCTGATGCCCAACTCGCCGTCGGCCGGCGGCGTCTCGCGCCGGATCGAGGGCGAGGATCGCGCCGAGCTCAAGCGCGCGATGGACGCGCTGAACATCCCCGACGACATGGGCGTGATCATCCGCACCGCCGGCGTCGGCCGCGATGCCGAAGAACTGCAATGGGACCTGGACTACCTGCTGGCCGCCTGGCGCGCGATCGCCGAGGCCGCGCTGAGCAAGCCGGCCCCGTTCCTGATCTACCAGGAGTCGCGGCTGATCATCCGCGCCCTGCGCGACTACTTGCGCGCCGACATCGGCGAGATCCTGGTCGACACCGAGGAGATGTACCAGGACGCGCGCCTGTTCATGGAACAGGTGATGCCGCAGACCCTGCGCAAGCTCAAGCACTACAAGGACGACATCCCGCTGTTCAACCGCTTCCAGATCGAGTCGCAGATCGAGAACGCGTACGAACGNACCATCCGCCTGCCCTCCGGCGGCGCGCTGGTGATCGACCAGACCGAAGCGCTGACCGCGATCGACGTCAACTCCGCGCGCGCCACCAAGGGCGGCGACATCGAGGAAACCGCGTTCCATACCAACCTGGAGGCCGCCGAGGAAGTGGCCCGCCAGCTGCGCCTGCGCGACCTNGGCGGACTGGTGGTGATCGACTTCATCGACATGTCCTCCTCCAAGCACCAGCGTGCGGTCGAGGACCGCCTGCAGGGCGCGCTCAAGTACGATCGCGCCCGGGTGCAGCTGGGCCGGATCTCGCGTTTCGGCCTGATGGAGATGAGCCGCCAGCGCCTGCGCGCCAGCCTCGGCGAGTCCAGCCAGATCGTGTGCCCGCGCTGCGAGGGGCACGGCCGCATGCGCAGCGTCGAATCGCTGTCGCTGTCGATCATCCGCGTCGCCGAGGAGCACGCGATGAAGGAGAACACCGGGCANGTGCTGGTCCAGGCCCCGGTGGAGATCGCCAACTTCCTGCTCAACGAGAAGCGCGGCGCGCTGCGCGAAATCGAACAGCGCCACGACGCGCCGATCATCATCGTCGCCGACGAGCAGCTGCACACCCCGCACTACGAGGTCACCCGCCTGCGCGAGAACGAGCTGGGCGAGGAAAGCGGCAAGCCCAGCTACCAGCGCGGCACCCCGCGCAAGCTGCCGGTGCATGCGCTGACCAAGGCCCAGCTCAACATCCCGCCGCCGCCGGCGGTCACCCGCGTGGCCCCGCCGCGCCCGGCACCGGTGCGCGAGGAGCGCGAGGAAGCGCCGGTGCCCGTGGCTCCCGCCCCGCGCGCGGCGGTTGCCGCCGCGCCGGCCGCCTCCGGCGGCGTGGTCGGCTTCTTCAAGCGCCTGTTCGGCAGCGAGGCTGCGCCGGCGCCCCAGCCGCCGCGCCAACCGCACAACGACAATCGTGGCAACAACCGCCGCGATGGCGGTCGTGGCGAGACCGGCAACGGCCAGCAGGGCAAGGGCAACAACCGCGGCGGCAATCCGCAGCCGAAACCGCGCGGCCAGCAACCGGGCAAGGGCGGCGGCAATGCCCCGCAGCAGCCCAAGCAGGAGCGCCAGCAACAGCCGCAGCCACAGAAGGCCGCGCAGCAGGGCCAGGGCGGCCAGCAGCAGCCCAAGCAGGAGCGGCAGCAGAAGCAGCAACCGCAGCCCCGGCAGCGCAAGCCCGCCGAAGAGAACCTGGAGGCTGCCGGCAACAGGCAGCCGCAGGAGGCGCAACGGTCACCGCAGGCCGATGAGGCTCTGTTGCGCGGCGTGCCTGTCGAAGCCGAGGCACTGATCGCCGCACCCGCCGCCGCAATCACCGCCGCCGCCACGGTCGGCGCCACTGACCCGGCCGAAGCGGTCGCCAGTGCCGAGACCATGGCAACGGCCGAAGGGGCCATCACGGACGCGGCCTCTGGCGAGGAAGCCGCCGCCGAAGCCGGAGGTCGCCGTCGCCGTGGCCGTCGTGGTGGCCGCCGCCGTCGCCGTGGCGGCGAGGCCGGGGGCGCACTGGCCGAAGCCGAGGCCGGCGACACGCTCGACGACGGCAGCGACCTGGATGAAGCCGGTGGCGACGAGGCCGACAGCCCGCCCTCCAGCGCAACGGCCGATGCCGGCACGGTGCGCGCCGACCAGCCCGAATTCGATTTCGACGACATCGCTGTGCCTGCGCCGGCACCCCGGGTCCACGCAACGACGCAGGCACCGGTGGACACCACTCCGATCGAGCCGCGGCCCGAGGCCGTCGATCTGGCCGAAGGCGCGGCCGCGACGACCCTGACCGCGACCGCGACCGAGGACGATCCCGCGCCGGCTACAGGCGCAGGCGGCATCGAAGCCGTGGCCGGACAGGATGAGCCGGCGGCTGTCGCGGAAACCACGCCGAGCGCAAGTATCGCCGCCGAGGCCACCATCGCCACGCAGCAGACGCTGCCGACCGCTGCGGTTGCCGAACCTGTCCCTGTGCCCGTGGCGGAAGAAGTTGCTGCAGAGGAGGCCGAAGCCGGCAGTGACACGCCAGTCCCGGCGCCGGTATTCACTACCGCCGGCCTGTTCGATCCGGCTCCGTCGGCTGTTCCGATCGACGCGGTCGCCGCGCCGCCGTCCGCCGCCGAGGAAGAAACCGGAACCGACGCACGGCCGCCGCAGCAAGCCTGAGCCAGGAACGGCCCCGCGCACATCCGCGCGGGGCCCCGGGCGAGTGGCCCGGGCGCCGCGAATCGCGGCCACCGCCCGCGGCTTCCGGTTGACGATGTGCGCTAGAGCGTGCTGCCCGGATCCATCAACCCGTAGCGCGTGGCCAGTCGCGCCAGGGCGATGCTGTCGTGCACGCCGATCTTCTCGAACAGTCGCGACTTGTGCGTGTTGATGGTCTTGGCGCTCAGGCTCAGGCGCTTGGCGATCGCGTCCTGGCGCAGTCCCTGGACCAGCAGCATCGCCACTTCCAGTTCACGCGGGGAAAGCTGATCGAACGGCGAGTCGCCGCCGCTGACGCTGGCCAGCGCCATGTTCTGCGCCACGCTGCTGCCCAGGTAACGCTTGCCGCGCGCCGCGTCCCGCACTGCATGCAACAACTCGCGCGCGTCCCCGCCCTTGCCCACGTAGGCGTGCGCGCCGACGTCGAGCAGGCGCTTGGGCAACGGCCCCTCCTCCAGCACCGAGACGATCACCACCCGGCATTCCAGCTTGCCGCGGACGATGCGCTCGGTGATTTCCAGGCCGCTGATGCCCGGCAGGTGCAGGTCGCACAGGACCACATCCGGCTTGAGCTTGCGGATCAGCGGCAACCCCGCCTCGCCGCTCTCGGCCTCGCCGACGATCTCGATGTCGGTCTCCGCCGACAGGATCATGCGCAGGCCGGCACGAACCAGCGCGTGGTCGTCGACCATGAAAACCCGGATGGTCATGGCAATACCCCCCCGTATGCCCCTAGCCGCTGGAGACTAGACCTGCGGTGGCTTGGAGACAAGCGGGAAGATTCCTGAGAATGGCGTAGGAATAATCCCACGCCGGTGGCGGACGAGGCGGCCTGGGTGGCGGAGAGGGTGGGATTCGAACCCACGGTAGTGTCGCCACTACGCCGGTTTTCAAGACCGGTGCCTTAAACCGCTCGGCCACCTCTCCATTCGACAACGGGTACTTCCCGCCGGTTTTGCGCCGGCTACGCCGACGCGCCCTGCGGGCCTGCGGCCTCCGGGTCAAGACCGATGCCTTGAACCGCTCGGCCACCTCTCCATTCGACAACTGGTGCATCGCCTGGACAGGCAGGATTGTCGCATGCGGTCCGACGGCGATCAGCCGGCCTTGGCGTATTCGACGGTGTCAGCCCCTGCCCTCGCCTTGGCCTTGGCCTTGGCGCCGCAGTTGCCGCACTCCAGGCGCGAGGATTCAAGCTGCTGCGGCAGATGCTCGGCCAGGAAATCGATGAATACCCGTACCGCCGGCAGCAGGCCGCGACGCGAAGCGAACACGGCATGGCAAATGCCCTGCGGCAGCGACCACTCCGGCAGCACCACCTCCAGTTCGCCGCGGTGCACGGCTTCGGCGCAGACCGTCCGGCAGCATGGTGATGCCGAAGCCGTCCTTCACCATCGATTGCAGCAAGGGGAAGTCGAAGCCGGACAGTCGCGGCTGCAGGTCCACCCGGCGCACCTC
>Ga0056912_1001642_pt1 | contig 9802 bp, 7 predicted proteins | sample EBPBio232013_DNA_FD_55028 | JGI IMG/M metagenome (GOLD analysis project Ga0056912, IMG submission 55028) | Wastewater treatment Type I Accumulibacter community from EBPR Bioreactor in Madison, WI, USA - Reactor 1_5/23/2013_ DNA | ecosystem: Engineered > Bioreactor > EBPR > Anaerobic-Aerobic >... | reverse complement strand
GGCCTTCGGCGCCTGGGGCTTCAGCCACGAACGGATCGACGAACTGCTCGCGAGCGGGGTGCTGGTGCAGCTGTGAGCCGACCCGGCTGAGCCGGCTCAGCCGGGCCAGGCCGCGGGTCAGTTGGCGACCGGCTGAGCGGGGGTGTACCCGCCGGGGTAGGCGCTCAGTTCGCGCTGCAACGTCGCCTCCCGGCGGGTCAGGGCCAACGCCAACCGCAACCGGGTGTCGACGTCGCGCGCCTCCAGCAGCCGCTGCCGGTCGGCGCGCTCCATCATCACGTGCCGCATCGCCTGGTGGGACAGCTCGGTCGGATCGCCGGGCAGGCTCACGTTCGTCAGGTGCAGCTCCGCGCGGTACGCCGCGACCGCCGCGCGCAGCCGGTGGGTCAGCGTGGCCACCAGCTCGGGGTCCCGGACCCGCTCGGAGAGCCAGGTCACCGACCCCACCAGGTACGGCGTGCGCCGGTCCTCGATCAAGCCGTCCAGCCGGAACCGGCGCGAGCCCTCGGCGACCACGTCGTACGAGCCGTCGTTGCGCTCGCCCACCTCGACCAGCCGGGCTGCCGACCCGACGTCGTGCAGCGCCACCGCGCCGTGGTCGCCGACCTCGTGACCGGCGCGGATGCCGATGATGCCGAACTCGGCCTGACCGATCTCGCGGCGCGCGCGCAGCAGGTCGCGCAGCAGCACGACGTACCGCCGTTCGAAGACCCGCAGCGGCAGCCGCTCGCCCGGCGCGAGGACCGCGCCCAGCGGGAAGAGCGGCAGCGTTGGCATGCGGCCACTGTAGGCCGCCGGGAGACCTCCCCGCGCCCGCCCCGCCGCGCTCGATCGGCGGGCGGGCGCGAGGGCGAGTGGGCGCGTGGGCCGGCCGGGACCGGGCCGGCTGGTCAGCGGGTCCAGTACGTGGTGGCCGGCTCGCCCGGCACGCCGACCGACGTGCGGCCGGGCTCCACCGGCCCAGGCCGCACGGTCGTCGCCGGGGCCGACGCGGGCGCGGGGGTCGGCGCGTAGCCCGGGGTGTCGCCCTGCTGGGAGCGCTGATAGCCGAACGCGAGTGCGGCCAACAGCAGCAGCCCCGCGATCACCGCGGCCACGATCTTGGGCACGCTGTAGGGTCGCTCGCCGACCACGTGGCCGTCGTGGGCGTTGATGTAGACGGTGTAGGTGCGCCCCGCGTACAGATAGCCCGCCACCCACACCGGCAGCAGCATCAGCTTGAACGTCAGGCCCCAATAGCGGGTGTCCATGTCGTGCACCTGCTGCACGTCGCCGCCGATATCGGCGCGCACGTCGCCGTCGATGACGCCGCGCATCCGATCCTTGGCGACGCCCAGCCCGGCCTCGGGCTCGACGTCGTAGCGCAGCGTCGTATAGCCGGACAGGAACGCCGCCTGGAAGGGTTGCGCGCCGGCCAGCGTCCACGGTTCGAGCTTGGACACCTCCTCCGGCGCGAGCCGGGTCGAGCCGATCACCAGGACGTCGTCGAACCCGCGGGACACCGTGCCGGACGCCGGCCACCAGCGGGTGTGCTGCACGGTCCGGGTCTGCCGCCGACCTTCGGAGTCGGTGTAGCTCTCGGTGGTGTAGTAGTGATCCCCGCGCATCCCCGTGTAGTGGGTCTGGGTCTGCGCGTCGTAGGTCCAATGCGGCACGTAGGTGCCGTTGATCCGCTCGGCGGTGGTGACCTTCTTCAGCCCATTGGGGGCGAACCAGCGACTACCGGTCCACCGGCGCATCGCCTCGGTGGCCTGCGTGTTCGACAGCGTGAACGGGACGATCCCCTCCGGCACGATCTGCTCGGCCGGGTCGACCGCCACCACGATCGGGGCGCTGCAGAACGGGCACGCCAACGACTGGTCGGCGGTGCTGACGGTCGCCGCGCATCGGGGACAGGCCACCACGTGCGGGCCGGTCAGGCCGGTCGGCTTGGTCGGCGAGGAGAGCCACTCCTCGTAGTCGTGCTCGTCGATCGAACCGTCCCCGCCGCCGGCCGCGCCGGACTGCGGCACCGCTTGCTCGGCGCCGCAGTAGGGGCACTTCAGCGACATCGTCCCCGGCAGATAGCGCACCTGCGCGCCGCAGGAGCGGCACGGGAACGTCGAGGCCGCCTGCTGCGGACGCGGCGCCTGCGCGTCCGGGCTCACTGGCCGGGCAACGCCGGCGGCTGCGGTCCGGANGCGTCGGCGAGCTCCGGTACGCCGGAGGCCGCCGCCCAGTTCGCCATGCCGACCCGCCAGACCAGGGTGTCCGGGGCGTACTCCCCAGAGCGCAGGCGTCCCGTCAGGTCACCCCGCGGCATCGGGCCGACCTGCTGCCCGCCGACCCCGGCGTACCACTGCTCGGGCTGCGGCAGCGGCGGCGGCCCGCCGACGCCCTGTGGCGCGGGCGGCCCCTGTGGCGCGGGCTGACCGGAAGGACCTGGTTGCCCCTGAGGCGCCGGCTGGCCCTGGGAGCGCATCGACTCCGCCGCGGCCTGCCCCATCCCCATGCCCATGCCCATCCCCATCGAGGCGCCCATCCCGCCGCCGGGGTTGTTCGCGGCCGCCTCCATGGCGTCGGCGGCCTGCATCTTGGTGTACCGGTCCAGGTCGCCGAGCACGCCCATCGAGGTGCGCTTGTCCATCGCCTCCTCGACCTCGGGCGGCACCGAGATGTTCTCGATGTAGAACGCCGGGATCGTCAGGCCCATCGCCCCGAGATCCTCCGACAGCACGGCCGCTACGGAGTTGCCGATCTCGTTCTGCCGCGCGGTCAGGTCCAGCATCGAGACCCCGGCCGTGGCCAGCGCCTTGGACAGCCGGGCCACGATCATCTGGCGCAGGTATTCGCCGACCTCGTCGGTGCGGAACTGCGGGTCGGTGCCGACGAGCTCGCGCAGCAGCAGCACCGGATCGGTGACCCGTACGGCGTAGCCGCCGAACGCCCGCAGCCGGACCATCCCGAACTCGGGGTCGCGCACCATGATGGGGTTCTGGGTGCCCCACTTGAAGTCGGTGAACTGGCGCATGTTCACGAAGTAGACCTCGGCCTTGAAGGGGCTCTCGAAGCCGTACTTCCAGCCCTTGAGGTCCGACAGGATCGGCAGGTTTGCCGTGGTCAGCTCGTAGGTGCCGGGCGCGAAGGCATCGGCCACCCGGCCCTCGCTGACGAACACCGCCGCCTGCGACTCGCGCACGATCAGCTTCGCGCCGTTCTTGATCTCGTTGTCCCCACGGGGATAGCGCCACACGATCGTGTCGCGGCTGTCGTCGAGCCATTCGATGATGTCGATGAACTGGCCCCGGATCCCGTCGAACAGGCCCATGGGTCTCCCCCCGTCGTGTCCGTCGGTGCCGCCGTGTGGCGACGCCCTGCACCGATCGTAAACGTCGCAGCGGCCGCCCGTCGGCCGGTCGGGTGGTCCTGGCGGGCAGGAGTGCCGTGCCGTACGGCGTGGCGCGCCGCGACGTCACGCACTGGCGCGCCGCGACGTAACGCGCTGGCGCGCCGCGCGATAGGACAGGTGCCGGTTGTCGTCACCGCCCCGATGGGCGGGAGCGGCGTCCGCCCGGCGCCGGCGTCGAACGGCCGACAGGGGGACGTTCGACGCCCGCCGGGGGCCTTGGCCCGCGGCGGCCCCTGCCCTGCGGGTCGGGCAGGATGGCGGGGTGACCGCCACCCTCCAGGCCCGCGGGCTGGGCGCCGGCTTCGGGGACCGCGAACTCTTCGCCGGTCTCGACCTCGTCGTCGCGCCGGGGGACGTGGTGGGGCTGGTCGGGCCCAATGGCGCCGGCAAGTCGACCCTGCTGCGCATCCTGGCCGGGCTGCGAGCCCCGGACGCGGGCACCGTGGCCGTCTCGCCACGGACCGCCCACCTCGGCCATCTGGCCCAGGAACCGGATGCCCGTCCCGGCGAGACCATCGTCGCCCAGCTGGCCCGCCGTACCGGCGTCGCCGCCGCGACCACCGCGATGGAGGACACCGCGCACGCGCTCGGCGAGGGGATCCCGGGCGCCGAGGACGCCTACGCGGCCGCGCTGGAGGCCTGGCTCGCCCTGGGCGGTGCCGATTTCGACGAGCGACTCGACCTGGTCTGCGCCGACGTGGGCCTGGCCGTCGACCTCGGCCGGGAGGTGGCCTCGCTCTCGGGTGGGCAGGCGGCCCGGGTGGGGCTGGCCGCGCTGCTGCTGTCGCGCTACGACGCCTACCTGCTCGATGAGCCGACCAACGACCTCGACGTCGCGGGGTTGGACCGGCTGGAGGACTTCGTCGACGGACTCGACGCGCCGGCCGTCGTCGTCAGCCACGACCGCGAGTTCCTGGCCCGGACCGTGACCAGCGTCGTCGAGATCGACCGAGCGTTGCAGCGGTCGCGACCTATGGCGGCAGCTACGACGCCTACCTGGCGGAACGCTCGATCGCGCGGCAGCGGGCGCAGGAGAGTTATGACGACTACGCGGCCCGCAAGAGCTCGCTGCAGGACCGCGCCCGGATGCAACGCGCCTGGATGGCCAAGGGCGTGCGCACCGCGCTGCGCAGCAAGAAGACCCGGGCCGAACGCGACAAGTTCATCAGCCACCGGCACCGGGCCGGCGCCGAGAAGCAGGCGGCGAAGGCCCGCCAGACCGACCGGATGCTGGAGCGGCTGGAGGTCGTCGACGAGCCGCGCAAGGAGTGGCGGCTGCAGATGCACATCGCCGACGCCGGCCGCTCCGGGGACGTCGTGGCGGTGGCCCGCGCCGCCGTCGTATGTCGTGGCTCCTTCACCCTCGGGCCGGTGGACCTGCACCTCGACCTGCGCGACCGGGTGGCCATCACCGGTCCCAACGGGGCCGGCAAGAGCACCCTGCTGGCCGCGCTGCTGGGCCGGATCACGCCGGCGGAGGGGTCGTGCACGCTCGGCTCCGGGGTCGTCGTGGGGGAGGTCGACCAGGCCCGCGCCGCGTTCGAGTCGGATCTGGAGCTGGGCCGCGCTTTCGCCGCCGAGGTCCCGGACTGGCCGACCGCGCAGGTGCGCACGCTGCTGGCCAAGTTCGGCCTCGGCGCCGACCAGGTGGCCCGATCCGCGCGNTCCCTCTCCCCGGGGGAGCGGACCCGCGCCAGCCTGGCGCTGCTGCAGGCTCGGGGCGTGAACCTGCTGGTGCTCGACGAGCCGACCAACCACCTCGACCTGCCCGCCATCGAACAGCTGGAGCAGGCCGTGGACTCCTTCGCCGGCACGGTGCTCCTGGTCACCCACGATCGGCGGATGCTGGAGACGGTGCGGCTGACCCGCCGCTGGGAGGTCGACGCGGGCACGGTCCGGGAGATCGACCCGGACCCACCGCAGCGCTGACCCCGCTCCGAGCGCGCCCCGCCGGCCTCAGCCGTAGCGCGACATGACCTGCCGCACCTCCAGGTCCCGTCCGGCGCCGAGCTCGGCGCTCTGGGCCAGGTAGAGCTCGGCGCAGGCGAGCGCGTCGACGAGGGCGTCGTGCGCCTGGTACGTCGGCAGNCCGTAACGCTCCCGAGCCGCCCACAGCCGCAGACTCCCCGCGGGNGGCTCGGAGCCGGGCGGACCACTGGCCCGGAACACCCGGTGCTGCAACACCAGGGTGTCGATGCTGCGCAGGGCCGGCGCCTGGCCGTAGAGCCGGCGACACGCCGCCGCCAGGAAGTCGATCTCGATCACGCTGTGGTGCGCCACCATGAGCCGCCCGGCGAGCTCCGCGAGCAAGACCTCGACCGCCTCCGCCAACGGCACCCCCGCCTCGACGATGTCGTCGGTCAGGCCGTGCACGACGGCACTCTGCCCCACCTCGCCCTCCGGCCGGACGATCAGCCGGCGCGCGCCGGCCAGCCCGATGGTTCGGCCGTCGATGGGGACCAGGCCGACGCTGACGATCTGCGCGGTGCGCGCGTCCAGGCCCGTGGTCTCGAAGTCCACCGCCAGCAGGGGCGCCTGCGCCAACGGCGTCGTCCGCGGCGGCGGCGGGACCGAGAGGTAGGCCCGCAGCGGGCCCTCGGGGGCCCGCGCCCGGGCCCGTTCGCGCGCCCGGTCCCGCAGCCGATCGCGGTGCCGCTCGGCGAACGAGCTCACCGGCTCCCCCCGCGGGTCGGGACCGGGCGGGGGACCAGCCGGGGGGCCAGCCGGGGGACGAGGCGGTCGACGGGTGGGTCGGTCATCGCATGAACGAGACGGAGTGCACGTGCGACAGGGTGCGTTGGGCCTTGCTGACGATCGCGAAGGCCTCGCGCAGATGCCGCTGGTCGAAGTCGGTCAGATCGTCGGGCCGCACGTGGTTGTTGGGGACCTGGCCAGAGCGGACCTGCTTGGCCTGATGCCGCAGCCGCACATAGGAGATGAACTCGAACGCCTCCCGCAGGTCCTCCCCGCGGGACCGGTCCATGGCGCCGGCGTCGATGGCCTCCTGGAGGCGCTCGCGGGTGTTGACGGCACGGATGCCGTGGGACAGGGCGATGACCCGGGCCACCTCGACGACGGCCCGCACTCCGCCGCCCTTGATGTCGAAGGTGTCGCGGTGTTCGCCGGCCTTGGCGACGACGAGGCCGCGGAAGAAGCCGATCGGCGGTTCGATGGCCACCGCGCTGCGGGACAGGTGCCCCAGGAAGAGCCGCGACTGCGGGGCCACCGCCGCGACGTGGTCGCTCAGCGCGGCGTACAGGTCGACGGCCCCGTGCACCGGCCGCATGTCGAAGAAGATTCCGGCGCGCATGATGGCGTCCGACACCGGCCGGGTCATCCACTCATCGAACTGCTGGCGCCACACCCGGGTGGGCGCCCGGAGCCGGTCGTTGCTCGCCATGATCCGGCCGGGGCAGCTCGGGTAGCCGCTCTCGACGAGCGCGTCGCAGACGAAGGTGGCAAGCGCCCGGAAGTACTCCCCGTGGGCGGCCTCGTCGTAGGCGTCGTCGATCACGATGGCGTTGTCCTGGTCCGCGCCCAGCGCCTGCTCCAGGCGGGCCCGCGAGCCCATCACGACCCAGCAGTAGGGCACCGGCGGCGGGCCGAGTTCGGCCTCGGCCAGCAGGATGAGCCGGCGGTCGACGGCATCGCCCACCGCCGTGACCACGCGACCGATGTCGTCGGCGGAGGCGTCCTGCCGCACCAGCGTCTCGACCAGTCCGGGCAGCCGACGGGCCACCGCGGCGATGCCCGCGACGTCGCGCTGCGCAGCGATCTCGGCGGTGAGGAAGAGCGGGTTGTCCCGTTCCGCCCGCACGAAGTCGTCGGTCGTCAGGACGCCGATCGGCGTGCCGTCCTCGATGATCGGCAGGTGGTTGATGTTGCGGGTGACCATCTCCAGGATCACCTCGAAGACCACGGCGTCCGCATCGACGGTGACCGGGCTCGGCGTCATGATCGTGGGCACGGGGTCGGTGACCGACAGCCCCTCGGCCACGACGCGGCTGCGCAGGTCGCGGTCCGTGACGATGCCGGCGAGGGTGCGGCCCTGCATCACCAGGGCCGAGGAGCGCCGATCCGCGGTCATCCGCTGTGCGGTCTCCTGGATGGTGGCCTCGATGGAGACCACGCTGGCCGGGAGCCGAAGGAGGTCTCGGGCCCGGGACTTGAAGACGCCGGCAACCGTCTCGACGGCGGAGATCGTGGCGGCTGCCTCGCTCATCCGCGAGGCGCGCTGGGAGTCGAAGAAGCGGGCGAAGCCCGGGTCGGCGGCGGCGATGGCGTGGAAGGTCGCGCCGGGCAGGACCAGGGCCAGGACGTCCTCGATCGCGGTGACGTCGAATCGGGACGGGTTGCCGCGCACGAGGGTGGTGGAACCGAAGCAGGTGCCGATCCCACCGCGGTCCACCAGACGTCCCTGCTGGTTGAGCACGTCGACCGCCCCGGAGCGCACGACGTACAGGTCGTCGTTGTTCCGCCCGACCGCCATGATCGCCGTGCCGCGCCGGAAGTACTGCATGGTCATCTTCCGCGGCAACGAGTCCAGCAGGGCGCCGGGTAGTCCGTCGAACGGAGCGACCCCCGCGAGAAAGGCGCGGACCTCGGCCAGCTCCACGTCGCCGCCTGGCATGGCTCCTCCTCATCGGGTCGTCTGATCGGGTCGTCTATCGGGAGTGCGGACAGGACCCGCCACCATGGTGACGGGTCCTGTCCGTGTCGCGGGGTTCCGGCGGTACGCCGGTCGGCGCGACCGCTTCGGTCAGTGGTTGACGACCTCGACGTTGGCGCCGGCGCCGGTCAGCGACCGGACCTCCATCTCCGCCCACTTGGCGTCATCGACCTCGTCCTTGCTCGTGACGCTGCCCAGCCAGCCGAGGAAGAAGGCCAGCGGGATCGAGATGATGCCCGGGTTCTCCAGCGGGAACCAGTGGAAGTCGATGTTGGGGTTGGTGATCATCGACAGCGACTTGCCCGCCGCGTCGACCTTGCCCGACATGACGGGGCTGAAGACGATCAGCCCCAGCGAGCTGATCAGGCCGCCGTAGATGCTCCAGCACGCGCCGCGGGTCGTGAACCCGCGCCAGAACAGCGAGTAGAGGATGGTCGGCAGGTTCGCGCTCGCGGCGACCGCGAAGGCCAGGGCCACCAGGAAGGCGATGTTCTGGCCGTAGGCGAGGATGCCGCCGAAGATGGCCACGACACCGATGCCGAGCGCCGCAAGGCGGGCGACCCGGACCTCCTGCTCCGGGGTCACGTTGCCGCGCTTGAAGACCTCCTTGTAGAGGTCGTGCGCGAACGTGGCGCTGGAGGTGATCGTCAGCCCGGCCACCACCGCGAGGATCGTCGCGAACGCGATCCCGGACACGATGCCGAGGAAGGCCGATCCGCCGAGCTCGTAGGCGAGCAGCGGCGCGGCCGAGTTCGCCCCGCCCGCGGCGGCCTTGATCCGGGCCGGCCCCACCATGGCGGCAGCACCGAAGCCGACGACCAGGGTGAGCAGNTAGAAGCCGCCGATGAGCCAGATGGCCCATTCCACCGACTTGCGGGCCTGCTTGGCGGTGGGCACGGTGTAGAAGCGGATCAGCACGTGCGGCAGCCCCGCCGTGCCGAGGACCAGCGCCATCGACAGGGAGATGAAGTCGATCTTGGTGGTGGTGTTGATGCCGTATTTCAGGCCCGGGTCGAGCAGCTTCTCCCCGCCCTTGCCGGTCGTGTCGACGGCGGCCTGGAACAGGGACGACAGGTTGAACCCGTATTTGCCGAGCACCCACACGGTGATGATCGCGGTGGCGGTGATGAGCAGGACCGCCTTGATGATCTGCACCCAGGTGGTGCCCTTCATCCCGCCGATCATGACGTAGCCGATCATGACCGCGCCGACCACGGCGATGACGAGGTATTGCGCCGTCTGCGAGGTCACGCCGAGCAGCAGCGACACGAGCCCGCCGGCGCCGGCCATCTGGGCCAGCAGGTAGAAGAAGGAGACGGCCAGGGTCGAGGTCGCGGCCGCGATGCGGACCGGCCGCTGGCGCAGCCGGAAGGAGAGCACGTCGGCCATCGTGTAGCGGCCGGTGTTCCGCATGAGTTCGGCGGTCAGCAGGAGCGCCACCAGCCACGCGACGAGGAACCCGATCGAGTAGAGGAAGCCGTCGTAGCCCTGCAGCGCGATGGCCCCGGCGATGCCGAGGAAGGACGCCGCCGAGAGGTAGTCACCGGCGATCGCGATGCCGTTCTGGCGCCCGGAGAAGGCGGCGCCACCGGTGTAATACTGCGCGGCCGACTTCTTGCCGGCGGCGACCTTGATGACGACCGTGAGGGTGATGATGACGAACAGGGCGAAGATGCCGATGTTCAGGGCCGGGTTGCCGACGGTTTCGGCGGCCGGGACGAGCCTGCTCATACGCCTGCCCTTTC
>Ga0056912_1001641_pt1 | contig 9802 bp, 8 predicted proteins | sample EBPBio232013_DNA_FD_55028 | JGI IMG/M metagenome (GOLD analysis project Ga0056912, IMG submission 55028) | Wastewater treatment Type I Accumulibacter community from EBPR Bioreactor in Madison, WI, USA - Reactor 1_5/23/2013_ DNA | ecosystem: Engineered > Bioreactor > EBPR > Anaerobic-Aerobic >... | reverse complement strand
GACACCCGCCTGCCAGGCCAGCGGAAACGAGACGACACAGATCGCCAGACCCGACGCCATCATCAGCCAGTCGCCCGGCTTCAGCAGCGTGAGCCAGAGCANTACTGGCCTTCGCGCGCGTCGCCGGTGACCGGANCCAGTTCGCGGTGACGGATCAGGACGCGTGCGCAGCCGCGAAACTTGCGTCCCAACCATTCGGCCAGGTATACCGAGCGATGCTGGCCGCCGGTGCAGCCGATGCCCACCGTCAGGTAGTTGCGACTGTCCTGCACGTACGAGGGAAGCCAGGCGCGAATGAACCCGGTGATGTCGCCGCGCATGCGCAGCACTTCGGGTTCAGCCTCGAGGAAGTCGNTGACCGGCGCGTCGCGCCCGGTCAGCGGCCGCAGGGTCGGATCGTAATGCGGATTCGGCAGNCAGCGAACGTCGAAAACGAGATCGGCGTCGAGCGGAATGCCGTTCTTGAANCCGAAGGACTCGAACAGCAGGGTCAACCCCTGGCAGGGGTCCGCGCCAACACCAGCGGCAATGAACTGGCGAACCCANTCCCGCAGCACGCTCGCCTTGAGGCCGCTGGTATCCATGTGGTGTCCGAGAGCCGCCAGGCCGGCGAGACGAACGCGTTCCTCGGCAATGGCTTCGGTCAGGGTCAGTCGGTCGCTGGCCAGGGGATGCCGGCGACGCGTCTCCGAGTAGCGTTTGATCAGTGTTTCATCCTGGGCGTCGAGAAACAGGAACTGCAACTCGAGGTCGCCNGCGGCGCGCAGGGCGTCGAGCTGTCGGGGCAGCATGGCCACGCTGTCGCCAGCGCGGATGTCGATCACCACCGCGACCTGATCGTATCCCTGTTGCCCCAGGTGCCGGACGAGCGGCTGCAACAATTGGGAAGGAAGGTTGTCGACACAATAGTAATTGGCGTCCTCAAGAACCTTGAGGGCTATTGACTTGCCGGAGCCAGACAGGCCGCTGATGAGAACGAGATGCATGTCNTGGAGCATAACGGATGCATCGCTCCGGAACAAGTCAGTCTCGCATACACTATCGTCTCAACTTTGCATGGCAGGCCCATGGCTACTCTCGACCTCTCCTTTGCTGCTGCCCTCGTCGCCATTCGGCGCGACATTCACGCGCATCCGGAACTCGCCTTCGCGGAGACGCGCACCGCCGATCTGGTCGCCNGCGAATTGACCAGCTACGGACTACAGGTCCACCGCGGCCTCGCCAGGACCGGCGTCGTCGGCGTGTTGCGCAAAGGCAGCAGTCAGCGCGCCATCGGTTTGCGCGCCGACATGGATGCNTTGCCCCTGCANGAGAAGAACGACTGTCCGCATCGTTCGCGACACGAGGGGCGAATGCATGCCTGTGGTCATGACGGCCACACGGCAATGCTGCTCGGTGCCGCGCGCTACCTGGCGGCACACCGCGACGAGCTGGATTTCGACGGGATCGTCTACTTCATCTTCCAGCCCGCCGAGGAATCCGAAGGTGGGGCGGCAGTGATGATCGCCGACGGACTGTTCGACCAGTTTCCGATGGACGCGGTATTCGGCCTCCACAACTGGCCGGGCATACCGGTCGGCGAAATGGCCGTGATGCCGGGTCCGGTGATGGCGGGTACCTGCGCCTTCGAGATCTCGGTACGCGGGCACGGCTGCCATGCGGCGATGCCGCAGGAAGGCGTCGATACGCTGGTCGCCAGCAGCCAGCTGGTTCTGGCGCTGCAGACGGTGGTTGCCCGCAATGTCCATCCCTGCGAGTCGGCAGTCGTCAGCGTCACGCAGATACACGCCGGCGAGGCGTGGAACATCATCCCGGACGATGCCATCCTGCGCGGCACCATTCGCAGCTTCAAGGTGGAAACCCAGGAACTGGTCGAGCGCGCCGTCGAGCGATTGTGCAATGGTATCGCCAGCGCTTTCGGGGCACAGATCTCGGTGCGTTTCGATCATCGCTATCCGCCGACCGTCAATAGCGTTGGCGAAACCGAGGTATGTCGGCGTGTCGCCAGGGAACTGCTGGGGCCCGGCAAGATTCGTGAAGACGAACTCCCGTCGATGGGTGCCGAGGATTTTGCCTACATGCTGCGTGAACGACCAGGCTGCTACGTTTGGCTCGGTAACGGGCCCGGCACGGGCGGCTGCACTCTGCACAATCCGCATTACGACTTCAATGACGAGATCCTGCCGATCGGCGTGAGCTATTGGGTCAGGCTGGTGGCAACGACGCTTCGCGGCGAGGCCGCGACAGTCCGCGGCTGACCGGGATGCCGGCCGCTGCGCGCTGATCGCCGAGCGTCGGTGACAGCAGGAGATCGCCGAGCGGCGCGGAGAACGCTGCGACGGCCGCCGTTTTTTTGCTAGACTCACAGCGTTTGACGGTTTGCCGGCACGTTGCTGCTCGCCGAGAGCGGCGTGGATCTGCGGCTCGCGCGCCGCGCCCCATCCAAAAAAGTGGCGGGGAGCGCCCAGTGCAGTATTAAGGCGCTCCCCGAGTTCGGGCCGAAACCGGAACTCCAAAGACCATAAAGGAGAACAGCGTGCGTAGCTTAAGAGCAGCGGCTTACAGACAGCTTACGTGCGCCGGGCCGGGATCAGCGAATCATGCGCATCCTTCTCGCTGAAGACGACAGGATCATTGCCGATGGTCTGTGCCGTTCCTTGCGGCAGGCCGGCTACGCGATCGATTGTGCCTACAACGGACTCGATGCCGACACGGCTTTGATGACCAACACCTACGATCTCGTCATCCTCGATCTGGGCCTGCCGAAACTGCCCGGGCTTGACGTGCTGCGTCGCTTGCGGGCTCGGAATTCGAGCACTCCGATCCTGATCCTGACGGCACTCGACGGTACCGACGATCGGGTGAAGGGGCTGGATCTCGGTGCCGACGACTACATGGCCAAACCCTTTGAACTCGCCGAACTCGAGGCGCGCGTGCGCGCCCTGAGCCGTCGCTCGTCGGGAACCTCACGGATGATCCAGTGCGGCTCACTGACCTTCGATCAGACCGATCGCTGCGCCCTCGTCAATGGCGAAATGCTCGATCTCTCGGCGCGCGAACTGGGCCTGCTCGAGATCCTCCTGCTGCGCGCCAAACGTTTGGTCAGCAAGGACCAGTTGGTGGATCACCTGTGCGGGTGGGGCGAGGAGGTCAGTCACAACGCCATAGAGGTCTACGTCCACCGTCTGCGCAAGAAGCTCGAAGCGACCGGCGTCAATATCATCACCGTGCGTGGCCTCGGCTATTACCTTGAGAAACCTGCGGAAGAGACAAAGTCCTGACGTCCAGCGCTCGCTGTTTGGCGAGATTCTCGACTGGATGCTGGCGCCGCTGCTCTTCGTGTGGCCGATCAGCATTGCCTTCACACACTATTTTGCCAATAGTGTGGCCAGTTTCCCGTACGATCAGTCGCTGCGTGAACATGTCGCTGCCGTATCGCGGCAGGTGAGTTTCGTCGACGGACAACCGCATTTTGCACTGCCCGGAATCGCCCAGGTCTTCCTGCGATCTGACGAAATCGACAATGTTTACTTCCATCTNCTCGATGTCGACGGCTCGTTGATTGTCGGCGATACGGAACTGCCTGTACCGAGACACCCGCAAGGGTTGCCGCGGAGCGAACACGGCGAAGTTCTTTTTCGTGACGACGAGTATCGCGGACAGGCCTTGCGCGTCGCCTACCTGTATCTCTTCGAGCCGGGTGCGTCAGCGGCGCGTTGGGTGCTGATCGAAGTCGGAGAGACGACCGAGAAGCGCTCGCAACTGGCAAACAAGATCATAGCCAGCGTGATCCTGCCGCAATTCGTGATCATTCCGCTCGCTGTGGTGCTGGTCTGGTTCGGGCTGTCGCAAGGCTTGCGTCCCTTGACGCGTCTGCGAGACCGCATCCAGGCTCGCCGCGAGGCCGACCTCTCGCCGATCGCACTGCGGCGGGTCCCCGAGGAACTGCGGCCNCTGACCGAGGCTTTCAACTCCATGCTCGCCAGAATGCAGCACAACGTCGACGCGCAGCGTCGTTTCATCGCCGATGCGGCGCACCAGATGCGAACACCGCTGACGGGNTTGAAAACGCAGGCGCAACTGGCCATGCGCGAGAGCGATCCGGGAGAATTGCGACACGCTCTCCGGCAGATCCTGAGCGGAGTCGATCGCGCTTCTCACCTCGTTGATCAAATGCTGGCGCTGGCGCGCGCCGAAGCCAGCGGGGACGCGCAGCAGCCTCTGTTGCCACTGGATGTCGATCAGTTGCTGCGCGAGATTGTTGAAACCTGGGTGGTCCGGGCCCTCGACAAGCGCATCGATCTCGGCTACGAGGCGGCCGGAGCGGTNCTCATCGAGGGCAATGCCTTTCTCCTNCGCGAGATGATCAACAACCTGCTCGATAACGCCCTGCGTTATACGCCTGCCGGTGGGCGGGTGACGGCCCGAGTNGTGGCGCAGGGCGACTTTGCCGTGCTCGAGATCGAGGACAGCGGCCCCGGGATTGCCGACGAGGACTCCCAGAAGGTCTTCGATCGCTTCTACCGTGTGGAGGGTGCAGACGGCGAAGGGAGTGGCCTCGGCCTGGCGATCGTTCGCGAGATCGCCGAGCTGCATCAGGCGGCAGCCAGCCTGCGTCCGAACACCCGCCACGCGGATGGCGAAGAGCCGTCGGGGTGCATCGCGCGGATCGTATTTCGCGTCCAGCGCCCGCCACCGCCGCGCGGGTCAACGCCGGACGCCGTGCAGACGGGCTTTGCCTGACCGATCGTCGTTGGCAGATGTACGCTCACATCGGCAAGTCCTTCGGAAAGCCGACCAGTGCGTCGTGGTCGATCTTGTCCAGCGCTTCGGGACCCAACTCGCGGCTGTTCCACGCGTAGTTGAGCTTGGCGTAGATTGCCGGCATCACCTCCGGCAACAGGAGATCAACCGCTTGCGGACTTCTCTCCAGCTCGCCAACGGCGTCTTCGAGTGCATCCATGACATCGTTGAGCGTAGCAAGCACCCATTCCACGTCCATCTGTTCCTCCTTGCTGTTCGGATCGAGGCGTGATGGTAAACGGAAACGGGTCGCCAGCGCAGTCAGGNCTAGCGCTGCCTGGCGAGGAAGCGATCGAGTTGNGCGGCGAAGACCTGCCGGTCGCTCTGGCTGAGGCTCGCCGGCCCCGAGGTGGCGACGCCACTGCNGCGCAGTTCCTCCATGAAGTTACGCATCGCGAGGCACTCGCGGATATTTTCGCGACTATAGAATTCGCCGCGCGGATTCAGCCCGTAGCCGCCACGTTCGATGACCTGCNCGGCCAACGGGATGTCGGCGGTAATCACCAGGTCGCCCGCCTGCATTTCCTGAACGATGCGCTGGTCGGCGACATCGAAACCCGTCGGCACCTGCCAACTGCGGATCCAGGGCGAAGCGGGCACGCGCAGCATCTGATTGGCGACCAGGGTAGTCATGATCCGCGTGCGCTGCGCGGCACGAAACAGGATTTCCTTGATGACGCCAGGGCAGGCGTCGGCATCGACCCAGATCTGCATCGAGGGGCGTCAGTGACGCGCACGCCACTGTTTGTCGATGCCGACCACGACATAGGCAAGCACGCCGACAGCNANAATTTCGAGCCATTGGTGCAGGCCGATCGGCGCGGTCGCGAACAGGCGGTTCATCAGCGGTACATAGGTCAGCAGCGCCTGTAGCACGGCCATCGTCAGCACGCCGTACCACACCGCAGGGTTCGAGAACAGGCCGATACCCAGCGCCGTACGCGTCAGCGACCGACAATTGAAGAGATACATCGCCTCCACGACGACAAAGACGTTGACTGCAACGGTACGTGCTTCGGCGAGCGATTCGCCCTGCGCCAACTCGCGCAGGAACAGTCCAAAGGACCCCGCCAGCAGCAGTACGCTGACCAGCACGATGCGCCAGACCAGTCCGGTGTCGAGAATTGGAGCGCCTGGCGGGCGCGGCGGGCGACGCATCACGTTGTGCTCGATCGGCTCGAAGGCGAGCATCAGTCCGAGGAACACGGCAGTCGTCATGTTGATCCAGAGGATCTGCAGTGGCGTGATCGGCAGGGTGGCGCCGGCGACGATCGCCGCGACGATGACCAGACCCTCGCCGAAATTGGTGGGNAGTGTCCAGGTGATGAACTTCACCAGGTTGTCGAAAACGCCCCGCCCCTCCTCGATTGCCGCCTCGATGCTGGCAAAGTCGTCGTCGGTAAGCACCATGTNGGCAGCGTCCTTGGCCACTTCCGTGCCCCCCAGTCCCATGGCGATGCCGATATGCGCCTGTTTGAGGGCCGGTGCGTCGTTGACCCCGTCGCCGGTCATCGCCACCACTTCACCGTTGGCTTGCAACGCCCGCACCAGNCGCAGCTTCTGTTCCGGCTCGACACGCGCGAAGACGTTTACACTGCGCACCACGCCGCGCAGGCCTTCGTCGTCGAGCGCCGCCAGTTCGCGGCCGTTGAGCGCCGTTTCTCCCGCCCTGGCAATGCCGATCTGNCGGGCAATCGACAGTGCCGTGACCGCATGGTCACCGGTGATCATCTTGACCGTGATGCCGGCGGCGTGACATGTCCTGACGGCGGCAATCGCTTTCGGGCGCGGCGGGTCGATCATGCCGACCAGACCGACGAACTGCAGNCCGCTATCGGCACCCATCGCCNCGAGGGTCAGCGCCGGGTCGGCAGCGAGGCGGGCAATGGCGAGGACGCGCAGTCCCTGCGCCGCCATAGCGCGGGCGGCGACCTCGATCTCGACCCGGCGTACCGGCACAGACTGCCCGTTCGCATCGAGCATGCTCTGCGAGCGCGGCAGCAACTGTTCGAACGCGCCCTTGTAATAGGCNATCCGCTGGCCCTCGATCTCGTGCAGGGTCGCCATGTATTGCCGGGCCGAATCAAATGGGATCTCGTCGAGGCGCGGAAAGAGCCTCTGCAGAGTTCGCTCGTCGAGCCCGGCCTTGCGCGCCACCACCAGCAGCGCCCCCTCGGTCGGGTCGCCGACGACCTCCCAGTGCCGGTTGACACGGTTGAGCCCGGCGTCGTTGCACAGCGCGCCGGCCAGCAGGCATTCGCGCAAGGCGCCGGCGATGGTTTCGCCCTCGCCGACCTTCCCGTTTGGCGAGTAGCCGCTACCGCTGACGACTGTCCGCTTGCCGCCGGTGTGGATCTCGCGCACCGTCATCTGGTTTTCGGTCAGGGTGCCGGTCTTGTCCGAACAGATGACGGTCGTGCTGCCGAGCGTCTCGACCGCCGGCAACTTGCGGATGATCGCCCGCCGTCTGGCCATGCGCGACACGCCGATGGCCAGAGTGATCGTCATCGCTGCCGGCAATCCCTCCGGAATCGCTCCGACGGCCAGCGCCACCGCGGCCATGAACATGGCAAAAGCCGATTCGCCACGCCAGAGGCCGACCGCGAAAGTGAGTGCCGCCAGAACGCCGATGGCGATCAGCAGCCAGTTGCTGAAAGCCGCCATCCGGCATGTCAGCGGCGTCGTCAGGTCGGGCGCTTCGGCGATCAGGCGCGAAATGCGGCCGGTCTCCGTGCGATCGCCAGTGTCGACGACGACCCCGGCGCCTTGCCCGCTGATCATCACCGTGCCCGCGTAAGCCATGTTGCCGCGGTCGGCGAGCAGTGTATCTTCCGGCAGTGTCTCGCCGTGCTTGGCGACGGCAGCTGATTCGCCGGTCAGCGCCGACTCTATCGCCTGCAGGTCCTTGGCGCGGAACAGGCGCAGGTCGGCGGGAACCTTGTCTCCGGCCGCCAGCAGCACCACGTCGCCGGGTACCAGCGCCGTCGATGCCAGCCGCTGCTTGCAGCCGCCGCGCAGGACGGTCACTTCGCTGGGCACTGACTGTGCCAGGGTGGCCAGGGCGCTCTCGGCACGTCCTTCCTGGATGAAGCCGATCAGGGCATTGATCAGGGTGACGCCGAGGATCACCCCGGAATCGACCCATTCGCCGAGCGCGGCGGTGACCACGCCGGCGGCGAGCAAAACCAGAATCAGGGGTTGCACGAACTGCAGGGCCAAGCGCTGCAACGGGCCCTTGCCGGGCTTCGGCGTGATCCGGTTCTCGCCGTGTATGGCGCGGCGGCTGAGCACCTCGCTTTCCGCCAGCCCGTCGTTGAAACTGGCCTCCAGTCTGGCCGCTGCCTCGTCGGCGGCAAGGTAGTGCCAGGCAATGCGCTTGCGACCCTGTTCGTTCATCGTCTGCAACAGGCCGGCCGACGCCGGCAAGCTGGTGCCGTGCTTGTGCAGGCGGTGTGCGGCAGCGCACATGTTGGTGTTCTCAAACGGCATGCCCATCGCTGGCGGTTCACCGGTTTCTCCCAAGCCTTGACCATTGCCGGCCTCATTCTAACGCCCAGCGGCGGCAGTCCCGCGATTGTCGGTGAAGGGCCCGGCGGAATTCGCGGGTGCGCGACGGCTCATCGCGCAGATGCTGTCGGAAAATTTTACACTGCGCCGGACAGTGAATCGTTGCTGGAGGATTACACCCATGGTTTAATGAGTGTCGTGTCCATAGCACGAATATTGCTTGCAAGAACAAACTGATCTCGGAGTCCTGAAATGTTTTCACGCTCTCTCGGCGGGCGCTTCTGGCTGGGGCTGTTGCCGGCGATATTGGTCGCCGGCAAGGTCTTGGCACACCCAGTCGTTCCTGATGAGCGGACGCTGCAGGTCGATGCCGAACAGGCCGATGTGCGACGAGCGACCGACGGGATTTCCGACGCAACCGCCTTGGCGCGCCAGGCGTCGTCGGCAAGCGAGCGGGTTCGTGGCCTTCCGCCCGCGCCGACCAGCTACGACGATCGTTCTGCCGTCCTGGCGGACCCGTTGGCGCGCGGCAGCGATCTGGCGGTTCCGGCGTTCGCCAGGCTGCAACCCGGTATCAATGTCAGCGCCATCACGGGCGGTGTCGACGACGCCGATCCCTTGCCCGGCCTGCGACGCTCGGTTGCCGATGGTGCGTTTCAAGGGAGCGCCACGGCTTCCCCGGCGCGTGCTGTCCGATCCGCCGCCACGGCCGCAGCAGACCGTGGCGAGGATGCCGCGGCTGCCTTGAACGAACTGCAGGAGTCGGTTGTCGAGGTGATCGCCGAAGCGCTTGATGTACGCGTCGGCAAGGACGGTCGCGTGGACTTCTCGGTCGCCGGCGTGGAAGGGTTTCACGTTGTCTCGGCAGCGGGCAGAGTGACGCTGGGCCTCGACAACACCGCTGTAACCTTCGTTCAGTACGGCAGCGACACCCCGGCTGCCCGGCCGGTGCCTGCGACGGCGTCGCCCAACCCCGAGCCGGTCGCGTCGGCTGGTGGCTTCAACCCAGCGCGCGAATTCGTCGGCCTGCTGATCGAGGTCGTTCAGTATCCACTGCTCTGGGTGATCCTGTTCTTCCTGATCGTCGGCAAGATTGCCTGGCTTGTCGTCACCCGGCGAGGTCACAAGAGACGGCACCATAGCCATCGAGCGAGCCAGCCGACGCGACTGAAGGTGAAACGCTCTCGCTCGCGCTCCCGACACAAGTCGGTACCGGCCGCGGGGATCACGGACCTCCGGCGGCCAGCCCGCAGGAAAGCTAGCCGAGCGTCGCTGAGCAGGCGGGCACGAAGGCACGCAGGACCACTCGCGGCAAGGCCAGGGCAATCGCTTACGCATATGTCGTAAACTCCTGATAATAGTGGTTTACAATCAGTCAGTTATGACAGGGTATTGTATTTTTTGTAAGAATCTCGTCTACTCTCCTCTTTCGGGAGGACGGCGGGATGACACTGTTGGAGGCATTTTCCGGGCTGCCGGACGGACGGAAAGG
>Ga0056912_1001612_pt1 | contig 9939 bp, 2 predicted proteins | sample EBPBio232013_DNA_FD_55028 | JGI IMG/M metagenome (GOLD analysis project Ga0056912, IMG submission 55028) | Wastewater treatment Type I Accumulibacter community from EBPR Bioreactor in Madison, WI, USA - Reactor 1_5/23/2013_ DNA | ecosystem: Engineered > Bioreactor > EBPR > Anaerobic-Aerobic >... | reverse complement strand
CCAAAAATACCTCCAAGAAATCCCGGAAAACTCGCCTGGGCGAGTGACATGTTCGTAGAAACATCCGACAGCCAATCCCCCAAAAGCCCTTGTGACGATATTTGGAAAGATTTTGTGCTTTGCTTTTGAATCCCTCATAGGTTCGATTTAAGACAGTGATATTGCATATCGTAAATTAAAAATTGAAAAATATTTCAATCCCTCATAGGTTCGATTTAAGACCTGGAAAGCCTTGAACGGTGTTTATTTTGTTTTTAAATTTCAATCCCTCATAGGTTCGATTTAAGACCATGCAACCGGAATTGGAATGAATCTGGCAGAGGATGCATTTCAATCCCTCATAGGTTCGATTTAAGACGGATGTAAGGCATACAGAATTATTACGGGTTACGAGTATTTCAATCCCTCATAGGTTCGATTTAAGACTACATGAAACAGCAGGCTTCTTTAAAACGGCAGTTAGATTTCAATCCCTCATAGGTTCGATTTAAGACTTCTTTCTTGCGGGTCTTTGCAATTCTGCAATGGATTATTTCAATCCCTCATAGGTTCGATTTAAGACCCTTTGGATATTTGCTTCCATTTCTCTACCTGTTTACTTATTTCAATCCCTCATAGGTTCGATTTAAGACAAAGTGGCTCTCAAGTTTCTTCGAGGAGGTAAAGATATTTCAATCCCTCATAGGTTCGATTTAAGACCCCGCAGGCAAAGGAATTCAGGAGAGAGAAGAAACAATTTCAATCCCTCATAGGTTCGATTTAAGACCTTTAACTGACCCTCGACCTCACCTTGCTTCTTTGATTTCAATCCCTCATAGGTTCGATTTAAGACCTTTTGTGCTGGTGTTGGTTTTTGGGTTTATCCAGTATTTCAATCCCTCATAGGTTCGATTTAAGACCTTCGATCAGAGTGGCAGGCACAACCTATCCTGCAATATTTCAATCCCTCATAGGTTCGATTTAAGACAAGGATTCTTCCCGTTTTGACACCACGATAACAAAGGAATTTCAATCCCTCATAGGTTCGATTTAAGACTTATCGTCCGTAAATGTTATGGTTCGGGTTTCAAGGTATTTCAATCCCTCATAGGTTCGATTTAAGACGTGGAGAAGACCCGGGACACCGAGACCAAACGAATTAAATTTCAATCCCTCATAGGTTCGATTTAAGACATGGAAACCCGGTGAACAACAGTACCGGTAATCCGTATTTCAATCCCTCATAGGTTCGATTTAAGACTCAGTTATCGTTTTATGGAAAAGGTCTATGAAAAAGAATTTCAATCCCTCATAGGTTCGATTTAAGACCGATGTACTACCACTTTCAGTTGTTGAATATGTACCTATTTCAATCCCTCATAGGTTCGATTTAAGACCTGGAATATATCGGCCTCTGCCCGGGCAAACACCAATCTATTTCAATCCCTCATAGGTTCGATTTAAGACGTTCTTATAGAGAGTTGCAAACTTGTATTAATACTGGATTTCAATCCCTCATAGGTTCGATTTAAGACTCGATTTCTTGAGCGCTTTCTTTGCGCCAATTACATATTTCAATCCCTCATAGGTTCGATTTAAGACAAATCCGGGAGAAGAATCTGCGCCCGTTTTCGAAACATTTCAATCCCTCATAGGTTCGATTTAAGACACACCGCCACAGGGCTTAAATCAAGAGCAGGAAGAGCATTTCAATCCCTCATAGGTTCGATTTAAGACTTAAGTTCTTCCAGTTCATCTTCCTTTTTCCTCCTTATTTCAATCCCTCATAGGTTCGATTTAAGACCCCGTCCCTTCTGGATGTATCAGGCGGTAGAAGAATTTCAATCCCTCATAGGTTCGATTTAAGACCTGAGCTATTTAAATTTGTTCTGCAGGTTGTATTTGCATTTCAATCCCTCATAGGTTCGATTTAAGACACAAAGCTGTATTTGAGATCAGACCGTTAGCATTATATTTCAATCCCTCATAGGTTCGATTTAAGACGACAGATCTCTCACTTTCGGAGCCTGGTTCAAAGAATTTCAATCCCTCATAGGTTCGATTTAAGACAAGAATGTTACTTTCCGTTTTTCCACAGAGACGGCATTTCAATCCCTCATAGGTTCGATTTAAGACGCGAGATCATACTCACCTCTCCTTGGCTCTCCCTCGTATTTCAATCCCTCATAGGTTCGATTTAAGACCCCAAGTTGCAGGTGTAGATGGGTGAGTTTTGATCCATTTCAATCCCTCATAGGTTCGATTTAAGACCACCCTGACATGGATTGACATATCCGAACATCTTGCATTTCAATCCCTCATAGGTTCGATTTAAGACAATTGTTTACTGTTTGGCGTGTCACAGTAAGATATTTATTTCAATCCCTCATAGGTTCGATTTAAGACCCAAGAGAGTTGAAGGAGAACAGGTACCGGAAAGAAATTTCAATCCCTCATAGGTTCGATTTAAGACACAGTTGCCGGCTGACAAAATAAACATTTTTGGAATATTTCAATCCCTCATAGGTTCGATTTAAGACCTCCTGCGCCTGTTTTGTCCGTGTTTTCCACCGTGCCATTTCAATCCCTCATAGGTTCGATTTAAGACCCTACTGATATTTTTTAATTTTACTTTGTATAAAAAATTTCAATCCCTCATAGGTTCGATTTAAGACTAACCGAAAAAAAATATCTTTACTTATTTCTGCATATTATTTCAATCCCTCATAGGTTCGATTTAAGACCCTAACAAGCTCCCTAAAGCGTTAATTTTAATAGAGATTTCAATCCCTCATAGGTTCGATTTAAGACTTGAAAAAACAGCAACTGAAAAAGACTTATTCAGTTAATTTCAATCCCTCATAGGTTCGATTTAAGACAAGAGGACATGGCTATTAATTTCAAAAGACTATCGGCTATTTCAATCCCTCATAGGTTCGATTTAAGACTCATCATATATATCTATCGGCTCCCCTTTTTTTGCCCATTTCAATCCCTCATAGGTTCGATTTAAGACAGTTTCCCTAACAGTGTTGCCATTCCAAACTTTTCGGATTTCAATCCCTCATAGGTTCGATTTAAGACGGGTCTTTGGCTGATTAACACGAAGGAAGTTAATTACATTTCAATCCCTCATAGGTTCGATTTAAGACGGATGTATTTGCCGTTTTTCAGCTCCAGATTATAGGTGATTTCAATCCCTCATAGGTTCGATTTAAGACAGGAGTAATTGGTCTTATTGGTATGCTTGGGTTTACAAATTTCAATCCCTCATAGGTTCGATTTAAGACTTTCGACAGCACAAAGGAGATGCAAGAGCTTAACGCATTTCAATCCCTCATAGGTTCGATTTAAGACCTGCGGAACACTACAAAAGGGAGTAACCCGTAAGGATATTTCAATCCCTCATAGGTTCGATTTAAGACATAATGCCTACGGAGAACATTTACGCCATCACTTCCGATTTCAATCCCTCATAGGTTCGATTTAAGACAAAAACCGATTCAATTTTATTTTGCCATCCGTCTTTAATTTCAATCCCTCATAGGTTCGATTTAAGACACGGCAGGAACATTCACTAAATTCGTTCTCAATTTATTTCAATCCCTCATAGGTTCGATTTAAGACCAGATGCCATTGCTTGCCATCTCAAAGACAACCAAATCATTTCAATCCCTCATAGGTTCGATTTAAGACCAACCGGTCTCGGTTCTAAGATTGCGGTTATTGACAGATTTCAATCCCTCATAGGTTCGATTTAAGACTTTCAAAGTCTGCATTTTTAGAATGTAATATCTGTTCTATTTCAATCCCTCATAGGTTCGATTTAAGACTCTCCTGCCCGCAACTTTTGCAGGTGTCTTTTTTGCCATTTCAATCCCTCATAGGTTCGATTTAAGACTCGACAAAAGAGCCAAAAGACCCGAAGATAGAGACTATATTTCAATCCCTCATAGGTTCGATTTAAGACGGCGAAAAAGAAAGACAGAGAGTACATTCCGAAGCATTTCAATCCCTCATAGGTTCGATTTAAGACTTAAAGGCTCCTGGTGAGAAGTCAGATATAACAGACCATTTCAATCCCTCATAGGTTCGATTTAAGACATTTCGATAATACAGACTGATTAACTTGTATTGGGTATTTCAATCCCTCATAGGTTCGATTTAAGACCCCCGCTTGATCTTCTAAACAGAAATTCTAAACTCGTATTTCAATCCCTCATAGGTTCGATTTAAGACCAAACTGAATTTTATCCCTTTGGCTGTCGAGAAGGGCATTTCAATCCCTCATAGGTTCGATTTAAGACATTACTTGTCTGTCGTTTGCGGGGTTACCGGTAAGAAATTTCAATCCCTCATAGGTTCGATTTAAGACTATACAGGCAGGAACGCCCGGAACCATCCCTGTTGCATTTCAATCCCTCATAGGTTCGATTTAAGACTAGTCTAACCCAAACTGATTTGTCCCTCCCAAAGAAACATTTCAATCCCTCATAGGTTCGATTTAAGACTCGTTCGTTTGTCGTAATTTGGTTTATCGTCACAGGATTTCAATCCCTCATAGGTTCGATTTAAGACTTGTGATTCTCCTTTATTCGAAAATTCTTTTTAGGGATTTCAATCCCTCATAGGTTCGATTTAAGACGCTGGGTAATTGTCAGTCTGGAGACATCTTCACTCTATTTCAATCCCTCATAGGTTCGATTTAAGACTAAACAGCTTTCATTATTCGCCTTCCATTTCCAGAAATTTCAATCCCTCATAGGTTCGATTTAAGACACTTCGGGAGTTCCTTTAAGTACCGGTCGTATACCTATTTCAATCCCTCATAGGTTCGATTTAAGACGTGTTTTGCATCAACTGTATTGCCTGCAAAATTAATAGATTTCAATCCCTCATAGGTTCGATTTAAGACCCCCTTCCTTCTTCCACTTTTGACATTCTGAATCTATTTCAATCCCTCATAGGTTCGATTTAAGACTCCTGCAACAGCTTTTCTTCAAGAAATGTTTCGATCGATTTCAATCCCTCATAGGTTCGATTTAAGACTCCCGATGTAAAAATAATTGGCAATACTATATATGCATTTCAATCCCTCATAGGTTCGATTTAAGACTTACGATACCAAGGCATTCGGGAATGAGCAGGCAAAATTTCAATCCCTCATAGGTTCGATTTAAGACTATGCCGGAAATGTCATGGCAAAGAAAAAAGGAGGATTTCAATCCCTCATAGGTTCGATTTAAGACTTTGTGAAAGACGGCGGTTGCTACGCTGAAATTCTTGGATTTCAATCCCTCATAGGTTCGATTTAAGACTGTTGTTTAATTTTTCTTTTCGTAAATCGGGTAACCGATTTCAATCCCTCATAGGTTCGATTTAAGACTCGATCGCTATTTGCTCATCGAGATCATTCAGCATCTATTTCAATCCCTCATAGGTTCGATTTAAGACTGGTGCGTCCGCGTATTACATGAACTTGGATGTGCATTTCAATCCCTCATAGGTTCGATTTAAGACTTGATCTGTGCATAGTTCTTTTTCAGAAGGTCAGTCTTATTTCAATCCCTCATAGGTTCGATTTAAGACTTTATCCTGGGATATTATTTTATTTGGAGAAAAAAAATTTCAATCCCTCATAGGTTCGATTTAAGACTCAGAATGTTAATATATATGGCGAGGCAATTGATAAAATTTCAATCCCTCATAGGTTCGATTTAAGACTTATCCCACTATAAGCAACTACAACTGCCTGAGTACCATTTCAATCCCTCATAGGTTCGATTTAAGACAAGAGCTAAAGAAAATGGTAAAAGACGGCTCTTTAGGCAATTTCAATCCCTCATAGGTTCGATTTAAGACCAGGTACAGGCAGAGATAGATTATCGCAATGCCTTAAATTTCAATCCCTCATAGGTTCGATTTAAGACTTGAATGTACAATGAGTTATTGTTGCACCTTTTTCAAGTAATAAATTTCAATCCCTCATAGGTTCGATTTAAGACGCAGAGCCTGCCTGATTTCTACCGGTTGTTGCAACATTTCAATCCCTCATAGGTTCGATTTAAGACTAGCTGCAGAGAACATCAATGCAGCACATCTTGCATATTTCAATCCCTCATAGGTTCGATTTAAGACGACTTGCTGGTGGACAGGGATTTGGTATTAGTTTATTATTTCAATCCCTCATAGGTTCGATTTAAGACCGCTGCCTTTGCTTCATTTGTTTCGATCCTTACCAGAATTTCAATCCCTCATAGGTTCGATTTAAGACGCTCGCATCAAACTCGGTTTCATCAGGGAAAATAGTATTTCAATCCCTCATAGGTTCGATTTAAGACCGGGTTTCCCCATCAATCGTAAAACCTATAATTGTATTTCAATCCCTCATAGGTTCGATTTAAGACCAAAATCGCAAACGATGCGGTAAACGGCACTAAGATATTTCAATCCCTCATAGGTTCGATTTAAGACCGGTCAAAGTGGCGGGGCTTCTACTGCTTCTTTATTACTATTTCAATCCCTCATAGGTTCGATTTAAGACCACAAACCCTGTCACTTTTTCAGGTAACACAGCGACATTTCAATCCCTCATAGGTTCGATTTAAGACCCGGTCTTGGCAAGAATTTGGATGGGTCCTTGGAGGATTTCAATCCCTCATAGGTTCGATTTAAGACCAAATGCGAAAGAAGGTATCAGATTAAAAGGTACTCCATTTCAATCCCTCATAGGTTCGATTTAAGACAATTCAGCCGGTGTTACATTATCTGTTACAAGAGAATTTCAATCCCTCATAGGTTCGATTTAAGACAAGACGAGTACGAGATGCTTTGGGAAACCGAATGGGAATTTCAATCCCTCATAGGTTCGATTTAAGACACTTCAAACTGCCAGAGGATTACAATCAGAATGTATATTTCAATCCCTCATAGGTTCGATTTAAGACAGATGGAAAGCAGATGGCTATCACCTGTTCTTGAACCAATTTCAATCCCTCATAGGTTCGATTTAAGACATAATAAGCAATGTGACTGTAATGAGTTATAAAACAGAATTTCAATCCCTCATAGGTTCGATTTAAGACTGGAAGATCCTTCGAAAGTCTGTGATCTCTTCTCAGCTATTTCAATCCCTCATAGGTTCGATTTAAGACCAGGTCGATGATGCCTTTCTGAAGTGGAAAGATGAATTTCAATCCCTCATAGGTTCGATTTAAGACCTCCTGTGGTTTCAGTTCCAACTCTAATAATATAGTTATTTCAATCCCTCATAGGTTCGATTTAAGACGATATACTAATAATATTTGCAACATTCTTTAGATAATTATTTCAATCCCTCATAGGTTCGATTTAAGACTGAAAATTATTGGTAATACGGTGTACGCAGATAACATATTTCAATCCCTCATAGGTTCGATTTAAGACCAGGCGGGTATATGGGATGTGGGAGCGTTTGTAATAATTTCAATCCCTCATAGGTTCGATTTAAGACTCTGTATTGCAAAAGGTGGTAATTGGACAAACTCTGATTTCAATCCCTCATAGGTTCGATTTAAGACTTGCAAGGGATTCGGATAACCTGACCCGTGTTGAATGATTTCAATCCCTCATAGGTTCGATTTAAGACCGATCCAAATAGCAGCCAACAAAACAGGTAACAAAGTATTTCAATCCCTCATAGGTTCGATTTAAGACGCAATAAGTTCCATGACCGGCAAACAATGGAACTCGCATTTCAATCCCTCATAGGTTCGATTTAAGACGAAACCCGAACCGAAACAGCGGGCTTTTTTGACAGCATTTCAATCCCTCATAGGTTCGATTTAAGACTCGGCGGGGCTGATCTAACTTTCAGACAGGTAACACCATTTCAATCCCTCATAGGTTCGATTTAAGACTGACCTCGATTAATTATATTCTTTGCGGAACTCGATATTTCAATCCCTCATAGGTTCGATTTAAGACTGCCAGAATAAACATATATTTTTTTCCCTGTTGTGGATTTCAATCCCTCATAGGTTCGATTTAAGACTCCATAATGTCACATTGCCGTTTACCCAAATGCCGTTAATTTCAATCCCTCATAGGTTCGATTTAAGACCAATGGGTGCAAATTGCAACTCAATCTTATATCTTGGATTTCAATCCCTCATAGGTTCGATTTAAGACGAGTTTACAAATAACCAGATCACCTATTTTTATATGCATTTCAATCCCTCATAGGTTCGATTTAAGACAGGACGACCTCCCGTTTTAGTTTTTTTTGCTTATTTTATTTCAATCCCTCATAGGTTCGATTTAAGACCTAAAGAAATACTTTGGAATTGGGAAGCATACGATTATATTTCAATCCCTCATAGGTTCGATTTAAGACAAATAGTAACAAAAGGTAACATTTTTGCCAAATAAAAAATTTCAATCCCTCATAGGTTCGATTTAAGACCGATAATACTGTTCACAGGTGTACAATAAAAAATGGATTTCAATCCCTCATAGGTTCGATTTAAGACATTTTAATGATTTTTGAAGGGTCTCATTGCTAACATCATTTCAATCCCTCATAGGTTCGATTTAAGACGTAACCTACACATTTATTAACGACACTAAAGAAGTATTTCAATCCCTCATAGGTTCGATTTAAGACCCGTTCCACCGACATTAGTAGTCAACCAGTCAAAAAATTTCAATCCCTCATAGGTTCGATTTAAGACAAGGTGTCACAACAAACCCTTCAATAAGATATGGTTATTTCAATCCCTCATAGGTTCGATTTAAGACTATTTAAGGGATATGCAGAGGATGGCTCACTTTTAAAATTTCAATCCCTCATAGGTTCGATTTAAGACCTCTTTATTGATTGGCCTTACAATTGATGGAGAAACAATTTCAATCCCTCATAGGTTCGATTTAAGACTCAACCCTCAACCGATCTTATACCTGGGGCCAACCATATTTCAATCCCTCATAGGTTCGATTTAAGACCACCCTGACATGGATTGACATATCCGAACATCTTGCATTTCAATCCCTCATAGGTTCGATTTAAGACTTATTGCCGGCACTGACTTTATTTTTGTCAGGATGATATTTCAATCCCTCATAGGTTCGATTTAAGACTGTGCACATTAAAAAAAGGAACAAAATGCCAGTAATAGATTTCAATCCCTCATAGGTTCGATTTAAGACCAAGATGAGTGTGGAAATTAATTCAGATCCATCATTATTTCAATCCCTCATAGGTTCGATTTAAGACATATATTTTGGTTACGGAGTACCTCTGCAGTAACAATATTTCAATCCCTCATAGGTTCGATTTAAGACAATACAAATGGTAGATCAGAAAACCCACAATACAAATTTCAATCCCTCATAGGTTCGATTTAAGACATAGATTTTCTTGCCTGTTGTTGATATGGTATTAGCGATTTCAATCCCTCATAGGTTCGATTTAAGACCTGCGGATCGATTTCGACTCCTTTAGTCTGCATCTCCATTTCAATCCCTCATAGGTTCGATTTAAGACTGGCAGCGGGCACCCGAAATAAAAACAATACAGATTATTTCAATCCCTCATAGGTTCGATTTAAGACAATCCTGGTCAGAAAAGCTCAGGAAGACGAATCGCAATTTCAATCCCTCATAGGTTCGATTTAAGACTTCGAGTTCCTCTTCCGTGAAGACGGGAAAGTAATCATTTCAATCCCTCATAGGTTCGATTTAAGACCTTGGTATCTTCAAGCATGGGATCGAGCTTCGCACTATTTCAATCCCTCATAGGTTCGATTTAAGACTTTGTTTCTGCATCTATAATAAATCCCTTTACACAATTTCAATCCCTCATAGGTTCGATTTAAGACCTCCCCAATCAATCGAACCGATACGGGATTTTTTTAAATTTCAATCCCTCATAGGTTCGATTTAAGACCAAACCACTATCTCCATACCAAAAGACTCATTCAA
>Ga0056912_1001590_pt1 | contig 10058 bp, 9 predicted proteins | sample EBPBio232013_DNA_FD_55028 | JGI IMG/M metagenome (GOLD analysis project Ga0056912, IMG submission 55028) | Wastewater treatment Type I Accumulibacter community from EBPR Bioreactor in Madison, WI, USA - Reactor 1_5/23/2013_ DNA | ecosystem: Engineered > Bioreactor > EBPR > Anaerobic-Aerobic >... | reverse complement strand
TACCGACCGGTCACCCCATAGCATGACGCGCATAGCCGCCGAGATTGAGGTCCCGTCTCGGCCGACGACCGCCCACCGAAGGCCTCGCGGCCCGGATTCGAACAGGAGCGACGCGGTGGTCAAGACCCTTCCCCAGGCGCCCAGCGACGACAAGCGCTGGAAGATCGTCGACACGCGGATGCGCCGGTTGGGCGGTGGCGCCGACGCCCTCATCGAGGCCTTGCACGCCGCTCAGGAGGCGTTCGGCTATATCGATGACGCCGCCATGCTCTATATCGGCAGCTACCTCGGTGTGCCGCCGTCCAAGGTCTACGGTGTCGCGACCTTCTACTCCTACTTCACCTTGAAGCCGCAGGGCGCGCACACCTGCGTGGTCTGCACCGGCACAGCCTGCTACATCAACGGCGCGGGGGCGATCCTCAAGGGCATCGAGGCTGAATTCGGCATCAAGTCCGGCGGCACCACCCAGGACGGCCGCCTGTCCGCGCTGACCGCGCGATGCGTCGGCGCGTGCTCCATCGCGCCGGTCGTCGTCATCGACGGCGAACTGGCCGGTCAGCTCTCCCCCGAGGGCGTCGTCGCGCGCCTGGCCGCCATTCCGCAGGAGACCACCTCATGACCTCCGACGCACCCGCAACTGGCGCGCGACCCGCCCGGGGCGCCACCCGGCGCCGTACCCACGGCCTGTCCCCGCTTGCTGGCGTTCGCGCCAGCGTGTTGGTCTGTGAAGCCTCCGGGTGTCGCTCGCTGAACTCCGAGCAGATCGTCGACGCCCTGGCCGACCGGTTCACGGCGGACGGCGTCACCGACGTCGAGGTGAAGCGGGTCGGCTGCCTCGGGTTGGGGATGTGCGCCCGTGGACCGCTGGCCCAGGTCCCACAAACCGGGGCCTACTTCGAAGGCCTGAAACCCGACGCGCTGAACCACGTCGTGGACGCGGTCGCCCAGATCCCCCCGGGCACCCCGCACACCGATATCACGGCGCCCACCGCGGTGCTGCAGATGAAGGTCGCCATGGAGCATTCCGGACTGGTCGACCCGGAGAACATCGACGACTACTTGCGCCTCGGCGGCTACCAGGCGCTGCGTAAGGCCGTGCACGAGCTGACGCCGTCGGCGGTCATCGCTGAGATCGTCGCCTCGGGATTGCGTGGGCGCGGCGGCGGTGGTTTCCCCACCGGGCTGAAGTGGACGACGGTGGCCAAGTCGTCAGGCCCCGAGGGCAAATACGTCATCTGCAATGCCGATGAGGGGGACCCCGGCGCCTTCATGGACCGGACGTTGCTGGAGTCCGATCCGCACCGGATCCTGGAGGGCATGGCCCTGGCCGCCTACGCGGTCGGTGCGACCGAGGGCTACATCTACTGCCGCGCCGAATACCCGCTCGCGGTCAAGCGACTCCGGCAGGCGATCCGGCAAGCCGAACGCCACGGCATCCTCGGCAAGAACATTTTCGACACCCGCTTCACCTTCGAAGTGGACGTGCGCTTGGGGGCTGGAGCGTTCGTCTGCGGCGAAGAGACGGCGCTGCTGTATTCCATCCAGGGCGGGCGCGGCATGCCCCGGCCACGGCCGCCGTACCCCGCGGTTCGCGGCCTGCACGGCAAGCCCACCCTGATCAACAACGTCGAGACGTTCGCCGCGATCGCACCGATCATCAATCGCGGCGGCGCCTGGTACGCCTCGATCGGTGCCGCGAAGTCTAAGGGCACCAAGGTTTTCGCCCTCGCCGGGCGGGTCGTGCACACCGGAATCATCGAAGTGCCGATGGGCACCACCCTGCGTGAGGTGGTCTACGACATCGGCGGTGGCATCCCGGGAGGGCGTCCGTTCAAGGCCGTGCAGACCGGGGGTCCGTCCGGTGGGTGCATTCCAGCCGACTACCTCGACATGCCGCTGGACTATGAGTCGCTTGCCGAGAAGGGCTCGATCATGGGCTCCGGCGGGATGATCGTCATGGACGACACGGCGTGCATGGTGGACGTCGCCAAGTTCTTCATGGAGTTCTGCGTCGAGGAGAGCTGCGGCAAGTGCGTGCCCTGTCGGGTCGGCACGACCCACATGCACGCCCTGCTCAGCAAGATGACCGAGGGCCTTGCCACTCCCGATGACCTCGCTGCGCTGGAGAAGCTGGCCGGCATGGTCAAGGCGACCTCCCTGTGCGGTCTGGGCCAGACCGCCCCCAACCCGGTGTTCTCGACGCTGCGCTACTTCCGCGACGAATACCTGGCCCACATCGAGGACCAGCACTGCCCAGCCGGCGTCTGCCCCATGCCGGTCAAGGACGGGTCGCACGAGGAGGTGTCGCGCGCATGAGCAACGTCTACACGCTGAAGATCGACGACCAGGACGTGGCGGGCGCCGCCGGCGAGACGATCCTGGAAGTAGCACGGGAGAACGGCATCAACGTCCCCACCCTGTGTCACCTGCAAGGCCTGAAGCCGATCGGTGCCTGCCGCATCTGTCTGGTGGAGGTCCGCCAGACCGGCAGGCTGCTGCCCGCCTGCACCACCCTGATCGAAGAGGGCCAGGACATTCTGGCCAACTCTGAGCGGCTGCACGAATACCGCCGACAGGTGTTGGAGTTGATGTTCACCGAGCGCAACCACGTGTGCTCGGTGTGCGTCGCGAACAACCACTGCGAGCTGCAGGATCAAGCCGAACGGCACGGCGTGAGCCACTTCGAGCTGCCCTATATCAGCCCCAAGTTCGAGGTCGACGCTACCCACGAACGCTTCGCGATCGACCACAACCGCTGCATCCTGTGCGGCCGGTGCGCCCGAGTCTGTGGGGAGATCGAAGGCGCCCACGTCTGGGACATCGAAGGACGCGGTATCGAAGCCCGCCTGGTCACCGAACTGGGCACCCCGTGGGGTGAGGCGACCACGTGCACCAGCTGCGGCAAGTGCGTGCAGGTCTGCCCCACCGGTGCGCTCTTCGAAAAGGGCCGCGCCTCCTCAGAGGACCGGCACCGCCGGCCGTTCATGCCCTATCTGCGCGCGCAGCAGTCCCGACGGGAGACCGACTGATGGCGGACAAGATCTCACTGGCCACGGTGTGGCTGGACGGCTGCTCCGGCTGCCACATGTCCTTCCTTGACCTCGACGAACGGCTCATCGAGCTAGGGACGCGAGCCGACCTGGTCTTTTCTCCGCTGGTGGACCACAAGGAGTTCCCAGAGCTGGTCGACGTGACCCTGGTCGAGGGGGGCGTCGCGTCGGCGGACGACCTGGCCAAGCTGCGCAAGGTGCGCGCCCACTCCCGGATCGTCGTGGCCTTCGGCGACTGCGCCATCACCGCGAACGTCCCCGGAATGCGCAACCCATTCGGCAAGAAGGCGGTGCTCGACCGGGCCTACATCGAGAATGTCGACGAAAACCCCATGCACCCCAACGAGGTAGTGCCCGACCTGCTCGACCCGATCCGGCCCGTGCAGTACTACGTGCCCATCGACGCCTTCCTGCCCGGCTGCCCGCCCTCAGCGGATGAGATCTGGCATTGCGTCACCGCCCTGCTGGACGGCCGCGTCGACGACGCGTCCGGGGCCGCCCGATTCGGGCGATGACCGTGTTCGCCACCACGAAGAGAGCGGTGAGTCAGTGATGACCAGCACCATCGTCATCGACCCGGTGACCCGCATTGAGGGCCACAGCAAGATCACGATCTTCCTGCACGACGACGGCAGCGTCGACCACGCCCAGTTTCACGTCACCCAGTTCCGGGGGTTCGAGAAGCTCTGCGAAGGCCGCCCCGTGCACGAGATGCCCTCGCTCATGGCGCGGATCTGTGGGATCTGCCCGGTGTCCCACCTGACCGCGTCCGCGAAGACCGTCGACGCCATCATGGCGGTGACGCCACCGCCGACCGGGGCCAACCTGCGCCGGATCATGAACCTGGCCCAGATCGTGCAGTCGAACGCGCTGTCCTTCTTCCACCTGTCCTCGCCCGACCTGCTGTTCGGCTATGACGGCGATCCCGCCCAGCGCAACATCTACGGGATGCTCGGGGCCAACCCCCAGCTGGCCAAGGACGGCATCGCGCTGCGCCGGTACGGGCAGCAGATCATCGAATGGCTGGGCAAGAAGCGCATCCATCCGGCCTGGCTGGTCCCGGGCGGGGTGTCCGCCCCGCTGGACGCCGGCCTGCGCGATCAGATGCTGGCCGGGATGCCCGAGGCCTACGCGATCATGGATCGGACCCTGGCCTGGTTCAAGAAGGAACTCATCCGGTTCGAGGACGAGGCCTCCGCGATGGGCCAGTTCCCCTCGGCGTTCATGAGCCTGGTCTCCGAGACCGGCGGGATGGAGCACTACGACGGCGACCTGCGCATCGTCGACCACGACGGCACGCTGCTGCGGGACCGCTGCGATCCNACCGACTACCGGTCCTANCTGGGTGAGCACGTCGAGCCGTTCTCGTTCCTGAAGTCGACCTACTTCCGCGACAAGGGCTATCCGGACGGGATCTANCGGGTGGGCACGCTGGCCCGCATCGCCACCTGCGACCAGACGGGGTTGCCCCGCTCGCAGGTCGAACTCGACCACTATCGGTTCCGATTCGGGCGGTTTCCCCGGTCCAGCTTCCACTTCCACTACGCCCGGCTCATCGACACGCTGTTCTGCCTGGAGAAGATCGAGTCGCTGCTGACCGACCCGGAGATCCTCTCCGACCGGGTCCGCTCGACGGCCGGGATCAACGCCAACACCGGGATCGGCGTCTCCGAGGCGCCGCGCGGGACGCTGCTGCACCACTACGAGGTCGACGACAACGGCATCATGCGGTGGGCCAACCTGATCATCGCGACCGGGCACAACAACCTGGCCATGAACCGGGGCGTCACCGATGTCGCCAAGCACTACATCAAGCCGGGCCGACCCCTGGAGGAGTCGCTGCTCAACCGGGTGGANGGGNTGATCCGCTGCTACGACCCGTGCCTGTCCTGCTCGACCCACGCGGTCGGTCAGATGGCGCTGCGGATCCAGGCGATCGCCCCGGATGGAACGGTCGTCGACGAGATCGCCCGCTGAGCGGCCCGGCCGGTCCCGGGTGAGTCCCGACCTGGTGGACGACGCGCCCGGCCCGCTCCTCGTCGGCTACGGCAATTCGCTGCGCGAGGACGACGGGGTGGGCTGGCATGCCGCGGCCGCGCTGGCCGTCGATCCCCGCTTCGCCCGGTGCACGGTGCGCCAGGAGTTCCAGCTGCTGCCCGAGCTCGCCGCCGACGTGGCCATGGCGGGGCGGGTCGTGCTGATCGACGCGCGCGCGGCGTACGACGTACCGCCGGGCACCCTGAGCTGGCGCACCGTCGCACCCGAGCCGCGCGGCACCGGCTTCTCCTCGCACCACGTCACGCCGGAGGCGCTGCTGGCGCTGACCCTGCAGCTGTACGGCGCAGCGCCGCCGACCGTCCTCGTCGAGGTGGCGACCCGGCACTTCGGCGAGGGCGTCGCGAGCCTGACGGCGCCGGTGGCGGCCGCGCTGCCCGCCGTCGCCNATCTNGTCGCGCGCGTCCTGTCCNACCCGACAAGACGGACGCCCGAACCAACATTATGACAACGGTTGGCCCCGATCCGGTCGCACGTCCGCATCCGACACATGCCGTCCCACCTGCGGCTTGTTCGTTGCTTAGGCGCCTGCGAGAGGTTACCGTCATAACTGGACAAGCTGCCTTGCCCGGCCGGGCATTCCTTGTCCACGGGGTAGCACGGTCGGCCGCACGCACGAAAGGGGCACTATGAACCGACAGTTGTCGGCGACCGATCGTGCCTATCAGGACACCCGCGCCCGCATCATCGACGGGCGCCTCGCGGGCGGCGATGTCATCACCGAGGGAGCGGTGTCGGCGGCGCTGGGAGTCAGCCGTACGCCGGTGCGCGAGGCCTTCCTGCGGCTGCAGGCCGAGGGCTTTCTCGAGCTCTATCCCAAGCGCGGCGCCGTCGTCGTGCCCATCTCCCCCGACGAGGCCACGTCACTGTCCGAGGCGCGCGAACTCATCGAGACCTTCGCGATCACCAAGCTGCTCACCGAGAACGACCGGGCGCCCGGCACCCTGGTCGATGAGCTGTGGAACCTGGTCACGGAGCAGGGCAAGCACGCCCGCGCCCGAGACGTGGCCGCGTTCACGGTGGCCGAGACCAGCTTCCACCTCGCCATCGTCGCCGCCGCCCAGAACAGCTTTCTGACGGGGCTCTTCGAAGCGCTACGGGACCGTCAGCAGCGGCTCACCATGACCGCCTCGGCGCGGCTCGTCGTCGACCTCGACGACATCATCGCCGAACACGAGAAGCTGGTCCGCCTCCTCGAGGAGGGCGAGCTCGACCCGGCCCTGAGCGCGGTGCGCTCGCACGCGCGAGCCTCCCGGCGGACGCGCGAGCGGCCCCGCTGAGCGGTGCTGCCGGCGGTGGTCATGAGATGCGCTGCCGGCGTTGGTGCGAAGGAGTCAGGCCGCCGGTTCCTCGCTCGCGCCGGGCTCGACATCGACGGGCGGCACCGGCGGCAGCGGCGCCAGCGGATCCACCGCGAAGGGGTCGGGGTCGGGGTCGGGGTCGCCGACGGGGTCCATGATCGTTCCGGACAGCGGGCCCTGCGCCGCGAGCGCCTCATAGGCCTCGGCAGGCGGCAGATCGACGATCGCCGTGACCTGCGTCGGCCGCATCGACTCGACCACCGCGAAGACCAGGCTCGACAGGAGCCAGGACACGGCCAGGGCCGCCATCACCCGGATGATCATCGCGTCGAAGCGCAGACCGCCGGCGAGGTAGTTGGCGACAGTGGGCAGCGAGATCACCGCGGTCAGCAGGACCACCACGGGGAACGGGACGCCAGGCGGCCGGGACTCGACGACCAGGCTGCGTTGACCCGCGGTGGGCGAGCCTTTCGCGCCCTTGCCCTTCTTGCCCTTGCCCTTCTTGCCGGCCTTGGCCGCGTCAGGCTGCCGTGACTTCTTGGACATTCACCACCCCCGCGGTCACGAGGGTGAGTTGGCCCCCCAGTTCGGCGTACGACAACACCGGCAACCGAGGCGAGGTCGCCTCCACGAGCCGCCGTACCGGCAGGCGGAGCGGTTGGGCGCAGACCAGCACCGCCGGCTCCCCCGCAGCCTCACTCTCGGCGGCCAATCGACCCGCCTCCATCGCGAGGTGCTCGGACAGCACCGGATCCAGCATCAGGAACGTGCCCGAGTCGCCGGCCCGCAGGCACTCCAAGAGCCGCTGCTCCAGCATCGGGTCGAAGGTGATGACCGGCAGCCGCCCCTCGACGGCGTGCGCGGTGGCGATCGCGGCCCCCAGGGCACCGCGCGCGGCTTCGACGAGCCCGTCGGCGTCCGTGCTGATCTTGGCGCGCATCGAGACGGCCTCGAAGATCCGGACCAGGTCTCGAATGCAGACCCGCTCGTCGAGCAGGGCCTGCAGGGTGCGCTGCACCTCGCCCAGGGACAGCGGCTGCGGGGTGAGTTCCTCGATGACGACCGGGTGGTTCTGTTTGACCATGTCGACCAGCATCTTGACGTCCTCGCGGCCGAGCAGCTGGGCGGCGTAGGTCCGGACCACCTCCGCCATGTGGGTGGTCACGACCGACGACCGGTCCACGACGGTGGCGTTGGCCAGNGCGACGTGCTCGCGCAGCTCCGCCGGCACCCACTTGGCGTCCAGACCGAAGACCGGTTCCTTGGTCACCATCCCCGGCAGGCTGTCCAACTCCTCGCCGATGGCCAGGACCATGCCCGCCGGCGCCTGGCCGCGGGCCACCTCGACACCGTGCACCCGGATCGCGTAATGCCGCGGGGGGAGGTCGAGGTTGTCGCGGGTGCGCACCAGGGGCACCACGATGCCGATCTCCTGCGCGAGCTTGCGGCGCAGCGCCCGCACCCGATCGAGAAGGTCACCACCCGCGGAGGCGTCGACCAGNTCGATGAGGTCGTAGGCCAGCTCCAGCTCNAGCGGCTCGACGCGCATGTCCTGCGCGATCGCCATCGGGCTGTCCTTCTGCGGCTCGCGGGGCAGCTCCTCGGCCTCGGCGACCACGGCGGGCTGCTTGCTCGGGTCCGGGATCCGGAACCCGACCAGCAGCGTCGCGCCGCCGAGCAGGAAGAACGGGAGCTTGGGCAGGCCGGGCACCAGGCCGACCCCGATGATCGCCGCGCCGGCCAGCATGATCGCCTGGCGCTGCCGCCCGAACTGAGCGAGCAGGTCGGTGCCCATGTCGCTCTCGGTGGTCGCCCGGGTCACGATGAGACCGGTGGAGATCGACAGCAGCAGGGCGGGGATCTGGGAGACCAGACCGTCACCGATGGAGAGCAGGGAGTACGTCGCGACGGCGTCGCCGATGGGCATGCCCCGCTGCAGGATGCCCACGATGAGTCCGCCGATGAGGTTCACCAGCGTGATCACGATCGCGGCGATCGCGTCGCCCTTGACGAACTTGCTGGCACCGTCCATCGCGCCGTAGAAGTCCGCCTCTGCGGCGACATCCTTGCGCCGCTGGCGCGCCTCGTTCTCGTCGATCAGGCCGGAGTTGAGGTCGGCGTCGACGGCCATCTGCTTGCCGGGCATCGCGTCGAGGGTGAACCGTGCGGCCACCTCGGCGACGCGCCCCGCGCCATTGGTGATGACGACGAACTGGATGACCATCAGGATGATGAAGACCACCAGCCCGACGACCAGCGAGCCGCCGACGACGAAGTGGCCGAAGGCGTTGATGACCTCACCGGCATAGCCGTCCAGCAGCACCAGGCGGGTCGCCGCCAGGTTCATGGCCAACCGGAACAGCGTGGCGATGAGCAGCAGGGCGGGGAAGATCGAGAAGTCCAACGGCCGGGTGACGGCGAGGCTCACCAGCATGATGAGGATCGACAGCGTCATGTTGAACGCCAGCAGGATGTCGAGCAGCGGTGCCGGCATCGGCACGACCATCATCACGACGATGCCGATGATGGCGGCCGGCACGCCGATCTGCGCTACCCGATTCGACTTCACGTGACCTCACGAAGGGGAGACAAGTCGACGTCCGCCGTCGGCGTCCTGACCTGTAGCTATTCGGCACCGGAGTGGTCGACCTGAGGGTCGGCCACGGCTAGGCGACGCGGTGCGAATCGTCTCGATGGCGGCCCGGCTCGCCGTCCGGTGCCGCCACCTCCCCCTCGACCACGTCGGCAGCGTCCGGGTGCGCCCGCAGGCCCAGCGCGTCGTCGGAGTACTCCTCCGGCACGTCGTCCGGATCGTGGGCGACCGGGGTCTCATGGGTGCCGTCGGCCTTGCCCATCTGATCCAGGTAGAAGACGAACGCGAGGACCTGGGCGATGGCGTCGTACAGGTCCGGGGGGATGTAGTGATCGACCTCGCACAGCTTGTAGAGCATGCGGGTGACGAGGGGGTCCCGGACCATCGGTACGCCGTGCTCCTCGGCTTCTGCGCGGATCCGCAGCGCCAGATGGCCGGCGCCCTTGGCGACCACCTGGGGGGCGCCGCCGCCGGGTTCGTATTTCAGCGCGACCGCCACGTGGGTCGGATTGACCATGACGACCGTGGCGTCGGCGACGTTGGCCATCATGCGCTGCCGAGCCATTTCGCGGGCGCGGGCCTTGCGCTGCCCCTTGGCCAGCGGGTCCCCTTCCTGCATCTTGGCCTCGCGCTTGACCTCGTCTTTGGTCATCTTCAGCGACTTCTCGACGCGGCGCTTCTCCATCACCCAGTCAGCCGCCGCGATCACCAGACCGGTGATCGCGATGAGCCGGAGGATGTCCATGGCTGAGGCGGCGCCCACCGAGACCACGGCCGACAGGCTCCACCGCCCGCTGGTGGCGAGCCGGCTGATGACGTCGCGGCTCACCATGAAGGCCACCGTGCCGAAGACGACGAACTTGATCAGCGTCTTGGTCAGGGTCCACAGGCTCTGCGCGCCGAACATGTTCTTGATGCCCGGTCCCGGGTTGAGCTTCTTCCACTTCGGCTTGAAGCGCTTGGACGAGACGTGCACGCCGCCCTGGACGACGTGCCCCATGACACCGAGCACCATGCAGGCGAACACGATCGGACCGACGATCTTGGCGAAGTCGGCCA
>Ga0056912_1001574_pt1 | contig 10108 bp, 10 predicted proteins | sample EBPBio232013_DNA_FD_55028 | JGI IMG/M metagenome (GOLD analysis project Ga0056912, IMG submission 55028) | Wastewater treatment Type I Accumulibacter community from EBPR Bioreactor in Madison, WI, USA - Reactor 1_5/23/2013_ DNA | ecosystem: Engineered > Bioreactor > EBPR > Anaerobic-Aerobic >... | reverse complement strand
AAGCGATCAGGCAAATCGTATAGAATTATTGGGTTAGCAATTCTTTCGTATTTGTGCGATTTTTGATCAAGACGTTCTTTGATTTTTTCGACGACATTTACTTCTTCGATTAGATTAGAAGAAATATTGGTGATGTACTGCGCAGCCTCTTCAATTTGTTTAGCGCCATTGCCGATTTTGCCGCCTTTGCTCCTGAAATGGTTTATTGTAGCTTGCCAAAGATCCTTGGGTGTTTCAGATTCTCTAAAACCACCAACCATATCCAGCCAATCACGTAGGTATAAAGCATCCGATTCTTTTGCTTTGGGCAAGCCCGCATCCCAAGGAGCGTCATAATTGCTGCCTACGATCCTAAAACCATACTCTTTTATGCCACCTTGGCCATATCCTGATATTGTTTTAAGGTTGTTAGTTGCTTTGCCTCCCAGATATTCCAGAGCGGAGATTTCTTTACGATTTGCAATTTCATAGGTATAGCTCAGTTGTTCCGCCCCGTCCTTTCGAAGATCCACAATATAGTTTTGAACAACATCCGCTTTCATGAAATACCCCATGCCACTATAGGCATTATCATGGTAATACAGGAAGTAGTCTTTGTCAACGCTTCTTATTTGTGTAACCTTGCCATCCTTGCCTATTGTTGTAATCATAACAATCTTGTCCAATCCCGCCTTATCGGCATATAAAATAGGATTACCGCTTACGAACGCATAGTTGGACTCATTGGGATATTTTTTCTGCAAAGGATCTAGTGAATACCATCTTGCAACTCTAGGATCATAAATCCTATTCTCGTAAGTGACTTGATTGCCAGTGCCTTTTACCTCATTGTCATTCTCCTTTCCATTAAACCCGTAACGATATACTCCCGAACCGGATTTTTGCCTCCTTCAGCAAGCCGCTTGCACCACTTTTCAGATGAAAGAAAAAATTCCTTGCACCTGCCTTTTACTCAAAGAACTATCCCCAAGATAACCGGTTTTTTCTTTTCACCGGAACCTTTTCAAGGGAAAAAAAATTCAATTGAAAAAAGAAGATAGTATTATTCCTGCGCGAGGCGTGAGTTAAGAGCGGCTGGCGGCCGGTGGATAAGCCATTCCACTGCTGGGTTATGGGCTGCTGTCGATGATCTTTCCTGTCCTTGATTATTGTTCTACTGCCGGGCTTATCCGCCGGCAGACAGTCGCCAGCCAAAGCCGTTCCTACTGCCCGGATTTATTCTACCGCTGATCGGCTGCGGCAGCTTGTTCTACTTTTTTTGTGTCGGCTTTTTTCGTTTCGTTTTTCGGCGCTGGTTTGATTGGCAGTGTATTTCTGTTGATTTCGGCGCTCGAGTGATTTTGTTCGTTGTTTTCGGCTGGCCATAAAAAAAGGGCCGAAGCCCTTATAGACTACGCCGCCGGCTGGCTGTTGAGCCAGGACTGGTAGTTCATTAACGCCTCAGCGATGCTATCACCACGGGCAATAACCTGGTGGCCATGCGCTGCCAAAAACGACGCTTCATCACCTGGCTGAACCACCATAAGAATGTACTGCCTGTCAGCAGCGTTGGTAACGGGCGATGGTAAAATGTAGTACTGCATAACAATTGGTTTTAAAATGAAAAAAAAGAAAGCCCCTCCCACCAGCCGCCGCTGATCCAAAGCCAAAAGGAAACGCAATAAATGCGTGGATTACCCCTGCTGACTTACTTGATACCGCTGGTGCAGGAACAACTGCTGAAGGTTTGTTCTACTGCTTTATGGCGTAGTCTTTTGGCCGTCCGGCTTTGTACTGATTTATACTACTGCCCGGCTTTATTCCCCTGCTGATAGCGGCGGCTAACTTTGCTGCTCTTTTTTCTATTGTAAAAGCAAGGGAGCTGTACGATTTTCTATTGCTGGTATCGATGGCGATACCGGCGTTCTAATTACAGCTATACATCACCGTTAGTAACGGGTGTTTTGCTACTATCATCCCCTGCAGATGGCTTCACCCGGAAGCGTTGAATAGTATTACCACTGATCGTGGCTATAACCTGCCGCTGATCAGGGTTCCGGCGCCCCCGCTGCGCCATGGCCCCGCCACTGCCGGGCCGGGAGTGCGTAGCGATAGCGGAGCACGGAGGCACGGCTAAGGCCTCTGGCACCATTTTACTCGCCGCAGCGAAGCGGAGGCAGTACTAAAAGACAAGGGTGGCGGGGCCGCGCAGGGGGCGCACCCGCCGCCAGGCCCGCCGGACGGCCCGGCAAGCACAAAACGCTTTCTTGCCTGTACTGTTTTCGGCCGGACGGTCGGTGCCGCCAAGCGGCGGGCTACCAAGGTGGAGGCCCCGCAGACGTGTAGTGGCTGTGGCCGGCCAGTGATTGTCTTTCTTTGCCAGCACCCTGTTTGGCCACAGCGACTATACGGATGCACAGGGGCCGGGGTGCCGGAAGGGGGGTGCAGCGCAAGGGCGTGACAAACTGCCGAAGCGATAGCGAAGGCACCCCCTGGGGCAGTGCCCCGGCTGCGGAGTTATACACCCTTTCTTGCCAGTACGCCATTTTGCAGCGGGGGCGCTGGTTTGGCGCGAGCCCTTGCCAAACCCACCTTAACGGCACACCTATTTTCCTGATTTTCTTGGCTGCAGAGCGTAGCGGCGCAGCCATCTAAACCAACTCCGCGGCGACAGCCGCACCGCTGATCTTATTGCGAGTTTACAAAAAAAGCTTGTTGTTGTTTTGTAGCGAGGAGCGGATTTGACCCGCTCACTGTAAGCGCCCCGGCGGGGAATCGAACCTTAGTACCGTAACCGGGACGGGTCTTGCCGGGCACCCCAAAAAAGAAGAATCTCTATCTGGTGCTTACGTGGCTTGTAATGATAAATCAACTGCGTATGCTTGTTGAGTATGCCGACCCGTACATGCTTGCGTTTGCCGGAGGGACGGCACATTTCCGGATAACGTTTCAGCTTCTGTAAAAACAAAGTAGTGGTAGTGATAAATTGCTCCACTTCTTTGTCCGACCATTCCTGTTGCAGGTACTCGATCACCTGGTTATAACTGCGGGCCGCCCGCGGCGTCCAGACAATGTCCCGGACTATTTCTTCATCCATTTCCGGTACTTTTTCATCACTTCTTCATGCGGGATCAACTTACCGGCTTTCATCTCGGCCAGCGATGCATCGATGGCCGCCTGTTGCTCCTGGCTGATCTCATCCCACCAATCCGCTTGCTCGGCCGCAAAGGTCTTCACCACCCCCAATACCGCCTGCTTTTGCCTGGCATTGAGGTGTTGCAGGTATTGGGTGATCTCTTCATCAATCAGTTTTACGGCGCCCATAATCATTTGCATTTGTCTATCAAATTTACTTTTTAAAAAATGCTTATCCAAATGGATGGTACTTGCGCACCGCGGCGGCCAGCGTGGCCACATCATCCTGCCGGTACCGCTCCGTACTGCCCGGATAACGGTGCCCGGCAAAAACCTGCACTACGCTTACATCATGGCCCTGTTTCAACAGGTTCGCCAGCACGCTCTGCCGGACGGTTTGCGCCGTCACCGGCCTTCCCGGATAGAGGCCTTGGTAACTGCGCTTCACGTGCTTGGTAATGTCTTCTGCCGCCATCGCCCCGCCCCGGATACCCACCAGTAGCGCCTCCGTTTTTCGGCCCTGCAACAGCCGCGGCCGTTCTTCCCGTATGTACCGGTAAAACAAGAGCACCTGGCTGGGCTTTAAGGACAATTCCCGGCCACTGGTTTTGCCCGTAGGGCGGATATACACCGTACCCGCCTCCAGGTCGATGTCACCCGCCCTAAGCTGTTCCATCTCTGCCGGCAGCAGCGCCTGGTACATCAAGAGACTCACCAGCACCTTATTGCGGCCTTCCAGGTTTGGATAGCGCTCCGTTCTTGCCAGCAAGGTTTCCAGTTCTTCCGGCCGAAGCAGGTCCTGGAGCTGGATGTCTCTTCGGCGTTGGTCTTTCAACTCAATAGATGCCGCGGGGTGGTCGGTTCTTTCTCCCGTTGCACAGAGGTAGCTGTAATACGCCTTTATACTGCTTAAAATCCGATTCACCGTCGATGGCCGGTACTTGGATCTAATGCGGCCGATATAGGCCGTAATGGTCGCATACGTGGCGCTGGCAGCCTGTGGGCAGTTGGTCAGGTAGAGATCAATCTCCCGGGCATAGGCCACGGCTGTTTTTTCGGTGTACTGCCCCCGCAGGTAGCTGTCGAGTGTCTGTTTTTTCGGCGTGCCTTTCATAAGAGTTGTAATTGCTGGGGGGTCGGTTTGGCATAGACCTGCGTGGTCTCCAGCCACGTATGCCCCAAAAAGTCCCGCACCCACTCCATGCCCATACCGCCCTGCAACAAGTGCGTGGCAATCGAGTGCCGCAGGTGGTGCAGCGTCGTGTCTTTGGATACCGTTGTTCTTTCCAGTAACCGTTTCAGGAGCTTGTTTAATTGGTCGCCTTGCATGCGGCTGCCGATCCGGTTCAAAAAAAATGCATCTTCATCCTGCACCCGTTTTACCCGGCTGTGACAACGTTCTTCCAGATAGTAGCGTTCCAGGGCCGCACTCACCGCCACCGGCATCGGCACCACCCGCCGCTTAGCGCCCTTACCTGCTCTTACATACAACAAGCGCTCCCGGTAATGCAGGTCAGTGCTGTTCAGCATTACCCCTTCGCTTCGTCGCAGCCCACAACTGTAAAACACATGCAGCACGGCTGTTTCCTTTTGGGTGCGGCAAGCGGCAAAAAGTGCTTGTATTTCTTCTATCGGTAAGGGCTGGCGTTGGTTGATGGTGGGCCGTTTAAACTTCATGCCACTCACCGGGTTGTAATCGAGCTGCCCGGTGATTTCCAGCCACGAGAAAAAAGTTTTCAGCGCATACACGTAGTGATAGATCATCGCTTCACTCAACCCCCCGCCGCTGCGTTTTTTCAACGGCCGCGTTTGTAGGTACGCATAAAACGCTTTTACTTTTTCTTGCTCTACATACCGGATGTCCGTGATCCGTTGCTGCGTGATAAATTCGGTGACCAACGCCGGCAACATGTTTTGTGTGCCTTCGCTATAACCCACCTGGTAAAGCCAGTCGCCAAAGGATTGTATCGTCTGCTGTAGCTGCATGCGGTGGTATCACTATGAAGAGAGTACCGGTATGATGATCGTTTTAAAAGACCCCTTGCACATTTTTTCGGAACAAGGAACGCTACGCACTTTTTCCAGTATCTACGCGGGTTCCAGCGTTCCACCAGCGTTCCGTAGTGTTCCGGATTTAAGGGCTTTTAACTGCCCCTCCAGGTTCTGTTTGATCTTTTCTCTTAATGCCTGGTAGTTGTCCCAATAACTGATCCGGTAGTGCAGTCCTTTGTTCAGGTGCCCGCCCACCGGCCGCAGGTACTCCAGCCGCACCAGGTCACTGGCGTACCGGAAGGTTTGGGTCTTGCTCACCCCGAGGGATTGGCGGATTTCTCTTAAGGTAAATTCTGCGGTGAGGTAGTGTTTGCCGTGCATGGTTTGCAGATGCGTTTTCAATCGCTCAAAAAACTGCCGCAAACTCCCATCCAGTTCGTCTACCTTAAGCACAATGCTCTCAAAGAGAACATGCACCGCCAGTTCCACGTCTTCCAGCGCTGTTAGGAGTCTGCCCTTCTCGTCTCTGGTTCTTTGGTATTGGTTCACCAGGGTCACCATCTTTACAAAGCCCTGGAACAGGTCGTTCAGCCGCCGGATCTTGTGCGCCTCCGGCGGCAGGCGCAACTGGCCCGCATAAGGATTGACCACCGGCAGCGGCTGCAGCAGCCGCACCCAGTTTTGCAGGAAGCACTTTGTTTTTTCTTCGTCGCTTTTATTAATCGCCCCGGCCGCTACGCCGTTCTGGTAGTCGATGATGCGTGCCGTTTGTTCCGGGCTCTCATCGACGGCAATCAAAAACACCCGGCTCATGTTGTCTTCATAAATTTCACCACGTGTGGTGCAGGCCAGACTCGCAATCGGGCCCCGCACCGTTTTTTGCCCACTGGTGATCTGGCCACTATCCAGTTTGATACTCGTCGCACTGTTCAGCTCGCCATTCGATTGCAATTCCCTAAACGCAAACTCCGCTTCTTCACTCAGGCCGTCGATGTCTTCCAGGCACAACAAGCGGTTCATAAAATACTGTTCGGGGAAGTTGTAGAGTACCTTGTCACTTAAGCGCGTCAGCCGCGTAACGCTCTCCGGGGGCATGCAGTCACTGATCTGCTTTAAGAGCCTGGTTTTGCCCGATCCACTGCTCCCCTGGATCAGCGCATGCAGCGGGTCTGCCGTCTTGTGGCTGATGGCGATCAGTAACAAAAACAAGCGGTTTCTTTCTTCGCCCACGATGCCGGACCCGCCAAGCAGATCATTCAAGCGCTTCAGCAGCTTCGGCTTTTTGGCGAAGGCCTCGGCTTCTGCTTTTTCCTTCGGTGTTAATACGTATTGCGACTGGCCGCTTTGTTGCTTTTCTTGTTGCAATAGTTCGTCGCGGTGCTGTTCGAGCAGATCGGTCAGCCGGTAGAGATCCACTTCCAGCAGTTCCCGCCTGAGTTGCAACCGCTCACTCACGTCCTTTGCCAGCCGCTCCACCTGCTTGTCCTCGTACAAGTCCACCCGGTTGCGGGCTTTCTGGCCGCTCGTGCCATTTTCCACCACCAGCATGATTTTCAAATGGTCCGTTACTTTCGGTAGACCACCCTGGATATAGTAGATGGCCGTCTCGGTCCGGTAGATGAGTTTAAAGGGGTTCGTGGTCTCCAGGGCCGGCGTTGTTGTAGATTGGTTTTCGGAAGGCTTTGCTTTCGGGCGAACGGAGGTTTTTAACGACGGTGATTTCACGGCAGCAGCATCGATGTATAGTTTCGATTGTTCAACACCGTTAGTAGCATCTGGTATTGCATCGAGTAACTGATTTTCTTTTTCAATTGAAAGTGACCCTTCGCCAGCACCTTCATTTGAAAATAAAAAAGGAGGCTGGCAAAAAATAAAATCCGTTCTCGTTGCCAGCAGGTCGGTAAAGATTTGCCCGTCGCTGTGCGTTTGTGCCAGGCTGTTGATGTCTTCACCCGCCGGCATCGTAACGGTGGTAATCCGCCAGCGGCTGTTCAGCGCTTGCAGCGCCTGCCCCTGTTTGTTCGTCGCTACCAGCCCCGGCTCATCAGCGTTCAGCCAAAGAATGATTTCTGCTAACGATGATAAAGATTGTATAGCCGTTATGTGTTCTTCCGTCAGACCGTTGGTGCCGTACAAAGCCAGCACACTGTAGCGTTCGGTGATGGCAGGGACTTGCAACAGTGTCGCGGCATCGATCACGCTTTCGGTCAGAATGAGTTTTGTCGTATCGGGTGCGGGGTATTTTGGATAGAGGCCCTGCCGGTCACGCAAATAAAAATGCCGCTGGTCGCTGTCATTGAGGGTGGAGCGGAAGTACAGACCCGTTACCTGGTGGGCGGCATTGTACAACGCAAAGACGATGCAGTACTTCGCAAAAGGTTTGTAGGCAGTCTCACCCGTGCGGCCCAGGCGATCATTAACACTGAGTAAGCCGACCTGCAGGCAGGATTGTATTAACGCCTCGTCTTTTCTCGCCCCATGGTGGAACTGACCCGTATTGTAGCCGATTTCTACTGTCGTGTAGTCCAGCGCCCTGGACTGGATGTAGGCCTGCGCCGGCTTGCTGTTGTGTACCGCGTTTTTAAAATAGGTGAACAACTGTTGCAGGATCGCGGTGCGGGTGCGGGGGGCAACTGGTGCAGCGCTTTCAGTCGTGCCCCCGAGCAGCGCCACGCATTTTTGCAGCGCTTCGTGCTTCGTGCCATTTTCCATCAACATCACAAAATCAATCACGTCCAGGCTCCTGCCGTGGGTTTTACAGTTCGCACTGAAGCAATACGCCGTGTGCGTCTTGTAGTACACCTGCAAACTCGGCGTCTTGTCATCATGGAAGGGACAATGCAGCCGAAGGTGCTTGTCCGGCTTCAATCCGTAATGCTGCAGCACCTGCGCCAAGGTCAGGCGGCTCTTGATCTCAGCGATTTCCATCGGCTGCCCCGTTGGTGATGACAAGCTGGCCCTGCTTGATGCTGATCTCTACTTGTTGGCCCGCCATAAAGCCGGCTGCGGCCAGCCATACCCCGCTCACGGTCAACCAGGGTACTTCCTTACCGATCTGCCAAGCCTCTTCTGCCGGCCGCCATTTGCTTTGCAGCTTGACACGTCTTGTTGCCTTTAGTGCCTTCATGTGGATATTTTTTGAAGTTGTCTTTTATGCAACAAAAGTATTCTTTTACGACACTTGTTACAAATTCAGAAAACCTAAATTATCCACATTAAGACACTAAAACCTGAATAATAAGTACTCTATAAGGTACTTTTGATACAATAATTACTCTAAAATGAAAGAAACACTGGCAGATAGGATTCAGGCGCTCAGGAAGAAGGCCGGGTTAACGCAAATTGAACTGGCCGAACGCATCGGCATATCCAAATCCCAGTTCATCCGCTACGAGAGTAAAAATGTACAACCACCCGCCGATACCCTTAACACCCTTGCTGATGTACTCGGCACCTCCGTCGATTACCTGATCAGCGGCGATAAAAGCGAAAAAGCAAAAACTTCTCTCAAAAACGCTGAACTCCTTCAACGGTTCAAAGAAATTGATGCCCTGCCAGAACCCGAACAAAATGTACTGATCAAAGTCATCTCCGCTTATATCAGAGACTTTAAAGCCAAACAAGCCTACGCCCAGTAAAGAAAGTTTATTCATGAGCACCCCTTCAGCACCGAAAACCCTGGAAGCATTGCGCAAGCTAAAGGTGGATTGTCTATACAAAAAAGGCACACATGCCAATGCAGCCCGAAGAGTACTCACCGACAGCGATCGTTTTCGGTGGGCGCTGATCCTAGGCACCATTTTCGCATCGTTCAGCACCATCATGAACGTTGGTATATGGGATAAAATACCGGGCCCTACCATCTGCATCCAGGTAATAGTAAATATTCTCGGCGCCCTGGGTGGTTTCCTAATACTATACACCACTGCTTTCTCTGATTACAAAAGCAAAGTAGAACTTGCCAATAAACACGAGAGCATCTCCATTGACCTCAATATGATCTTTAAAAAAATCCGCAACACAGAAGCCTGGTATATCGACGGATTGATTTCAGATCAAGACTTAGTGACGCAACTCGGGGGTCTTTCAAAAGAATACATCAACCGATGCCAGAACGCCCCGCTAACAAAAGACGAAGATTTCTTAAAAGCCAGAGAAAATTTTCAGCAGGGCTACGCCGCCGAGTACACTGAAGAAGAATTACACTGCTAAACCTTACACCCGTATTATGTCTGTCCAATCACATTTAGAAACAATAGCATCCAAGCTAGTGCTTACGACCTCAGAGCGAAACAGCATTGAGACTTCCATAACAACCCTAAAAGGAAAGATTGAAGGGTATTTCGGAGCGGACCTGAGCGAACAACTACAGTTTGGCTCTTCCACCCGCGGCACCCAACTTCCCAGAAATGCAGATATAAACTCCGATATCGACTATATGATCGTTTTTAAAAATAGCGCTGGCTACAAACCCCAAACATTTATCGAACGGTTAAAACGATTTGCAGAAAATAAGTATCCAAGGTCCGAGATTTACCAAAGTCATCCCACCGTAGTACTTGAGCTCAGCCATATAAAATTTGAACTCGTTCCAGCTTATAAAGGATACTGGTTTGACAGTACCTATTATATTCCTGGCCCCACCTCCGGTTTCAGCGAATGGATCACCACCGATCCAAACGGATTCAACAAGCAACTCTCTGATAAAAACCAGGCACACGACTATTTCATAAAACCGTTGATCCGGCTGGTAAAATACTGGAACGCCAGTAACGGATACGTGTACAACTCTTACGAACTTGAACAATCACTGGTGAATGCCAACTATTGGTTCTGCCATAACTTAAAAGACTATTTCTATGCCGCTATCAACGGCCTCAGCACCTGGAACCTACCTTATTACCAAGCTATTAAGGTTAACCGGGCAAAAGAAATTGTGCAAAACACCAAAACCCTCGAAGACGACAATAAACCATACTCTGCCACACAAGAAATCAAAAAA
>Ga0056912_1001538_pt1 | contig 10321 bp, 22 predicted proteins | sample EBPBio232013_DNA_FD_55028 | JGI IMG/M metagenome (GOLD analysis project Ga0056912, IMG submission 55028) | Wastewater treatment Type I Accumulibacter community from EBPR Bioreactor in Madison, WI, USA - Reactor 1_5/23/2013_ DNA | ecosystem: Engineered > Bioreactor > EBPR > Anaerobic-Aerobic >... | reverse complement strand
AGGGTGAACCAAATGCGCTTCTTGAGCTCTTCCGCCTTGGCCAGAGCGCCAAAGTTCAGGTTCGCTGCAAGCTGTTCTGCTGCCGATGCCATGCCTGTCGTTCCCCGTACCGAGGACAGACACCCTGCCCTCTTCGGCCATCTGTCAAAGATGGCGATGAAGACCTTTTGATGAAGATCTTGCAGCGGCCCTCACCCCGGCGCGCAAACTCGCGCATGAGCCGGTGGAGAACCGGTGGAAGACCTGCCGGGCAGAAAAATCAGCCCAAACAAAAGGAGGTTACGGCACCGGAGCGAACCCCGGTGCCGGAAATGTCTTAGGCCGAAGCTTCTTCAGCCAGGATCTTGACGGAGCCGCCGGCCTTCTCGATCGCCTCGACGGCGCTCTTGGAAGCACGGAACACCTCGAAGGCGAGCTTCGCCTTGAGTTCGCCCACGCCGAGGATCTTCACGCCGTCACGGGGCTTGGAGATCACGCCAGCCGCGATGAGCGATTCGACGGTGACCACGGCCTTCGCGTCCAGCTTGCCGGCNTCAACCGCCTGCTGGATGCGACCGACGTTCACCTCGTTGAGGTCAACGGCGCCGATGTTGTTGAAGCCGCGCTTGGGCAGGCGACGATGCAGCGGCATCTGGCCACCCTCGAAGCCCTTGATCGCAACGCCGGTGCGGGCCTTCTGACCCTTCACGCCGCGCCCGCCGGTCTTGCCCTTGCCCGAGCCGATACCACGGCCCACGCGCATGCGGTTCTTGGTGGCGCCTTCGTTATCACGCAGATCGGTGAGTTTCATGATCTTACTCCTCAGCCTTCGATGATGCGGACCATGTGCGCGACCTTCGCGATCATCCCACGGGTGGAGGGATTGTCNGGAAGGGTCGAGCGACGACCGATCTTGTTGAGCTTCAGGCCGATCAGGGTGGCGCGCTGATCCTTCGGACGACGGATCGGCGAGGCGTACTGCTCGACGGTGATNGTCTTTTCAGCGTTCTTGGTCATGTCAGGCCTCACGCTTCAGCAGCTTCGCCACCATCGACCGCACGGCGACGGGCCTGGAGGACCGACACCTTGAGACCGCGGCGAGCAGCAACCGCGCGCGGCGAATCTTCAGCCTTGAGGGCATCGAAGGTCGCGCGGATCATGTTGTAGGGGTTGGACGAGCCGAGGGACTTGGCAACTACGTCATGGACGCCGAGGCACTCGAAGACGGCGCGCATCGGGCCGCCGGCGATGATGCCGGTACCGGCCGGGGCGGCACGCAGGAGAACCTTGCCCGCGCCGTGACGGCCCGGGATGTCATGATGCAGGGTGCGGCCGTCACGCAGCGACACCGAGATCAGGGCGCGCTTGGCGCTCTCGGTGGCCTTGCGGATCGCTTCCGGCACTTCACGGGCCTTACCGTGACCAAAGCCGACGCGGCCCTTCTGGTCGCCGACCACGACGAGCGCGGCAAACGCCATGCGGCGGCCACCCTTCACGGTCTTGGCGACACGGTTGATGTGGACAAGACGATCGACGAACTCGCTGTCGCGCTCTTCGCGCTCGCGGTTGCGCTCGCGACCGCCGTCGCGGCCACGGCCGCGCTGACCTTCACGTTCTTCTGCCATTGGCATTTTCCTTACTTGCGCGGGGCGAGGGTATCCCCTGCCCTGCTCGCTTGGGTGGTCCGGAAAGCAGCATCGTCTCCGGACGTGAAATCCCCGCGCGAGCAGNAGCAGGCGCGGGGAAAAAGGCTTCTAGCGAGGTTCGACTTAGAAGTCGAGGCCACCCTCGCGGGCACCCTCGGCCAGCGCNTTCACGCGGCCGTGGTAGATGTACTGCCCGCGATCGAAGACCACAGCCTTCACNCCAGCAGCCAGCGCACGCTCGGCAATGAGCTTGCCGATGGTGGTGGCGGCTTCCGTGTCGGCGCCGGTCTTGAGCTTGGACTTGATGTCCTTTTCGATGGTCGAGGCGGCCACAAGGGTGACGCCNTTCGCATCGTCGATGATCTGAGCGTAGATCTGCTTGGACGAGCGGAAAACAGAGAGACGCGGGCGGCCATTGGCGGCAGCGCGAACCTGCTTGCGAACTCGGGCCTTGCGGCGCTCGGTCGTGGTAAGATGTGCCATGTTCCGTCCGCCTTACTTCTTCTTGCCTTCCTTGCGGAAGATGAATTCGCCCTCGTACTTGACGCCCTTGCCCTTGAAGGGTTCGGGGCCACGCCACGCGCGGATCTCGGCGGCAACCTGGCCAACCTGCTGCTTGTCGATGCCGGCGACGATGATTTCCGTCGGCTTGGGCGTCGTCACCGTGATCCCGGCCGGGATCGCGTAGAGCACGGGNTGGGAGTANCCGAGCGAGAGGTTGAGGTTCTTGCCCTCAACCGCCGCCTTGTAGCCGACGCCGGTGATCTCGAGCTTCTTTTCGAANCCCGCGGTCACACCGACGACGAGGTTGTTGATGCGCGCACGCGAGGTGCCCCAAAGGCTGCGGGCCTTCTTGGTCTGGGTGCGCGGATCGACGGTGATGACATTGCCTTCGAGCTTGACNGCNACATCATCAGGAACGGTGAAGGACAGCTCGCCCTTCGGGCCCTTGATCGAGACAAACTGGCCTTCGACCTTGGGGGTAGCACCGGCCGGGATTTCGACCGGCTTCTTGCCGACTTTCGACATGGAAACCTCCTCTCCCGGAAATTAGAACACAGTGCAGAGCAGTTCGCCGCCGACGTTCTTCTCGCGCGCATCGTGATCCGCCATCACGCCCGACGGCGTGGAGATGATCGTGATGCCGAGGCCATTGGCCACGCGGGGAAGACCGTCAACCGGCGCGTAAACGCGACGGCCCGGCTTGGACACGCGCTTGATTTCGCGGATCGCCGGAGCGCCGTCGAAATACTTCAGCTCGATGTCGAACTCGGTGCGACCATTCTCGAACTGGGTTTCGGACCAGCCACGGATGTAGCCTTCCGACTTGAGAACGTCGAGGACGCGCGCGCGCAGCTTGGAACCCGGCGTGGTCACGCGGGTCTTCTTGCGCATCTGAGCGTTGCGGATGCGGGTGAGCATATCACCCAGCGGATCATTCATCGCCATGGGTGCCTCTCCTTACCAGCTGGACTTCACGAGGCCCGGGACGAGGCCCTTGTTGCCCAGTTCGCGCAGCGCGATACGGCTCATCTTGAACTTGCGGTAATTCGCACGCGAACGACCCGAAACCTCGCAGCGCAGACGCACCCGGATTTCAGCCGAGTTGCGCGGCATTTCCGCGAGCTTGAGGGTCGCGGCGAAGCGCTCCTCGATCGAGAGGTCCTTGTTCTTGATGATCGCCTTGAGCGCAGCCCGCTTGGTCGCCTTCTGGGCGACCAGCTTCTGGCGACGCTGGTTCTTTTCGATCATGCCTTTTTTGGCCATTTCTAACTCCTGGTCTCCGCGTCTAAGCGAAAGGTCTTGTTAAGACTTGGCTTACTGCCGGAAAGGGAAGTTGAACAACTTGAGGAGAGCACGGGCTTCCTCGTCGGTCTTCGCCGTGGTGCAGACGATCACATCCATACCCCACATCTGATCAACCTTGTCGTAGTTGATCTCCGGGAAGATGAGATGCTCTTTGATGCCCATGGCGTAGTTGCCGCGACCATCGAACGACTTGGCGTTCAGGCCACGGAAGTCGCGAACGCGCGGCAGCGCGATCGTGATGAGGCGGTCGAGAAACTCATACATGCGCACCTGGCGCAGNGTCACCTTCGCGCCGATCGGCATGTTCTCACGCAGACGGAACTGCGCGATCGCCTTGCGGGCACGGGTGATGACCGGCTTCTGGCCGGCGATCGCCGCGAGATCCGCAGCGGCCACAGTGGCCTTCTTGGAGTCGCCGGTGGATTCACCAACGCCCATGTTGAGCACGATCTTCTCGATCTTGGGGATTTCCATGACGTTCTTGTAGCCGAACTGNTCCTTCATCGCAGGAACAACGACGTCACGGTAATGCTTCTTGAGCCGGGGCTCGTANTTGGTCACATCAAGCATCGATCTGCTCCCCCGAACGCTTGGCGAAACGGACCTTGCGGCCATCTTCAAGCACCTTGAAGCCAACNCGGGTCGGCTTGCCATCCTTGGGATCGGCAATGGCGATNTTGGAGAGGTTGATGGTCCCCTCCTTGGAGATGATGCCACCCTGGGTGTTCTGGGTCTGGCGCTGATGCTTCTTGATCATCGCCACACCGCGCACGACCGCACGGCCCTCGGCGGGACGCACTTCGAGCACTTCACCCGACTTGCCGGCGTCACGACCGGTGATGACGACAACCTTGTCGCCCTTCTTGATCTTCGCGGCCATATTACAGCACCTCCGGCGCGAGCGAGATGATCTTCATGTGCTGGCGGGCGCGCAGTTCGCGCGGCACCGGCCCGAAGATACGGGTGCCGATCGGCTCTTTCTGGTTGTTGATGAGCACAGCGGCGTTACGGTCGAAACGAATGACCGAGCCATCCGGACGACGGATGTCCTTGGCAGTGCGAACGACGACCGCCTTCATGACGTCGCCCTTCTTCACGCGGCCCTTCGGAATCGCTTCCTTGATCGAGACCACGATGATGTCNCCCACGCCGGCATACTTACGCTTCGAGCCACCGAGCACCTTAATGCACATGACACGGCGCGCGCCGGAGTTGTCGGCAACGTCGAGATTGGTTTGCATCTGGATCATGAGATGATCCTTCCTTTCCTTCAGATCGGTTTCCGGCAGCCCATTGGCNCCGGACTACGCCTGACGAGGGAACAAAAAAGTCCCCTCCCCTTGGGATCTCTGGAGAAACCCCAGTTCGAGATTTTCGCAAAATGCGANAAGCGCGAAGCCTTATACGCTTCGCGCTTGTCACTCAAGCGAAATGTGCCCCGCCACCCACTGAATTCCAGAGCCTTGATGAGGGCCCCGGAGCGGCGGTTTTCGAGAGGCTCAGGCTTTCTGGGCGGTCGAAAGAACGACCCAGCGCTTGAGCTTCGACATCGGACGGGTCTCCTCGATGGAAACCTCGTCGCCCACCTTGAAGGCATTGCCTTCATCATGGGCATGATAGTTCTTCGACCGACGAACGGTCTTCTTGAGCAGCGGATGGGTGAAGCGACGCTCCACCTTCACCACCACGGTCTTGTCCTGCACGTCGCTGACGACGACGCCCTGAAGAACGCGCTTCGGCATCTTAGGCTCCCTTCGCCTGTGCGGCGAGTTTCGAACGCTGGAGGGTCTTCACGCGGGCGATGTCACGACGGACTTCGCGAACACGCGAGACATTCTCGAGCTGGCCCGTGGCACGCTGGAAGCGCAGGTTGAACTGCTCCTTCTTCAGCTTCACGAGCTCATCCTGCAGCTGATCCACGCTCATCACGCGCAGGTCGGACAGACGCTGGTTCGACTTCATGCTGCCCTCCCCTTATTCGGCAATGCGCTGGACGAAGCGCGTCTTGAGCGGCAGCTTGGCNGCTGCGAGCGTCAGCGCTTCCTTGGCGAGTTCGGCGGGAACGCCGCCGATCTCGAACATGATGCGGCCCGGCTTGATCTTGGCCACCCACAGTTCCGGCGAACCCTTACCGGAGCCCATGCGGACTTCGGCAGGCTTCTTGGANACCGGAACATCCGGGAACACGCGGATCCACACGCGACCGGCACGCTTCATGTGACGGGTCATCGCGCGGCGNGCNGCTTCGATCTGNCGGGCCGTAATGCGGTCCGGGTCCATCGCNTTCAGGCCGAATTCGCCGAAAGCGAGTTCAAACCCGCCCTTGGCTTCGCCCTTCACGCGGCCCTTGAACTGCTTACGAAACTTCGTACGCTTCGGTGACAACATGGCTTATCTCCTCACGCCATATCCGGCGCGCGGCGGCCCTGCGAACGCGTATCCTGAGTTTCGGCGCGCTTGTCCTGCGCCATCGGATCGTGTTCGAGGATCTCACCCTTGAAAATCCAGACCTTGATGCCGCAGGTGCCGTAGGCCGTGTGGGCCGTGGCAACACCGTAATCGACATCGGCGCGCAGCGTATGCAGCGGCACGCGGCCTTCGCGGTACCATTCGATACGGGCGATTTCCGCACCGCCGAGACGGCCCGACGAGGTGATCTTGATGCCTTCGGCACCCAGACGCATCGCGGACTGCACGGCGCGCTTCATCGCACGGCGGAAGGCCACGCGGCGCTCAAGCTGCTGGGCGATCGAGTCGGCCACCAGCGTCGCGTCGATTTCCGGCTTGCGGACTTCGACGATGTTCAGCGCAACCTCGCTCTTGGTGAGCGCGGCAACCTGGCGGCGCAGCTTGTCGATGTCCGCACCCTTCTTGCCGATCACCACACCCGGACGGGCCGAGTGGATGGTGACGCGGCACTTCTTGTGCGGGCGCTCGATCACGATCTTGGAGACCGCGGCCTGCTTGAGCGTCTTCATCAGCTCTTCGCGGATCTTGAAATCCTCGTGGAGCATGGGGCCGTAATCGGCCTTGGCGGCATACCAGCGGCTGTCCCAGGTGCGGTTGATGCCGAGGCGCAGACCGATCGGATTGACTTTCTGACCCATGGCTTATTCCCCCGCCTTCTCAGCGACGATGATCGTGATGTTCGAGAAGGGCTTCGTCACACGGCCCGTGCGACCACGGCCATGGAACTGAATGCGCTTCATCACGATCGACTTGCCGACGAACGCCTGCGAAACGACCAGATCATCGATGTCGAGATCGTGGTTGTTCTCGGCGTTCGCAATGGCGCTCTCAAGGCACTTCTTCACGTCCTTGGCGATGCGCTTCTGGCTGAACTCCAGATCGGCAAGAGCGGTCGAAACCTTCTTGCCGCGGATGAGCTGGGCGACGAGGTTGAGCTTCTGGGGGGAGACGCGCAGATTGCGCGCAACCGCCTTGGCTTCCGTCTCGGCCTCGCGCCGTGTGTTGGCAACCTGGCCCATGTTACTTCCTCTTCGCCTTCTTGTCGGCCGCATGGCCGTAGTAGGTGCGAGTCGGCGCGAATTCGCCGAACTTCATGCCCACCATCTCTTCCGAGACGTTCACGGGCACGTGCTTCGCGCCGTTGTAGACCCCGAAGGTGAGGCCAACAAACTGCGGCAGGATCGTGGAGCGACGGCTCCAGATCTTGATGACTTCGTTGCGACCAGAGGCACGAGCGGCCTCTGCCTTCTTCAGAAGGTAACCGTCGACAAACGGACCTTTCCAAACAGAACGCGGCATGAGCCTCTCCCTTACTTCTTGCGAGCGTGGCGCGACGACACGATGAACCGGTCGGTGCGCTTGTTCGAACGCGTCTTCTTGCCCTTGGTCGGCTTGCCCCACGGGGTCACCGGATGGCGACCACCGGAGGTGCGGCCTTCACCACCACCGTGCGGGTGGTCGATCGGGTTCATCGCAACACCGCGGTTGTGCGGGCGGAAGCCCAGCCAACGGTTACGACCGGCCTTGCCGAGCGAGGTGTTCATGTGATCCGGGTTCGACACCGCGCCGATCGTGGCGAAGCACTGGCCCGAGACCAGACGCTGCTCGCCCGAGTTGAGGCGCAGGATGACGTAGCCCTGGTCACGACCGACGATCTGGGCATAGGTGCCCGCCGAACGCGCGATCTGGCCGCCCTTGCCGATCTTCATCTCCACGTTGTGGACGATGGTGCCGACCGGAATGTTGGCGACGGGCATCGCGTTGCCCGGCTTGATGTCGACGTTCTCGCCGGCCACCACGCTGTCACCGACAGCAATGCGCTGCGGGGCCAGGATGTAGCTGAGCGTGCCGTCCTGATACTTGATCAGGGCGATGAAGGCCGAACGGTTCGGATCATACTCGAGACGCTCGACGACAGCGGCCATGCCCAGCTTCTCGCGACGCTTGAAGTCGACGAGACGATAGGACTTCTTGTGGCCACCGCCGCGGAAGCGGACGGTGATACGACCGACGTTGTTACGGCCGCCCTGGCTATGCTTGCCCTCGGTGAGGGTCTTGACCGGCTTGCCCTTGTACAGGTCAGAGCGGTCAACCAGAACGAGCTGGCGCGTGCCGGGGGTGATGGGATTGAAATGCTTCAGTGCCATTTAAGTCTCTCCCGCTCACAGACCGGTCGTGACGTCGATGGTGTGGCCCTCGGCGAGGGTCACAACCGCCTTCTTGACGTCCGACTGCTGACCCAGCGTGCCGCGGAAGCGCTTCGTCTTGCCCTTGCGGACAAGAGTGTTCACGCTTTCCACCTTCACGTCGAACAGCTTTTCGACAGCCTGCTTGATCTGCGGCTTGGTGGCGGTCTTGGCGACCTTGAAGACAACCTTGTTCTGCTCGGTGAGCACGGTGGCCTTCTCGGTGATGACGGGGGCGACGATGACGTCGAAAAGCTTCGGATCGATGCTCATGGTCTATCCCCTTAGCCAGCCAGACGCGCGTTGAGCGCATCAAGCGCTTCCGTGGTCAGCACGAGCTTCTCACGGCGCAGGATGTCGTAAACGTTGATGCCCTGAACGGGCAGAACGTCCACGTGCGGAATGGCACGCGAGGCGAGCAGGAAGTTGTCCTGCACGGCAGCGCCGCCGATGAAGAGCGCGTTCGAGAGGCCGAGCTTCTCGAGGGTGCCCTTCAGGTCCTTGGTCTTCGGCGAGGCGATTTCGGCCTTGTCGAGGATGATGATGTTGGCGTCCTTGGCCTTGGCCGAGAGCGCATGCTTGAGCGCGAGGGCGCGAACCTTCTTCGGCAGATCATGCGCATGGGAGCGCGCGATCGGACCAAAGGCGCGGCCACCACCACGGAACTGCGGCGCCTTGGCCGAGCCGTGACGGGCGTTGCCGGTGCCCTTCTGCTTGTACAGCTTCTTGGTCGTGCGGTTGATGGTCGAGCGCTCCTGNGCCTGATGCGTACCGGCCTGGCGCTTGGCCAGCTGGTAGCGCACCATGCGGTGCAGGAGGTCAACGCGCGGCTCAAGCCCGAAGAGGGCTTCGGCCAGCTCGACCGAACCGGCTTCACCGCCGGCGAGAGTCTGGATCGAGAGCTTCATGATCCTCAGGCCTCCGTCTCAGCAGCAGCAGGGGCTTCCGCCGCCTCGGCCGCACCGCCCACACGGAAGGCACCCGGAACCGGGGCATCCTTCGGAGCAGGCTTCTTNATCGCATCACGAACCGTGATCCAGCCGCCCTTCACGCCGGGGACAGCGCCCTCGACGAGGATGAGGCCGCGCTCGACATCGGTGCGGACAACCTTCAGGTTCAGCGTGGTCACNCGCTCGACACCGAGGTGACCCGGCATCTTCTTGTTCTTGAAGGTCTTGCCCGGGTCCTGACGGCCACCGGTCGAACCGATCGAACGGTGCGAAACCGACACGCCGTGGGTGGCACGCAGACCGCCGAAGTTCCAGCGCTTCATACCACCGGCGAAACCCTTACCGGTCGTGGTGCCGGTAACGTCGACGAACTGGCCGGCGACGAAGTGATCGGCGGTGATTTCAGCGCCACCGGGATAACACCGGCGTCATCGACGCGGAACTCGACGAGCTTCATACGCGGCTCGACCTTGGCGACCGCGAAACGCTCGCGTTCAGCCTTGGAGACGTTCTTCGGCTTGGCCTTACCGGCACCGAGCTGGAGCGCGACATAGCCGTCACGATCCTTGGTGCGGTGAGCGACGACCGAGCAGCCATCGAGCTTCAGAACCGTGACGGGAACGTGTTCCCCGCCTTCGGTGAAGACTCGGGTCATGCCGAGCTTCTGTGCAATTACCCCTGACCTCATGGGCGATGTTCCTTATACCAGAGGAGGTCCAAAAAACCTGAGCGTAGACCTAAAGTCCGAACTCAGAGGCGGATTTCGACGTCGACACCGGCGGCGAGGTCGAGCTTCATCAGCGCGTCCACGGTCTGCGGGGTCGGGTCAACGATATCAAGCACGCGCTTGTGCGTGCGGATCTCGAACTGCTCGCGCGACTTCTTGTCGATGTGGGGCGAGCGGTTGACGGTGAACTTCTCGATGCGGGTCGGCAGCGGGATCGGGCCGCGAACCTGGGCACCGGTGCGCTTCGCCGTCGAGACAATCTCGCGGGTCGAAGTGTCGAGCACGCGGTGATCGAAGGCCTTGAGGCGGATGCGGATGGTCTGTCCGTTCATCGCTTTTCTTTCCTTGGCGTGTTGGCCGGAAAAAACCGGGGGTAACTATGAGGGTTGCCCCCCGATTGAACCGAAACGAAAAAGCGCGCCGCGCTGGGCGGCGCACCTTCTCAAGTTTGAAGCCTTAGTCCTGGATCTGGGCGACGACGCCCGCACCGACGGTACGGCCACCTTCACGGATAGCGAAGCGGAGCTTCTCTTCCATCGCGACCGGGGTGATCAG
>Ga0056912_1001534_pt1 | contig 10352 bp, 9 predicted proteins | sample EBPBio232013_DNA_FD_55028 | JGI IMG/M metagenome (GOLD analysis project Ga0056912, IMG submission 55028) | Wastewater treatment Type I Accumulibacter community from EBPR Bioreactor in Madison, WI, USA - Reactor 1_5/23/2013_ DNA | ecosystem: Engineered > Bioreactor > EBPR > Anaerobic-Aerobic >... | reverse complement strand
TCGCGGCAATCAAGACCCTGGCCGGGTGACCGAGGCAGGCGTCATCATGCTCACATACCCGCATGGTTCTGTGCAGGCCCATCGCACCCGAGCCGGGTCCGCATCCCGCAGCCATGCGGCTGATGCAGCCAGGCAAAAGGTGGCGCATGGGTCGTGGTTTCTCTGGAGTTTCCTGTAACCTTATGAATTAAAAAAACTAATTTTCTTGGGGCAACGCGGCAGATCTATGCCGCTCTGCAGCGCGGGCTGAACTTCGACCTGTTCAAAAGACGCGCGTTGCGGTACTCGCAACCTCGAATTGATAGCAACACGAATCGTACTGAAGTCTTGTCGCGATAGACAGCCGGAAGGAAAAGTATGAACATTCACATTGAAAACGCCACGGCAACCAAGCTTTTGGAAAAGCTGTCGCAGCGCAACGCGGTCATCGGCATTCTGGGCATGGGCTATGTGGGTCAGCCCCTCGCGCTGCGTTACTCGGGGATCGGCTTCAAGGTTCTGGGCTTCGACATCGACGCGGCCAAAGTCGACGAGTTGAACAGCGGCAGGTCCGGCATCGAGCACATCGACGACGCAGCCATCGCCGCCGCCAATGCCGCGGGCATGGAATGCACCACCGATTTCAGTCGGGCCTCCGAGGCCGATGCCCTGATCCTCTGTGTGCCCACGCCGCTGAACAAATACCGTGAACCTGACCTGAGCTATGTCATCACCACCACGGAATCGGTGATGCCCTATCTGCGCGCCGGTCATGTCCTGTCGCTGGAAAGCACCACCTATCCCGGGACGACCGAGGAAGAGCTGCTGCCCCGGATGGAGGCCCGCGGCCTGACCGTCGGCAAGGATGTCTTCCTGGTCTACTCGCCCGAAAGGGAAGATCCGGGCAATGCGCATTTTACCACCAACACGATTCCCAAGGTCGTGGGGGGGCACACGCAGGCCTGTCTCGAAGTCGGCAAGGCCCTTTATGGCCCGGCCATCGACCGCATCGTGCCGGTCAGCTCGACCAAGGCGGCCGAGATGACCAAGTTGCTCGAGAACATTCACCGCGCCGTGAACATCGGCCTTGTCAACGAGATGAAGATTGTTGCCGACCGCATGGGCATCGACATCTTCGAGGTGATCGACGCTGCGGCAACCAAGCCTTTCGGCTTCACACCCTATTATCCGGGCCCGGGTCTTGGCGGGCATTGCATCCCGATCGACCCCTTCTATCTGACTTGGAAGGCACGTGAATACGGGCTGCATACGCGGTTCATCGAGTTGTCGGGCGAGATCAACCGCGCCATGCCGGAATACGTTGTCGGCAAGCTGATGAAAGCACTGAACGACCGGCAGAAGTCGCTCAAGGGCAGCCGCGTCATGGTTCTGGGCATCGCCTACAAGAAGAACGTCGACGACATGCGCGAAAGCCCCTCGGTCGAGATCATGGAACTGCTGCGGGACGCCGGCGCTGACCTGCAATACTCGGACCCGCATGTGCCGGTCTTCCCCAGGATGCGCGAGCACAAGTTCGACCTCAGCAGCGTTCCCGTGACGGCAGAAAACCTCGCTGCCTGCGACGCCGTGGTCGTGGCCACCGATCATGCGAAGTTCGACTACAACCTGATCCGCCAGCACGCACCCCTGATCATCGACAGCCGCGGTGTCTATCGTGATGCCGCAGACCACATTGTGAAAGCCTGATTCCATGAAACGCTTTGCCCTGATCGGCGCTGCCGGATACATCGCTCCCCGCCATATGAAGGCGATCAAGGAGGTCGGCGGCGAGCTGGCCGTCGCGATGGATATCAACGACTCGGTCGGCATTCTGGACAGCAACTTCCCGGATGCGCAGTTCTTCACGGAGTTCGAGCAATTCGAGGCCTTTGTCGATGACGAGCGCCGGGCGGGGCGTGGCATGGATTATGTCGCCATTGCCTCGCCCAACTACCTGCACGACGCGCATATGCGCTATGCGCTGCGGTCCGGCGCCGAAGCCATCTGCGAGAAGCCGCTGGTCCTGTATCCCGAGCAGATCGACGCCCTGCAGAAGATCGAGGCCGAGTCGGGCCAGAAGGTGAACACCATCCTGCAACTGCGCCTGCATCCGGCGATCATCGACGTGCGCAACCGCATGGCGGCACTGCCAGGCGATACCAAGGTCGATGTGGACCTGACTTATATTACCTCGCGCGGGAACTGGTATCTGAAAAGCTGGAAGGGTTTCACCGAGAAATCGGGCGGAATCGCCACGAATATCGGCGTGCATTTCTATGACATGCTGCATTTCGTCTACGGCAAGCTGCAGCAGAATGTCGTCCATCTGAATACGCCGACCAAGGCGGCCGGATATCTGGAATACGAAAAGGCCCGGGTGCGCTGGTTCCTGTCGCTCGATGTCAACGATGTCCCTGAGGCCGAGCGCGCCAAGGGCATGCGCACCTATCGCGCGATCACGGCGGGCGACGAGAGCATCGAGTTCTCGGGCGGGTTCACCGACCTGCACACGCGCAGCTACGAGGAGATCCTCGCCGGTCGCGGTTTCGGCCTCGAAGAGAACCGTGTCGCGATCGAAACCGTTTCGCATATCCGCAACGCGCCGATCGTTTCGACCGGCGAGATGCATCCTTTCGTCGCACGGGCCCTGGCATGAGCTATTACGCACATCCAAGCGCCATCGTCGACGAAGGTGCCCAGATCGGCGAAGGCAGTCGTGTCTGGCATTTTGTCCATGTTTGTGGCGGAGCCCGGATCGGTGCGGGCGTGTCGCTGGGCCAGAACGTCTTTGTGGGCAACAAGGTGGTCATCGGAGACCGCTGCAAGGTTCAGAACAACGTATCGGTCTATGACAATGTCACCCTGGAGGATGGCGTGTTCTGCGGCCCGTCGATGGTCTTTACCAATGTCTACAATCCTCGCGGGCTGATCGAGCGCAAGGACCAGTATCGCGACACCCTGGTGAAGACGGGGGCAACGCTGGGGGCCAATTGCACCATCGTCTGTGGGGTCACCATCGGGGCCTATGCCTTCGTCGGCGCCGGAGCCGTGGTAAACCGGGATATTCCCGATTACGCGCTGGTGGTGGGCGTTCCCGGGCGACAGGTCGGGTGGATGAGCGCTTATGGCGAACAGCTCGATCTGCCGTTGACCGGCATCGGCGACACTATCTGCGCCCATACCGGTGACATCTATTCCTTGCGCGATGGCAAGGTCGAACGAAAGGTCGCAGACGCATGATCCCCTTCATTGACCTGGCGGCCCAGCAAGACCGGCTGCGCGACAAGATCGAGGCCGGTATTGCCGGCGTCCTGGCGCATGGCCAGTACATCCTGGGCCCCGAGGTCGCCGAGCTCGAGGACAAACTCGCTGCCTACACGGGCGCGAAATATTGTATCTCCTGCGCGAACGGAACCGATGCGCTGCAGATTGCGCTCATGGCGCTCGGCGTCGGCCCGGGTGACGAGGTCATCACCCCCGGCTTCACCTATATCGCGACGGCCGAGGCTGCGGCGGTGCTGGGGGCTCGACCCATCTATGTCGACATCGACCCGGTGACCTACAACCTCGACCCCGACCTTCTGGAAGCGGCGATCACGCCCCGGACCAAGGCAATCATTCCCGTCTCCCTCTACGGCCAGCCGGCCGATTTCGACAGGATCAACGCTGTTGCGGACCGGCATGGGATCGCCGTCATCGAGGATGCTGCCCAGAGCTTCGGCGCAGACTATCGGGGCCGGAAGTCGTGCAATCTGTCCACCATCGCGACCACGAGCTTCTTTCCGTCCAAGCCGCTGGGCTGCTACGGCGATGGCGGAGCGATCTTCACCTCGGATCCCGACCTGGCCCTGCTCATCCGGCAGATCGCCCGGCACGGTCAGGAAAAGCGCTATCACCATGTGCGGATCGGCGTGAACTCACGCCTCGACACCATCCAGGCCGCGATCCTTTTGCCGAAGCTCGAGATTCTCGATGACGAGATCGCGGGCCGGCAACGGGTGGCAGATGCTTATGCTTCGGCGCTCTCCACCAGCAACCGGCTGACCTTGCCTGCGGTGATCTCCGGCTACCAGAGCGCATGGGCGCAATACACCCTTCGCGTCGCCGACCGTCCCGCCGTGCAGCAAGCGCTCACCGAAGCCGGCGTGCCGACGGCTGTCCACTATCCGCTGCCGCTGAACCGCCAGCCGGCGGTGGCCCAGCCCGACGCCTGTCTGCCGCATGGGGACAAGGCGGCGACCGAGGTCATCAGCCTTCCGATGCACCCCTACATGGATGCCGCGACGCAAGAGATGATCGTGACCGCCGTTCGAAACGCCGTAGGATAGGCGAGATCCTGGTGTTCCAGCGCCTCACCTCCAGCAGCATTGTCCGCGACGTGGCCAAGCTGGTTTCCGGTACGGTCGGCGGACGGCTGGTGCTGCTGTTGGCGATGCCGGTCGTGACCAGGCTCTACAGTCCCGAGGATTTCGAGCTGCTCGCCGTCTATGCAGCCCTGGTCGGCACGGTCGCTGTCGCGGCCTGCCTGCGCTTCGAAATCGCCATCCCCCTGGCCGAAAACGACGACGATGCGGTTCACTTGCTGGTCCTGTCGCTGTTGTCCATGGCGGGGGTGGTTGCGCTGATCCTTCTGCTCGCCCTCACCCTGCCGCAGCACGTCGCCGACCTGGTCGGCTCGCCCGGAATCGGACCCTATATGTGGCTGGTTGCGGTAGGTGTGGCGATGACCGCCAGCTATTCGGCGCTGCAATTCTGGGCCACGCGCAACCGGCGTTTCGGCGCCATCGCCCGAACCCGCGTCGGACAGGCGACCACCGGTGCGGCGACCATGCTGGGGTTCGGCTGGCTTGGGCTGGCGCCGATGGGATTGTTGCTTGGCAATATGCTCTCGCTGGGCGCGGGGGGGCTGTCCTTGGCCGCGCAGGTGATGCGCTGGGACCGGGCGGCCCTGCGGGTCGTCACGCGGCGCGGTCTGGCGGCAACCCTCGGCAAATACCGGCGCTATGCGATCTTCTCGACACCCGAGGCCCTGGCCAATGTCGCGGGCATCCAGATCCCGATCCTGATGATCGCCGCGATGGCCGAGGCCGAGGCCGGGCAATTGTTCCTGGCGATGCAGATCATGGCGGCCCCGATGACGCTGCTGGGGGCCTCGGTCGGCCAGGTCTATGCCTCTCGCGCGCAGGAGGAATTGCGCAACGGCACGCTGTACCGTTTCACCTTGTCCATGATGCGCCGGCTGTTCCTGATCGGCGTGGTTCCGATGGCCGCCGCCGCGCTGCTGGCGCCCCCGCTCTTCCCGGTGGTCTTCGGCGCTGACTGGGCCCGCGCCGGGGTGATCGTCGCCTGGATCGCGCCCTGGATGCTGTTGCAGCTGACGGTCTCGCCGGTGTCGATGGGCCTCCATGTGACGGGGCACCAGAGGACGGCGATGGTGTTGCAAGTCTTTGGCCTGGCGCTGCGCGTGGGCTCGGTGGCCGCGGCGGCGATGATCCCTGCCATCGGCCCGGTCGAGGGCTACGCCGCATCGGGCGCGCTCTTCTACGGCCTTTTCGCCATGATCGTGTTGGGAGCCGTCCGAAAACCATGAAGATTTCCTATGCCCTCGCACGTTTCCTCAAACACGCGCGACTCAAGGCCGTGACGGGCTCCACGCTTCACGCGCAGGCCCGGATCGGGGCCGCATCGCAGGTGATCGACAGTACGATTGGCCGGTATACCTACTGCGGTACCGACTGCGTCGTCGTGAACGCCGAAATTGGCAGCTTCAGTTCGATTGCTGATCTTGTGATGATCGGTGGCGCGACCCATGCCATGGATCACGTCTCGATGAGCCCCGTCTTCCACGCGGGCCGCAATCGTTTCAAGCGGGTATTCAGCGCTGTTCCGGCCCCGGAGACGCCACGAACGACGATTGGACATGATGTCTGGATCGGACATGGGGCAAAGATCGCCGCGGGCGTCCATATCGGAAACGGCGCCGTCGTCGCCATGGGTGCGGTGGTGACTCGCGACGTTGCACCTTATTCCGTCGTTGGCGGTGTGCCAGCCAAATTCTTGAGGGATCGCTTTCCCCCGCAGATCGCGCAGAAACTTGCCGCCTTGGCTTGGTGGGATTGGGGCGACGAAATGCTGCAGGAAAGGGCGCATCTCTTCGCGGATCCGCGTGCATTGATCGAGGCTCTCGAATGAAGATCGTCCATTTCTGCCTGTCGAGCTTCTTCATCGACGGCCGCCTCTATCAGGAAAACGAGCTTGTTCGAGAGCACGCTCGGGCAGGTCACGACGTTCTGGTCGTGGCCTCGACCGAGACGTTCGACGAACGGGGGCACACGCATTACACGCAAGCGCGGGAGTATGTCGGCGAAGAAGGGGTGCGGATCATCCGCCTTCCCTATCGGCGGTGGATGCCGTCCAGCGTCGCACGGAAGATCCGATCCCATCCCGGCGTCCGAAAGATCCTCGAGGATTTCGCGCCCGATGCGATCATGTTCCATGGCTCGTCAGGGTGGGAGTTGCGGACGGTGGCCCGCTATGCGCGCGCGCATCCCCGGGTCGTGTTCAACATCGACAGTCATTCCGATGCCATCAACAGCGGGCAGGGATGGATTTCGCGCGAGATCCTGCACCGGCGTTTCTACGCGCCGATCCTGCGCAAGGCGATGCAGCGATCAGGGCCGCTTCTGTGCGTCTCGTTGACAGTGATGGATTTCGCTCACGAGGTGTACGGCGTTCCGCGCGACAGGCTGGAGTTCTATCCGCTGGGCGGGCAGATCCCCGACGACGAGACCCGAGCGGCCTATCGGCACGAGGTGCGCCAGCGGCTGGGCCTCGCCGAAGACGACATCATGATCGTGCAATCGGGCAAGCAGAACCGTCTCAAGAAACTGCCCGACTCGCTGCGGGCCTTGTCCGCGGTGGACAATCCCAGGCTCCGCCTGGTGATTGCCGGGGTCCTGCAGGAGGATGTTCGCGCGGAATGCGAGGCCCTGATCGCCGCCGATCCGCGCGTGACGTTTCTGGGCTGGCAGGGTCCAGACGAGTTGACGGCCCTGCTGTGCGCCGCCGATGTGTATCTGCAGCCCGGCACGCAATCCGCCACGATGCAGCACAGCCTGTGCTGCGGCTGCGCGGTCATCCTGGATGCGGTTTCGGCGCACGAGCCCTATGTCGAAGGGAATGGATGGTTGGTGGCCACGTCAGATCAGCTTGCCTCGACGTTCTCGGAACTGGAGAACGGTGATCTGGAAGCAAAGAGATCTGCCTCGTTGGCGTTTGCACGCCGCGTGCTAGACTACGCTGCTCTTTCCCAAAGGGTGCTGGTGTAAACACGTGATGTTTGGCTGGAATGACCGCACACCGGAAAGTCCTGCGATGCAGTCGCAGCGCTGGGTTTCGACGCTTCTTCTGGTCATTTGCGTTCAATATTTTCTTGGTACTGTGTTTCTTGAGGGCGTTCCCGTTATCGAATTGATATGGGCCCTTCTTCTAGGTGTACTTCTCGTCTTTCTGAGACCCGTGAGCTTTGCAGTCATTGGTTCGGTTTATTTTACACTTACTCTCTTCTACACTACTGGTGTGGCGTTTGACGAGCTCGGCATAGCGACGAATGTCTATTACAGAACGATCCTTACATGGTTCATCTTTTCAGCTTTGCTGTTTGGTAGTCTCAAGCTCGATCTTCGGCGATTGACCCTGTGGTCCCGCTCGCCGCGACTCCTTCATGGTATTCAGTTTTTTTCAATCGTTGCCCTTTCTGGTTGGGCGCTGTTTGCGTTGCGTGATCTAAATTCAGGAGAGTTGGTTGATTTCCGGGACGTTACCGGCGCAGGCTACTTGACTCTTTCTGACACTTTCGCGCTTTTGTCGCTGGCCTACCTTTGTCGAGACAAACTCCCTTCTTGGGAGTTTGTGGTCGTGGTTGGCCTAAGCGTCGTTGTTATCGTTCTCCTTGGATCGCGAACGACACTCGCCTTCTATCCATTTGCTATTGCTTTCCTAATCGGCCGGCACGTCTCGTTTCGCGCCACACTCGCATGGTCGGCTCTCCTGGGGGCGGGTGCATTTTACTGGTTGAGGGACAGGCTTGACTTTGAGAGCGGTGCGTTCTTCCGGCTTAACACACTCTTTTCATTCTCTAACGATGAAAGCGCGACCGTTCGTGACAGTATTCGAGATCAAATGCTCGCTCGAATCAATGATAACCCTGAATGTCTGTTTCTTGCGTGCCACCCTGAGCAGGGATGGTATGAGCACAGTGTTTTATCGGTAGTGCAGCATTTCGGCTTCGCTGGCATTTTTTTCCTGCTTTCGTCAGTTTTTTTGGGTATCATTAGGTTTCGATATTTTTGGAGGCAATGGTATTTTCCGATCTTCATTTATTGTGCCGTTGCCTTGCTACTGAGCCGCGCATGGGTGAGTGTGGTGTTCCCCGTTTTCCTTGCATTCCTGATGGATGCGGCATTGGCCTCATCGCCGAGAAGGCGAAAGTCGGTCGAATACGCTGGGGGCGTCGGCACGGCGGTCGGGTTGAGGGCAGAATAGCGACGATCCAACCGCCACGTCCCGCAGCACAGGTTCTCTTGGTTACCTCGCTCCCGGTTCCGTTGGTCAAAGCGATCCCGAAGTCGTCATGTTCAGCCACGTTGAGGATAGACAGGACAGGCAGCGCAACCCTGTCCGTCCTCTCGGCAAGCTGGTCTGCGGGATCAGAAGTCTTTGTTTCCCCTGGGGGCAGGCATCCGACCCTTCGACCGAACCGCCGCTGCCGGGACGATCCCGACGCGCCTATGTCTCAATTCCGGTTTCAACCTGTCCAGACAGGCCGAGGCGCCGAGCAGGATCGCCAGCAACAGGGGGCGTCGTTGCGGTTTCCGATCTACCGGGCGGGACCATTTGCTCTGGTCGCTCTCCATGTCCGGCCCTTCAGCGCCGGATCGGGGACGCCTTCGGCGACACAGCCTCGGCGGCCCTCGATGCCCAACCCAGCCGGGGTGCTTCTGGTTCATCGGCGCCACAGGCCTGTATCGGGGTTGCGCTCCCGTCCGGAACCCAGGCCGGACCGCTTGCAGGCCGGCCGATCCTGATGCGCGTGAACGGGGATGCTGCGGATGGGGTGCGGAGCCTCGGCGCCGGGGTGGGCTTCGAGGCCGGCGGTGCCGCGACACTCGCCGCGGCGCCCGCTGGCCCGCGCGCTTTCCTTCGCCAGGCGACGGGGCGCCGCGGGCATGAATTCCTCGAGGCAAGGCTCAGCCGATCCATCGGGATCAGGGGCATTTCTGCCTTGATAAACCGTCCCAAAAAGCGTTCGTCTCGCCTCAACTGTATTTCGGGAGATTCGATTTGAGCATCACATCCGTTCCCTTCTTCCGCCCGTCGATCGGCGAGGAAGAAATCGCCGCGGTGACCGAATGCCTCCGGTCCGGCTGGCTGACGACCGGCCCGAAGACCGCGGCCTTTGAGGCCGCTTTCGCGGCCTATCTGGGTGGCGGGGTCGAGGCCATTGCTGTCAACTCGGCCACGGCGGCGCTGCATCTGGGGCTTGAGGCGCTTGGCGTCGGTCCCGGCGACGAGGTGATCGTTCCCACGCTGACCTTTACCGCGACGGCCGAGGTGGTGCGCTATCTGGGTGCGACGCCGGTCCTGGTCGATGTCGATGCCGAAACGCTCTGCATCGATCTGGAGCGGGTCGAAGCCGCGATCACGCCGCAGACCAAAGTCGTCATGCCGGTGCATTTCGCCGGCCGGATGTGCGACATGACCAGGCTGCGCCAGATCGCCGACCGGCACGGCCTGCGCATTCTCGACGATGCCGCACATGCCCTGCCGGCCCATCATCAGGGCGTCACGGTCGGCAAATGCGGCGCCGATGTCACGGCCTTCAGCTTTTACGCCAACAAGACCATGACCACGGGCGAAGGGGGCATGGTGGTGACCGCCGATCCGGCGATTGCCGCGCGGATCAAGGTCATGCGGCTGCATGGCATCGACCGCGACGTGTTCAACCGGTTCACCGATCCGCGGGCGAGCTGGGTTTATGACGTCGTGGCCCCGGGCTTCAAATACAACCTCACGGACATTGCCTCGGCCCTGGGTCTCGTGCAGCTCGGGCGTGCCAATGATTTCGGGCGGATCCGGGCCGAGCGCGTGGCCCGCTATGACGCGGCCTTTGCCGACCTGCCGCTGATCCTGCCGCCCCGCCCGGCCGAGGGTGACGGGCATTCCTGGCACCTCTACATCGTGCAGTTGCGCGACGATGCGCCAGTGAACCGGGACGATTTCATCCTGGCCCTGAAAGAACGGGGGATCGGCATTTCGGTGCATTACCGGCCACTGCATCAGATGACCGTCTGGAAGCCGTTCTGCAAGGGGGG
>Ga0056912_1001509_pt1 | contig 10505 bp, 11 predicted proteins | sample EBPBio232013_DNA_FD_55028 | JGI IMG/M metagenome (GOLD analysis project Ga0056912, IMG submission 55028) | Wastewater treatment Type I Accumulibacter community from EBPR Bioreactor in Madison, WI, USA - Reactor 1_5/23/2013_ DNA | ecosystem: Engineered > Bioreactor > EBPR > Anaerobic-Aerobic >... | reverse complement strand
CGGGCATAGCCTTCATCGAGCGCCAGGCGCATCCAAAGGCCCAGAAGCACGGCGTTGCGATGCGCTTCCCCCATGGCCTTGTGTGCTTCGGCGGCAAAATCATGCAGCGCGGTGAAATCGCGCGGGGCCAGACGCGGATCCGCCACCATTTCGAGAAAGCCCATGCCGGCATTGAAGGGCGCCAATCCATCATGCAGCGCGCGGGCGATCTGGTTGCCGTTGGCGAGTTGCGGGGCAGCGGGCGCAATCTCCTCGCGGGGCTGGGCACGCTCGACCAGCACACCGACACGACCTTTGAAGCCTGCGAGCGGCGCGAGGCGCAGCACATGCGGCTCGAAACGCGGCGGCATGGGATAGCCCGCCCCGCCATGCCCCTCCCGCAGGCGCAGCGTGATCGGCTGGCCCTGTTCAACACCGCGCGCGGCATCCGCCAGTGCGTGGAGCAGAGCCACGCGATCTGCAATCAGCGTCGCCTCCGTCAGGGAACCATCCGGGAAAGCCTCTCCGCGCAGCGGGGTGAGCGAATCGTCGATCATCCCCATGGCATCGGTTACCAGCAGCATCCGCTCTTCCGGGCGCAGGGCCAGCGCGAGAAGGTCCAGACCCGCTTTGGCCGGGGAAACAGCCGCTTCAGAGGCTTGAGCCGCCTCCCGCACCGGGGCGCGATAAAAAGCCCCCGCCAGCGGCGCAAGGATAACAAGCACAGCGGCGATCAGCGCACCGAAGGCGGTCGCGGAAACGCCGAGCGCCACAAGCGCCGGCACCGCAAGGGCCGCCAGCGGCAGCAGCAAACGACGTGCACCCGTCACCAGCGCCAGTTCCAGCGCCACACCCAGCACCACCAGCGCGGCGAAAGCCCCCTGGGCCAGCAGCGAAGGGGCGAGCAGCAACGCGGCCGGAAGCGCGGCAAGGTTGAGCAGCGGCAGGATACGGTGACGCTGATGCGCCCCGAAGAAGATCGCCCCGGCATAGCCCGCGCCCTGCGCCAGCAGGGCCAGCGCAATCAGCAACACATCAGCGCGCGTCGTGGTCGGCGCACGCAGGGGGTAAAGGGCAAAGGCAAGGCCCAGCGCGCAGGCACCGGCAAGCACCGCCATCAGTTTTCCGGCGGCCAGCGCTTCCGCTTGACGCATCGTCCCCTCGCCGGACGGCAAATAGGACCCGAATTTCATCAGGGTCGGCCCGCTACGCATGACTGGTGGAGTTCCGTTCTGTTTGTCCTGCCTCGAAGGCGACGATTGCGCGCATCCCGTTAAACGGAGGCTAAGGTTGACGCTTTCAGCGCCACCATTTGCCGCAACGCAAACGGTTTCGGGTGCCTTTCGAAGGGTGTGGTGAACAAGGCGTTTCCACCGGGAGGTGTGGCGGGCGAAAAAGCGGGTTTGATAAAATTTGAAGCAAATCCCGAACGGTTCCTGCAGAGGCTGCACGCTAGGGTGAGCGTGAAAGGAAGGCCCATGTTCAGCCGAATCGCCGTTGCCTGCTTCGCGCTTTATTGTGTCCATGGGGCGCAGAACAGCGCGCGCGATGTCTCCGCCCTTGCCGAGCAGGGCAGCGCCGTTGCGCGTGAGGCCAGCGCACAGGCACCGCGTGCGGCCCTTCAGTTCTGCCTGGAGAATCAATCCTTGTGCGCGCAGGCGGGGCAGGCCGTTGCCAGCGCCGCGAGCGCACTGCCTTCTGCCCCCGCCGCCCCTCTGGAAGCCCATGGCGCGCGCGTGGTGGAGGGCTATCCCCTGCCTCCGCGCCGCCCTGTTGCGCACAAAAAGGCTTGACGCCTGAAGGCGCGCCACCGATCTGTGCGCCAAGGGAGGCTCCATGGCGCAGACGATCGACGACATCCGCAACGATCTCGACTTTCTCGATGATTGGGACGACCGCTACCGGTATCTGATCGATCTCGGACGGGCCCTGCCNCCGTTACCGCAGGAGGCCTACAGCGACACCAACAAGGTGCCGGGCTGCGCCAGNCAGGTGTGGCTGCTGATGGAGCGCACACCGGAAGGTGCCTATGCCATTGCCGGCGACTCCGATGCCCTGATCGTCAAGGGGCTGGTGGCGCTGGTCATCGCGCTGTTTTCGGGCAAATCGGCGGCGGACATCGCCGCCACCGACGCGCAGGGCTTTTTCACCGAGATTGGCCTGAAGGCGCATCTTTCGAGCCAGCGCGCCAACGGGCTGGCCTCCATGGTCGCGCGTATCAAGGCAAACGCGGTTTGATGGCCTAACCCGAGGCGAGGCGCGGGCGGTAATCCTCCGCCCCCCAGTGCCGCATCGACACTCTGGCCTTGCCGACCGCCGCGCTCGCCAGCCCGTAGTGCCGGGCTAGTGCCCTGAGCGCATAGCCCAGCGCCACCTTGCCTGCGCGTTGCGGCAGATTGTGCTCCTTTTCCACCGTCTCCAGCCCCTTAGAGAAACCGCAGACATCCATCAGGATGCCGGAGAAATCCGGGCCGACCGCTCGCAGGGCCGCATCCACCCGCGCGCGCGCCGCCACCACGCGCTCGGAGACACTCAGACCCTCGTGGTAGCCCGCGCCATCCACCACAAGGCGCGACCAATTGGCCGTGACCTGCGGCAGGCTCTGCGCGAACACCAGATCACACCGGAAACGCTCGCCCGCCGCCAGCTCCGCCTCGCCGACCAGGAAGAAGGGCGGCTTGGCGCGGCGAAAGAAATCGAGCGGATCTTCGGCGCGGTTGATGCGCTGCGTGCCGCCCTCCCCGTCCTGCCGGCTCTCGATCCGCCGATGCTGATCGGCAAAAGGCGTTTCGCTGCCGGTTGCCGCCCGGCGCAGGCGCACTCGCCCCGCCTCGGTGATGTGGAACGCGCTGCTGCCGGCGCGCACGGAACAAGCCACTGCGCCCGTTTCGAGCAACTGCGCCAGAACGCCGGTGGGTACGCCGGCGGACAGTGCCAGTTTGCCNCCCTTGCGCACCAGAACGACCTGATCGCCCCGCCGCTCGGCATGGCAGCCGGGTTCGGCAAGGCGCTCCAGAAGGCGTTCGGCCTGTCGCTCGTAGGTTCGGGCAATGTCCGATGCGGTGAGGGTGTCCTTGTCGGAATCGCGGGGAGCTCGGGTCATCGCTTCTCTCCCTCACCAGCGGTGCCGAAACGGCTGAGCCACAGCCGCATGGCCGGCTCCAGCGCGCCACATGCTTCGTCAAAGCGCCGGTCATCGCGCCGGTCTTCCACGCAGTTGCAGGCATGGCGTGCCGTGGTGCGATCCCGCCCGAAAATCCCGCCCGCCCGGGTGAGGTTCGCGCGGAACACCACATGCGCGAAATAGATCGCGGTCTGGCGGGCATGGGCGATGCGCGCCTCACCGCGTGTCTCATCCGTCAGACGTGCGCCCGGCACCCCGAACCAGGCCGCAGCGCTGGCCGCGCTGAGCCGCTCGCCGAGCGCCCGATGCGCCACGATATTGGTGAGCGATGGACGAGCCTTGCGAGGCCGACCCCGCCGCCGAACCAAAGGTTGCATCTCTCGATTGCCGGACTCGTCCAGCCCTGTATGAGCCGCCATTTTTCCGCCTCCAATGTCTTCTCCCCGCCCGCAAAGGCTATGTGCGAGCAGGTTGTGAAGACAAGGGAATTTCGGATATTTATAGGTGTTAAATCCTATTTAATCCCCGCTGTAAATTTTTAAATGAATTTCTTCCTATTTTTAATCATAAAATTGCATCCTTCAGTTGCGAGGCTGCGCTACAACGCCCACGACTGGACACAAAAAAAGGGCGCCTGAGGCGCCCTTGTTCGTCTGTTGCGCAGCACACGCTTAGCGGGAGCGGCGACGCTGCTGGCCGAGGCCCATCTCCTTGGCGAGGCGGGAACGCGCGGCGGCATAGTTCGGCGCAACCATGGGATAATCGGCCGGCAGGCCCCACTTCTCACGGTACTGCTCGGGCGACATGTTGTACTGGGTGCGCAGGTGGCGCTTAAGCGANTTGAACTTCTTGCCGTCCTCCAGACAAACGATGAAATCGTTGCTGACGGACTTCTTGATCGAGATGGCCGGCTTGAGCGGCTCGGACGGCGCTTCGACGGGCGTGCCGCCCACGCGGGTCAAAGCGTTGTAAACCTCGTTGATGAGGGCAGGAAGTTCAGTCGCCGGAACGGAGTTGTTGCTCACATAAGCAGAGACGATCTCGGCAGCGAGTTCGATCACGTCAGCGTTATCAATGGTGCCAGCCATGATGTTTTCCTTATTGGGTTACTCGACCGCAGCTCTTTTTGCTGCTGCTGTCGCGCCCAAGCCTCGCCTGCGATTTGAAACTTCCGCAAACAGACCTAGACAGTTCCTGCATCGACGATGGAATCGTGACCTCGCCAATCGCCGAAGGGTATGATGGATATAGCAATAGATTGCAAGTGATCTATCTAGGTATTTATTGCAGTCAAAAGGTCAAAAATCATAAGAAAAAATACCTAAAATTGGTTTTCTCTTGGCAGACCTCAGTCATCGGGAACGCCATGCCTGCCGCACTACGGACAAGTTTAGCGCGCAATGAAAAAAGGGAAAGAGATCACAAAAATGCGGAATAAATTCTTCTTATCGGATAACGAGTGGCGTGAACGTCTTACGCCGGAGCAGTACACTATCCTTCGCCAGCATGGCACTGAATGCGCCTTTACCGGGCCTTTTCTGGAGGAAAAGCGCAGCGGAACCTACGTTTGCGCGGGCTGTGAAGCGCCGTTGTTTCACTCTGCCCAGAAGTTCGACTCAGGAACCGGATGGCCGAGCTTCTTTGCTGCCATCGAGGAAGGAGCCGTCACCTATATCGAGGATCATAGCCACGGGATGCATCGAACCGAAATCCGCTGCTCAACCTGTGATGGTCATTTAGGGCATGTTTTCCCCGATGGACCACCCCCAACGCGCTTGCGGTATTGCACGAATGGTCTTGCATTCCATTTTGTGCCCGATACGACCACCCCCTAGCGTCACAACGTATCGCCCTTTTCTCCGTACTGACGATGGTGACACGTTACCATCACCCCGCCCTCTCCGGGAGTTTTCTTTATGCCGATCGCCTTTTCCCACCTGACGCTGACACCGCCGCGCGCGAAGAAGATCCGCCGCAAGCGCAAGGTGCACGGGCAGCCACTGGTGGACGATTACGCATGGCTGCGCGCCCGGAACTGGCAGGCCGTTATCGAGGATCCAAAGGTCTGCCCGCCGGAGATTGCCCGATACCTGAAGCAGGAGAACGCTTTCGCGAACGCGGGTTTCAAACCTCTGGAGACCTTACAGAAAACGCTTGTTGCCGAGATGCGCGGGCGCATTCAGGAAGATGAAAGCGAACCGCCCCAGAAGGACGGCGCGTGGCTCTACTACGAGCGCTACCGCAAGCGCCAGCAATACGAGATCTATTGTCGCAAGCCCGCGAAGGGCGGCAAGGAGCAGGTCCTGCTCGACACCCCGCGCGAGGCGCGCGCGTTCGATTATTTTTCTGTCGGGGCTGTTCAGCCCTCCCCCCAGCATGACCGCATTGCCTGGTCCGCCGACACGACGGGCTCGGAGAGCTATGTCATCCGCGTGCGCGATCTCGCCAAAGGGAAAGATCAAGACAAGCTCACCTTTACTTCGGGCGAAGTGGTGTGGGGGCGCGATGGCACGTTCTTCTACTATGTGGAACTCGATAAATCCCAACGTCCTTATCGTGTGATGCGTCATCGGCTTGGTGACAAGCAGAAGCAGGACATTGAGATCTACCGCGAGACCGACACCGGCTGGTTCGTCAGCCTCGATGTGACGCAGGATGAGCGCTACGGTTTCATCAGCGTGCACGACCATGAAACTTCTGAAGTGCTTCTGCTGGATCTGGATGACCCCAACGAAGTGCCCCAACCGGTCTTTCCGCGCACCCCCGGCATCGAATACGAGATCGACCATCACGACGGTCGCCTGATCGTGCGCACCAACGCCGGCGTGACCCCGGAAAAACCAGCGCCGGATTTCCGCATCATCGCCCTTCCGGTCATAGGGGCGGCCAGTGCCGCGGCTGAGGAACTGGTGCCGGAGACGCCGGGGCGCATCAAGCTCTCGGTCAATGTGCTCAAGAACTGGCTGATCTGGTCCTCACTGGGGGAGGAAGGCCCGTGCATCCATGTGCGCGACTGGCGCAGCGGGGTCGAGCAGACCTTCTCCCCGCGCGCCGCTGTGGGCGATATTTCGGGCAGCATCGGGCTTGAATACGACAGCGACATCCTGCGCCTCACCTTCTCCTCCCCGGCAGAACCCGAGGTGACGCTCGACCGCAACCTCGCGACGGGCGAAGAGGTGGTCCTCAAGACGCAGGTGGTTCCCTCGGGGCACGATGCCACCCGCTATGTGGTGGAGCGCGCCTTTGCCCCGGCGCAGGACGGCGAGATGATCCCGGTCACGATCCTGCGGCTCGCCGCGACCCCGCTCGACGGCACGGCCCCGGCCCTGCTCTATGGCTATGGCTCTTACGGCGCCTCGATGGATGCGGATTTTGAGACCGAGCGTTTCAGCCTTGTGAACCGTGGGTTTGTTTATGCCATCGCGCATGTGCGGGGGGGCATGGAAAAGGGCTTTCGCTGGTATCGCGACGGAAAACGCGAAAAGAAGATCAACACTTTTCTCGATTTCATCGCGGTGGCGGATTTTCTGGTCGCCAAGGGCTATGCCGCGCCCCGGCGGATCGTGGCGCAAGGCTGCTCGGCGGGCGGGATGCTGATGGGCGGCATCGCCAATATGGCGGGCGAAAAGTTTGCGGGTATCGTGGCCGAAGTGCCATTCGTGGACAGCCTCAACACCATCCTCGACCCCACCTTGCCGCTGACCCCGCCGGAATGGGTGGAATGGGGCAACCCGATCACCGACGTTGCGACCTTCAACGCGATGCGCGCCTATTCGCCCTATGACAACGTGACCGCGAAAGACTATCCGCCGATGCTGGTGACAGGGGGGCTGTCCGATCCGCGTGTGACCTATTGGGAGCCGGCCAAGCTGGTGGCCAAGCTGCGCGCCACCATGACCGGCGGCGGGCCGATCTTCCTGAAAACCAACATGGGGGCAGGCCACGGCGGCGCTTCGGGCCGTTTTGAATCGCTGGGGGATATCGCGCTGGTCTTTGCCTTTGCGCTTGAAGTGACGGGCATGGCGGAAGCCGCGCCCCTCACCGCCTAGGCTCACACAGCGGGCTGCCCGCTGTCGAGCTGCTGGCGCAGCGCTTCCAGCGAGCGGTAGCGCCGCTCGCCATGGGGCGCGACGGCATTGACCGAACCGTCCGAATACATGGTGAAGCGCACACCAGCCGAATCGTAGGCGCCGACGACCTCCAAGGTTTCGAACGGGGCCAGCGGCGCTTCCTCGGCCACCAACGCGGCGAGGTCCTCGTCGAGGATCAACCCGGAGGTGGGCGAAGTGGCGACAGTCGCCTGCGGGACTTCCGNCGCGGCGGTCTGCTCCGCAGAGGGTGCCGCAGGATCCGGCTCGAGATTGAGGCGCAACTCATACGCCGGCTCCCGCTGGAGCTGGCTCTGGCGTGTCAGGCCACCGATGGCCGCTTCATCCGGTGCTTCGCTCGCAGCGGGCTCGGCCTCGATGTCGAAGGCCGCTGGCGGCTGCTCAGCGGTGATCTGCGCAAAGAGGTCGCGTTCGAGTTCTTCAACCGAGGGCGGGCTCTTCGGCTCGGTGCCATGATCGGTGAGAAGCGTTGCCCCCAGCGCCGCGCCGGTTGCGAGCGCGGCCCCGCCCACAGCCAGACCGGCAGCCCCAAGGTTTGGGCTTGCCTCCGGGGCGGGTGCTGCGATCACAGGTGCCGGCGCTTCCGGAACGGGCTCGGCGAGCGGCGCGGCGGGCACGGCAACGTCGGTGGCCTCCTGCCTGACCGGGGCGCCGCGCTCCAGCGCCGCCGCGAGCGTGCGAGTCGCAAAGCCGATCGCGAGGGTCATGACCCCGCCGGTCAGGGTGGTAAAGCCAACGTCGAGCCAAGCACGTCCCATATCGGTCGGCGTGAGAGATAGCCCGAGCAGCGTTGTCCCCAGCCCTGTGACGAGCAAAACCAGCGCAAGAACCAGAATGGAAACGGGCATGGAACTCCCTGACCTGAAAAACGCAACCGCTACACAACCGTCGCAATAGTGCGCTTGTTTTACTTAAATCTCAATTCTCCGCTTTTCCGCCTCTCGGAGCGGCCACTGGATTCACCTTTTCACACCGCCCCGATGCGGCTTCGCGTTGCCTCCAAAGCCGAGCCGCCCTAAGTTCCACCCCAAGGCGAGTGTTCCGCTGAGCGGAACTCGTCGCGCTTCAACCAAAAAGGGAAAATTTCCGATGTCCTTCACCCTGCCCGAGCTGCCCTACGCCTATGATGCGCTTCAGCCCTACATGTCCAAGGAGACGCTGGAGTATCACCACGACAAGCATCATCTGGCCTATGTGAACAACGGCAACAACCTGCTGAAGGGCTCGGAATTCGAGGGCAAAAGCCTCGAGGAGATCGTGAAGGGCTCGTTCGGCAAGAACGCCGCGCTCTTCAACAACGCGGGCCAGCACTACAACCACCTCCACTTCTGGAACTGGATGAAGCCGAACGGCGGCGGCGCCATTCCGGGCAAGCTCGAGAAGAAGATCATCGAGGATCTCGGCTCGGTCGAGAAGTTCAAGGAAGACTTCATTCAGGCCGGTGTGACGCAGTTCGGCTCCGGCTGGGCCTGGCTCGCGGTGAAGGACGGCAAGCTCGTGGTGGCAAAATCCGCCAATGGCGAGAGCCCGCTCGTGACCGGCGCGACCCCGATTCTCGGCGTCGACGTGTGGGAGCACTCCTACTACATCGACTATCGTAACCGTCGCCCGGACTACCTCAAGGCCTTCGTCGATCACCTCGTCAACTGGGAATACGTTGAGAAGATGTTCGAGGAAGCCACCAAGTAAGGGGCTTTCCTGCGGAAGGAATCAACGGGAGGCCGCGGCCTCCCGTTTTTGTTCGGGCGCGTTGCACCGCGCGCCGGGCTGGGAGAGAGTGGAGGCCTGCCCACTGGAGGAGGCCATGATGACAACCCCTGTTCGACTGAGCGTTTTTGCTGCCGCCTTCCTCGGCGCGGCCCTGCCCGCCTTGGCCCAGCAGGAAAGCTTTGTGATGCCTTCGGGCAACGTCGAATGCACCTACACGGGGCCAGCGGGCACCACGGTGTATCGCCCGCAGGGCGGTGTTGCGGAACTGGTGTGCGACCGGGCGGANCCCAGCTACCTGCGCGTGGTGNTGCGGGCGCGCGGCGCGGTGCAGGTGATCCGTAATGTGGGCGACCCCTCCTGTTGCGGTGTGGAGCCAAAGCTGAGCTACGGCACGGTGTGGCGGCAGGCCCCCTTCACCTGCGAGAGCGATCAGAACGGGCTGATCTGCCGCCGGGACGACGGCGCGGGCTTCCAGATTTCGCGCCGGGGCGTCACGCTCGGCCCATAAGCAAGCTCGGCTCATCAGTAAAAATCCCCGGCGGAACCGGGGATTTTCCTGTCCTCGCACCGAGGAACAAGTTCATTCGGCCGGTGCGGCCAATGGCATTGCAGGGCGGCGCAGGTGCGCCAGCGCCGTGCCCCCAGCGGCGAGCAGCGCCACAAGAACCATGACCGCCAGCGCCTCGATGCTGTCGTTGATGCCCCAATCGGCAAGCCAAGCAGCTCCCTCCAGCGGCGTGTTGCCGAGGATCTGCATCTCCTGAAGTTCCTTGATCGCGCCGCCGAGAAAGCGCAGCGCCATCACGAACAGGAACGCGGAGGTGACGAGAAACACGGGACGCAGCGGCAGGCGCATCGCAAAGGTCCGGATCGCGACATAGAGCACGGCCAAGATCACGGACGCCGCGACAAGCCCCAGCACAAGACCTGTGTTCCAGCCGCCCGACGTCTTGGCCAGGGCATGCAGGAACAGCACCGTCTCGCCGCCTTCCCGGAAGACCGCGAGGAAGGCAACCGCCGCCAGCGAGAGGCTGGTCGTGCTCTCCAGCGCCTTGTCGGCAGCGGCACGCAGGTCCGCCTGCCAGCGACGCGGGTCCTGCTTCAGAAACAGCCAGCCCGACATGTAGAACATCAGCCCTGCCGCCAGCAGCATCACGCCCGCTTCGATGCGGTCATCGTGCTCGCCGCCGTAGAAGGCCTGAAAAATGGCCGCCATCCCAAAGCTCGCCAGAATGGCGAGGCCCGCGCCGAGATTGAGCGTGCGAATCTTCTCGCCCTGTCCCGCGCGTTGCAGGAAGGCGCTGAGCGCGGAAATGACGAGCAGGGCTTCCAGCCCTTCGCGCAGCAGGATCGAGCCGGATTGAAGGGCATCGGAGAGGAGGGACATGGGAAGCGTCCTTGGAAATGGAGAGCGAAATTAATTGTTGAATATAATAGTCTNATTTAAATTTCAAGCCAATTTCATAGACTTAAATCAAACGACGAACAGATTGGAACGGTTTGAAAGACGCGTTTTCGTTGTTGGGATTCAAGCTGTTGCCGCCCTCAGCGCGCTAAACCACAGGGCAACAGGCATAAAAAAA
>Ga0056912_1001488_pt1 | contig 10648 bp, 10 predicted proteins | sample EBPBio232013_DNA_FD_55028 | JGI IMG/M metagenome (GOLD analysis project Ga0056912, IMG submission 55028) | Wastewater treatment Type I Accumulibacter community from EBPR Bioreactor in Madison, WI, USA - Reactor 1_5/23/2013_ DNA | ecosystem: Engineered > Bioreactor > EBPR > Anaerobic-Aerobic >... | reverse complement strand
TCCCGCCGGTAGATATTCCATCTCCGAGAAGAGAGTAGAAGAAAAGATTGTTTGATTCGGGATCCAGTTCTGCAATTTGTGACAATCCTTTTCCATCGGTGTATTCAAAAAGGGAAACTGTCTTTCTGTCAGGGGTTGAATTGCTGTTTGTTTTAAACAGGAATCTCTGACCATCGCGATTCCACCTCATACCCCAACCGGAACCGGGAGAATTTTCTGTGATAATCTTCGATTTCCCTGTGGGGATTTCAAGGAGTTCAATTTTTGTATATCCCTTACCCGAGAGGAGGGCGTATTTCCCGTCAGGAGAGAGTTTTCCGAGTGAATACAGGGCATCACCATTTGTCAGGAGCACCGGGTTTATCGTCACCGAAATACCCTGGCCTAACAAAAGTGTTGCTGAAATAAGAGTTATAAATAATATTTTTTTCATTTTAATTTCCGGACTTATTTAAGGAGTAATATCTTTTGAACAGAATTCACATTATTTCCCGAAACATGGATAAAATAAGTTCCGGAGGGGAAATTGTTCATTTCCACATTGTAAGAATGTGAACCTCTGACAAGAGATCCATCATAAAGGGTTTGAATTTCTCTGCCAAGAATATCAAAGAGTTTGATCTTGTAGAGACCTTCTTCTGGAAGATTCACCGTCAGTTTTGTCGATGGATTGAAAGGGTTCGGATGTACTGTCATTGAAAATGAACCGGGGAGCAAGCCATCAGCCAAATCATCCACTGAAACAAAACCGCCAAAGTATCCCATAATCATGTCCACGAGCGCTTTTCGCTTGGTTGCATCGCCGATGGTTTCCACGGTAAAAGCCACATAAACAAGTTTACCGGGGTTTGTTCCTGAAGGAAACATACCATCAAATGCTACGGCTGCATTTTGAGTGGCATTATATCTAAGAATTGATGTGCTGCCATTAAGCGGGGCAATAACATCTGGCCAGTCTTCAGGATATGTCACTCCAAAAGTTGCAGAAAAACCATCAGTAAAAGTACCCGGAACACCCGATGCTGAAGGTGTATTGGGAGTCGGGTTGTCAGCTATATAAGAAGCTTTCAGAAACTGATTAAAAAATTCCTTGTCGGTGGTCGTGCCGCGACTGTCGAGATCCCATGCCACTTCAGAACCGGTAACGAAAAGCTTTCCGCCGTTTTGAAGGTATTCCTTCACAAATGTTTGTTCAGTTGTGGAGAAAGTTTCATCGAGGGTCGATTCATCACCTAAAAGCCAGAAAAGGTACTTAAACGGCTTTATTTGAGATGAAGAGGTAATAGCCATATTGGAGACAGTGGAAAACCTGAGCAGAGACTCACCCAAAATTTCACCGTAATAAGAAGTGAAATTGTGGTAAGGTTGCTGCCAGCTTCCGGAGCCGCGATAACGGTTGAATCCGTCAACCACTAATACCTGGTCACCACTTCCGGTGGTGAGAGCTCCATAAACTTTTGAGATTGCCGGACTGATACCGAAGAGATTTTTGGCTTTAAGGGCAACATAATAAGTCTGGTTAGCCGTTAGTCCCGAAAGGATATGGGTAGTAACATTCCCGGCTATTGTCTTGTAAGGGTTTCCTGTGGGGATGGCACCTGTTTCTGAGAGGTAAATCATGATCGAATCCACGAGTCCAGCGGGTTGTTCCCATCTTAGATTAAGAGCGCCCTCAGATGCAGTAACAGACAATAATTTCACAATCGGAGGAGCATCGGCAGAACCGCTGAGGAGATTTTTTTTGTTGATTTTACCGGCTGTTATTGTGACAGTCGTGTTTGTTGTATCCAGATTTGAATAGACCGAGATCGGGTAGGTACCGGGCGCGAGAGAATCGAATCTGTAAAAACCGTTTCCGAGAGAGTCAACGAGATAAGTTTTGTTAAGCGATGTGAGTACGACTCTCACTCCTTTTACGGGATTGCCTGTGGTCAGATTTGTAACGATTCCGACGAGACTTCCGTGTGAAGGGAGTGGTTTTTTGTAATATTTCAGGTAAGACAGGTAGAGTGCTTCAGCCTCTGTCATCAGATAGTCAAGATTAGCCAGTCTTGCCGCTTCAGCAGGGAAATCGAAAAAAGAACCCTCGCTGAGGACCCCGGGCATTGCCAGATCATTCAGTACACCCAGATTGTAGCCGAGGAAGCAGTAGTCACCACGGGGGTATCCTACAGTTGTCTGAAGTCCTGCAAAAAGTTCTGCTGCCATATAGACAGACATACTGTCAGCAGTTCCAGGCCACTGCGGATTACCGTTAGGGCATAACGAGTTGTTCAACTGTTCAAACAATACGAGAGAGTAATTGCTTGTTCCCTGGAAGGCGTTGTGATGAATGGAGTGAAAAAAATCGACATTGTTGTTGTTTGCTACTGCTTCTCTCTCCGAGAGGGTGAGGCAGGCACCGAGCGAATCGAAATCACCTCTCGTCGAAAAAACCGTTGCACCATCCCTTTGCAGGTACCTTTTGAGGTAGGGCATGACGATATGGTTTACATAGGCTTCAAACCTTTTTGTTTCAGGCTCGCAGGTTGCACTCTTAGGACTGCCGTGTCCGGGATCGAGAGCAAATTTCTTACCCGCAAAATTCTGAGAAAATGTTGAAATTGTAACAATTGTCAGAAAAAATATAAAATAGTGTAGCCGCATTTCGAAAACCTTTTATCCAAATATGTATCATATAAAGTTACGGATAACCAAGCTAATATCAAAGGATTGCGGTTCATTTTTAAGGGATACAAGGAGAGTGACGGAGGATCAAATAAAAAAGGCTGCCCTTTTTGAGACAGCCTTCAAACTTTTAGATGCAGTAAAATGAAATTACTTAAGGTAAGTCATTTTTCTGGTAAGAGTGGTGTTTCCCATTTTCAATTTGTAGAGATAAACTCCAGACTGAAGAGGGGCAGCATTAAATTTTATGCTGTAGGTTCCGGTTGACTGGAACTCATCCACGAGAACTGCGACTTCAACTCCGAGGAGGTTATAGACTGAAAGTCTTACCTGACCCGCATTTGGAAGATGATAGCTGATGGTCGTTTCAGGATTAAACGGATTGGGATAATTTTGTTCCAATACAAAACTGCGTGGATTATCTCCGTTACCTTTAGGCGTACTTGCCTTGGTTTCCGTCTTCATCGAGGGAAGACCAGCCACCACCAGTAAGGTGGCTAAAATTATAATTGTAAAAAATCTTTTCATGATTAAACCTCTATAGTCTGTATCGTTCTCATTCATTCACTAATAACGCTACAAAAAATGTGCCAAAGTAAAATTTAAGTAATAGATCGCCTTTTATCGCTTTTAGACGCTGTTTGTCTTTGTAAAGTTTTACGGGTTGCCCTTAATTATGTACACCCGTCCAAAAATGTGTACTATGTACAATGCAAATATAATTTAAAAACAGGTCATTATGCAAAATAATTCCATGAAAGGATAAATTTTATTTTGGACGGAAATAATTTCGTGATGCAGCGCATTCAGCCCTTCTTTTTCCAGACCGGGAATTCGATTAATGATTGTAAGGCAAACAAAAAAAAGTGGTATTTTTGAAGATGAATTAAAGCAGAATTTGGATGACACATTGAAAATAATTGATTTAAGAAGCGACACAGTGACAAAACCTTCGCCCGGGATGAGAAAGGCGATGTACGAAGCTGAAGTTGGGGATGATGTATTTAAAGAAGATCCGACAGTAAATGAATTTCAGGAGTATGCGGCAGACCTTCTGGGATTTGAATCAGCCCTCTTTGTTTTCAGCGGTGTTATGGGTAACCAGTTGTGCCTCAAAACCCACACTCAGCCGCATGATGAGGTGATTTGTGACGCTGAATCGCATATTTTTTATTATGAATCAGGCTCTCCCGCAGTTTTAAGCGGCTTACAGTTGTTTCCTGTCTTTACAAATGACGGTATCATGACGCCCGAACTGGTTGCCCCCGCAATCAGACCAGTCGAAGCCTACTACATGCCGAGAACCAGAGTAATTGCACTCGAAAACACACATAACAGAAGAATGGGGAGGGTTTATCCTCTCGATAACATAAAAAAACTTGAAAAATTTGTACATGACAAGGGATTTATTTTTCATCTGGATGGTGCAAGAGTTTGGAATGCTGCCGTGAATCTCGGCGTGGAGCCAAAAGAAATTACTTCTCACTTCGATTCAGTTTCCTGTTGTCTCTCGAAAGGTTTGGGAGCTCCTGTCGGATCTGTCATTGCCGGGAACAGGGACTTTATTAAAGAGGCATTCAGGTTCAGAAAGGCGTGGGGAGGTGGAGCAAGACAGGTTGGAGTATTGGCAGCAGCCGGACTCTATGCGTTAAAAAATAATATTATCCGACTTCAGGAAGACCATGAAAATGCCGGATATATGGCAAAAGAACTCGCGAACATGCCCCAATATGAGATAGATTCAGATGCTGTTCAAACAAATATTCTCATTTTCAAACACAGAACAAAATCACCCGAGGTACTGATGGCGGAGTGTGAGGCGGAAGGTCTTCGTTTCCTTCCCGGTCCAATCGGTACAGTCAGGGCGATAACGCACATGGATGTGAATAAAGATCAGATCAGCGAAGCACTAAATATATTGTGGAGATTGTAACTATGTTTGAGTACAATGGACATAAATTTTATCATGTCACAAAGTTGAAAGTCAGATTCCACGAGGTTGATATGCTGGGAGTATGCAACAATGCTGTTTATGTTTCATTTTTTGAACAATCCCGTCTCGAATATCTGAAAGAGACAGGATTGATTCCGGAGAAGGGTTTGTTTAGTGATGGTTTCGATTTTTTCATGGTGAGAAATGAGATTAACTACAGAAGACATTCAAAATATGATGACGAACTCGAGATTTATACAAGGATATCCTACATAGGTAATTCCTCTTACGGATTTGAACATGTAATTGTGAACACCACTTCAGGAGAGGTGGTGGTGGACGGTTCCGGTGTTGTTGCTCAGGTCGATCAAAAAACTGGTAAAACAGCTCCCTTGAGTGACGAATTTACAACAAAAGTTGGAACATTTGAGAGAAGAAGTTTTGACAGGAGTAAAAAAGCATGAAAAGAATTGTTTTTGATATAGAGACTGTCGCACTACCGTGGGAGTCATTTTCTCCCAGCCAGCAGGAATACCTCCTGAGAGATGCAGAAAAAGAAAAAACACCGGAAGACAGGGAACGAAAACAGGCGGAACTGAAAGACTGGACAGCATTGTATCCCTTTACATCGAAAGTTGTGGTAATCGGGATGTATTATGTGGAACAGCAAAAAGGATATGTTTTTTATGAGAATGAGACCGAGGAAGTGTGGCAGTCGGAGGAGACCGGTTTTAGCTACAAGGGATTGCCCGAGCGGGAAATTCTGATAAAGTTTTGGGAATTTGTTTCAAAAGTTGATCAACTTATTTCGTTTAACGGCAGGGGATTCGATGTTCCTTTTCTTATGTTGCGGTCGGCACTTCTCGGAATAAAACCTTCGAAAAATTTGATGGGGAACAGGTTCGACAGCAAGCTGCACCTCGATCTTCTCGAACAGTTATCATTTTATGGTGGATTCCGCAAATTCAATCTCGATTTTTACTGCCACAGTTTTGGAATTAAAACTCCCAAATCGAAAGATGTTTCAGGTTCTGAAGTAAAAAACATGTATCATGAAGGGAGAATAAAAGAAATTGCTGAATATTGCGGAAGGGATATTTATGCGACATATCAACTCTATGATATTTGGCAGCAATATCTTGCGTAAAATTAAACCCGGAAATTTTGAAACCAATGGAATTGACGAATGAAAGAACCTGAAGTAACACTTGAACTCTCTCTCGAACACGGACTCACCAAAGAAGAATATGAAGATATTTGCAACCGTTTGGGAAGGACACCCTCATTCACCGAGCTGGGGATTTTCAGTGTAATGTGGAGTGAGCATTGCAGTTATAAAAATTCCATTAAGCTGATAAAAACATTACCCAGAAGTGGTGGCAGACTCCTTGTGGGAGCCGGGGAAGAGAATGCCGGACTTGTGGATATTGGAGACGGTTACGCTATAGCATTTAAAATTGAAAGCCATAATCATCCGTCTGCGGTCGAACCTTATCAAGGAGCGGCCACCGGTGTCGGAGGAATTTTAAGGGATATCTTCACTATGGGTGCCCGACCAATCGCTGCCCTGAACTCACTTCGGTTCGGATCACTTGATGATGACAGAACGAGATACCTTTTCAACGGGGTGGTTGAGGGTATAGCTGATTATGGAAATTGTTTCGGTGTTCCGACAGTAGCCGGAGAAGTCTATTTTGACGAATGCTATCACGGTAACCCTTTAGTAAATGCGATGGCTGTCGGAGTTGTCAAACATGGAATGACAGCTTCAGCCACTGCTGAGGGAGCGGGAAATCCTGTGATTATAGTGGGTTCATCCACAGGACGGGACGGGATTCATGGTGCTACATTCGCTTCCGAAGAAATTTCGGAGAAAAGTGAGGCAAAGCGTCCATCGGTTCAGGTTGGTGATCCGTTTACTGAAAAGCTGTTGCTCGAGGCAAGTCTGGAAGTCATTAGAAAAGGTTATATTGTAGGAATTCAGGATATGGGGGCGGCGGGAATCTCCTGTTCCACTACCGAAATGAGCGGGAAGGGGAACCACGGGATGGTAATCGACCTGTCAAAAGTGCCTCTTCGTGAAACCGGGATGACAGCCTATGAGATAATGCTTTCCGAAAGTCAGGAGAGAATGCTCGTAGTTGCGAAAAAAGAATTTGAGAAAGATGTAAAAGAAGTTTTTGAAAAATGGGATCTTCATTGCGAAACAATCGGGGAAGTTACTGCAGACAGAAGAGTAAAAATCTTTTACAACAGTGAGTTAAAAGCCGATGTAGATCCTTACGATCTCGTACTTGGAGGTGGTGCTCCGCAATATGACAGAGAGACCCGGAAACCACTTTATTTGGAGGAAACAGCAAAATTCCAAAAAACAGAACTTCCCGTTCCCGGAGATCTGAAAGCTGCAGTTCTGAAGGTTTTGTCGTCTCCGGTGATTGCATCCAAAAAATGGGTTTACAGGCAATATGACAGTATGGTTAGAACCAATACAGTAAAAGGTCCGGGAACAGGTGACGCTGCTGTGGTATACCTGAAAGACACCAATAAAGCAATTTCAGTGAAAACAGATTGTAACTCAAGATTCGTTTATCTTGATCCAAAGGAAGGAGGCAAACTCGCCGTTGCCGAGGCAGCGAGAAATGTCGTATGCACAGGTGCCATTCCCCTCGCAATCACAAATTGTTTGAATTTCGGAAATCCGTACAAACCTGAAATTTACTGGCAATTCAAAGAAGCTGTCACAGGAATGGGTGAGGCATGCAGGTTTTTTGATACACCCGTGACAGGAGGAAATGTCTCCTTTTATAACGAGTCACCTGATTCTGCTGTATATCCGACACCTGTAGTGGGAATGCTCGGGTTAATTGAAGATTTGTCCCACATAACAGGGATGCACTTCAAAAATGAGGGAGATCTCATAATTATTGCCGGAGAAGATGCTGAAGAAATTGGCGGTTCCGAGTATTTAAAAATCATTCACAATTTGGTAAAGGGAACACCTCCGGTTTGTGATCTGGAGAAAGAGAAAAAGCTGCACGATTTCACTCTTGCAGCCATCAGGGCGGGGTTTGTTAATTCAGCACACGATGTGTCTGAAGGTGGAGTCGTGGTCACAATTATTGAGTCGTGCATTGCAGACCCGGAGAGACCTGTTGGAGCGGAGGTCATTCTCCCCGGCACACGCGAAGATTTCGCCCTCTTTTCCGAAACCCAGGGGAGAATTGTCTTTTCAATTGCACCGGAAAACCTGAAGAAGTTAGAGTCATTGGCACTCGATAAGGGTGTAGCTGTCAGGGTTGCCGGGAAGACCGGGGGAAAAAGTGTAAAAATTAATGACATTGAATTTGAGATATCGGAGCTAACAGAAAGATATTATGAAGCTATTCCGGCACTTATGGCACGAAAAAGTTAAGCCATTTTTTAAAATATTTGTTTTGATATTTGATGGAGTGTTCGTTTTTGAACCTGAAATGTTCAGGAAGAAATCGACCTATAACCGGGTTAACAGGCTTTACAAAATTTATGTAGAGTGGATATTAAGATTTATTGACAGATTTGATCAGCATCATGTCTTTCTTTTTTCGGGAGCGCTCGCTTTTTCTCTATTCTTGTGTATAATCCCGATCACACTGATCATGTTCTTTATTTTGGGAAATTTTCTGACCTCGGTAGAATTTGTTGGCAGGATAAACACATTCATTGATGCATTGATACCTTATCAGAGTTATGCGGAATTTGCGAAGACTATGATTGGCGGCAGAATCGAGGAGCTTGTGGAGTACAAAAATGTCGCCGGAATCATCGGTTTTAGTGCATTACTTTTTGCTGCGTCCGGCTTTTTCTCAAGTATCCGGACAGTTTTGCACAATGTTTTTGATGTACCTGAGCAGAAAAACATAATCATCTCGAAACTCGTTGATTTTCTTCTGATACTTGTGATGATTGTTCTGTTTTTTGCGATATTTCTGATCTTGCCGGCTTTGATGGTTCTTCAGAGGATTGCGCTTGAGATGCCATTTCTGGGGCTGCTCGACTCGGTGTTGCTTAAGGACACTTTTACAGTTGCGGTTTCTTTTTTATCGATTTTTATACTCTTTTATTTCTTTTACAGGATTGTTCCTTCAAAAAAGATAAGGAAAGTTTCATTGTTTGTCGGAGCCATGATTGCAGCCGGACTATGGATACTTGCAAAGTTTGCATTCGGATATTACATCGACAATGTGGCTTCATTCGGTCAGATTTACGGGACTTATTCTCTTCTGATAGTGATAGCGTTCTGGATCTATTACACTAACATGGTTTTTATAATCGGAGCAGAGCTGGCAAGACTGTACGATGAGAATGTGAAAGTAAAACAAAAAAAATCAAAATTTATTGCGATCAACACCATGCTTCGCTGGCTGGATGATCAAACGATCAATAAAAAGTGAAAATATTGCATATAATTGCAAGAATGTCCGACAGAGATTTTGTTCTGTCAGTATCTATTTATTATATTTAACAGTTATTCTAAAAAAGTTTATGCTCAATTAGGAGTCAGATAAGTTTATGAAATTTGATTGGTCTCAATTCAAAGGAAAATCTGTACATGTTACCATGTTTGAAAATTACGGACTGGTAACCGATTCTTTCTCTAATACTCCCGTATATGAGATCGTTTTCAAGATGGGGAAGCTTGAAGCCACTTACGATGACGGCTTGCTTCTGAGGAACGAGAGAGAGAATGGTGAAACGGTAAGGATATTTATTCCTTACAATTCGATTAAATGTGCAGAGATACAAGAGTAAAAATAAATTTTGCTCTTTTAGCTGATCAGAAATTTAAATTGAAGAGGAATTTCAGACACCACTTCAAAAGTTTCAAGAAAAGTGGCTCCAACATTTTTAAAATTTGAGGGGTATGGTACCGGTTGCCCGGGTGATTCATGCCCTCATTTTCCCGCTCAATTCTTTCCTCAAATAAACAAGACAGAAATTCGATGAAAAAGATAAAAACCGGCGTAATTGGTACAGGCCATCTTGGCACTCTCCATGTCAAGATGCTTAAAAATATTGAATCAACGGAGCTTCTGGGGGTATATGATACTTCCAAAGAAAGAGCAGAAAAATGTGCGAATGAATTTGGTATCAAGGTTTTTGCCACTCTCGAAGAACTGGTTCTGGAATGTGAAGCGGCTTCGATCGCCGTAACCACCACAGCACATTACAGTGTAGCCAGATTTTGTCTCGAACACGGGCTTGATGTATTTATAGAAAAACCTGTAACAGCAACAATTGAAGAAGCGGAAAAACTCGTTGCACTGGCAAAAGAAAAGGGAAAACTGATACAGGTCGGTCACATAGAAAGGTTTAATCCCGCAATACTCGCCGTAGACAAATATAATCTCGAACCAAAATTTATTCAGACAGACCGGCTCGCACAATTCAACCCCAGAGGTACAGATGTGGCAGTGGTTCTCGATTTAATGATCCACGACATCGATATCATTCTCAGCCTTGTTAAGAGTGAAGTGGTGAAAGTGGATGCAAGCGGGATAGCTGTAGTGTCCCCAACCACCGACATCGCAAACTGCAGGATAGAATTTGCTAACGGAGCTGTTGCCGTGGTTACTGCAAGCCGCATTTCACAAAAGAAAATGAGAAAAATGAGGCTCTTCCAAAAGGATAATTACATCACTCTCGATTTTATTACCGGTACAACTGAGATATACAGACTTGTATCGCCGAGCGAACCGTCAGGAGCTGCCTTCTCATTTGGTCTTATCGGAGTAGGTGCCAATGCAAAAAGTGTGGTTTATGAGCAGGCGGAAGCTCCGAAGGTGAATGCACTGGAATATGAACTCGAACTTTTTATTAAAGCGGTAATTGAGAGGACTACCCCGGTGGTGTCAGGCGAAGACGGACTGAAAGCATTGCAGGTCGCTCATATGATCGGTACAAAAATTGAAGAATCGATTCATAAAATAAATTCAAATATGGAAGCATAATTCAATAATAATGAATCGCTTTTTTTTATTACTGATTATTCTTGGTGCGGTTGCATCTTCT
>Ga0056912_1001481_pt1 | contig 10698 bp, 8 predicted proteins | sample EBPBio232013_DNA_FD_55028 | JGI IMG/M metagenome (GOLD analysis project Ga0056912, IMG submission 55028) | Wastewater treatment Type I Accumulibacter community from EBPR Bioreactor in Madison, WI, USA - Reactor 1_5/23/2013_ DNA | ecosystem: Engineered > Bioreactor > EBPR > Anaerobic-Aerobic >... | reverse complement strand
TCAGTTTCGCCACCAGGGTGGCGACGTCCGGTACCTTGATGCCGGCACTGCGCTTGGGCGGCTCGGTCACCTTCAAGGTCTTCAGGTGGTTCTTGATCTCCACGCCCAGGTCGGCCGGCTTGAAGATATCCAGCTGCTTTTTCTTGGCCTTCATGATGTTGGGCAGCGTGACATAGCGCGGCTCGTTCAGGCGCAAGTCGGTGGTGATGATGGCCGGCAGCGTGAGCGACACCGTCTCCAGGCCGCCGTCCACTTCGCGGGTGACGCGGGCCTTGCCGTCGGCCACTTCGACCTTGCTGGCAAACGTCGCCTGCGGCAGGTCGCACAACGCTGCGAGCATCTGGCCGGTCTGGTTGCAGTCGTCGTCGATGGCCTGCTTGCCCAGGATCACCAGGCCGGGCTGCTCCTTACCGAACAGCGCTTTGAGAATCTTGGCCACTGACAGCGGCTGCAGTTCCTCGGTCGTTTCGACCAGGATGGCGCGGTCCGCGCCGATGGCCATGGCCGTGCGCAGCGTCTCCTGGCACTGCGTGGGCCCGCAGGAGACGGCGATGATCTCGGTGGCCACCCCCTTTTCCTTCAGGCGCACGGCCTCTTCGACGGCAATCTCGTCGAAGGGATTCATGCTCATCTTGACGTTGGCGATATCGACGCCGGTGAGATCGGACTTGACGCGAATCTTCACGTTGTAGTCGACAACGCGTTTGATGGGAACCAGAATTTTCATAATGTACTTTTTGTTAAGCTCTATTTCGCCTGGATGATGCGTCGACGGTGCTCTTGTGCTGTTAGCGGCGGCTGACCAGTTTGCACAACAGTAAATCGGCGTGGCGGTTGAAGTACGGCAGGTAGCCGACCTCTCGATCACCAGCAAATCAGGGCCGGCATAGAGGCGTAGGCGCCGCCGCAGGGTCGAATCGCTGTCCAGCGCCCCAGATCGCCCAGCAGGTGGCCGGCGGTGGTGAACAGCACCGTGTGGCCGGCCAGCACCGCCTGGTCGGCCAGGCTGCACGCGCACATCATCTTGCCCAGGCCGCTGCGCCGACGAAAACCACGTCGGCCGCATCGGCCACCGGCTCTTGCATCAGCAGGCCCTACGGGATGCGTTGTCATCGCGGCACTCGATACGGTTGGGCAGATCAAGCACGGTGGAGCTCGATCCAGGCGTTTCATGTCATACCACCTCGAACAGCGCTGCGGCGCCCATGCCGCCCCCAACGCACATAGTAACCACCACGCGCTTCGCATTGCGGCGCTTGCCTTCGATGAGGGCATGGCCGACCAGGCGTGCGCCAGTCATACCGTAGGGATGGCCGATAGAGATGGCGCCGCCATTCACGTTGTAATGATCGGGGTCGATGCCCAGAAAGTCGCGGCAGTACAGCGCCTGCACAGCGAAGGCTTCGTTTAGTTCCCACAGGTCGATGTCCTGCACGCTCAGGCCATGCTGTTTGAGCAGCTTGGGGATGGCGAGCACCGGGCCGATGCCCATTTCTTCGGGAGCGTTGCCGGCCACGGCCATACCGCGATAGAAGCCCAGCGGCGCGAGGTTAAGACGCTCAGCGACTTTAGCGTTCATCAGCACGCAGGCACTGGCGCCGTCGGAGAGCTGGCTGGCGTTACCTGCGGTGATTACGCCGCCTTCGATGACCGGCTTGAGCCCGGCTAGCGATTCGGCGGTGGTGTCGGGTCGGTTGCCTTCGTCGCGTGCCAGTTCCACCTCACGGTAGCTGACCGCGCCGGTTTGCTTGTCCGTCACCGCAATTGACGTACGGATGGGCACGATCTCGGCGTTCAGGCGCCCCCCCTCCTGCGCGGCGGCGGTGCGCAGCTGCGACGACAAGGCATAAGCATCCTGCGCCTCGCGCGAGACGCCGTATTTGCGGGCAACATTCTCGGCCGTCTGTAGCATGGGCATGTAGGCGTGCTCGGCGCGAGCGATCACGTTAGGATCCTGTTCCTCGGCCGCCCAACCGAAGTAACGGTTCTGCACGGCCGAGATGTTGTCCTGGCCACCGGCCAGCACCACCTCCATGCCATCGACAATGATTTGCTTGGCCGCCGTGGCGATGGCCATTAAGCCTGATGCGCACTGGCGGTCCATGGTTTGCGCGGGCACGCTCAGGGGCAGACCGGCGGCCAGCACCGAAAGGCGAGCTACGTTGGAACCGGCGGTGCCCGCTGTCAGCACGGTGCCGATGACGGCGTCCTCGATGCGATCGCCTTCGATGCCGGCGCGCTGCACGGCGTGACGGATCGCATGGGCCATCAGCGTAGGCGACTTGATGTTGTTGAGTGCGCCGCGGAATGCCTTGCCGATCGGGGTGCGTGCGGTGGAAACGATGACGGCTTCAATCATGACGTGTGCCTTTTAAGGGAGGGTTGGATGTCGGTAATGGACTGGCTCAGGCGATGAGCGTGGTGCTTTGGTTAGCGCGCTCGCGCAACCAGGGGCTCACGTCCCAATACCCATAAGGATTGCCGCCCAGCGTGGTGGCCCAGTGCTCCAATCGCGCGACGACCTGCCTGGCACCGATGCGCTCGGCCCAATACATCGGGCCACCCAGTGCGGCAGGGAAGCCATAGCCGTTGACCCAGACGAGGTCAACGTCGCTGACGCGCGCGGCAATGCCTTCTTCGACGATGCGCGCACCTTCGTTGACTAACGGCAGCAGTGCGCGTTCGATGATTTCATGCGTGGGGATGGCGCTGCGGCGATGAACGCCGTTTTCGGCGGCAAGTTGCTCGCATAGCCCCACGAACTCGGGGTCGACCACAGCCGTGCGGCCTTCGTAACGATAGTAGCCCCGGCCGCACTTCTGGCCATTGCGGCTCAGCGCGAATAGTTTGCGAACTACGACGCGATAGGCAGGATCCTTGGATTCCCGGCCGGACTTCTGGCGCGCCAGCACGACTTTGGCGGCGACATCGACGCCGGCCATGTCGATCATGCGACAGGGTCCCATGGCGAGACCAACCGATTCGATGGCATTGTCAATGTCTTCGGGCGTGGCGCCTTCCAGCAGCAGCGACTCGGTTTCACGCAGATAGCCTTCCAGCATGCGGTTGCCGATGAAGCCGTAGCACACGCCCGACACCACGGCCACCTTTCCGATGCGCTCGGCAATGCTCATGACGGTGTCCAGTACAGCCGGCGAAGTGCCGGCACCGCGCACGACCTCGAGCAGCCGCATTGCATGCGCGGGGCTGAAGAAATGCATGCCAAGGAAGTCCGCCGCACGGTCGCTGGCCTGGGCCAACACGTTGACGTCCAGCGTCGACGTGTTGGTGGCAATGATGGCGCCGGGCTTGCACAATTGGCCGAGGCGCTGGGCCAAGCTCTGCTTGAGTGCGAGGTCTTCGAAGGCGGCTTCGATGACCAGATCGCAGGTGGCGAGATCCTCGATCGCGGCGGTGCCGGTGACGCGGGCGAGGACGGCTGCTGCTCTTTCCTCGTCCAGGCGGCCGCGCTTGACGAGGCTGTGGGTAGTGCGCGCCAGGTTGCCATGACCACGTTTGAGCGCATCCGCGTTGGCGTCCATCATCGTGACTCCATAGTCGGCCAGCGCGAAGCACAGAGCGATGCCCGAACCCATGGTGCCAGCACCGACGATTCCGACGGTGGTTACGGTGCGGGCTGGGCCGGCGTTGGGATCGCGTCGGGCGGAAAGGCGCTCGGCGTCAGCGAGGTATTGCTTGGCGGCACTCGTCAGCGCATGGGTGTTGTCGCTGGCGCGGGGAATGTTGCAGGTTCGGGTCATGGTTTCGTGTCGTGAACCGGAAAAAGCTGAAGGTTCTGGAAGAGGGGGGTCAAAACCAGGCGTCCTGCATCTCGACGCAGGTGTCGTCTAGAGCGGTGACGGGCGCCAGCCACGCGTCGAACTTGGGCAATTCGTTGCAGAAGAAGTAGCGCGCTGTGTGGCGTAAGCCCTGACGGAGCTGTTCGTCCTCGACGCCGACTGGTGGGACGCTCGCGCACAGGCTCAGGTCCAGCCAGATCCAGCCTAGCATGAGGTGGCCGAAGGCTTCGAGGAAGGGGCCGGCATTTGCGAGCGCGCGCGCGGTGTCTGGCTCGGCCTGTAGGCGTCGCACAGTGTGGCGCAGCAGCGCGAGCCGGTCAGCCAGCGCATCGGCCGCTCCGACCAGCTCTGTCGTGCCGTGCGCCCGTCTAATCGTTGCTTCCACGCGTGCCGCCCAGCATTGCAGCGCGACGCCGCCGTCGCCAAGAATCTTTCGTCCCAGCAGATCAAGCGCCTGGATGCCGTGGGTGCCCTCGTGGATCATATTCAGGCGGTTATCGCGCCAGAACTGCTCGACCGGGAAGTCGCGGGTGTAACCATAGCCGCCGTGGATCTGGATGGCCAGCGAGTTGGCCTCCAGGCACCATTGGCTGGGCCAACTCTTGGCCACGGGCGTAAGCAGTTCCAGCAAAATGGCAGCTTCGGCAGCCGAAGCGGATTCGCCGGTGTGCTTTTCGTCCACCAGTCGCGCGCCGTACAGGCACAGTGCCAAGCCGCCGACGCTGTACGCACGCTGCGCCAGTAACATGCGCCGCACGTCGGCGTGGGCCACAAGTGGTGCCTGCGGGCTATCGCTGCGCTTGCCGCCCGCACCGGTCGCGCGCCCCTGCGTGCGATCACGCGCGTAGCGCAAGGAGGCCTCGTAGCCCGCCATGCCCAGCATGGCCGCGCCCATGCCGACGTTCAGCCGTGCCTCGTTCATCATGTGGAACATCAGCGCCAGCCCCTGGCCGTGTTTGCCGATGCGATAGCCGATGGCGCCCGCCCCTCGGTTGTTCAGCCCACCGGGCGCACGCACCGGGAAATCGCCATCGCCAAAGGCTAGTAAAGTGTTGACTGTGCCTCGATAACCAAGCTTATGGTTCAGTCCGACCAATTTAACGTCATTGCGCTCGCCCGTGCGCTCCCCGCTGGCCTCAACGAGCCAGCGCGGCACAACGAACAGCGACAATCCCTTTACACCGGGACGCACAGCGCCTTGCTCGTCTTCACTACGTGCCAGCACGAGGTGCAGAATGTTTTCGCCAAGCTCGTGCTCGCCGCCGGAAATCCACATCTTGCTGCCGCGAACGCGGTAGCGGGGTCCGAGCGGATCTTGTGCGTAGCCGGCACCATCGGGAGTGGCGCGAGTGGTAATGTCGCCAAGGCTTGAGCCAGCATGCGGCTCGCTCAGGCACATAGTACCGAAGCATCTCCCGGTCGTCATGGGCTGCGCGAAGGCCTGCTTCTGCGCCTGCGTGCCGTGGGTCATCACCAGATTAGCGTTGGCATAGGTGAGCATTGCGTAGGCGCTCAGACTGATGCTGGCGCGCGCGAAGTACGCATTCGCTGCCAAGTCGATTAGGTAGGGCATTTGCAGGCCGCCTGCCTCGTGGTCGTGCCCGGCGGAAAGCAAGCCCAGATCGGCATAGGCTTTCAGCGCGTGCGGCACTCCCTCAGGCTGCACCACCTTGCCATCGATGAGCCTGGGCTCTTCCATGTCGAGCGTGCGGTTCAGCGGCGCGAAGACTTCGCGGGCCAGGCGCTCGGCGGCGCCCAGTGCCGCATCAAACGTCTCGCGGGAGTGCTCCTTGTGGCGTGGCCTTTGGCAAAGTGCCTCGGCGTCGAGCCAGTCGTAGAGCAACAGATCGAGCAGTGTTTGCATGGTAACCGTTAAAGAGAGATGCCACCGCTGACTTCGAGACAGGTGCCATTGACGAAGCTGGCATCGTCACTTGCGAGGAAGGCGTAGGCAGCCGCAACTTCCTCTGGCTTGCCGAGGCGGCGCTGCCAGGATGAGATTTCCAATTTTTCCATTACCTTGTCGGGAATAGAACGCAAGATGTCTGTGGCGATGAAGCCCGGGCATACGGCGTTGACGCGCACGCCTTTGGGGCCGAGTTCGCGGGCCCAGGTCTTGGTAAGACCAATGACGCCAAACTTTGTGGCCGCATAGTTCGACTGGCCGAAGTTGCCGTACAGGCCGACCACGCTTGAGGCGTTCAGAATGACCCCCCTTTTGTTCTCCACCATCGACGGCGCAACGGCCTTTCCGAAAAGGAACACGCCCCTGAGGTTGACACCGATTACGTCTTCCCACTGTGATTCACTCATGCACATCAACTGCGCGTCTCTCGTGATGCCAGCGTTGTTGATGAGGATGTCTACCCGGCCCCAGCGCCGCAGCGCCTCGGCGACGCTGGCGCCCACCTGCTCCCCCTGCGTGACATCCACGCACAGGCCCACGCATCGCTCAGGCTCGAACCCCATTTGTTGCACAGCCGCACGCACTCGCGGTTCGTCGATGTCGCACATCAGCACGTACGCGCCTTCCCGTAGCAAGCGTTGCGCAGTGGCCAAGCCAATGCCGGTGGCCGCGCCAGTGACGATTGCAGCGCGGTTTTCGAGCCTTTTCATGTTTCGTGTCATTATTTGGGTCCGAGATATGTGCGCTACTGTCGGGTTAGTCCCCATGGATGAATCGCAACGTCTATTATTTATAAACAAACTATCGAACGTATGTTAATTGGGATTGCCGATATTCGTCAATAGAAGTGGCTCCGTTTGTCTGACCACGATGAACGGGTCGGTCGTGATCGCGAAGATGGCCGGAATCGAGCGTGTGTTCGACGAACCCCGTTCTTGCCTGAAGGACTTGCGGGCCGCCTGCCGGCACAGCCGGCCCGCCGGATCGGCGAACTGCTGCCGCATCGCTGCTTGCCTCGCGAGATCTGGCGCCCGTGTGGCGCCTCGGAATTGGTAACCTGCCGAGATGGTCAACCGAAAGACAGCGGCTTCGCGCCGGTCTACCCCCACCCACCCATACCAACTCCTCTCCCTCGACAAGATTAACCGAAGATCTGGCGCCGGTTGTGGGTACCCGATTCTCTTGCCAAGCTCGATCGCGTGATCCAGGCTGCCATGGGCTGGACCAACAGCCACCTGCACGAGTTCGCGGTCGAGGGTCGCTGCTTCGGGGTTGTGACCCTGAATGGGACCAGGAGCCGGACCTGCTCGAAGACAAGCGCGTCCGGGTGGGCGAAGTGCTCGGGACGCGCGTCCAGGAGTTCCAATACACCTAAGGCTACGCTGAAAAAGGTCCACCGCGAGAGCGCCTGAGCCGTTAAGCATTTCATGAAGCAACAGACCTTTGCGATGGCCGCCGACAAAGGCTTCGAGCAGTATCGCCGCCGGACGAAACGGGACGTGTTCCTGAACACGATGAACAAGGTGATGCCGTGGCGGGAGCTGTGCGCGGTGGTGGAGCCGCACTATCCGAAGGGCGAAGGCGGTCGTCCGCCAGTGGGGCTGGAGCGGATGCTGCGCATGCTGTTCGTGCAGCACTGGTTCAACTTGGCCGACGAGGCGTGGGAGGAGGCGCTGTACGACAGCGAGAGCCTGCGCAGCTTTGTGGGCATCGACCTGGGGCGCGAGCGCGCTCCCGACGCGAAGACGCTGTTGAAGTTTCGCCGGCTGCTTGAGACGCACGATCTCGGGCAGGCGCTGTTCGCCAAGGTCGGCGAAGTGTTGCAGGGCCAGGGGCTGAAGGTCGGAACAGGCACGATCGTGGACGCCACCATCATCAGCTCGCCCAGCTCGACGAAGAACAAAGAGAAGAAGCGCGACCACGAGATGCACCAGGTCGGCAAGGGCAAGAACTACTTCTTCGGAATGAAGCTGCACATCGGCGTGGACAGCCACACGGGCCTGGCCCACAGCGCGATGGTCACCGCCGCTCACGTTCACGACAAACACCCGCTGCCCCATCTGCTGCACGGCGACGAGTTCGAGGTGTACGGAGACAGCGCCTATGCGGGCCAGCAGGAACTGATCGCCGAGAAGGCAACCGCTGCCAAGGACTGCACCAACCAGCGCCTGCGCAGGACCGGCGACAAGGCCGAAGAACTGCAACGCCGCCAGAACCGCAAGAAGTCGCAGGTGCGCGCGCGCGTCGAGCACGTCTTTGCCGTCGTCAAGAGGCTATGGGGATTCAGCAAGGTGCGTTACCGCGGGCTGCACAAGAACGCCACGAGGGCATTTACTGCCCTCGCGTTGGCCAACATCTACATGAGCCGAGGGCTGTTGCTGGCACGAGTCCGTCTGTAGCGCGGGAAATCCCGCGAAAAGCGGCACGTCGACGCAAAATCACGCTCGAAAATTGAGACCCAGAGCGCCAATCTCCGCAATGCGAAAAATGAAGTCTGTTCGAACCCAAAAATCGGTGGCTACTTCAGCGTAGCCCTAAGACTTCGGTGACGGGTGGGTGCACTCCGTGAGGGTAGAGCAGGTCCTGGTTGCACGCGAGGGAATCAATACCTGGCCCATGTGCCTCGCCGGTGCGAAAGCCTGACCGCCCGATCGATCGAGCCAGCCTGGCAGACGACGTGGAAGTCCTCAAGGACTTGCTGGTGCAGGCCGCAGGTGCCTTCCAGGAGCTGAGGCAGCAGGCCAACGCGCAAATGCTCTCGCTGGCCGCGCAACTTGCGGAATTCAAGCGCAAGGTGTTCGGCCCGTGCCGCGAGGCACTGAGCATGCTGCAGCCGGGACTCTGGAGCGGGCGCGTGGAGTTGCCCGCGTCCCCGAAGCCTTCGAGCAGGTCAATTTCCAGCCATCGATGCGGACCTGCCGTGCCGACGTATCGAGCACGAGCTGAGCGACGAGGAGAAGGGGCAGTTCCAGCGCGTGGTGTGCGTCGGCGAGGAGGTCATCAGGGACGCTGGAGTACACCCCCGCGACGCTGGAGCTGCTGAAGCACACGCGGCCGAAGTACCGCTGGGAAGACGGTGCCGGCGCAAGCACGATTCGCACCGTCTGGGCACAGCCCTCGCTGCTGGCGCGCAGCAACGCAGGCGCCAGCCTGCTTGCGCACGTGATGGTCTCCAAGTACGCCGACCACAACTCGCTGACACGCATCGAACGAATCGAGCCGCTGGCGCAGGAGCTGCACCAGAGTCCTGCTTGCAGGTGGTGGCAGAGATGCCCGCCATAGGACTCATGCTGCCACGGCAGTTGTCTCCAGCATGGAGTCGCCAACAGCCTTCAAGGACAACTGCAATAGGGAACCTGAACCTCCAGCCCTCCACCTCGTTTGCAGATGGGAATGTCGTCAGCAAATACCATAAGGGCCAGCAGGCTTGCCACCTGCAAACTGGGCCGGATATAAGATGGCAGCCCAGCCTCCTGTTCATCTGTAATTTCGTCAATCCGGGAGGCGCCCATATAAGACCTTCCCTAAAACCCGACTGACAGTCCACCGCATACAAATAATGTTTGTCCCGTCACAAAACTAGCCCCCGGCGAGGCGAAGAACGTGATGGCATCTGCGACCTCTTCGGCCGTGCCAGCTCGCTTCATTGGGGTTCGTTCAATTCCGTCCTTCTGATATTCCTCAGGGACGCGAAGGAACATGCCGGCAGCGATCAAGCCTGGCGCGACGCAGTTGACAGTAATGCCGTGCGGCGCCCACTCAATTGCTGCTGCACGCGAGAGGCTCTCAATTGCCCCTTTGGCCGCACCGTACGCACCACCACCAACTGTGCCCAATGCGGCCACTGAGCTTATGTTGATGACTCGGCCGTACTTGCGGCGGCGCATTGACGCTGCCACAGCCTGCATACAGTTCAGGGTTCCGTTCACATGAGTTCGGATCGTGAGATTGAAGTCCGCTTCACTGATCTTGGCTAAAGAGGCGTTGCGTACTACTCCTGCCATGTTTACCAACACGTCGATGCCCCCGTACTGTTCAGATAGTGAGTCCATCAGTGTTGCGGCTGCGGTGGCGTCGGTGACGTCGAGGGCGCGCGCTTGTACGCTTAAGCCTTGCTCGGCCAACTTGCCAGCCGCAGCTGCAGCTCGGTCACCATCTGCATCTAGCAGATAGGTCACGTTACCGCGCCGCGCCAGAAATTCCCCGGTTACCGCCCCAAGGGCGCCTGCACCGCCTGTTACCAAAGCTAATCGACTCTGCTCATCCATTCTGAAATCCTTTTCAATGTTACATCTCGCCAGCTGCTGCGCATAGCGGGCCTATCGTCAAGCGGTGCTGACGCCGCCGTCGATCGCCAAGCACTGCCCGGTGATGTGCCTGGCCGCGGAAGAGACCAGAAATGCAGCCGCGCCCTTGAGGTCCTCGTCACCGCCGAGCCGTCCCAGCGGCGTTGCGGCACGGATTTGCTCCCCGGTCCTGTCCACGAAGTCGCGCGCCATTCTGGTCGGGAAGAATCCTGGACACAGTGCGTTGACGTTGATGTTGTAGCGCCCCCATTCGGCAGCTAGGGTGCGGGTAAAGTTCAGCAGCGCGCCCTTGCTGGTGTTGTAGGCGATGGTGTACATCGCCTGCCCCGGTGGGTTGCCGGCCAGACCGGCGATCGAGCCAATGTTCAGGATCTTGCCGGCTTGTCGTGGAATGAATAGCCGCCGCCCGACCTCCTGCGTCAGGAAGAACACTGCATCGATGTTCATCCCCATCACTTTGTGCCAAGCTGTTGCCGGATAGTCCTCTGCCGGGGCACCCCAAGTAACGCCTGCGTTGTTGACCAAGATGTCGATCGTCCCGAAGCGATCCACCACCCGGTCAACCAGCGCCGGGATGGCGTTTGTCGCCGAGAGGTCGGTCTGCACAGCGATCGCCTGGATGCCTAGCTTGCCGAGATGGGCCACAGCGCGCTCCAGCTCGTCGGCATGACGAGCCGTGATCGCA
>Ga0056912_1001466_pt1 | contig 10772 bp, 9 predicted proteins | sample EBPBio232013_DNA_FD_55028 | JGI IMG/M metagenome (GOLD analysis project Ga0056912, IMG submission 55028) | Wastewater treatment Type I Accumulibacter community from EBPR Bioreactor in Madison, WI, USA - Reactor 1_5/23/2013_ DNA | ecosystem: Engineered > Bioreactor > EBPR > Anaerobic-Aerobic >... | reverse complement strand
TGGAGCGTGGCGGCGCTGGCACTGGGCGTGGCGATCCTGCTCGGCGGCGCGCGCGCGGCCTGGCTCAGCTACGCACTGGTGCTGGCCTTCTCCGGCTGGCGCGCGCTCGGTGCGCGCCGGCTGGCCGGATTCGCCGCGCTCGCGCTGGTCGCGGCGGTGGCGGTATATGCAGCCTCGCCGCAGGTGCAGCAGCGCGTGGCGCGCACCGCCACGGCGCTGCAGGCCGATGACGCCGCGATGGATGCTGCCTTGTCCGGCCGCGCCCGGATCTGGGCAGGGGCAGCGTGCATGGCCCGGGCACACCCATTCAACGGCGTGGGCGTGCGCGGCTTCCGCATCGCCTGGCACGATTGCGATCCGGCGCCGGGACAGGCNCCGGCCTGGGGCGAAGGCGAGGCCTACCATGCCCACCAGCTGGTGCTGGAATTGCTGAGCGAGACCGGCATCGCCGGCCTGCTGCTGTGGGTGCTGGCGGCCTGGGTGGTGTGGCGNAGCTGGCGCGATGCGGATGCGGCGGCGCGCGAGCGGGCGCGCCCGGCGCTGCTGGCCCTGGCGGTCACCGTGTTCCCGCTCAACACCCACCTGGCGTTCTATTCGACGTTCTGGGGCGGCCTGGCGTTGCTGCTGGCCGGCCTCTATGCCGGCGCCCTGCATGGACGGCCCGCGGAGGCCGACTGGCCGTCGGCGCCACGATCTTAGGTTCTACAACGGGCGGGAGTCGCCGCCGGAACGCGCATAGCGGTCCGGCGCGCCCGGCGGCTGGCGCTTGAAGCGGCGGTGGATCCACAGGTACTGCGCCGGGGCTTCGCGCACCATCGCCTCGATCGCCGCATTCACCCGGGTAGTGTCGGNGACCGCGTCCTCGCCGGGGAAGTCCGCCAGCGGCGGGGCGATCCGCAGCACGTAGCGTNCGCCTTCGCGGCGATGGAAGAACGGCACCACCGCGCAGCCGGTCAGCCGCGCCAACTGGTGGGTGGCGGTGATGGTCGATGCCGGCACGCCGAAGAACGGCGCGAATACGGTGTCCTTGCCGCGCATGTCCTGGTCCGGCGCATACCAGAGGAAGCCGCCGCGCTTGAGGTGGCGCACCGCGCCACGGAGGTCGCCGTTGCCGAACATCGCCTGGGCATAGCGCAGGCGCCCGCGCTTGACCGCCCATTCCATCACCGGATCCTTGTGCCGGCGGTACATGCCGGACAGGGGTACGTGGTCGCACAGCAGCCGCCCGCAGATCTCCAGGGTCATGAAGTGGCCGGAGACCATCAGCACTCCGCGTCCCTGTTGCCGCAGCGCGTGCAGGTGTTCCAGTCCCTCGATGCGCACACCGTGCCGGATCGGCTCCACGCGGCCCCACCAGGCGCGGGCGAATTCGAACAGGCCCACGCCCAGGGCATCGAAGCTCTCAGCAGGCGCCTGCGCCACGCCGGCGATTCGTCCGCGAAGCACAGCGCGATGTTGGCCTCGGCCGCGCGCCGGCGCGTCCCGGCCAGGCGCAGTGCCAGCCAGCCCACGCCGCGGCCGATCGCGCGCTGCCACAGCCAGGGCAGGCGCGCGGCCATGACCATCAGCCCCAGGCCCAGCCATGTCGGCCAGTGGCGGGGCGTGAAGGGCGGGCGCGGCGGCAGTTCGTCGGGCGCGGTCATGGGCCGATTCTACGGCCTGGGCGCGGCCGCGGCCCGCGCTCTCGGCTATGCTGCGCGCCATGTCGAACGCTGCCATGCGGAAGGAACCGGGCGAAGGCGCCTTGCGCGCGCTGTATTCGTTCGTGCTGTACCTGCTCTCGCCGCTGGCGCTGTACCACCTGGTTTCGCGCGGCTTCCGGGTGCGCGAGTATTTCCGTCGCTGGGACGAGCGCTACGCCAGCTACGGCACCCAGCCGGGGCGCCCGTGCGTCTGGCTGCACGCGGTCTCGGTCGGCGAGGTCAACGCTTCGGCGCCCCTGGTGAATGCGCTGCTGAAGCAGCGCCCGGACATCCGCTGGGTGATCACCACCATCACCCCCACCGGATCGGACCGGGTACGCGCGCTGTGGGGCGAGCGGGTCGACCACGTCTACCTGCCCTACGACCTGCCCGGCAGCACCGCGCGCTTCCTCCAGCACTTCCGCCCCAGCCTGGCCCTGATCATGGAGACCGAGCTGTGGCCGAACATGCTGTTCGGCTGCCGCGACCAGGGCATCCCGGTGTACATCCTCAATGCGCGGCTGTCGGCGCGNTCGCTGCGCGGCTACCGGCTGGTGCGGCCGCTGATCGGGCGCGCNCTGCGCACGGTGGAATGCGTGGCCGCGCAATCGGCGGCCGACGCACGGCGCTTCCAGAAGCTGGGCGCGCTTCCCGGGCAGGTGCAGGTGCTGGGCAACCTCAAGTACGACGTGGCGGTGCCGAACGGGTTGGACGGCTTCCGCNCCGCGTTCGCCGCCGCCCTGGGCGCACGCCGCGCGGTGTGGGTGGCGGCCAGNACCCACGAGGGCGAGGAGGCGGAGGTGGCGGCCCTGCACCGGCGCCTGCGCGCGCGCTGGCCGGACCTGCTGCTGCTGTGGGCGCCGCGCCATCCGGAACGCTTCGCGCGGGTGCAGGCGCTGGCGGCCGAGGCCGGCTGGAGGACGGGTTCGCGCAAGCGCGATACCTGGCCGCGCCCCGACGACGAGGTGTTCGTGGTCGACACCCTGGGCGAGTTGATGGCGTTCTACGCCTGCGCCGACGTGGCTTTCGTCGGCGGCAGNCTGCAGCCGGTCGGCGGGCACAACCTGCTGGAGCCGGCGGCGGTGGGCACGGCAGTGGTCACCGGCCCGCACCTGCACAACTTCGCGGAGATCTCCAGGCAGATGGAGGAGGCCGGTGCGTTGCACATCGGCGCCGATGCGGCAGCGGTCGGCGATGCGCTGGAGGCGTTGCTCGCCGATCCGGGACTGCGCCGGGCCATGGCCGCAGCGGGCAGCGAACTGGTCGACCAGGGACGAGGCGCATTGCAGCGGACCCTGGCCCTGATCGGCGGCAAACTGCCGGCGCCGACCGGAACGGGCGTTTTGCCCGCCGCCTGAGCGGGGCGCCGGCCGGGACCGGNTGGCCGGAACGACGAAGGCCGCCCGAGGGCGGCCTTCGCGGCGGGCGATCCGGCACACGGGCCGGACCGGCGGGGCGTCACTGCTGCGGATTGGCCAGCTGNGCCTCGGCGTCCACGGTCAGCATCGCGTTGACCTGGCGCAACTGCTCGACGTCCAGGCCGCCGGTGGCCTGGGCCAGGAGCAGGCGGTTGAGCAGGAAGTTGTAGCGCGAGCGCGCGTANTCGACCTGCGCGGCGAACAGGGTGCGCTGGTTCTGGACCACGTCCAGCACGGTGCGCGTGCCCACTTCCAGGCCCACCTGCGAGGCCTCCAGCGCGCTCTGCGCCGAGACCACCGCCAGGCGGCGGGCTTCGACCTCGCTCACCCCGGCGACCAGCGCCTGGTAGAGGTTGCGGGTGTTGCGGTCCAGCGCGCGGCGCTGCTGTTCGTACTGGTCCTGGGCGATGTCGCGCTGGGCCAGGGCCTGGCGCACGCGCGACTGGGTCGCGCCGCCGGCGAAGATCGGCACGCTCAGGGTCAGGCCGACGTTGGTGCCGGTGCCGGAGCCGGTGGTGCCGCCGCCGCCGCCCACGCCGTCGCCCCAGCTCGCATCCTTGCCCCAGCCGCCACTCACCGACAGGGTCGGGTAATGGCCGCCACGCGCGGTCTGCACGCCGGCCTCGGCCGCNTCGGCCGACAGTTGCGCGGAGCGCAGCGACGGGTTGTTGTCGATCGCGCGCGCGACCCAGCCATCGGCGTCGGCATGGACGTTGGGCAGTTCCGGCCTGAAGTCGGCCGGCAACGCGCGCAGGTTGGCGACCGGCTGGCCGGTCAGCTCGGCCAGGGCCTGGTAGGCGTCGGCCAGGGCATTGCGCGCCAGGATGGTGCTGGCGCGGGCCTGGTCGTACTGGGCGCGGGCTTCGTGCACGTCGGTGATCGGGGCCAGGCCCACTTCCAGGCGCTTGTCGGCGTAGTCGAACTGGCGCTTGCCGGCCGCTTCGTTGGTCTCGGCCGCAGCCAGCGACTCGATCGCCACCAATACGTCGAAATAGGCCGCCGCGGTGCGCACGATCAGGTTGTGGTTGGCGGCGTCCAGGTCGTAGTCGGCAGCCTGGCCCAGTGCGCGCTGCGCGCGCAGGCTGGAGAACTGGCTCCAGTTGAACAGGGTCTGGCTGGCGTTGATGCCGTAGCTGCGGCTGGTGCTGGTGAACGAACCGCTGACGCCATCCGGCTCGTTGCGCGAGCGGCGGATGGAGGCATCGCCGGACAGCTGCGGCAGCAACGCCGCGCGGGCCTGGACCTGGCCTTCCTTGTTGTACAGGGTGTTCGACTCGGCGATCGCCAGCTGCGTATCGCCGCCACGGGCCATCTCGTAGGTCTGCAGCAGGTCGGCGGCCTGTGCGGTACCGGAGGCGAGGGCGGCGGCCAGTGCCAGGGCGAGGGTACGGCGGATCATCAGCGGCTTCCTTTCTGGGTGGGCGGCGCGCGGTGGCCTGCGCGCCGTCGAGGGGGAATGTCGTGCCGGCCGCGCCGTGGGGCGACGGTCAGAACAGGAACTGGGGAACCGGCTCGGCACCGTGCAGGTAGCCCAGTTCGGTCTCGAACAACGATTCGGTGGCCGTGGCGTTGACCGTCCCGGTCCGGGCGATGCGCACCGCCTCCATCGCCGGGGCCTGGCCGCGGACCACGAACAGGCGTCCGCCGGGGCGCAGCCACTGCAGGAACCGGGCCGGGACCTGGGCCACCGCGCCGGTGACGCAGACCGCATCGAACAGGCGTTCGCCGGGNGCGTACTGCAATGCGTCGGCCACGTCGATCCGGATGTTGCTGCCCAGGCCGGCGGCGTCCAGGCGCNCGCGCGCGGCAGCGGCCAGTTCCGGCACCAGCTCCAGGCTGACCACCTCGCGCGCCAGGGCGCCCAGGCAGGCGCTGACGTAACCGCTGCCGGTGCCCACTTCCAGCACGCTGTCGCCCGGCTGCAGCTGCAGCGCCTGCAGCATGCGGCCTTCGACCACCGGCTTCATCATGCTGGCGCCGTGGCCCAGCGGCAGTTCCAGGTCGGCGTAGGCCAGGGCGCGCTGCGCCTCGGGCACGAACGCCTCGCGCGGCAGGCGCCCGATCGTGTCGAGCACGGCCATGTCCAGCACGTCCCAGGGGCGGACCTGCTGTTCGACCATCAGTTCGCGGGCACGGGCGTAGTCGATCGTCATGGGGTCATCCGGCGCGGGGAGCCANGCATTCTACCGGGACGGCCCGCCGCTTGCCGGCAAGGATCGCCGCCGTTGCCGGGCCCGGCGCAGTGCCGGAAGTCACCGCCACCTCCGGTGCGGCGGCCCGCCAGCGGCGCCTGGCGGATTCAGCGGCCATATGCGCGCAGGAACAAGTCCACGCTGGCATCGATGTGCCGGGCCACGTCGTCCGCGCGGGGCTCGTTGCACAGGCCACAGGCCATCATCGGNTGCAGTTCGCCCTTGAGCAGGCAGAAGAACTGGGAGGCGGCCAGGGCCACGTCGTCGATCCGCAGCCGGCCTTCGTCCACGCGGTCCCTGAGGAATCCGGCGAACGCGGCCTGCACCCGCTGCGGCCCGGCGTTCCAGAACAGCTCGCGCAGCGCATTCTCGGCGGTGCCGGGGGTGTTCATCATCCGGTGCATGCTGATCGCCTCCTCGCTGGTGATCAGGGCGAAGAAGCCGTGGCCGATCGCGCGCAGCTGCTCGTGCAGCGGGCCGTCGGGCGGACTGGCGAACAGGTCGTCCGGCAAGGCTTCGCGGCACTTGGCGGCGATGGCCTCCGCNAACAGGGTTTCCTTGTCGCCGAAGTGGCTGTAGACGGTCAGCTTGGACACCCCGGCGGCAGCGGCGATCTGGTCCATGCTCACGCCCAGATAGCCCTGCTCGATGAACAGGCGCTTGGCCGCCTCCAGGATCGAGGCGCGCTTGCCCAGATCCTTCGGCCGGCCGGGGCCGGCGGCCCGGGTCGGGGCGGGAGGGGGCAGGGTGGCGGCGTGCTTGCGGGACATGCGTAAATACTGGACTACTTGGTTTTCTATTTATACCATACCCACCGGTTCAATATTGAACACAGGATGGCCGCGATGAAGAACGGACTCCGCACGGGCGCTCCGGCGCTGGTGCTGCTGGCAGCCACGCTGCTGGCCGCGTGCGGCGGCAAGGAAGCGCCGGCGCCGGCGCCCCGCCCCGTCTGGGTAGTGCAGGTGCAGGCCGGCGCCGGCGGCGGTGCTCTCGGATTCCCCGGCGATGTGCATGCGCGCGAGGAGAGCCCGCTGTCGTTCCGGATCGGCGGCAAGNTGGTGCGCCGGGCGGTGGGTGCCGGCGACCGGGTGGAGCAGGGCCAGGTGCTGGCCGAATTGGATCCGGCCGACCAGGCCCTGCAGGCGCAGGCTGCCCGCGCGCAACTGGCCGCGGCCGAGGCCGAGCTGGCGCGGGCCCAGGGCGAGCGGGATCGCTACGCGAAGCTGGTCGAACGGCAACTGGTCAGCCGTTCGGCCTACGAGGCGCAGAAGGCCGCCTATGAAGCCGCCGCCGCCCAGGTGCGTGCCGCCCGCGCGCAATCGGACGTGACCCGCAACCAGGCTGGCTATACCGAACTGCGCGCACCGCGCGCCGGGGTGATCGCCTCGCGCCAGGCCGAGGCCGGCCAAGTGGTGGCCGCCGGCCAGAGCGTGTTCGTGATGGCCGCCGACGGTGGCCGCGAAGTCGCCATCGACCTGCCCGAGGATCGCGTCGGCCGCTTCCGGGTCGGCGATCNGGCGCAGGTGGAACTCTGGAGCGTGCCGGGCCAGCGCCTGCCGGCGCGGATCCGCGAGATCGCCCCGGCGGCCGACGCGCGTACCCGCAGCTTCGCCGCGCGGGTGGCGCTGGACGACGCGGTGCAGGCGCAGGTTGCCCTGGGCCAGAGCGCGCGGGTGTACCTGCCCGGCGAGGCGGACGTCGGCCACCTGCAGGTGCCGTTGTCGGCGTTGCAGCGCGGCGAGGATGGCGGCGCCGCGGTATGGGTGGTGCGCGGCGGCCAGGCGCTGCGGGTGCCGGTGGTCGCCGGTGAACTGGGCAGCGAGAGCGTGCCGGTGTCCGGCGACGGACTGCGGGCGGGCGACTGGGTGGTGGCCGCTGGCGGCCACCTGCTGCGCGAGGGCGAGCCGGTCGCGCCGGTGGATCGCGACAACGTGCCGGTCGCCGCCGCCGTGCAACCGCAGGCCGACTGAACCATGCGCCGCTTCAACCTCTCCGCCTGGGCCCTGCACAATCGCGGCCTGGTCCTGTACTTCATGGTCGCACTGGCGGTGATCGGCGCCTGGTCGTACCTGCGCCTGGGCCAGAGCGAGGATCCGCCGTTCACCTTCAAGGCGATGGTGGTGCGCACGCTGTGGCCGGGCGCCACCGCCGAGGAAGTCTCCAGGCAGGTCACCGAGCGGGTCGAACGGGCGGTGATGAACACCGGCCGCTACGAATTCGTGCGCAGCTATTCGCGCCCGGGCGAGTCGCAGGTGATCCTGATGGCNCGCGACTCGATGCCCTCGCGCGAGGTGCCCGAGCTCTGGTACCAGGTGCGCAAGAAGGTCGGCGACATCCAGGCCACCCTGCCGGCCGGGACGGTGGGGCCGTTCTTCAACGACGAGTTCGGCGACACCTTCGGCAACATCTACGCGCTGACCGGGCCGGGCTTCGACTACGCGATCCTCAAGGACTACGCCGACCGCATCCAGCTGGAACTGCAGCGGGTGGCGGACGTGGGCAAGGTCGAGCTGCTCGGCCTGCAGGACGAGAAGGTCTGGATCGAAATCGACAACACCAAGCTGGCCACCCTGGGCATCCCGTTGCAGCAGNTGCAGCAGGCCCTGGAAGGGCAGAACGCGGTGCTGCCGGCGGGATTCTTCGAAACGCCTTCCGAGCGGGTGCAGCTGCGCGTTGACGGGCCGTTCCGCAGCGTGGAGCAGATCCGTGCGTTCCCGATCCGTGCCGGCGGCCGCACCATCCGCCTGGGCGACGTGGCCACGGTCCAGCGCGGCTTCGCCGATCCGGCCGCGCCGCGCATGCGCTTCATGGGCGACGATGCGATCGGGATTGCGGTGGCGATGAAGGACGGCGGCCACATCCTGCGCCTGGGCGAGGAGCTGGAGGCGCGGTTCGCGCGGTTGCAGGCGCAGCTGCCGGCCGGCATGGAGCTGCGCAAGGTCTCCGACCAGCCCGAGGCGGTGCGCGAATCGGTCGGCGAGTTCGTGCGGGTGCTGGCCGAGGCGGTGACCATCGTCCTGCTGGTCAGCTTCTTCTCGCTGGGCTTCCGCACCGGGCTGGTGGTGGCGGTGTCGATNCCNCTGGTGCTGGCGATGACCTTCGCCCTGATGCACGGGTTCGGGATCGGCCTGCACAAGATCTCGCTCGGCGCGCTGGTACTGGCGCTGGGCCTGCTGGTGGACGACGCGATCATCGCGGTGGAGATGATGGCGATCAAGATGGAACAGGGCTTCGACCGCGTGCGCGCGGCCAGCTTCGCNTGGGAATCCACCGCGTTCCCGATGCTGACCGGCACCCTGATCACCGCGGCCGGGTTCCTGCCGATCGCCACCGCCGCCTCCAGCACCGGCGAATACACCCGCTCGCTGTTCCAGGTGGTGACCATCGCCCTGCTGGTGTCGTGGGTGGCGGCGGTCCTGTTCATCCCCTGGCTGGGCGACCGGATGCTGCCGGACCTGGCGCATCCGCAGCCGCCGAAACCGGGCAGCTTCGCCGCGCGCCGCCGTGCCTGGCGCGAGCGTCTGGCCGACCGCTGGCCGCAATTCGGCTTCGCCCTGGCGCCGGCGCCGCTGGACGGCCACCACCACGATCCGTACCAGCGTCCGTTCTACCAGCGCTTCCGGCGCCTGCTCGATGCCTGCCTGCGCCGGCGCTGGTGGGTGATCGGCGCCACCGCGGGCCTGTTCGTGCTGTCGATCCTGATGTTCCGCTTCGTGCCGCAGCAGTTCTTCCCGGATTCGACCCGGCCCGAGCTGATGGTGGACCTGGAGCTGGCCGAGGGCGTGTCGCTGCGCGCCACCCAAGCCCAGGCCCAGCGCCTGGAGGCGCTGCTGCGCGAGCGCNAGGGCATCCGCAACTACGTGGCCTACGTCGGCACCGGCTCGCCGCGCTTCTACCTGCCGCTGGACCAGCAACTTCCGGCGACCAACTTCGCCCAGTTCGTGGTCCTGGCCCAGGACCTGCACGCGCGCGAGGAACTGCGCGACTGGCTGCTGCACGAGGTCGCGCCGCGCTTCCCCGAGCTGCAGATGCGGGTGACCCGGCTGGAGAACGGGCCGCCGGTGGGCTACCCGGTGCAGTTCCGGGTCAGCGGCGAGCACATCGAGCAGGTGCGCGCGATCGCCCGCCGGGTCGCCGAGCAGGTGCGGGCCAACCCGCATACCACCAACGTCAACCTGGACTGGGACGAGCCGAGCAAGGTGGTGCGGCTGGAAGTGGACCAGGACCGGGCGCGGGCGCTGGGCATCTCCAGCGCGCAGTTGGCGCAGTTCCTCGGCGCGCAGCTGTCCGGCTACACCGCCAGCACCTACCGCGAAGGCAACGAGCTGGTCGGGATCATGCTGCGCGGCGGCGCCGCCGACCGCGACCAGCTGGAGATGCTGGGCAGCCTGGCGGTGCCGACCGGCGANGGCGGCAGCGTGCCGCTGGCGCAGGTGGCACGGCTGCGGCATGCGTTCGAGGACGGGATCATCTGGCATCGCGATCGCCTGCCCACGATCACCGTGCGCGCCGACATCGGCGATGCGCTGCTGCCGGCGGCGGTGACCGCGCAGATCGACCCGGCCCTGGACCCGATCCGCGCGCAACTGCCGCAGGGCTACCTGCTCCAGGTCGGCGGCTCGGTGGAAGACTCGGCGCGCGGACAGGACTCGATCAAGGCCGGCCTGCCGTTGTTCCTGGCGGTGGTGGCGACGCTGCTGATGCTGCAGCTGCGCAGCTTCTCGCGCACCCTGATGGTGCTGGTGACCGCGCCGCTGGGCCTGATCGGCGCCACCTGGTTCCTGCTCCTGTTCCGGATGCCGTTCGGCTTCGTGGCGATGCTGGGCACGATTGCCCTGGCCGGCATGGTGATGCGCAACTCGGTGATCCTGGTCGACCAGATCGAGCAGGACATCGCCGCCGGCCACGACCGCTGGCACGCNATCGTGGACGCTACCGTGCGCCGCTTCCGCCCGATCGTGCTGACCGCGCTGACCGCGGTGCTGGCGATGGTGCCGCTGTCGCGCAGCGCGTTCTACGGCTCGATGGCGGTGGCGATCATGGGCGGCCTGATCGTGGCCACCGCGCTGACCTTGCTGTTCCTGCCGGCGCTGTACGCGGCCTGGTTCCGGGTGCGGCCGGAGGAAGNGGCGGGCTGATTCAGAACACCGTGAGCAGGGCCAGGGCCAGCGCGGCATAGATCGNCACCACGACCCAGAAATAGCGCGGCGAATCCGCGCGCGACACGGTCCGGCCCCAGGGGCCGGACTTCGCGAGCACCTCGCCGGTGAGTGCCGCATACAGCGCATACAGGCCGACCAGGATGCCCAGCGCCTTGAACATGGCTAGCCCCGGCCTCCGCGGAACATCTCCATCACCAGCACCACCAGGCCGATGCCGATGCCGATCGCGGCGACGGGCAGGGCCACCATGGCCAGCAGGCCGAGCCCGATCGGGTTGCCGTCGGCCGGCCCGAATGCGATGTAGAGCAACAGGGG
>Ga0056912_1001459_pt1 | contig 10816 bp, 7 predicted proteins | sample EBPBio232013_DNA_FD_55028 | JGI IMG/M metagenome (GOLD analysis project Ga0056912, IMG submission 55028) | Wastewater treatment Type I Accumulibacter community from EBPR Bioreactor in Madison, WI, USA - Reactor 1_5/23/2013_ DNA | ecosystem: Engineered > Bioreactor > EBPR > Anaerobic-Aerobic >... | reverse complement strand
TTTACAGACCCTTTGGGCTTATGGGATGATGATGTTTATGGAAAGGATGATGGACCTTATACAGCTTGGAGAGGGGTGGATGAAAACGGAAGACTCCTGGTGGGTGGGATTACAGGGAAAATTGGATTTACACTGAATCATACTAATTTTAACTGGAATTATTCTTCAGAACAAGTAGGATGACTTCTATAAGTTTAAGTAGAATAAATTTTGCGTATTACTTCAAATTCAAAATAAACAGTAGAAATTAGTTAAAATTAAAGCCTTGCTTGTCAGGCTTTTCCAAATATTATACACAAATTCTAGGGAAAAGGGAGTGGATTTTTTAATTTTGAGTAAATTTTTTGTAAAATTGACCTCAGTTGGTTTTATCAATAACTAAGATGTAAAATTTATCATAGCCTTAAGAAATGAAATTTTTTTATAGGTTGTTGGTACTACCCATTATACTAACAACCCAACTTTCTGCAGAGAACAGAAACACTACTTGTATAGATTCTTTGAAATTGGAGCAAAAGAAATATTTTGTTACAATTAACCTTTGCGCAAAGCAAATTCCTCATTTTTCTAAAAAGGATGAATTGTATTTTAAGGGATTTGTGAAACATGATAATGGTTTATCTTGTGATGATAAAATCAAAAAGCTAAAAACGACAAGAGATTCGTTATTATTTTTACTTAAAACACAACAATTAGTTAAATCGAATGAGTTAGATTCTTTAAAAAGAGAACTTTTTCTTAATCAAAAGAAAGAGACTATTAAGGAATTTAAAAAAGCACACTATTCATATTTTCAAAAAAAATTTGTATTAGATCATACCCTAAAAAAATATAAACTTAGCAATATTTCCAATGCGATAAGTTGTGGAACTAGTGTTTATAATGAAGCACTATCAAAAGTGAAAAATTCGAGTTTGGCTCCTGAATTACCTGCGAATTACCAAACAAAAGCTAAGGTTAATAAGGAGTTGCCTTATAATCAGCCAAATATTAACCTGATAGAAAGGAAAAAAGCTGAAGAACAAGTCAAACAGATTAAGGAGAAAATCAAATCAATTAAGGACAGTATTAATTCTGATTCTACAAAACTTTTCAAGCTAAATTCATGCCGTGAATTGCCATTTCGAAGCCGATTTAAAGGAGTATTTATCTGGAGTCCTCAAAGACCATCCATACCGAGAAATATAATAAATTTAGATGTTTTGATTGGATTACAATATAACATAAACACTAAGGCAAGTATAGTTGGTAGTATCGGTAATTCAACAGCAATTTTTGGAGAAAAGATTCCGCAAGGAATAAAACATGAGGCCCTAATTATAGGATTTATGGTTAAAAGGGAAATGTTTAGAAAAGCCTATATTTTTATTAATTATGAGTTTATATTTCCTAATAATAGTGACCTTGAAATAGAAAGAAAACCTAACTATAGATTCCAAATTGGTGTAGAAAATAATAACTACATAAAAACTCAAATTGGATTAAATCTACTGGCATTTAAACAAAGAAATCAACAATTTTTTACAATTCGATTTAGCTTATGAAAAACTACCTTCTTCTTTTTTTTATTCAATTGATTTTTGGTCTATCTTGTCCTAGTATCTATGGTCAAACTCCTTTTGTTGAGAATTTTGAGGAGCTGAGTATGGGTTTAAATGATCAACAAAATTTTGGATCCAATGTAAATGAGGGAACCGGGATTTTGCATGTCAAGATACCTTTGTTAAAGGCCGTTTCAGGACTTTCTGGCTTGGACTTAAGCTTGACTTATTCTGGTAAAGGTGTAAAAGTAAACCAAAGAAGCAGTAGAGTTGGACTTGGATGGCAACTTTCCGGAATTGGTTCTATAACCAAAGTTGTTTGTGGATTAAATGATAACGGAGCAAATGGTTATTATCAAAATGTTCCAAGTCCTGGCTGGCGTTGGCAAAATGCAAGTTATCCGGATATTAATAATTTCCTAAAAGGCTTTTACCTGGGGACAAAGGATGGACAGCCCGACTTCTTTATTTTAAACATAGGAACAAGTACAGTTAAGTTTATTAAAAAAGGTAATCAATTTGTTACGTTCCCAAAGTCTTCCATAAAAATTGACTTTGGAGTAGTTGATGGGTTTTCAAATTCATTTAGGATAACTGACGAATCCGGGGTTAATTATTCATTCACTGAAAAGGAGTATACAAGGCTTCAATCCGGTTCAGTGCAAAATTCAGAAAGCGTTTCTTCTTGGTTTCTTACAAAAGTGCAATCTCCTAATGGGCAAGTTCTTACAATTAGTTATTCAGATGAATATACTTATTCAGTACAGATAGATCAAGTTGAAACTGAATCAAGATTACTTTTTAGAGAAAATTGTCCCTCAAATTTAAACTCTAGTAATTCTACAATTGAAAAGTATGACTATGATGTAATAAATATAATTTCTCATATTAGAACTAAAAGACCTATTCAGATAGATTTCAATCAGCATAGATTCTTGTTAGAGTATTCAGATCGGGAAGATATTTTGGGGGAGAAAAGTCTGAGTAAAATAAGTCATTTTATTTCTAATAGTCTTTTTGAAGGAGTTGTGCTTAATTACTTTTACAGAGTTAAGGCTAATGGGATTGGAAGTGGCTTGGCAAGCAAAAGGATGATGTTGGCAAGTGTTCAAAAATTCGGAAAAAGCTTAAGTTTCACTCAACCTTCCACTAATTTCTATTATAATCAAATTGATCTTCCATCACCTGGAACACCAAGTCAGGACTTACAAGGCTATTTTAATAATAAAACTTTTTCATTAGTTAATCCAAATGGTACTTTTTATTCCATGTTGCCTTCCACTTCCTACAGAGCTGATGTAACTGGATCAGCTGGCTATTACTTAGACGATTATCCTTCTTTAAATAGGGATCCGGATTTAACTTTTGCAAAGGCAATGATTTTAGAGAAAATTGATTATGGTACTGGAAAAACAGAGGAATTTAGTTACGAACTTAATTCCTCAACCTCCGAACCAGGTTATAGTTTAGTTCAAGATGGATTAAGGTTAAAACAAATAGTTACCAAATCAGGAATTGGTGATAGATTATATACAAATTATTTCTATTTTAATGGTCGATCTTATTCAAGGAAAAGACCAAATATTAGTAAATTTTTGAGACCAGTGACTTTGTATGCTGTCCCTCCAAATCAGCCATTGGTAACAAACTATTGCCAGAGTCTTTGTCTTTATAGGTCATCTGTTCTTAGTGATTTCTCACCAAACATCATAGATGAAGGTGTTTTCTATCAGAAAGTACGAATTATTAATTCCGCAGATGAGGCTTGTACAGTTTATAAATATATTATTGAAAAAGAATATCAAACTAATTTTGTTTCTGCTAATTTTGGGGGCAGATTCCTTTTTGATCCATCTATTCCGGGCAGATTGCAAAAGGTAACGCATTATAAGCCAGACGGGATTACAAAAACTTTTGAGGAGCAATTTGAATATGAAAGTAATTTTGTTTCAAATTATGACACCCTTTCACTAGCATTTCTTCTTCCAGAACCCCAGATTTACCAAGTTTCTTCTAATTCTCAGGATATTAATTTAATTGTACCTTCTTTGACCAGTGAATCCTACTTAAGTGCTTATCAAATTGATTTGTTAATTACATTTTCAAAACTGAAAAGTACGGAGAAAAGGAGGTATTTCACTACAACATCAAGTAGCACCGAAAAGGTGGATTTTTTCTTTGAACCAGCATTCAACGAAATACATTATCAACCTATAAAAACAATTACAACTAAGTTTAATGGAACCATTGAGACAAATTACTATAAGTTTGCCGGGGATTTTTCAATACCAAATTCTGTTAATAACACACCTTTTTCACAGGCTTTATTATATTTAAGATCATCTAACAGAATGGCTTATCCAATTGAGGTAGTCAAAACTGTGAGACAAGGTTCTGGAACTGAATTTATTCAAGCTGGTAGTTTTTTTGAATATACTGTTGATCCAACTTCTAATCATGTTAATCTTGCTAGAAAATTTTCTCTTAAACAAATCCATTCAGCATCCATTAGTAATTTCATATTTTCAAACTATATCAATGGTTCAATATTAAAGTCATCCAATTATTATCTGGAATCATTTTTTAGTAATTATACCAACAATAATAATTTGAATCAGCTTACTAATGGGAATAATCATTCATCTATGATATATGACCAATTTGAGGATGAGATCATTTCAGTTTGTGATGGTTGTAAGACGACTGAGATGGCTTATGTTGATTTTGAAGATATTGAAGGTGCTTTAGGGAATGGCACAACTAAGGGTAATTTTTTATTTAGCAATAGTCCCGGAAGTTCATGGCCTCTAGCACCCAAGAGCGGACTTGCTCGTGCAGGATCTTATTCACTAAATATTTCTGGTATTACTATTTCATTCAATGGAGCATCATTAAGTAATTCACAAAAGTATATTCTCCGATTTTGGACCCGAAATGGAACCTCTATATTAAAAGCCAATTCTTTAAGTTTAACGCCGACCATAATTGGAGTAGTAGATGGTTGGACATTAAATGAACTTGTTTTTACGGGAGGTATAACAGTTGAAATAAGTGGAAATTGCCTTATAGACCAGATTGTAATTTTTAGAGAAGGGGCTCAAATCAGTATTTCAGGATTTGATAATTATTATCAGAATGTGTTTGTTTCTAAAGGTGGGATTGATATTTCAAGAATGGAATATGATGGATTAGGTAGACTTTCATTTGTTTATGACAATGAAGGAAATATTTTGAAGAGTTTTTCTTATTCAATAAAGGAGGAATACTAGTATGCGACATATTCTTACATTTCTATTCTGTTTATTGATTTTAGATGCCTTTTCCCAAAGCAACAAACCGAATTCTAATTCTCTTCCTCCTTTAGGTAGTTCAAACTCAATACCTGTTGCTGGATTTAGTGGTCCTATTACGTTAAATAGTATAAGGGAATACCATCCAGTTGTTCCAGTTAAGACAATTTCTGATTTTAACAATATTAAAGATAATGCAAGTAGTTCTTTGCTGACAAGTATTTATTTTGATGGATATGGCAGGACAACACAAAAGGTAATTAGAAGACAATTTACTTCCGGTAAGGATTTTGTAGAAGCTAGGAATTATAATGAATGGAGTGAGCAAGAAATTACTCCATTGCCATTTTTTAAATCTGAGAGTTCAGGGAGTTTTACTCGTAACATTTCATCAAATTTGAATCAATCATATAGTGAGCTAGGATATACAGGTGAAAATTATCTTTACTCAAAATCGGAGTTTGAAGAAAGCTCAGATAGGAATTTGGTAAAGTATTTTCCCCAAGGAAATAGTTGGGTTGGAACAGGAACATACATAAAATATCAAGAAGGGTTTATTGAAAATACTACAATACCAAAGTTTTCAATATCAGGGAATTCAAGTTCTTTGCCTGTTTTTTTAGGGAATTATGAAAAATTATTTTCAAAAATAACCGTGGATGAAGATGGCACCCAAACTGTAAATATTCAGTATTACAATGAGGTAGGCCAACTGGTTTGTGAAGGCCATTATTATAACGGAACCCCAACTGCAAAAAGCGAAACATTTTATATTTACGATATTTTTGGTAATCTTAGAGTAACTGTCACTCCAAAAGGAGTAGAAAGTCTCCAAGCAAATTCATTCAATTTTACAAGTCAGCTTTTAAATGGGCTTTGTTTTGTTAACCTTTATAATGAAAAGGGACTTGTTTATGCCCAGAAGAAACCGGGTATTGAACCGAGTTATTTTGTTTATGATTTGAACAATAAGTTGGTTTTAAGTCAGGAACCAAATGAACGAAGTGAATCTAAATGGTCTTTTTTTAAGTATGATATTCAAGGAAGATTAGTTCAAAAGGGAAAGTGTAAATTAACCTACAGTTCTACTACCTCGACTTCAGTAACATCGCCTTTTGGGGTCAATATGATTTATCCTTCAGGCACAGCTATCCCTTATTTGCCAATCGAACTAAGTAACTTGGTAAACAATCCGGCAGTTGGAATTGATTTCTTAAAGTATATTGGCTTCAGCCAGATTTGCTCGAATTCAGATTATCAAACAAGTTTTACAGATGTTGAAATTTTACTTTCAAACTACTATGATTCTTACCAGTTTTCAAACATTGCTTTTTCTCAAAATTTGAGCAGCCAAACAAATGGTTATCAGGTTAACAAAACAAATGATTTGCGTGGAAGATTTACCGGTTCTGTATCAAATATTTCAAATTCAAGTTCAAAGACAACTAGTATTGTATTTTACAACAATAGAGGGGAGCTCATTCAAAATGCAAAAAGAGGAATTAATGGACTCTTAACCTATGAATCCTTCGGGTTTGATTTTCGAGGTTTATTGAAAAATTATGTTTCTACTCATCCTGGTATAATTACAATTTATAAGAGATTTACATATGATGCTTACGGAAGATTAACTAAAGCGGAGCATAAATTAAATGGTGCTCAAAATTATAGAACAATAGGACAGTATTATTATGACAACCTTGGTAGGTTAACAGTAAGGAAATTGGGTGGTTTTGGCTACAACGTTAATTATTCATATAATATTCGGAATTGGTTAATTGGTATAAATAAGCAATTTGTAGCACTTGAAAATTCAACCGACTATTTCGGCATGGAAATTTCCTATGACTATGGTTTTGACCAAAATTACAAGAATGGAAGAATTGCCGGTGTCAAATGGAGGAACAAGGGTACGAGAAAAGAACTAAGATCATACGGTTACACTTACGATTTCAAGGGAAATTTAACACATGCCGATTATAATCAAACATCAGTAAATTCTCCAAATTCCTTTATTAAGACGGAGAAGGATTTTACCATGTATAATACTACCTATGATGCAAATGGAAATATACTAACTATGGCCCATAAGGCTACAAATGGGTTGGGTAATATTATAACCTTAGACGATCTGAATTACACTTATGAGACAGGGACCAATAAACTGTTAGAAGTAAGTGAGAGTTCAAGCTCTCAAAGCAAAAATCCCTCCCTACATGATGGTTTAGGAGATTTTAGGGATGTTGTTGGTGCCCAAGACTATTCTTATGATCAGAATGGAAATTTGAAATCTGATTTAAATAAAGGAATCCAATCTATTCGGCAGGATTGGGCAGGATTAAATAAACCGATTGAAATAATATTTAATAACGGGAATACAATAAAGTATTTCTACGACGCCAATGGAACTCTCCTTCGTAAAACTGCCTTTACTCAAGTTAACAATTCCACTAAATCTTTTGATTACATAGGTGAAGTAATTTATTCCAATGGGGCTCTAAGTATGATTCATCATGATGAAGGTAGAATTCGCGTTAATCAGGCTCAGGGAATTTATACGTATGATTACTACATTAAGGACCATATTGACAATATACGGAGCATTATTACCGAAAGCGAATCCAATTCCATTGGTTCACTTGGTGGTGGCGCGTCAGGAATCAGTTGGCCGGAAGCAGGAAGCCCTGATCAAGACCCTGGAAATGTGTTAAATCTAATCAATAGTTCACTAAATTCAGATACCTTGAGTAATACTGGTGTTCCAAATTTACCAGTATCTTATCTTGCAACTAGTGAAGTAGTGTATGCTCCCATTGAAGAACAGTTGTTTGATCATTTAGATGATACGCGAGCTAACAGACCATTTAGTGAGGATACTACTAATCTTTATTCTGCCAATTTAAATCCAACTGAGGGGAAAATTATTGGACCTGGATTAATGCTAAAAGTAATGGCAGGAGATCAGGTTGAATTGGGTGTTGAATCACTACTTAGTTCCTCAGCAAATAGTTCAACCATTCCAATTCAAAGTTTGGTGTATAGCTTAGTAAATGCACTTTCAGGCCCCATGGCTGCTCTTGAGGGTATAAGCCAGGCGGCACAGCAGGCAATACTTGACGTTGGTACATTAACCCTTAGTATTAATGAACTTCAACAACAAAATGCCGATACCACACATGCGATGGCATTTTTGAATTACCTGCTATTTGATGAAACCATGCAGTTACTGCCAGAAATGAGTCAAGTTATCCAATTGTCCCAATCATCGGCATGGCAAACTACCACAACTGAATTATTTACTATACCTCAGAATGGTTTTTTGTATGTATTTAGTAGTAACCAATCAGGCATTAGTGTACGCACCGACAATCTGTTCGTTACGCATTATACCGGAGCATTGTTAGAGGAGTTTCACTACTATCCATTTGGGTTGGTATTTGAGGCCACAAAGGCTCCGAGTCTTCCAACAGGAAGTGATTACAAATACAACCACCAATTCATAGAGCAAAATGAGTTTACCGATGCTACAGGGAATTTGTATGGATTGAACTGGTATGATTTTGAATTCAGGACCTATGATCCCCAATTGGGCCGCTGGTGGCAAGCCGACCCATTGATGCAGCATGCATCTTCATACCTGGCCATGAGCAATAACCCGGTTTTGTTTACAGACCCTTTGGGCTTATGGGATGATGATGTTTATGGAAAGGATGATGGACCTTATACAGCTTGGAGAGGGGTGGATGAAAACGGAAGACTCCTGGTAGGTGGGATATCAGGTAAAATTGGATTTACGCTGAATCATACTAATTTTAACGGGAATTATTCTTCAGAACAAGTAACCGAAATGGAATACAACCAATACCTGCTGAACCTTCAATTTGTAATAGGAAAATCCGTTTCCGGTTTGGGATTTAATCCAGAAGAAATTTCCTTTGGTAAGCAAGTAAATTTTAATGAAGCTAACTCCAAGGGTCCTACGAATAGTGATTATGGAAATTTTGTAAATGGAATTGGTGCATTGTTTGGTGCCGCTGAAAATTTCGTAGAACATGCAACAATTGGAACAAATCTCAAAATTTATCTTAGCGGCTGGAGAGGAAATCAATATGTTTCAACTGCTAAAATTTCAAGACTTGGCAAAATGGTTGGTGTTGGTACACTCATTTTAGGAACAGCAATTGACTCAAAAGGAACATATGATTATTTTACTAAAGGGGCTAACGACCCCAATGCTATACATCCTGCTCAAGCAGGAACTAATTTGGGTGTTGGTGTTTGGAGTTTGTTCACAGGCCCACCAGGATGGGTGGCAGGAACGGCTTATTACTTAGGAGGATTTATGCCAGGTGGATGGCAAGGTAATATGAATAGGCTTGGAAATCTTCAAGAGCAAAACCAACGAATTTTAGGACCTAGGTTTAATTTATATAAAGACTGGTAATATGGAGATGATTAAGAAGATCTATTTCTACCTGTATTATAAGATATATAGGTTTGGCAAATCACTTTCAGACGATGCATTAAACAGCTGGAAGCCATTAATAGTAATATGCCTGCTACAATTATTTGTCATAATATCAATAGATTTATGGTTAATAATCCTATTCAGGAAGAGTTATTTTCTGGAGCAAGCAAATATTATACTTTGGGTAATTTGTGTGGGATTGGCCGTCATCAATTATTATATTTTTTTAGGACAGGATAACTGGAAATTTTATTCGAAGGAATTTATTAAATATTCGAGAAAAAGGAATTTTATAGGTTCTCTATTGGTTATTGGAGTAATTACTGGAATAGTTTTTTTATTATTATTTTCCTTCTACAAGCTCAGTCAGATTAAGCATTAAGGAAAGCCCGCATTTGCGGGTTTCTCTACAATGATGAAATGGCTGGCTTTTTTGACAAGTCGTAAATCTAGTTTTTGGCGTTGAATTTTGCGTAGGCGAGTGATTTTGAATTCAGGACCTATGATCCCCCATTGGGCCCTTGGTGGCAAGCCGACCCATTGATGCAGCATGCATCTTCATACCTGGCCATGAGCAATAACCCGGTTTTGTTTACTGACCCTTTGGGCTTATGGGATGATGATGTTTATGGAAACGATGATGACCCCATAAATGGGATATCGCTTCGTGAAGTTGTGGTTTATGCCCAAGGGCCAGTATGGGGCGAAGCTTTGATTGGGAGCATTGGTTTGGAAAGCGTTTTCCGGAATTACCCAGTGTAATTGCCAATTTGCTAAATGAAAAGAAAATTTCACTGCGGCAGGTGCAGCTTTTGGCAGGTCACTAGTGGATATTCTCAAGAGACGGTTACCCTCAGACCTCCATTGATGAACTATGGGAACTGATTAATAGGTTCCATCCGCTTGAGTAGATATTAAAAAAAATAGGGAAGTTTTGTATTTTTGAGATGATAAGAACATGCTTTCATGAATATAGAGTTTGAAAAAAACTGGTTACTCGAAAAGATAGCGGGTATAAAAAGCGAGAAATTGATCTCAAGACTAAAAGCTGTTATCAAAGAGGAGACAGAAACGGTTGACTTTTGGGATGAGCTTCATGATGAAATTAAAGTGGAAGTGGAGCTTGCAATAACTGAAATACAGGAAGGCAAATTTACACCGCATGAGGAAGTGATGAAGGGTTACGAAAAATGGTTAAAAAAGTAATTTGGTCGAACAGGGCAAAAAATAGTTTTGACCGGGTTATTGCATACTTACAAAAAGACTGGACTGAAAAGGAAATAATTAAATTTGTTAATCAAACCACTAAAACGATTGACATTATACAATCTGGTGTTGTTACACATAGGAGTTCAGGGAAAAAGGAGGTGTTTGAGGTCTTGATAACTAAGCACAACTTGTTAATTTATAAGGTTAGTAAATTGCATTATGAATTGTTGGTGTTTTATGATACCAGACAACATCCTAAGAAAAAGAGATTTTAAAAGCCACCAAGGGGAAATAGCGGGCTTTTTTGA
>Ga0056912_1001444_pt1 | contig 10915 bp, 10 predicted proteins | sample EBPBio232013_DNA_FD_55028 | JGI IMG/M metagenome (GOLD analysis project Ga0056912, IMG submission 55028) | Wastewater treatment Type I Accumulibacter community from EBPR Bioreactor in Madison, WI, USA - Reactor 1_5/23/2013_ DNA | ecosystem: Engineered > Bioreactor > EBPR > Anaerobic-Aerobic >... | reverse complement strand
GTGCGGTCATCACCGTGGAGGGCGCCGTGGAGCAGCCCGTGCCAGAACGGCGCGGCGTGTGGGTGTTCGCGCAGGATCTCGGTGGGTTCGCTGGCCGACAGCGGGTTGGCAACCCAGCGCAGCACATCCTCCAGGCTGCGCCCAGTCAGCGCGGCCGCGTGGAAGTACGCCTGGAGCACCTTGGCGGCCTCAGCGGCGTAGAAGCGTGCTGCGTCGTCCCCATGTCCGCCGGCGACTGCGCCCTTCACGGTGCCGGCGCAGAAGGCCTTTGCACGTCGCTCAGCGGTCATCGGGTCCACGCAGCCGGCGATCGGGTCCCACACCAGCTCAGGCAGACCCGCAGCGATCCCGAACGGGTCCAAGACGACGCACGGCCGGGGGCCACTGGATCGAGAGGTGAAGGACAGCAGAAGGTCGTCGGGTTTGGTCAGCGTCACCAGCGCCGCACCTGGAGCGTCCAGCAACGCGGGGATCAACAGGTCCAGGGTCTTACCGCTGCCCTGAGGCCCGATCATCCCGGCGGTGCGATCCCAGGGGACCCACAGCTGCCCGCCACGTGGTTCGTGCGCCCGTCCTAAATGCCACCCGATCTCCGTGGGGGTGATCCTTCCGATCATCGTCGTCCTCCCCCACGCGTGGCGCCGTACAGGTCCGGCCGCACGACGGGCGCGACCTTGCGCAGTCGTGCGACGCTGAGCAGCTGCTCAGCCTCTGTCTTGGACGCCATCCCCTGGATGCGTCCTGGACCCCACCGGTCCAGCCCATACTTGACGGCCAACCCCAACACGATCACCGCGAGGAGCTCCACGACCGACATCCAGGCGTGCAAGGCGAGCGGCCCAGCTGGATGCAACAGATGCGTCAGCCCTGCTGACGCATCCCCCGCCAGCAGCCCAGGAAGAGCCGTGAACAGTTCATCGGCAGGAGTGAACCGCCAACCGTTTCCCGCGACCGCGTTCGCCAACGATCTGGCCAAGTGCAGCCCCAGGTTCAACGTCATCACCACCCCAACCACGACGGCTAGGGGAATCTCCCAAGTCATTGGATAAGGGTTCGCTCGTCGAGCTCGCTGCATCGGGTGCCACTCCCCTCTGTGTCAACCTTGGGTGAGGCATCCGCCCGCTGATATTTACTGACCTGAGGGCGGGGATGGAGATCGTTCCCGAGATGACAACGACAGTGAGCCCGTTGCTTCGTGCGACCGGGGTCGAAGACCCTGGTCGGGTGGAAGACGCTGGGGCTGGACGGCCCGATCCGGAGGTACCCGAGCGGGCCAAGCGTCGCACGTTCACCGCGCGGTACAAGCTGGACATCGTGGCCGAGTATGACGCCGCGCCGGAGGGCCACAAGGGTGCGGTGCTGCGCCGTGAGGGCCTGTATTCGAGTCATATCATCGAGTGGCGTAAGGCTCGTGATGCCGGGGCGCTGGCTGGGCTGAAGGCCACGCGCGGCCCGAGGCGGCGTGACCCTCAAGCTGAGCGGATCGCCCGGCTTGAGGGCGAGAAGAAACAACCTGACGGGCGGGGCAGACGGCTCGGTCGGGCTGAGGGACGTCTTGGCGTTGGTGCCGACCGACGATCTGGCTGGCCTGTTCGGGGACCTGGTGGCGCTGCGGGCGTTGGCGGAGGGGGCCGCTGCGGCGGTGCTGGCCGAGGCCTTGTCGCGCGGCGTGGTCGCCGCGAGTGACGACTCGCCGCGGCCGATCGGGCCGAAGGTCACCGCGTGGGTGCAGGACCAGGCCGCCGCGGCCGGGACGCCGGTCACGGCCGGGGTCGCCGGGACGTATCGGACGTGCTGGGAGCAGTCCCGGCGGCCCGAGCTGGCGCCGCTGACCGAGGCGGTCCGGGCCGGGCGGATCTCCCTGGCTGTCGGCGCTCGGCTGGGTGCTGACCTGTCGACGTTGGCGGTCAAGATCCCGGCCGACTGGTGGGAGGCGGCGGCGGGTGAATTGATCGCGCACGCCGCCACGGGTGCCTCGGCGACCCAGTTGGCCAGTCTCAAGGAGGCGTTGATCGCCAACTACGGCGACGAAGGCGACTTCGAGGAGCAGCAGAAAGAGCTGCACGGCCAGCGGCGGTTCACTAACCCCGTCAAGGACAGCACCGGGATGTGGGTCGGTCGGTACGCGATGACCAACGACGACTACGCCGCCCTCAAAGCCGCGCTGGATGCTCTTGCTGCGCCGACCCCCACCGCGGACGGCGAAATCGATGCCCGCACCGCGGAACAGCGCAACCTCGACGCGATCATCGAGATGGCCCGCGTCGTGGCCACCGATCCCACGTTGAGCGGCCATGTCCGGCCGGGTTCAGCGGTCAAGGCCCAAATCATCATCACCATCGACCACGACCTGCTGGCCGAGAAGGTCCGCGCGTACTACGCCCAGCGCGCCGGCCACGAGTGCGCCCAGCGCGCCGGCCACGTTTGCACCGAGAGCGCAGGCCACGACTGCGGCCGGAAGGACACGTGCGACGTGCAGGCATCGACGGGTAGCGCCGGGTCGACGGGTAGCGCCGGGTCGACGGGGTCGGCCGGGTCGGCGGGGCGAGGGGCTGGGTGGGGGTACGGGCTGGATGGGCATGGCACCCCGCTGACCCCGGCCACGGTGCGGCGGTTGGCCTGTGATGCCCGGTTGATCCCGGCGGTGCTCGGTAGTGACGGGGCGATCCTGGATTTGGGTCGTGCGGCGCGGCTGGCCAGCCCCGACCAAGTCCGGTACCTCCGCCTGCGGGACGGGTGCTGCACTTTCCCGGGCTGTGATCGACCACCGTCCTGGTGCGAGGCCCACCATCTGCGCGAATGGACCACAGACCTCGGCGAGACCAATGTCGACAATCTTGCGCTGCTGTGCACCCGGCACCACACCGACGTCCACCGCCGCGGCCTCATCGGCCAGCTCATCGACGGCACCATCCGCTGGCGCCACCGCGAATAGCCCGAAATAGCCCGGTCACGCACCGAGGCTCTCGATGGTAGTCGGTGCCCAGCTTGCGCAGCGACTCTTCGATCGAGGCGGCGGCCGCGGCCTCGCCCGCGTTGCTGATCCACACCTTGGTCGTGAGGAACAGTTCCTCGCGCGGCACCCCCGACCCCGCGACGGCCGCGCCCACACCCTCCTCGTTGCGGTACGCCTGGGCGGTGTCGAGCGACCGGTAGCCGACCTCGATCGCCTCGCGCACACAACGCTCGCATTCGGCCGGGTCGACCTGGTAAACGCCGTACCCGAGCATGGGCATGACGACGCCGTTGTTGAGGGTGACGGTCTGCATGGTGGTCATCGGGTGGGTTCCTCTCGGGGGGATGGGGGAGTACGTCGTACGTCGTGTCTCGCAGTGCGCACTGCGCCGATGAGTCTCGGCGCCGGCGCTCGGCGTACGCTCTGCCGCGTGACCGACGATCCGGCAACCGAGGCAACCGAGGCGGCGCGCGGCCGCTTGCGATGCCGTACTGGACCATTGGGCCGCCCAGCTGCGGGCGATGGACGACGGCGACGCGGCCGCGCTGGAGGGCCTGTTCGCCGCGGAGGCGACGCTACGGCACCTGACCGGCACCGTGCAGCCGCTGCCGGAATGGCTGGCCGGCATCCGGGCGCGGATCTGAGCCGGTACGGCGAGCGCTGGCTGTGCACCGCCTCGCGGGTGACCACCTGGTAACCGGCGCGATGACGACGACGACTTCGGTCATGTTCCCCTCCCGGTTCATGGTGCGGTGCGGTGTGCTGCAGTGCGGAGCGCTGTGGTGCGCTGTGGTGCGGTGTGGTGTGCTGCGTCGTCCTTGGTGATGAAGCTGCCGCAGCTGCGCTGAGCATGCGAGGAAACCGGTAGATATCGGCTATCACGGCCAAATGCCGGCACGGCCCGCTTGTGAGTGGCCAATTCCGGTCGATAGGAGGCGCATTGGGAGCACCGCACGGCTGTGGCCGGCCGCAGATGCGCCCGGCGACCTGAAGCCGCAGCCTCCTCGGGGCGGGATCATCGCCGGGCCTGGCAGGACGACCACCGGGCGAGGGCATGGCGATCGCACAACGCCACGTCGTCGAGGTGCCGATCGGGTGCAGATGAGGGAGCCGCTTGGTGAAAGGACTACTGCCCACCAGGGGCGTTCAGCCGTCCTCGGAGCAGGACCTGGGACCTGCCGTCGAGTCGCTGAACCGACTTATCGAGCAGCTGGCCGACCTGCACACCTCACAGGACATCATCGCCACCGCACTGCGGGCCCTGGTCGAGGACTTTCCGATGGGGTACGCGTCCTGTTGGTGGGCAGACCACGAAACGGACACCCTGGCGATGCTCGCCGATGCCGGCGACCCGGACGGCGGCATGGCCCAGGCGAGCCAGGGCCTGCTGATCGGCAAGGGCATCGGGCCGCTTGGCCAGGCCTGGCGGGACGGCACCATCGCGGTATCGGATCAGATGCGCACCTTGACCCAGTCCAAGCGGGCGATGCTCGCGGTCAGCCGCGGCCTGGAGGTCGCCGTCGCCTTCCCGCTGCGGTGCGAGGGCGAGGTCGTCGGGGTCCTGGACGGGCTGGCCACGCTCGCTGCCGCGCCCACCGACCGGCACCTGACCATTCTGCTGGTCTTCGGCAGGCTGGTCTCCCAGGCGCTGGAACGGGTGCTGCAGATCGAACACCGTCACGCCACCGACCAGGACATGGCGGTGGTCAGCCGGGTGGTGGAGGAAGCCGCCGTGGCCGTCGACGAAGCCGCCGCCGTCACCNTGGTCCTGGAAGCGCTGCGCACCGGATACGGCTGGCAGCACGTGCGCTATCGCGACCTCGCCGACACCGAAGCGAGCAGTGCGGTGCTGGCCCGTGCCGCGGCCGGTGAGCTCGTCATCGAGACGGACCTCCCGGCTGCGGATCAGGCCCACTTCCCCGCCGGTACGTCGTGTGTGGTGGCCACCCCGGTCCGGCTCGACTCACGGGTCGTCGGCGTGATTGAGGTGGCCAGCAGCACCGTCGTACAGCTCACCAGCGACCGGAAGACCACGCTGCGCAACTGCGCCGCCGTGCTGGGCGCGACGATGGGCAACCTGCGCGCGGCAGCCCGCGTGCACCAAGCCGGCAAGGATCTGCTCACCTCGATGACGCAGGTCGACGGTGACGTCATGCACGCCAGCGAGGTCGCGCAAGCCGCGCAGCACACCACCGAACAGACCGGTGACCTGGTCGGCCGACTGCACACCTCCAGCACCGAGATCGGGTCCGTCATCAAGGTGATCTCGGCGATCGCGGGGCAGACGAACCTCTTGGCCCTCAACGCCACCATCGAAGCGGCTCGCGCCGGCGAGGCCGGCAAGGGCTTCGCGGTGGTGGCCAACGAGGTCAAGGAGCTGGCCCGGGAGACCGCCCAGGCCACCGAACAGGTCGGCACCCAGGTCAACGCGATCCAACGGGACGCCGAACTCGTCGCCCAAGCCTTGGGGCGCGTCGCCGACGGGGTCACCGACATCAACCGGTCGCAACAGGCGATCAGCAGCGCCTTGGCCGATCAGCAACGCACGACCGCAGGGGTGCTCGGCGGCGCGGCGCGCTGACCCACGCACGGCCCGACGTACGGACAGCGTCGTCGCACTCGGCGCTGACTGCGCCGCCGCATACGCGGCCGTGTCCCACGGCGCGGCACGCGCGCGCGGTGTCCCGCGCGGGGACACCGCGTCGGGCAGGGGGTGGCCTTGGCCTGTAACGCCCGCACCGGGATGGCTACGCTCACCGCCATGAGAGCAGCCGTCGTCACGGCCTTCACCGGACCGGACGGGGTGGCGGTCCAGGATATTCCGGAGCCCGAACCCCGCCCTGGCGAGGTGCTGATCGACGTGCACGCCGCCGGCGTCATCTTCCCCGACGTCCTGCAGACCCGCGGGCAATACCAGCTGCGGCCCGAGCTGCCGTTCGTCCTCGGCTGGGAGGTCGCGGGGGTGGTCCGGCACGCCGCCGGTGGCCACCCGGTCGGGGACCGGGTGGCCGCGATGCCCGTCATCGGCGGGTTCGCGCAGACCGTCGCCGTCCGTCCCGACTGGGTCTTCCCGCTCCCCGACGCCGTCTCGTTCGAGGCCGGGGCCGCCTGCCGGTGAACTACCTGAGCATGCACTTCGCCTACCGGCTCCGGGCTCACCTCCAAGCGGGCGAAACGGTCCTCGTGCACGGCGCGGCGGGTGGGCTCGGCTCGGCGGCGTGCCAGCTCGCCGCGGCGTACGGCGCCCGCGTGCTCGCCGTCGTCTCCAGCCCGGCCAAGGCGGACCTGGCCCGCGCCTGCGGCGCCCACGACGTCGTACCGGCCGACGGCTTCCTCGACCAGGTCCGCTCGCTCACCGACGGACGCGGCGTCGACGTCGTCGTCGACCCCGTCGGCGGGGACCGATTCACCGATTCGCTGCGCGCGCTGGCCACGCACGGGCGCCTCGTTGTGCTCGGCTTCACCGGCCGCGAGATCCCGACCGTCGCCGTCAACCGCCTGCTGCTGCGCAACATCGCGGTCCTCGGAGCGGGGTCGCGGGAGTACTACCAGGACCATCCCGGCGCCGCCGCCCGCGCCTGGGCCGAGCTCACGCCGCTGATGAACTCCGGCGCGATCGCCCCGCCGGTCACGGCGACGTACCCGCTGGCGCAGACCGCGGCCGCGCTGCGGGCCATCGACGAGCGCCGCGCGCTCGGTCGCCTCGTCATCCGCCTGCGTTGAGGCGCTGGCGAGGCGCCCGGCGAGGCGCCCTGAGCCGCCGTCAGGCGATGCTGCGCGAGCCCCCGTCGATGCCGATGGTCTGGCCCGAGATCGAGCGGGCCGCGTCGGAGGCGAGGAAGTAGGCGAGGGCGCCGATGTCGTCGGGGTCGACCATGTACTTCAGCGACTGCAACGCCAGCGCCTCCGCCTCCACCTCGTCGATCGGGCGTCCCGCCGACTCGGCGCGGCCGGCGAACACCCGGCGTACGCGGTCGCCGTCCACCAGCCCCGGCGCGATCGCGTTGACCCGGATGCCGTGCTCGCCGAGCTCCATCGCGAGCGTCTCGACCAGGGCGAGGGTGCCGCGCTTGACCACGGCGTACGGGGCCCGGCGGGGATAGCCGTGCCGCCCCCCGAGCGAGGACAGGAAGACCATCGAGCCGCCGCCGGCGCGCTTGAGGTGCGGGATCGCCGCCCGCGACACGAGGAACTGGCCGGTGAGGTTGACGTCGAGCACCCGCCGCCAGTCGGCCAGCGACATGTCCTCGACCAGGCTGGTCGGCCCGGCGATGCCGGCGTTGTTGACGACCACGTCGATGCGGCCCAGCCGCTGCGCCGCCGCGGCGACGAACTCCTGCACCGCCGCCTCGTCCGCCACATCGCAGACCTGACCGGCGACCTCGCCCGGGCCGGCCTCCGTGAGGTCGGCCGTCGTGGCGGCGAGGGCGTCGGCATCGACGTCGCACACGTACACGCGGTCGCCGGCTCGGGCGAAGGTCGCGGCGATGCAGCGGCCGATGCCGCCGGCTCCGGCGGTGACGAGCACGCCGCGGGACGGGGTGGAGGGGCTCATCGGACGTCTCCCAACGCGCGGGGGCGGGTGTGCCCCCGAGTATCCCGCGCGGGGCGGGTGCGGGTACGCCGTGCACCCGCCCCAAATGCTCCGATCGGGGCGTTGGTGGGGAGGGGACCCCACCAACGCTCCCGTCGGAGCGCCGGTCCACCGGACTCGGTGCGCGACGCCGCCGGTCAGCCCAGCGTGCCGTTGATCTCGTTGGGGACCCGCGGCAACTGCACGGTCTTGACGAGCGAGCCGGAGGCCAGGTCGACGAGGTGCAGCAGACGGTCGGCGGGCTCGGTGACGTAGGCCGTCCCGTCCTGGACGTGGATGGCCGGCCGAGGCTTCTGCCACTCCTTCGGCTCCTCCCAGGGCTTCGTCACGGGGATCTCCGTGGCGATCTTGCCGGCCGTCACGTCGATGACTCGTAGGACCCCGTCGGTGCCCAGCACGAGGCCCGCACCGTCCGGGGCGCGCCGCAGGGATCGGAAGGAGTAACTCGCCGGCAGGTCGAGCAGTCGCAGCGTGTTCGTGCGGGTGTCGGTGAGCGAGATGCGCTGGGGCCGTTCCAATTCCGCGCCCTTGTCGACCTTGTAGTCACCAAGAACGATCGGGGACTTCGCCGAGCCGGCCTGGTTGCCGATGCGGCCGTACGGGTCGGGAGCAGCCACCTTGGTGAACTGCGAGCCCTTGACGATGAGGATCCCGTTCTCGCAGCCGAACGCGAGCACGTGGTCGGCGGCCGCGGCCTCGCCGTGCAGTCCGGGGCAGTCGGAGTTCTCGGCGATCTTCGTGCGGGCCGCGTCGAGGATCACCACCCCGTCGGGCTTGGCGGGCGGCGCGGCCTTCGACGTCACCAGGGAGCCGTCGGCGCGNAGCACCGCGACGCCGTGGTGTGGCTTCGGGTCGGTCCAGATCTGCGTCGTGGGGGCCGTGCCGGACTGCATCGCGGCCGAGTCGAAGGACTCGACCTTGCCGTTGCCGTCGCCGTAGAGCACCGTCGTGCCGTCGTGGACCACGACGTGGCCCGGCTTCTTGCTGGTGAAGGCGATGTCCGTGGGGCGGGGGTCACCGGCGTAACGGTGCGCGTGGTCGCCGTGCGGTTCCGACCAGGCGCCGAGGTCGAGGACGCGGAACTCGTCCCCCTCGGTGAGGAACAGATGCCGCTCGTCGCCCGCGGCGTTGAGGCGAGTAAAGCCCTTCGCGGGCAGATCACCCAAAACCTTGGCGGTGAGGCCGTCGAGCACCAGGACCCCGCCGTCGTAGGTCACGGCGATCCGCGGCGACCTCGCCTCGACCTCAACGGCCGTCGCGGTGCCGCGCGGGGCGGTCGCCGGCGTCGTGGCCTCGGGGACCGGCTGGTACGTCGGGCCGGTGCTGGTCGTTCGGGTCTGTGACGACCCAGCGGCACTCGCGGCACCAGCGTCACCAGCGGCAGCCGTGGTGGCCGGTGATTGGCCGCACCCGGCGGCGGTCACAGCAAGGCAACACAGGGTGGCGGTGAGGGGGAGGCGATGATGAGGTCTCATAATGAGAAGGATTATCAAAGTCAGGAGACGCGTCAAGTCATGGGGAAGGCGGGGGCGCGAGCCACGAGGTCCCATGGCCCGAGCCCCCCAAGCACCACGTGGGGTCGTCAGCGGGGCGGGGACTCGACCAGTCGGCCCAGCGGGTCGTCCCAGATGTCCTCGCGGGCCTGGGGATTCGCGGCGATGGCGGCGAGCAGCTGGGCGAGTTGGCGGGGGTTGCTGTATTGCGGCCAGTGCCCGCAGTCCATCCGGATCAGCCGCAGGATGTTGTGCTCGGCGACGAGTTGCTCCTCCCGTGCGGCGTACTGCACGTCCTGGCCGCGGCTGAGCTGCACGATCCACACCGGCACCCGGAAGCCGGGGATGCGCTCGAGCGTGGGAAAGTACGGGCTGTCGCTGGGGAACCGGCCGACCATGGCCACGTCCGCCGGGTCGGGTTGGTGGATCCAGGAGCCGTCGTCCAGATAGCGCAGGCTGTATTCCCGCTCGTGCCAAAGCAGGTCGATGTCCTGCAGCAGCCAGTCCGCCGAGGACCGCGCCACCACCTGGGCGAGCAGCTGCTCGGCCGCGGCCCGGCCGGTGCCGCGAGCGCCGAATCCGAACCGGGTGCGCATCGCNTCCTGGAAGAANTCGGANGCACCGACCTCGCAGACGACGGCCATCTCCTCGCGGGTCCGCGCGATGCTGCCGCCGATTGCGACGCCGCCGCAGAACAACTCGGGCGCCACCGTCAGCGCCTCCGCCACGACCAGGCTGCCGTGGTCGTGCCCGACCAGGAGGGTGGGCCCGAGGTCGAGCGCCCGCACGACCGACAGGACGCTCTCGAAGACGTCGTACGGCGTCCGCATCCGCGCGCTCGACTGCCCATGGCCCGGCAGGTCGAGGGCGAGCACCCGACACGTGGCGGCCAGCGGTGGGGCGACGCGATCCCAGTTCACCGAGCACATCCCGAGGGCGTGCACGAGCAGGACGGCAGGGCCGTCCCCGCCATGGTCCCGAACGGCGAGTACGCCGTCGCCGTAGCTGACGTTGAGTGTGCGTGGCTGGGTCATCCGAATCGCGGCGTCCTCGACTGGCGCTCGGGGACCCCGACCCGGGCGTCCCGGCCGCGGGCGCGACCGGGCGGTGACAGTGATCCGGCGGTGATCGCGCCGGGGGCCCCGGGTGATCGCCGGCCGTGCCGACGGCGCTTGACCGGGTAGGGGGCCACGCCGTCGCGCGTGACACCATCGCACACGCGCGGACGCGGCGGAAGAGTTGCNCGCGTCGAATTGTCTTGATCGTGCGCAAACCGGACGAGAACCGCCGATCCGCTGCGCCGGGTCCGCCCCAGCGACGGCCCTCAGGCGGATCCGGTGGCCGGCCGCGGGGCGGTCACGGCAGCTCGACGCGCATCATCGTGGCGACCATGGTCGCGCAGTGGGTTTCGGCGCCGTCGCGCACGGCGTACGCGTCCCCCTGGCACACCGTGATCGTCCGGCCGCCGCGCACGACCCGGCCCCGGGCCACCAGCCGCTCGCCTGCGGCCGGAGCGAACAGGTTGATCTTGAACTCGACCGTGAGCACCTCGGAACCCGCCGCCATGAGGGTCAGCGCCGAGTAGCCGCAGGAGGAGTCGACGATCGACGTCGTNACCCCGCCGTGGAAGAGGCCCTGCTGCTGGCTGAGCTTCTCGTCGTACGGGACCTCGATCTCGACGTGNCCCGGCTCGACCAGGCTCAGCCGCGCGCCGAGGGTCGCCATGAGCCCTTGCTTGGCGAAGGACTCCCGCACGACCGTCTCGAAGCGGGGGTTTGCGGGCGGCGAACGCGCTCATGGGGCTCCTTCGGGGTGGCGATCGATTGCTCGATTCGGGCGATCGTAGGCGGTCGGCGCAGTGCAGGCCTCTCC
>Ga0056912_1001441_pt1 | contig 10929 bp, 8 predicted proteins | sample EBPBio232013_DNA_FD_55028 | JGI IMG/M metagenome (GOLD analysis project Ga0056912, IMG submission 55028) | Wastewater treatment Type I Accumulibacter community from EBPR Bioreactor in Madison, WI, USA - Reactor 1_5/23/2013_ DNA | ecosystem: Engineered > Bioreactor > EBPR > Anaerobic-Aerobic >... | reverse complement strand
TCGGCACGAGGGGGCGGCGATGGCGGCTAGGAGCAGTCTGAGCCGGCGCATCCTGTGGGGCCTGCTGGGGTACGCAGCGGTCCTGACCCTGGCCGTGTTCGTCCACGGGGTCATCGTCAACGAGCGTGCCGAGGCGCTGGTCTGGGAGACCCTGCTCGACACGGAACTGGACCACATCATCGAGCGGATGGAGTCGGATCCCGGCTACCGATGGCTGGACACCTCCAACATCGCCCTGTTCGATGGCAGGCACGAGCCCCTGCCGCGCGAACTGCAGGGACTGGCTCCGGGCATGCACGACGAGATCGTCGTCGACGGCGCGATGCGCGTGGTCCTGATCCGGCAGGTCGAGGGTGGGCCGATCGCGCTGGCACTGGACATCACCGACCTGGAGGCGCGGGAACGGGGCATGTGGCTCATGGTGATGGCGTCGGCCATCTTCATGGTCGCGCTGATAAGCCTGGTGGTGNTCTGGGGAGCGGATCGGCTCGTGCGGCCGTTGATCCTGCTCGCCGCGCGCATCGAGTCGCTGGAGCCGGACAAGCCCGGTCAACGCATCGACATCCCGGGATCTGCGTCCAACGAACTTCTCGTCATCGCCGAATCGCTCAATGGCTACCTGCGCCGCAACGACAGCTTCGTCCAGCGCGAACGCGACTTCGTCGATACCGCCAGCCACGAACTGCGGACGCCGATCGCGGTCATCGCCGGCGCCAGCGGGATCGCCCTGGAGCAGCACGGGGTTCCCGCGCCTGTGCGCGGGCAGCTGGCGCGCATCCGGAACACGGCCATCGATGTGGAGCGCCTGATCGCCATGCTGCTGGTCCTGGCCAAGGATCCCTCGCGCCTGGCCAGGTCATCCGATCGGTTTTCGCTGGACGAACTGCTCGGCGAAATCGTGGAACAGCATGCCCACCTGACCCAGGGCAAGGACCTGCGGATCGAATTGGCCGGGTTGCCCGGCGTGGAGATCTTCGCTCCGATGCCCGTGGTCCATACCGCCATCGGCAACCTGTTGCGCAACGCCATCGAGAACAGCGACCGGGGCACGATAACGGTGCGGCTGGAACCTCCCGCGACCGTGGTCATCTCCGATCCGGGCCACGGGATGACGCCGGAGGAGGTAAGCGCCATCTACGCCCGGCTCGCCAGAGGTGGCGGCGACAGGATGGGGGGTGGAATCGGCCTGGAACTGATCGCCCGGCTGTGCGAGCACCTCGGCTGGAAGCTGGAGATCCAGTCCGATCCCGATCGCGGCACGGTGACCCGGCTGGCGCTGTCCTCGTTGCCTTCCGGCCAGGATGCGGGTCGCTGATGGTCGCCGGCCTGGGCATCGACCTGCCGGCATGATTCGCCTGGGTCGCGCGGGTGGACAAGGCCAGGGGNGTGCCGGTCCTGCTGTTCGCGGCGGCGTTCCCGGGCGAATGCCGATCCGGTCGCGACCGGNCCGGGATACTGCGGGTGCTCTCCGCACCCGGACCGCTGGTGGCGCGCCGATAGGCCCGGTCGGCCGGAATCAATCCGCGGGAACGTCCGGATCGCCGGGTTGCATGGCGGTGCCTCGCCGCACCGCCATCGNCAGCGCCACGAAGGCCAGCACCAGCGGCACGAAGGACACCCACAGCACTGCGTTCCAGCCATAGGCGGCCAGCAGCCCGCCCGAAGCGAACGAACCGATCGCCATCAGGCTGAAGACGATGAAGTCGTTGAGCGATTGCACCCGGGTCCGCTCCTCGGGCCGGTGGCATTCGAGCACCAGCGCCGACGCACCGAGGAAGCCGAAATTCCAGCCCAGCCCCAGCAGCACCAGCGTGGCCCAGAAGTGCGCCACGTCCACTCCGCCCAGGCCCACGGCCGCCGAAAGCCCGGTCAGCGCCAGCCCCGAAGTGGCGACCCGCACGGCGCCGAAGCGCGCGATCANGTGGCCGGTGAAGAAGCTCGGCGCGTACATCGCGATGACGTGCCATTGCAGGCCGAGGTTGGCCGACGCCTGCGGGTGCCCGCACATGTGCATCGCCAGCGGCGCGGCGGTCATCAGGAAGTTCATCAGCAGGTAGGACACCGCGCCGCAGATCACCGCGGCCACGAAGCGGGGTTGGCGCGCGATCGCGGCCAGCGGCCGGCCGCCGGCGATTTCGCCTGCGCTCGGCAGGGGCAAGCGCACCCCCAGCAGGATGAGTGCCGATACCGCTGCGACNAGGGCCTGCACCAGGAAGGTGGCCGCGAACAGGTGCGGCGGCCACAGGCCCATGGTCCAGGTCACCAGTTGCGGCCCGACCACCCCGGCAGCCACGCCGCCGGCCATGACCAGCGACAGCGCGCGTGCGCGGCGCTGCGGGGCCACGCCGTCGGCGGCGGCGAAGCGGAACGACAGCACCACCGCGGCGTAGGCGCCGCCGAAGAAGGTTGCCGTGCAGAACAGCCAGAATCCGCCGNGGGTGACGGCGAGCATCGCCAGCAGCCCGGCCAGCACCCCGGCGCCGGTTCCTGCCAGGAAGGCGGTGCGCCTGCCGTGCCGGCGCGCGATCGCACCCATCGGCAGGATGCATGCGGCCATGCCTACCACGAAGATCGAGATGGGCAGGGTGGCCAGCACCGGCGCGGGTGCCAGCGCGCTGCCGACGATGGCACCGGTGGCGTACACCACCACCGCGTTCGCTCCGGCCAGGGCCTGGGCGATGGCCAGCCGCCAGATGTTCCCGCGCTGGATGTCTTCGGGCAGCAGGGCGGTGGCAGGGTCGCTCATGGGGCGTCGTCGTCGGGTCGCCCGGATGGCGGTTCTCCCGTTGCAAGTCTAGCGACCGCGGGAGCCGTCATGGGTCAGTCGCGTCCCCTCGCGGGTGGAGTCGGANGGCTGGCACGGCCTTCACCGCATCGGGAACGGGATGCCGTTCCCGCGCCCCCGCGGGAGAAACAGNCGGCCATGGTGCTGGCGGCAACGGCTCCGTCACGGCCGGCTCACGGCGCCTTGCCGGCGATGTCACGCCGGCCGAGTTCGCNGCCGATTCGCTTCCCACCTCAAGGCCGAAATTTCCAGCTCTGCTCGGGCCTAANGCGGGGAGGAGGTCAGGTTGACGGACTTTACAGCTTCACGTGGTACGGCTCAGTGGGGGCAGGTCAATCCTGTGACACTTGGACCTTTCACAGAACCTGTCACAGACTGTTCTGGCCACCATAGGGACGGCAGGGCACCTCGGCCCCANAAATGACCATCAATCCGGCTGTGACAGTCGATTTGTCACAAAAAAGCCCGCTCTCAGAGGCGGGCTTTAAAGGTGTAACTAGCTGATATATCANGAAAANTCTGGTGGCTATGGGTGGACTCGAACCACCGACCCCAGCATTATGAGTGCTGTGCTCTAACCGGCTGAGCTACATAGCCAGATTTCCAACGGTCCCGCCGCGCCGGCGGTGCGATGGCCGCTGGCGGCCGGGTCGCAAGGGTACGCGGGGAACCGCGAATTCTTCATCTTCCCCGGCGCGCTGTCAATGCGCGCTTGTCGGCCCGGCGGGGTCGTGGCATTGTCGGGGCAGTCGATTTTTCTGGAGTCCGCATCGTGATCGATCCGGACGGATACAGGCCGAACGTCGGCATCGTCCTGATGCGCGCGGATGGCCAGGTGTTCTGGGCGCGTAGGGTGCGCCGGGACGGCTGGCAGTTCCCGCAGGGGGGCATGCGCAGCGACGAGACCCCGACCGAGGCCATGTACCGCGAGTTGCACGAGGAAACCGGGTTGTCGCCCGAGCACGTGGAGTTGCTCGGCGCCACCCCCGGCTGGCTGCGCTATCGCCTGCCCGGGCGGGCCATCCGCCGCGGCGGTGNAGGGCCGGTATGCATCGGCCAGAAGCAGGTGTGGTTCCTGCTGCGGCTGCTCGGCGACGAATCCCTGGTCCGCTTCGATGCCACCGAGACCCCGGAGTTCGACCATTTCCGCTGGGTCGATTTCTGGTATCCGGTCGAGCACGTGGTCAGCTTCAAGCGCGGGGTGTACGCGCGGGCCCTGCGNCACCTGGCGCCGGTGGCCGAGGGCAGCGGCGCGGCGCTGCGGCAGATGCCGCCCGCCGCCGAGCAGGCCTGGCTGCCGGGCAGCAGTGCCGGCCACGACCGTCCGCGCCGACGCCCGCCCGGCGCGCGCGGGCCGCGGGGATCCCGCGGGAGCCGTTCCCCGGGCTGAGCCGTATTCAGGCTGAATGCGACATTCTCGCAATTGACATCGATTCTCATTGTTGCTGGAATGGGCGCAACGCCTCCNGCGCCGGAGCCCGCCCGTGTACGTCTGCCTCTGCAACGGTGTCACCGACCGCCACATCCGCGAAGCGGTGGAGAAGGGCTGCGGCAGCGTGGGCGAACTGACCATGCGCACCGGCTGCGGCGCCAACTGCGGTTCCTGCCTGGACATGGCCGCGGACATGATCGCGGAGATGCAGTCCGAACTGCCNTTGCCGGTGCTGGCCATCGCCGCCTGAGCGTGCGTTCCGGGCGGTGCGCTGTTGCGCGCGGCATGAACCCGGCGCGGTGGATTCACGGTCCGCTCTGCAACCCGCACGATGCGTATGCCGATCGTCAGGCCGCAAGCGAAGNGTGCTGGCGGACGGCTTTCCCGCGCCACCCGGCAATGATCACGATTCGCGTTCCCCCGCCGCCGGGTGCGGCGCGCTAGAGTGCGCGCGTTTTCCGCCGCACGGAGCACCGCCATGAAGGGCGACGCCAAGGTCATCGGGTACCTCAACAAGGTGCTCTACAACGAGCTCACCGCGATCAACCAGTACTTCCTGCACGCCAAGATGCTGAAGAACTGGGGCCTGAAGGAGCTGGCCGAGCACGAGTACAAGGCCTCGATCGACGAGATGAAGCACGCCGACGCGCTGGCCGAGCGGATCCTGTTCCTGGAGGGGCTGCCGAACTTCCAGGCNCTGGGCAAGCTGCGCATCGGCGAGGGCCCGCGCGAAGTGCTCGAGTGCGACCTGGCGCTGGAGATGGAAGCCATCCCGCTGCTGCGCGAGGCGGTGGCCCATGCCGACTCGATCGGCGACTACGTCAGCCGCCAGTTGCTGGTGAAGATNCTCGATTCCGAGGAGGAGCACGTGGACTGGCTGGAGACCCAGCTGGACCTGATCGGGCGGATCGGCGAGCCGAACTACCTGTTGAGCAAGCTCGAGGACTGAGCCGGGGCCTGGCTGGCCGAGAGCCAGCCCTGCAGGGCCACCCGCGCGCGCGCGAATTCGGCGATCAGCAGCGCCACGGCCACGGCCGGCCGGTCCAGGGCGTGGGCGCGCGCNCCCAGTTCGATGCGCTTGGCCGCGGCCGACAGCGCCAGCGCGCCGACGTTGGCGCTCGAGGATTTCAGCGCGTGCGCGGCTTCGCGCATCACTTCCAGGTCCGGGATCGCCGAGGCCTGCTCCAGCAGCCGCACCAGGCGCGGGGCGTCTTCCAGGAACAGGTTGACGATGGTCATGGCCTCGTCGCCGGCGATTTCGCGCAGCTCGTCCAGCATCTCCGGCTCCAGCACCGGCGGCGGGGGCGGCAGGGCGGACGGTGGGGCCTCGGCGAATGAGGGCATGGCGGGCTCCTGGACGGCGGCAGGCGCCACGGCGGGAGGGGCGAAGATGGGCATTCCCGGTGCCAGGGCGATGCTCGGACGCGGCGTGGACGCCGGTTCGTCGGAACGCCGCGGCGGCGGGGCGGCGGGGAAGAACGCGGTTTCCGGCAGCGGTGCCGGATCGGGCAAGGCCGCCGCCGCGGGCCTGGCGGGCGGCGGGACATCGACCGCCGCGGCGGTCGCGGCCGGCGGGCGCGCCGCGGTGCGTGCCGGTGCGGCACGCAGCCAGCGCGACAGGCAGGCATCGAGATGGTCGCGGGTGACCGGCTTGGACAGGTAGTCGTCCATGCCTGCGTCCAGGCAGCGCTGGCGGTCGCCGGCCATGGCATTGGCGGTCATCGCCACGATCGGCAGATGGTGGCCGGGTGCCTGGNTGGATTCGATCTCGCGCCAGCGGCGGGTGGCCGAATAGCCGTCCAGCACCGGCATCTGGCAGTCCATCAGCACCAGGTCGTAGACGCCGCTGGCCATGTGCGCGAGCGCGATTTCGCCGTTGGCGGCAGTGTCGCAGTCGTAGCCGAGCACCGACAGCAGTTTCTGCGCCACCAGCAGGTTGACCGGGTTGTCCTCCACCAGCAGCATTCGCGGCGGCGGGCCAGCGGCGGCGGCCGGTTCGGCGTCCTCGGGTTCGGCCGGCNGTTCGGAGGCGGCGTCCTTCGTCGTGGCGGAGGCGGGTTGCGGGTCGAGCAGGGCGCTGCGCAGGTCGGCGTCCGGCGCCTGCCGAGAGAGTACGTCGGCGCCTTCGCGCAGTTCCTCGGGGATGGCTTCCTCGCCGTACAGCCACAGCAGCCGCACTTCCGAATGGGCGGGGTTGCGGCGCAATGCGCGGTGCAGCGCACGCGCGCTGTGGCGCAGTCCGTCATAGTCGGCCAGGACCGCGACGATGCCCTGGCTGCCNGGCGCGACCGGCTGGCGCAGCCGCTCCAGCGCTTCCTGGGTGGTTTCCACGATGCTGACGGTCGCGCCCCAGTTCGGCAGCAGCAGNGCGATGCGCTGGCGCAGGCGCAGGTTCGGGGTGATCGCCAGCACCCGGCGCGCGTCGTGCGCGGTCTGGCGGATCTGCACGTCGCCGATCACCTTCAGCAGCGGGATCTCGAACCAGAAGGTCGAGCCCTGGCCCGGCTCGGACTGCACGCCGATGCGGCCGCCCATCAGATCGACGATGCGCTTGCAGATGGCCAGGCCCAGGCCGGTGCCGCCATACAGGCGGGTGGTCGAGGCGTCGGCCTGGGTGAAGGCGCGGAACAGCCGCTGCTGCTGGGCGTGGCCGATGCCGATGCCGGTGTCGCGGACCTCGATCCGCAGCAGNTGCTGGGCGGCGGTCTCNCCCAGCCGGCGCACGCCCAGCTGGATGCTGCCGCGCTCGGTGAACTTGACCGCGTTGCCGATCAGGTTGGTCAGTACCTGGCGCAGGCGCACCGGGTCGCCGCGCACCGGCAGGCGCACGTTGGGATCGATGTTCAATTCCAGACGCAGGCCCTTGCCCTCGGCCGGGCGCTGCATCAGCTGCATCACCGCCTCGAGCAGTTCGCGCAGGTTGAAGCTGGTGATCTCCAGTTCCAGGCGGTTGGCCTCGAGCTTGGAGTAGTCGAGGATGTCGTCGACGATGCGCAGCAGCTGCTGCGAGGATTCGTGCGCGGTGCGCAGCATCTCGCGCTGGTCGGGGGCCAGCTTGCCGCGCGCGATCAGGTCCAGCATCGGGATGATGCCGTTGAGCGGGGTGCGGATCTCGTGGCTCATCGTGGCCAGGAACTCGCCCTTGGCCAGTGCCGCCGACTCGGCCGCGCGCTTGGCCTGCAGCAGCTGCTGTTCGAGCTGGTCGTGGCGGTTGACGTCGCGCTGCAACAGGGTGCATTCGTCCTCGGCCGCGGCGGCGCGGGCCTGGGCCTCGTTGAGGTCGCGCGCCTGGGCATTGCCGGCCAGCAGCGCCAGCAGCGCCAGCGCCAGGGCGGCCAGGGCCAGCCATCCCGCCAGCCACCACCAGGACGCGCCGGCGTCGCCGCGCAGGCCCAGCCAGACCGCCGCCGCCGTGCACGCCCCCACCATGGCGGTGAGCACGGACCAGATGCGGCGATGCCCGGACGAGGCCATCAAAGCACCGCGCTCTGGAAATCGAAGTCCAGTTCGGTGCCGACCGAACTGACCAGGTTGCCCTGGATGTAGTCGATGCCGCCCATCCACATCGCCGCGGCCGCCTGCGGGTCTTCGATCTGCTGGCCGATCACCTGCAGGCCCAGGCGGTGGGCCTGGTCGATGGTGCCGCGCAGCTGGTCGCGCAGTTGGGCGTCGGCATGCGCGCCGGCGAAGCGGCCGGCCATGCGCACGTAGCCCAGCGGCAGCTGGTTGAGCAGCGCGTCGGCCTCGGTGCCCGGTTCGAACTGGCTCAGGCAGAACTGCACGCCTGCGGCCATCAGCCGGCGGCAGAAGCCGTCCAGGGTCACGCTGTGGATCAGCGCGTCGCCCAGGCGCAGGTCGATCACCAGCGAGGTGCCGTCGATGCCGCGCCCGGCGATCGTCTGCAGCAGCCAGTCGGCGAAGGCCTCGCGCGCCAGGGTGCGCGGCGACTGCGACACGAACAGGCGCAGCGGGGTGCCGGCGACCTTGCGTTCGCAGATCATGTCCAGCGCATGCTCCATCACCTGCTGGTCGAGGTCGGCGATGCGGCCGCTGGCCTCGGCCGCGGGTACCACCTGCGCGGCCGAGAGCAGGGTGCCGTCGGAGCGGCGCAGGCGCAGCAGCACCTGGTACTGGGCCTGCTCGTTGCCGGCCACGGCCACGATCGGCTGGTAGGCCAGCTCGAGCTGGCCGTCGAGCAGGGCCATGCGCTCCTGCGCCTCGCTGTCGCTGGGCGGCACGTAGATGGCCACGCCATCGCTGTGCAGACGGGCCTGCAGTGCGCTGCGTTCGGTTGCCTCCAGGGCCGAGCCCGCATCCTCGAAGCCGGCCGACAACGCGGCATAGCCGACCGCGCTGCGCAGTTGCACCTGCTCGTCGTCGCGCAGCGGGAAGCCCTGCGCGGCCAGGCTGTTGCGCAGGTCGCGGGCGATCCGCTCCAAGGTCGATTCGTCCTCGTCGCGGAGCAGGGCCAGGAAGCTGTTGTCGTTGAGCCGGGCCAGCGGCGCCGGGGCCACGATCCGGGCCAGGCAGATCCCGGCCTGGGCCATCAGGCGTTCGAACGCGGCATAGCCGTAGCGTTCGCGCAGACCCAGCGCACTGGCGATCTCGATGAAGAACAGGCCGCCGTGGGCCCCGTCGCGCAGGGCTTCGTCGACCTGCTGCAGCAGCCAGCTGCGGGTGGCCAGGCCGGTATCCGGGTGGCTGCGCAGCACGCCCTGGCGCGGCACCGGCTGGCGCAACTGGGCGCGGGTGCGCTGGATCCGGTTGGAGACGGCGGCGATCAGGTGGCGCGGGCGGATCGGTTTGGTCAGGAAGTCGTCGGCGCCGCTCTCCAGCACCTCGAACTGGCGCTCCGGGTCCGGGTCGCCGGTGAGGAACACGATCGGCAGCAGCTGGAACGCCGGCTGCTGGCGGATCAGCGAGGTCAGGCGCATGCCGTCCAGGCCGGGCATGTGCAGGTCCATCAGGATCAGGTCCGGATCGAAGCGGCCGATCGCCTCGATCACTCCGTCCGGCTGCATCTGCACCTCGGCCTTCATCCCGGCGCCGTGCAGCACGCTCTGCGCGAACAGCGCCTGGGTGCGGTCGTCCTCCACGATCAGCACCCGATAGGGGGAGGCATCGGGATCGCCGCCGGCCTTCGCCGCGGCGCCCGCGCCGGGTGGCGCGGTGTCGNCTGGATCGGATGCGGAAGCCGCCGNCAGCGGCGGNGCATCGTCGCCGGGGGCGGCATCNCCGACCCAGCGCCGCCAGTAGTGCGCTGGCGGGGTCTCGGCGCGCATCCGTTGGCGCGCAGCCGCATCCTCCGGCACCGAAGCGGGTTCTCGTACGGTCATCAGCGTTCCCCCGGCTGGGACCGCATTATGTGACCAGATGCACTCGCCGCGACAAGTCCGCGCGCCATGGCGGCCGGGTCAGGTGGCCGGTGGCGCGAACAGGCGGCGCACGCCGCGGCTGAGCGTGCGCCACACCCACCACACCAGCAGCGCGCCCAGCAGGCTCGCGCCGAGCACCACCACCAGGGCGATCCAGGGATGAGCGATCGCCAGGGCCAGGCCACCGATGACCACCGCGTCCTCGGCGGTGGACGCCACCCAGTTGCTGGCCGGTTCCGGCGAGGTGTTGAGCAGGGCCCGGGTGCCGGCCTTGAGCCCGTGGCTGGTCAGGGCGATGCCGGCCCCGGCGGCGAGTGCGCCGGTGCTCAACTGGCCGTCGGGCGAAAGGGTGGCGGCGGCGAGGAAGGCCCCGGCCGGTACCCGGGCCAAGGTCTGCAGCAGGTCCCAGACCGAGTCCACGCCGGGGATCTTGTCGGCGAAGAACTCGGNNACCGACAGCAGGCCGCAGGTACCCAGCACCCACCACGACATGGTCGGTTCCAGCGCCGGNGGCAGCTCGACCCAGCCCATCAGCCCGGCCANGCCGACCCCGAACACGGTCAGGTAGGCGCGGATGCCGGCCATCCAGGCCAGCAGGATGCCGATCACNTAGATGTGGGCTTCGGTCATGGAAACTCCTGCTGCGACCGACCGGCGCGGTCCCGGATCCGGCGGGGGCTGCGCTAGACTGCCCCCTCGCCCCGAAGTATAGGCAGAAACCACCGGCCCCCGGCCGGCCGGCCGCGCCGTCCCATGACCGAACCCGTNCCCCGTTTCCAGGTCGTTCCCAGCCAGACCGGGCTGCCCGCCCGCGGTTGGATCGTGGCCATCGCCGTGGCCTGGCTGTTGTCGCTCGGGGCGATGTGGCTGCTGGCGGGCTGGCGCGCCACGCCCGCGCAGGGCGACGTGCGCGGCCAGCTGCGCGCCGCCGAGCGCACCGCCACCCAGCAGAAGCGCCAGCTCGACGAGCTCAACCAGCGCATGGTGACCNTGGCGCGCTCGGACCAGATCAGCCGCGCGGCCAACGGCGAGCTGCAGTCCTCGCTGGCCGAGCGCGACGAGGAAATCGCCTCGTTGCGCGCGGACGTGGCCTTCTACGAGCGCCTGGTCGGCTCGACCGCGCAACGCAAGGGCCTGAACGTGCATTCGATCGAGTTCACCCCGACCGACGCCGGCACCTGGAACTACCGNGCAGTGTTGACCCAGAACCTGAATCGCGGTGCGATCAGCCAGGGNCAACTGCGCTTCTCGGTGGAGGGCGTGCGCGCCGGCAAGCTGGCCACCATCGGCTGGGACGAGCTGCACCAGAAGACCGGGGCGCCGGGGCAGGACTATTC
>Ga0056912_1001428_pt1 | contig 11059 bp, 8 predicted proteins | sample EBPBio232013_DNA_FD_55028 | JGI IMG/M metagenome (GOLD analysis project Ga0056912, IMG submission 55028) | Wastewater treatment Type I Accumulibacter community from EBPR Bioreactor in Madison, WI, USA - Reactor 1_5/23/2013_ DNA | ecosystem: Engineered > Bioreactor > EBPR > Anaerobic-Aerobic >... | reverse complement strand
CGATTGCAGATGAAAATGCGGCGTCAAGCCGGACTTCTGCCGCTCTTGCCGACCTGCATTTGCATAGCCACTTTTCTGATGGAACTTGGTCGCCTACTGCCTTAGTCGAGCATGCTGTATCGAAAGGGATGCGCTACATCGCTCTTTCTGATCATGATACTGTGGAAGGTTTGGCCGAGGCAGAAGCCTGTCTTGCCCAATTCAATCGGCAAAAACCCGGGTCTCTCGGCAATTCTCCAGAGGCATTCAGCAACTCCCCAGATCTCAGTAAGTCCCCAGCTTCCATCAGTAATTCTCCAGAGGCATTCAGCAACTCCCCAGATCTCTGTAAGTCCCCAGCTTCCATCAGTAATTCCCAAGATTCTCTCAATAACTCTCCAGAGGCTCTCGGTAAGTCCCCGGTTTCCATACTTGCATCAGGCTCGTTGAGCGCAGCGAGTGATCGTGTCTTGCCAAAGCTTATACCTGCTGTGGAAGTCAATACTGTCTATATAGATAAGCAAGGGCAGCGCCAAGATGTCCACATTCTGGGCTATTTCCCAGATTTACATAATTCAGCTCTCCATGAGCTTTTGGAGCGACAAAAGGCGGCTCGCTTTAGGCAATTGGAAGAGACCATCGCTTTGATAAACGCTAGCTTGCGGAACTCGGGGGGTGGTCTTGCGCTCCTTGGAGCCGTGGGTTTGCAAGATGTCCTGGCTGTATCTGGTCCGGCGGCGCCTGGAAAGGCCCATTTGACCGAGGCGCTAGTGCGCTTAGGGCTAGCTAAAGACTTGATGGATGCCTATGAGCGATTTACTTCCTCCAAGTCTCCCTGCTATGTCTACCGGCAGAGCGTCAGTCCTTTTGAGGCCTTGGAAGCTTTGCAGAAAGCCGGTGCGCTCACTTCAATTGCTCACCCAGGTCAAGGCGCCTATATGAAAGAACTCTTGCCCGAGCTTGTTGCCGCCGGCTTGGCCGGTATAGAAGCCTACCACCGGGTTCATGACGAGCCGCTGGTACTTTACTATGAGAATTATGCCGACGCCCAAGGACTTTTAGTCACAGGCGGTTCAGATTGTCATGGACCCTATCTCGATAAAGAGAGCGGCACTTTCTATCCATCTACTATGGGAGCGATCAAGCTACCAGAGGAGAGACTGAAGAGATTCTTAGCTAGTAGTCCGATTGGCTACTGCGAGACTTTGTCTATTTGATTTGAGAGTGTACCGGTCTCGACTTCTCCGATTTGGCTCCAGGCAACTTTGCCCGCTTTATCGAGAATAACTTGGAACGGTATATACCCTTTGTAGTGGTTCTTGATGAGAGCCTTGGCTGCCGAACCGGAAGGATGATCAACGTCTATCAAGATAAACTTGACTGGTTTACCGGCCTGCGAAGTCTGTTTGTAAAGGTCGACTACTCGCTTGGCTTGCCGATTGACATTGAGGTCACCGGATGCGCCGAAGAAAATCAGGGCTGGCTTGCCCGGCTCTACGTCGACATCTTCCATTTTGCTTGCTTCGATTGGGAAGCCGCTATCGGTGTCCTGGCTAAACGAAATTCCTTTCTTCAGCTTGAGTTCTTCTGCCGCTTGTGAAAGAGTCGGCAAGCCCATAGCGATGGTCAAGGCGGCTAAGAATGCCAGATTGCGTTTAGTACTCATGGCTAGCTAGTTTTCATCCTCCTGTCACTGCACATGCTGTAATTGACTGCTTGCTGCTCAATTTGTTCCGCATTATGAGCTCTTTAGTGAAAGTCGCTCGCCTTGAGATTATGCACGAATTTAGACCAGCGGTGTTGTTCATAACTATGGCTATATTCAACTAAGCTCGACAAAAGTCTTTTGCCCGATTCGGAGGCGCCGGTGAAAACCAAGGTAAATCGGTCTTTTTCTTTGGCGGTGGTTATGCCATAGGTTTTGTGGAAAGTTTCTATAGCTTCACTAGGCAAAAATACCAAGTCTCGATTGCTCAATTGCTCGGGTTTTCTGCCAATTGCAATTTCTAATTGAATAACTTGATCGACCGGCTTGGCCGGTTCGGCGTTCAGTCTATCCCAGAGCCATGCCGACAAAGCCTGACCAGCTGGTAGGCTTGGGTTGTTGTGCAGATACTGGGCAAAGGCTTCTAAAATCAAGGGGCTTCCTCCTGAAGCGAATATATCATAGTAGTCAGGAGGACGTGTCCGCTTGGTTATTGGCGGTTGTGTGAAGAATTAAAAATGAGCAAGAAGTCCGAAATTTCATCGCTTTCAAAGCCGAATTTCCGGACGGTGCTTTGCAATCGGGCTCTACCTGCTTGCTCTTTCTCGACCGGTCAGACTTAGACATCCAGACCTATATAAAGATGTCAGTATCTGAATGGCGAAATACTTCAGTAATTTTAAGTTCAGATTTCTATATATAGGTTCAAGAGGCTATATAATTGGAGCACTTGAGGACGCATTTTGCTCAAGACCCCTTTACTTTATTAAAGTAGTTTGAGTCGCACCAGCGCGAGCTTTGCAGTGCTGGATCAGAGTCCTCAGTCGTTGAAAAAATTTTGACCGCCGCTGCGGTTGGGAGTGTAGTCATAGTTAGCACTGAAGCCTTGCTTAGAAGTTCGGGCTCTAAACATACAGAAAGCAACTCTGCCGAGTCGATTGAAAGACGACTCAGAGAGGATTTTTTGCCCCGGGTGAATAAACCAGGGCAGTACCTCGGCAATGAATGGGGCGCTCGTCGGAAGAGTTTTTCAAGTAGCCGGGTAAGAATGGCTCTTGCTTTTCCCGACCTGTATGAGCTTGGTATGTCCAATTTTGGGCTGAAGATACTCTATCAACTGATAAACGATATAGATGGCTATATGGTTGATAGAACTTATGCACCGGCTGGTGATATGGAAGCCTTGATGCGAGCCGAGCACTTGCCGCTTTTTGCTTTTGAATCGAAAGAGCCGGTGCAGAATTTCGATTTGATCGGTTTTTCGCTGCAGTATGAGCTTACCTATACAAATGTCCTCAACATGCTTGAGCTGGCTGAACTACCTCTGAGAGCTTGTGAGCGCAAGACTATTTTCCCCTTGGTTTTCGGAGGCGGGCCCTCTGCCGTTAATCCAGAACCGATGGCGCCATTTCTTGATTTCTTTGTAATTGGCGATGGTGAAGAAGCCTTGCCTGCTGTAATGCGCCAAATCGACCAGTTTAAGCAAGAGGTTTATCCGACTCTAGACTTAGACAAAATGTCTTTTGCTGCTGTGCAAGCAGTGCGCAATTTACTTTTGGCTCGTCTGGCTTGCACCGTATCTGGTGTTTATGCGCCGCAGCTCTATACCTTCAATCTCACTGAGCACCCGGTTAAACCTAGAGCTTTAGCCGAACTGCGTCAGATTGCTCAAAATGACTTGACTGCTTGCGGTATTGATGCCCAAGCTCTATTGGCTCTTCCTTATTTTGATCTCTTTGAACCGGGCAAGGAAGCTCAGTTGCCGGAAAGAGTAATGCGTCAAGTTGCACCTCTTCTGCCCAGTAACCAACCGACCCGTAATCTAGTTCCTTATTTGGCACTGGTGCACGATCGCGAAGTGTTGGAAGTGAGACGCGGCTGCGACAGGGGCTGTCGTTTTTGTCAGCCTGGCTATACTTTTTTGCCTGTGCGTGAGCGCTCGGCTGAAGAACTGGTGGAGCTCTCCAAGCAGGCTTTGAAGAATTCGGGGCACGAAGAGTATTCCATGCTTTCACTTTGTGTGTCCGACTATACCAGTCTTTATGACAGCGTGCGGGCACTAAACAGAGAGCACGCTCATAAGCGTACTTCGCTCTCCTTTCCGTCGCAGAGAGCCGACCGCATGAATTTGGACGTGGCGGAAGAACTGAAGACGGTTCGCAAAAGTGGTATTACACTTGCGCCTGAAGCCGGCAGTGAAAAACTCAGAGCTGTCATCAACAAAGGGCTCAAGCACGAACAAATTATCAATGCCATAGACTCGGCCTATGAAGCCGGTTGGCAGTCGGTCAAGCTCTACTTTATGTGTGGTCTGCCTTTCGAAGATGATGATGACCTTGCCGGCATCATTGCTATTTTGAAAGAAGCTACAGTGCATGCCCGTCTCAAGCGTAAGGCTGAGCCGGCCAAGTATAGAAGAGATCTGGAATTGACTTGCACCATTTCTAATTTCGTACCTAAGCCATTTACGCCATTTCAGTGGTTCCCTCAAGTTTCACCGGAAGAATTCGCCAGAAAACACAGTGTTCTAAGGGCGAAGTTGAAAGAGTCTGGTCTGCGCAATGTACAGCTCAATGTCACAGGCCCGCAAATAAGTCTGCTTGAGGCTGTGATTTCGCGCGGTGACAGACAGACCGGCGAGATGATCTTGGAAGCTTTCAAACGTGGTTGTGTTTTTGATGCTTGGGATGAGCATCTCAAGCCCGAAATTTGGCATCAGGTGGCAGAGCATTTTGGTACCACTCTCTTGGCTGAAGCTGCTAAAGACAGACCGGTAGGCAGTATGCAGGCTTACGATATCGTGCATATTGGTCTCCATCACTGGTGGCTTGTGCGTGAATGGGAAAAGGCCGTCAAGGAAGTTGAAACCGCTGCTTGCACAGAGAATACCTGCCATGCCTGCGGCATTTGTACCGAGCTTGATACCAATCATGTCTTAGCTAATCCCAGTCCGGTCACAATCAAGAAGAATCCTTTTGTCAAAGAATTGAATGCCAATAAGAGTGATGAAGACTCTCATCCTTCCCTCTTTTTCTTGGCGCCCGCCACAAGCGCTCAGAGCCAGACAGATGAAAACTCTCAAGACTCTGAACAAGCTGAGCAAGCTGAACAAGCTGAGCAATCTAAAAATACAGGCAATGTCAAAATCAGAGCGGTGTTCAAGAAGATCGACGACTTGCGTTTCATCGGTCACTTAGATCTGCAAAATCTATTTATCAGAGCGCTGCGCCGAGCCGAAATAAAAATGAGCTATACCCAGGGCTTCAATCCTTCGCCCAAGCTCTCTGTGGCTGCACCGTTGCCGCTTTTCCAAGAAGGTTTGGGCGAACTTATAGATGTCGAGGTGGCGGAGGCTATCACTGCCGACCAGTTTATGGAGCGCCTCAATCGTGAGTTACCGCCGGAGGTGCAAATACTTTCGGCTTTCCAAATCGGCAAAGATCTTGCCGAAAATAAGAAGTCTCTGCCTTCCCTTGTGGGCAGGGCCAGATATAGGGTCGACTTGGTTCGACCGGCTGAAATTGAACAAGACAAGCTTTCGAGGCTCAGTGCCCGAATAGAAGAGATATTGGGTTTGGGTGAGCTCAATATTGATGGAAAGAAAAATTTGAGACCTTTGATTCACCTGATCAAACTACATGATTTAGCCACGCCGACTCCCTGGTTGGAGCTTGAGCTGGCGACCGGCTCGTCGGGACACTTAAAGCCTCAAGATCTTTTGGCTTTGCTTAGTTCCGAACTCACTTTTCATGTGACCAGACTAGAGATGCTTTCTCTAGATGGTGAGCCCCTGGTTCCGCAAAAATAACGTGTTTAGAGGAAACGTATGAGAAAGTCAATCGTAATTTCAGAGCAGGACAATATTGCTGCCTTGCTCGAGAATGACCGGGTTGTCGAGTTTTTCGTCAATAGAGGCGAACTCTTGCTCGGTGATATCTATACCGCCACAGTAGAGAATATTCTGCCTGGTATTGATGCTGCTTTCGTCAATCTCGGCAAAGACAAGATGGGCTTCTTGCATGCCAATGATGTGCCGGGGCAAGGACCGCTTAAAGAGCGCCTAGTGCCCAAGCAGAAACTCTTGGTGCAGATAACCAAAGAACCTACTGGTCACAAAGGACCGCGAGTTTCTACCGCAATCAGTTTGCCCGGTCGTTTTCTGGTCTTGGTGCCGGAAGAGCGTGGCGTCAGTATTTCAAGAAGAATTTCGGAAGCTAGAGAGAGAGCCCGTCTGAAAGCCGTGGTCAATCTCATGAAACCTCCCGGCGTTGGTCTCATTATTCGTACAGAAGCTAAGGGTCAGGGAGATCAAGAGCTATACGAAGATTTTGAACAACTTTGGGATCGTTGGCAGACAATAGTTTCGGAAGCTGAAGCTTCAATTGGGCCAACTCTTATATATAGAGATCAAGATTTGTTGTTCCGGGTCATTCGTGATGCTTATTCACATGAAGTGACCGAGATCATTACCGATAGTCCAGAAGGGCAAAGACGCGCTCAAGAGTATCTGGCAGGTTGGGCTCACAAGCAGACCAAGGTGATTTTCCATACAGCCGAAGAAAATCTATTGCTTTCCAAAGGCATAGACAAAGAAATCGAAGCAGCCCTCTCCAATAGAGCAGAGTTGCCCTCCGGCGGACACCTAGTCATTCAGCCCACCGAGGCTCTCACCGTTATCGACGTTAACTCTGGTCGTTTCACCAGTTCGCGCACCCAGGCCGAGACCGTACGCCGTACCAACCTGGAAGCGGCTCAAGAGATTCCGCGTCAGCTGAGATTGCGAAACATCGGCGGTATGGTCATAGTCGATTTCATCGATATGGATAGCCGCAAAGACCAGCAGCAAGTTTTGGAAGCTTTCCAGCGCGCCCTCGAAGAAGATCGAGCCAAGCCCCAAGTTGGTCAGCTATCAGATCTCGGTCTAGTGGAATTGACTAGACGTAGACAAGGGCAGAGCCTGCGCGAATTGTTCACCAGACCTTGCACAAGCTGTCTCTCTCATGGCGTAGTGCCGGCGCTGGAACTTGGCCCGCCCGAAGATAGAAGGGTAATCACCTTCAAGAGTAAGGAAGACGAGCCGGTCAGCCGCAAGAATCGCAATAAGAACCGCTTGCAGCAGCCGCTTAAATCTGCCACCGCCTATGGTGGAAGAATCATGCCCGCTCCTCTAGATGAAGAAGAGCTGGAAGCTGAAGCAGCCCTTGAGTTAGATGATGTGCCGGAAGAAATTTTGGAAATGATGCCGGAAGATCTTCTCGATGCCAGAGCACAGGGGAAGCCACACTCTAAGCCGGTAAGCTTTGAAGATGATGAAGAGAATGGCGAAGCTGAAGAAGTGACTATCGAGTTGAAAGCCGATGTATTTCAACCCAAGAAAGCACTTTATGAAGATGGCTTGACCGAAGATGCAGATGAGGAACCAGCTTCCGATTTGGCTTCAGACCTGGCTAAGAGCGTTTCTGCTGTAGAGAGCGTCTATCAGGAGCTGGATCTTGATAGTGAAGGTTTGACCGCCACTATCGAGGCTGAAGTAGCCGACGAAGAGCATGAAATCGCTTCTCAGGCAGGCAGCCAAGCTGAGCCTGCTATCCAATACGAAGTAGAAAGCCCTTATTCGGCTGAAGTAGACCCTGTTACAGGTGTCTATCGCTTGAAGACTAAGAGCGATGATATCGAATCTGGTGCCGGCGATTCTAATTCTAAAGCCATGTCGGCTGAAGAACCGGTTTCGGTGGCAGTGCAGTCTGAAGCTCTCAGCGACTATACACCTAATTTCACTCTGCAAAGGGAAGAAGTGAGCCAGCTCACCTTGCCTGCTTTCCAGGCTGACACTCAAAGCGAGTCTCAGGAAGAAGGTCAAGAGTAAGGAGAGAGCTCGGTTTAGAAATATCCCGAGCAATCGAAAGAGTCGTCTGAAAAATGGCTCAAGTCAAAGAGCTTGTCTGATGGAAAAAGCCCGGTGTTCTTAAAACACCGGGCTTTTTCCGTAGCCATAAATGAATGAATAACTTAATGCCAATAAAAACTAATTGCGCTTTTGCTTGGCCATCGAAAGGCTATAACCAAAACGGGCTCCCGGTGCAGTCATTTCTGGTTGCAATAGACTTGCTTCTACCCGGGCTTGCGGATCGACCTGGAATAGTTTGTAGATGTCGTTGGGATCTTGGGTAAAGATCTGCTCTTCGACAAAGAAACATCCACCAAACCTACCTCTATGCACAAAGACCAGATAGGTCGATTTTGTGCTCGGTAGTGTTATAGCTAAACAAGCTGTGCTGCCATTTTGAGTGAAATAGGTCATGAAGAAATCAAACTGGCTTTTGGCATCCAATCCTTCTGTGCGCTCCACCGGGAAGCCCAAGAAGAGAGCAGACATAGCCACGGTAACATCTTCAGGCAGGTCGTAGACACTGACTACAGCATCAGTTGCTTCTAGGTCATTGAGCATACTGGTTAATGACTCTTCGGTCGGTCTTGCTTCGGGTGAAGACTTGCAGCCATAAATGCAACCTACTGCCTTACCCTTGTATAGCAAAACAGCAGAGCGGGATAACTGCTGCTCTGAGGTGCATTTCATACAACCTGTGCGCATCCCGCCTTCCAGGTCGGTGATCAGCCATTCCAGGTCATAATCTTTCATCTGATAAACACTGAGCGACTCTTGATCTACTGGCGGCATAACCAGGTCGATAGCCCGTCTTAGTCTAAATCTTTTCGTGGGAGTCTGTTCTACCGGTGCCTGCCATTGGCTTTCGGCAAAGGCGCTGTGTCCACCCTGGGCATAGTCGGTACTTTCTTGCTGATAATTTTGATAAGCTTCGGCAGGAGCCTGAGTGTATTCGGTGCCCATTTGATATTGCTGATAAGCCTGCATGTCTTGCTGAGCATCACTGGGCATATGATTTTCGGCATAACTATTAGAGCCATTAGCGCCGTAACTGTTAGATCCATAAGCTTCGTTGGCATCAGGGGAGGGCGGCGCAAAGGGCGATTGAGTCTGACCCATGGCTTCTTCCTGATAATTTCCCTGAAAGCCACCTTGCGAGGTTGCTTGCTGATCGGGGTTTTCCAGCTCTTCCAGCCAGTTCTTAGAGGATTTGACCGGCAGCGATGCGCCTTTTCCTATGGTTCCAGAAAACAAGGGAGAAAGAAGGATGCGGTTATTGTGAACACATACGAACTGAGCCAGAACTTCTTCCCCTGGCTGATGATTCGCCGCAGTCTGTATAAATCCGGGCAGGTTGTCTTTAGGAATCAAGACGGCATAGCCGCCCGATTCGGCCTTCATGACCTTACAAACTACGTTTTGACCAGCTTTGTACCCTGTTACTTTCCAGGGATTTATTGGTCTTGACATTCTGGTTCCCTTGAGTGCGCAGATGCGCCTAAGCCATAAATAGATAGACTTCTATTTTATTCCCCGGCAGGGTCAAATCCAAGCGTTTTTTTGGGCTTCTCATTGATTATCACAACGATTTTTAAACTTGGCAGCTCTTTCTTGCAAATCAGTCTCTTGCGAGCATGATTTGCCATTGAAAATAACCTTCAAACTATTGAATATATTAAAGCTATTCTTTGCGACTGTGCTTTGACCGCAACTTTTGCCTGACTGGCAGCTATTACAACCGCTCTTGAGCACTTCGCTTGAAAATTCACTCCAATTGCCGCAACGCTGACAATGCAAAAGCTGACCTACTGCTCCGCTTGCATCAAGAGGCATAGAGCAAGTTTGACAATGTAATTGGCTGGACATAATTTAGCCGACTTCTGAGACGTCGATTTGAAAGGCAACATCACGGCCGACGGCTAATTCCATTTCATTGAGGGCGATTATCACCGGACCCCCCTTAATGTTCTTGGCAATACCGATGCGAGCGCCTTCACCAATGCCAAATCTCACCGCCTGCATGGTTACTTCGTCAGAGCGAGTGGCGGTGACTATAAAATGCTTACCTTCTTTTGCTTCAGCCAGTGTCATTTTTTATTCCTCTGCCTTTATTTTAGCGCCCTTTGCTGGACTTGCCAGTCTTGCAATTGGGACACAGTCCAAAAATCTTGAACTGGGCGTCGATTACTTCGAAATTGTACCTGGCTCCAATCTTTTGTCCGGCTTCTTCGAGAAAGTGGTCTTCAAACTCGAGGGTTGTGTTGCAGCCTGTGCAAATGATGTGTTGGTGCGGCAAAGTGTCTTGTTTCAGTTCGTAGTGCTTATGACCTTCGGCAAAATCCAATTCGCGCAATAAGCCGAGAGATGAAAGCAATTTGAGCGTTCTATAGGCTGTAGCCAGCGAAACATTGCCTCCCCTCTCCAACAATTTGGCATGCAGTTCTTCGGCCGAGAGGTGATGACCGCTCTCTTGTTCTTTGAAAATCTGCAAAATCGTCTCGCGCTGCGCCGTAATTCTATGTCCACGTTTTCGTAGACTGTCGAACAGCGGGTCAGTACCTGTTTCTGGGCTATCTTCCATTGTCTCGCGCATGGTCTATAGATATGGGCATGGCAGTTGCTAGCCAGCACTCCTTTAGGTCATGATCATACCCCAAATAGATCAAGATTTAGCCAGGCAGTGTTTTAGGTGGGCTTCCAGGTACTGGCCTGTATGGCTGAAAGATTTGGCCTTGATTATTGTTTCAGGCGTGCCTGCTTTAACCAGATTGCCGCCCTTGTCGCCGCCTTCCGGGCCAAGGTCGATGATCCAGTCGGCCTGCTTAATGACATCTAGGTTGTGTTCAATGATAAGAACTGTGTTTCCCCCATCCACCAGGCGATTGAGCACATGCAAAAGCTTGTCCACATCTTGGAAAGACAGACCGGTTGTCGGTTCGTCCAAAATATAGATTGTTTTGCCGGTGGACCTTCGGCTCAGCTGTTCCGCCAGTTTCACTCTCTGGGCTTCACCGCCCGATAATGTGGTGGCCGGTTGACCGAGTTTGACATAGTCGAGCCCGACCTCTTGCAAGGTTTCCAACTTGCTCAGCGCTTTCGGTATCGAAGAAAAGAAACCCAGGGCTTCTTCTACAGTCATCTCAAGCACATCTGAAATTGATTTGCCTTTGAATTTTACTTCTAAAGTTTCGCGGTTATATCTGGCGCCTTTGCAAACATCGCAGGTGACAAACACCGAGGGCAGAAAGTTCATTTCGATTTCATTCATACCTTCGCCGTGACAGGCTTCGCAGCGTCCGCCTTTGACGTTGAAGCTAAAGCGTCCGGGCAGATAGCCTCTCGCTTTTGCTTCGGTGGTCATAGAAAAGACTTCTCGAATGACGTCGAACAAGCCGGTATAAGTGGCGGGATTTGACCTTGGGGTTCTGCCTATGGGGGATTGATCGATATCAATTACTTTGTCTATCTGCTCTAGTCCGGTTACTCTG
>Ga0056912_1001410_pt1 | contig 11186 bp, 9 predicted proteins | sample EBPBio232013_DNA_FD_55028 | JGI IMG/M metagenome (GOLD analysis project Ga0056912, IMG submission 55028) | Wastewater treatment Type I Accumulibacter community from EBPR Bioreactor in Madison, WI, USA - Reactor 1_5/23/2013_ DNA | ecosystem: Engineered > Bioreactor > EBPR > Anaerobic-Aerobic >... | reverse complement strand
GAGGCCGTGGCGGGCGCCGATGTGGTCATCACCATGCTGCCCAACGGGGCCATCCTGCGCTCGGTCGCGAGCCAGGTGATCCCGGCGATGAAGCCCGGCGCGGTGCTGTGTGATTGCTCGACGGTGGATGTGGACAGCGCCAAGGCGGTGGCCCAACAGGCCGAGGGCACGGGCCTCGGCGCGCTGGATGCGCCGGTCTCGGGCGGGGTCGGCGGGGCCTCGGGCGGGACGCTGACCTTCATGGTGGGCGGTGGCGAGGCGGCCTTTGCGACGGTGAAGCCGCTCTTCGACATCATGGGCCAGAAGGCCGTGCATTGCGGCGCGGCCGGGGCCGGGCAATCGGCCAAGATCTGCAACAACATGATCCTCGGCGTCACCATGATCGCCACCTGCGAGGCCTTCGCGCTGGCCGACAAGCTGGGGCTGGACCGGCAGAAGATGTTCGACGTGGTCTCGACCTCTTCGGGCTACAGCTGGACGATGAACGCCTATACCCCGGCGTCGGGCGTGGGCGCGAAAAGCCCCGCCGACAACGGCTACAAGCCCGGCTTCGCGGCGGAATTGATGCTCAAGGACCTGCGGCTCAGCCAGCAGGCGGCGGAAAGCGCCGATGCCGACACGCCGATGGGTCAGCTGGCCGCGCAGCTCTATGAGCGCTTCGTCGAGGCAGAGGATGGCAGGGGCATGGACTTCTCGGCCATGTTGCCTCGCTTCGAGAAACGCGGCCGCGGCTGATGAGCTGGTCGGCACCCCGATAACACCATTGCAACTACGCCGGGCGGCAGCGTAGCAAGAAAGTCCAGCAGCCGGTGCCGCTGGAGGTGTTTGCGAAACACGATCGCCCCGGCTTCAGCCAGCTCAGCGAAAGTTTAAATAGGCTTGCTCAAATCAATATCTAGAACCTTGAAGTCTAGCTGACGCTCCACTCTCCACCTATACCCGGCACGGTAGCAGCGGCTTGGTGGGAATGCCGTTCATCCCATTAGCTCACATACCCGCTTTGGGCCCGGTTGACGGCGGTGATCGTGGGGGCGCAGATCTTCACCCATCCCTTCGCCGTCGGGCTGCTGGCGACCATGGACCGCTTGGGCCGAGTAGTGGCGGCGACGCCGGCGATGCTGATGATTGGCTCGGCACTGGGGCCGGTGGTGGGCGGTGCGCTGGGGCAATCGCTGGGCTTCGGCGCCCCGCGCGTGGCGATTGCGGCCTGTGGGCGTAGCAGTGGACCAATCAACTTCACTGCGCGTTGATTGTCCGGCGAAGAGGTTGAGGAGCTCCAACAAGTGACCAGACAATTGGCCGTCCTGACTTTGTACCGACAACCTTGCAGACGCCTCAACTGAGATACACATAGGATCTGACTAGGAGGTTCGCCGTGCCAGCGCAAACGTCGATGATTCACGTCCGTATTGACGACCGCTTGAAAGCTCATGCAACCGACGCTTTGGCTGGCGTCGGCCTCACGCTGTCTGATGCCATTCGCATTCTTCTTACGCGTGTGGCTGCGGAAGGAGGCATGCCTCCAGGACTGACAGTGGATCCGGACGCCTATGACGCGTGGTTCAAGGCCAAGGTGCAGGAAGCCTTGTCGGACCCACGTCCTGCAAAGCCGCGTGACCAAGTCATGGCCGAAACTCGTGCTTTGATCGATGCGAAACGTCGTGCCCGACCTTGAATGGACTGCGGCAGCTGCCGCCGACCTTATGGCGATCGTCGACTATATCTCAGACGGCAACGTAGATGCCGCGTTCGCGTTGATGAATGAGATCGAGAAGAAGGCTTCTGACACCCCGTCACAGCCCCGCCGTGGTCCTGGGACGGGTCGACGGAACGCGTGAACTTGTTGTTCGACCGAATTACATCCTCATCTATACAGAGAGCCCGACTCTCGTGACCGTCGTGCGCGTGCTTCATACCGCGCAGATGTGGCCGTAGGAAGGGCGCCGAAATTGATGGGGATCCTGGTTGCTGCACTGCGAAGTGCCTTTGGAAAAACAGCCAATCCCAGCTGGGTCGGCTCAACCTGAAGATCAGCATTTGGCCAAAGTACTGTCGTTCTGCGTGGCACCTTGAGCAGGTAAAATGCAGTGGTAGCGAGTTGATCAGTATCCATCCGGTGAAGGCCGCAGCGACTTCAGATCTGACGGTCGCGTTCCATGGCGATCATCTCGAGCAGGTTTTCGACACCGAACGGGGTGAAGGCGAGCACCTCGACCTCGGTGGTGCCGTAGACCCAGATTATGCCGTCTTCGGGCTCCATGCCGATGGCGAGATCATGAAGCCTGTCGACGGTTTCGCCCAGCTCGGCGGCGACCCGGTCCACGGTCTTGACGGCGTAAACCTTGTTCAACTGCATGGTCGGGCGGCCTGAGCCATATTCCGGGCCTTCCAGTTCCAAGGGAGCAGTTCAGGCAGGCGCGAGAGGGGCATGTCAGGCAGTCGACCGAGGACATCGGCAAGCCATGCCTGAGGGTCGATGTCATTCATCTTGGCGGTGACGATCAGGGAATACATGAAGGCAGCGCGGTCGCCGCCGCGCGGTGATCCGGCGAAGAGCCAGGCCTTGCGGCCGAGGGCAATGCCGCGGAGGGCACGTTCGGCCGCATTGTTCGTCAGGCAGATGCGGCCGTCATCGAGGAAGCGGGTGAACGCTTCCCAACGGCCGGCTTCCTCGAACATGTAGTTGATCGCCTTGGCGACGGGGTTGTGCTTCGACATCCGGGCACGCTCGACCCGCATCCAGTCGTGCAGGTCACAGACCATCGGGCGCACCAACCGCTGACGAGCGTCATGGCGGGCCTCGTCGCTCAGGCCGTTGATCTCGCGCTCAGCATCGAAGATGGCGTCGAAGCGTTTGACGGCTTCCAGCGCGATGGGCGAGATCTCCTCGGCGACCTTCTTGCCCTTGCGGGCTGTGGCCTTGATGTCTGCCAGCTCGAAGAACTTGCGCCGGGCATGCGACCAGCACAGCGCGCTCAGCACCGGCGCGGGCCTGTGGCTGGCATGGTAGAGGTCGTTGTAACCGCCATAGGCATCGGCTTGCAGGGTGCCGGTCCAACCCGCCAGATGACGGGTCGGGTGTTCTTTCCTACGGTCGGTTGAGAAGTAATAGAGCGCTGCCGGCGGCGCCCCACCGGCAAAGGGCCGGTCATCCCGCAGATAAGTCCAGAGCCGGGCGGTTTGCGTGCCGCCTTTGGCCAGAAGCGGTACGGTCGTGTCGTCAGCGTGCAATCGTTCAGCGCCGAGGACATGAGCACGGATCAGATCGTGGATTGGTTGCAGCGCCACGGCGCAGGCCCCGACCTGATCGGCCAGGGTCGAGAGGCTGATCTCGACCCCTTCCTTCGCGTAGCGCTCGGCCTGCCGGCTCAAAGGCTGATGCTGGCCGAACTTCTCGAACAGGATCATGGCCAGTAGATTGGGCCCCGCCCAGCCCCGGGGCGTCGGATGAAACGGCGCCGGCGGCTGGCTGATCCGCTCGCAGTCCCGGCAGGTGAACTTCTCGCGGACGGTCTGGATCACCTTCCACTGCCGCGGGATCACCTCCAGCGTCTCGGTGATGTCCTCGCCCATCTTCACGATGCGCGCGGAACCACAGCAGGTGCAGGACGTCGGCGCCTCAACCACCACGCGCTCGCGCGGCAGATGCTCCGGGAGCGGCTTGCGGGCGGGGCGGCGGCGTTCGAAGGCCGTGACCGATGCCTTGGCTGCGGCGGCATCCGCCTCTGCCCGATCCTGCTCAAGATCTGTCTCGAGGTCCTCGAGCTGCATCTCCAGTTGCTCGATCAGCCGGGCATGGCGTTCGGCGCTATGGCCATATTGCTCGCGGCGGAGTTTGGCGATCTGCAGCCGGAGGTGCCGGATCATGTCTTCGGAGGCCGAGACGATCGCCTGAACTTGGGTCAACTCCCCCTTGGCGACGACCAAAGCGCCTTCTGCGGCAGACGCGCGGGCCTCTGCCGCAGCGAGTGCGGCGCGCAGAACAGCGATCTCCGATGCGGTCTCCGACATGCCGAAGGCCTACCACGAAACCCCGGAATAGTCCAATAAAACAAGGGTATTTTGGCTATCAACCCGCCGAGGAAGGCCGTTGAGTCCAGCGCGGATTACGCCAATCAATCCCTTCCAGAAGATAGCCGAGTTGCGCTGCCGAGACGGGAACGGCCGAGCCATTCTGGCTCACCGGCCAGATGAACTTCCCCGCCTCAAGGCGCTTCAGATACAGCGACATGCCGACCCCGTCGTGCCACAGCACCTTGATCAGATCACCCTTCCGCCCTCGGAAGCAGAAGATCTCTCCACCGTGCAGATCTCGACCCAGCCCCTGCTGGACCTTCAGCGCCAGGCTGTTCATTCCGCACCGCATGTCCGTTACCCCGCCTGCAATCCACACGCGGGCCCCCGCCGGAAAGGCGATCATCGCGGGTCCAGCACGGCCAGCAACGCCGCAAGATGCGAAGGGGCCAGCGACACAGGGATCGTCATGCGACGCCCGTTCGTCAACGTGATGTCGATCCGGGCATCGTCGGCTTCCCGCGATGGCTGCTCCGCTGGCGTAGGCGGGGCGCCCGCAATCACCAATGGCACGAAGCCCCCACCAGCCCCCGACGCGCCAAGTGTCCCGCTGCGATACTCGCGCCGCCAGATCGAAAGAAGCGACCGGGAAATCCCATACCGGCGCGCCGTCGCCGAACCCTGCCGGAAACCGCGCAGGCTCTCTTCGACGATCCGGATCTTCTCTTCGTCAGACCAGTGCCGACGACGGCCAATCTCATCGGCGGCGAAGATCTCGATTGGTGAAACAATTGAAGCGCATGCCATAAGGCAATGCCTTACGACCATTTGCTCAATCAGAGCAGGCGGCCTTCACCGAAGGCATACGTCGATCATCACGGCGCATGCGCCGCGATGATCGCCCGCGTGGTCTGCACTGCCGCCGAAAGTGATTTGTGCTCAGCGGAGCCAATACCCAGCTTCGCAACATCGACCGAAAGCTTCATCTGCTGCCCCTGATCTGCTGCAGCGCGCGCGGCCCGGCCGCGCCGTCTTGATGCCGATGCAAGATAAGTGCGTTGCGTTGAAGACGCTGCTTCCTCGGAACTCTTGGTCGCGGCTGCGCCACCACCCGCCGATTTCACCTCCTTCAGCTCTTTCCGGAGTTTCTCGACCGTCTCTCGGGTTTCCGACATCTCCCGATCCCGCTTCAACCTGTCCTCATCCGGGTAGGGGAAGCTCTCGGATTGCCCCGCGTGCAGCGACTGTAGGGCAGGGTCCTCGAAGTACTTGATCCGCCGGGCGCGGATCGGCATTTGCGCGTCGATGACCAGGATCACCTCATCGAGGTCCATCCGCCGCGCCTGGTCCTCGGTCAGAAGCGGAGTGTCTTCCGTCCGCTCCGATACGCTACGCCCCTCGAACGGATTGCGACCGACGGCCCGAGACCTTGTCACCACGCGCTTGGTCGTCTTGCCCACAGCCTGGCTCAGCTCTTCGATGGTCTTTTGCTCGGAAGGCGTGAGATAGAGCTTCACACCTGCGCCGCCTTGGAGCGAGCGCCGCGTGTTCTCGCCATAGATCTCGTCGAGGGCCGGGATCGTCTGGGTCACGATGGCGAGGTTGCCGCCGAAGGAGCGCAGCGTCTTGATGCTCTCGGCAACGATCGGCATTTTGCCGAGCCGGTCGAACTCGTCGAGCAAGATCATCACGGGCCAGGGCTCATCCTCGGCAGGCTCCCGCGCCTGAAGCGAGGCGATGAGATCCGAGAAGAACAGCCGGATCAGCGGCGCAAGCGGGCGGATCATCTCGGATTCGACCACGAGATAGATGGAATGCGGCCGCCGGCGGATATCCCGGAAAGAGAAGTCCGATGTCGATGTGGCGGCGTCGATCGCCCGATTGTCCCAGGTGTCGAGGCCAGAGGTCATGAGGAGCGACAGGTAGGAGGTCAACGTGTCGTTGTTCGTTGAGGCCATTCGCTCGAAAATCAGTTTGGCCGAGGGATTCTTCACCTCATGCGCCCGCTTCAGATACTCCTTCTGCTTGTCGCCTCCCGACGCGGTGATCCGGTAGATCTCACCGATGGTCGGGATGCCCCGCTCGAACGCCAGGAGGCCCGCTGCGACGAAGAGGTCGATGCCGCCAGCGAGGAGCCCGCTGAGCTTTTCATTATCGGTCTGCAGGAAGAGCTTGGCTGTGAGCTTCAGCTCCATCTGCTGGCGATCCGCATTGGTCATCTCGGCGATCCGGGCCAATGGGTTGTAACGGTGGGTCGGCCGGTCCCAGTCCGTCGGCGCGAAACGGAACACCTTGTCGCCCGTGCTCGCCCGAAACCTCGAGGTCTCGCGGAAGTTCTCGCCCTTCACGTCCAGCACCACGGCCGAGCCCTTGTAGGTGAGCAAGTTCGGGATCACGAAGCCCACGCCCTTGCCGCGGCCCGTGGGCGCAACGATCAGCGCATGTGGGAAGGTCTTCGAGACGAGGAACGGCCGCTTTGATTTCGGGGTGCCGAGCTTGCCGAGGAGGAAGCCACCGCCCGGCTTGGCGAAGAAGCCATTGCGCTTCATCTCGCACCGGGTCTGCCAATGCGTCGTGCCAAAGCGCGTGAGGGCGTCGCCGAGAAGCGTGACGCTCAGCATCAGCGCGGCAATGCCGAACCCTGCGAGGATCAGGTTCACCCAGAGGAAGTCCCGCGGGGCGCTGGTCCCGAGGGCGCGGTATTCCCGCGCGAGCAGGGTAACGTCGAAGGCTTGCGTCGACAGGCCATAGCGAATGGTCAGGTAGCCGGTGGCCACAACATAGCCGATGGAGAGGCCGACCAGCGTCAGGCTGAGGACGCCACCCGCGATCTTGCCCTTATCCATGCGTAATCCCCTTCTCGCCATGGGTCGCTGCGTGACGCGCGCGCTGCGCCTCGATCCGTTCCTCGGCCAAGGCATCCAGCACCCTTTCCATGGCCGGGCCGTGGGCCGTCTTCTCGCTGCCCTCCAGATAGGCCTTGGCGAGTTCCAGCTGTCTCAGCGGGTGCTCGGTGAACTTTTCCAAAGCATCTGCATAGCCCGCGCGCAGGGCGGTCACCGCGGTCGGCGTGAGGTTGCGCTCGATCTGGGCAACGAGGCGCTGGCCGTCATTCGCGGTGAGCGGTGCTACGTCCTCGGCTTCGGCCCGCTGAAGGAACGTCATCACATCAGGGGCAGTCTCGGCCATGAAGCGCCGTTCGGCATAGTCCTGGCGCGCCTGATCCTCGATGTCGAAACTCCGCTCGCTGATATAGGCGCGAGACGCGCCCATGGCGCGCAGGCGATTGATTTCTTCCTGCACCGCCGAGCCAAACTCTTCGACCGGCATCTCGGCACGGTAACGCGCGACGGTGCGGACATCTTCGGTGATCGGACCGAGCTGCTGCATCGGATCGCGCAGCGCGAGCTCCATGTCGCCGGCATGAAGGGTACGGTCCTTTTCCTCGACGGCGAACTCCTGCGGCTTGCGGCTGACAGTGATCTTGTCCCAGGCCATTGAGGCCAGTTCAGCATGCTCCGGTGACCGCTGCGCAAAAGCATTGAAGGCGGTGCGGGCCTCTTCCACTTCGATGACGCCAGCTTTGTAGACGGAGGGATCGTCTGAGAAGGGGTGGTCGAAATCCGCTCGACGGAACTGAGCGACGAGCTCTTGGAAATCCCTGCGCTCAGACGGGGCGAAGATGTCGGGCTCGCCAGTCGCTCGCTCGCGCTCAGGCAGCGTCAACCGTTCGGCCAGGGTAACCGGGTCATCTTCAGTCTCATCCACCTCATCGACGGCCCGCAGGATGCGCGCATCGGTCAGGGTGTCGCCCAAACGGACATGGACGGCTTCCAGCCGGTCCAGCGCTTCCTCGCGGTCCTCACCCTTCTCCAGATCGAGATCGCCCGCCTTGGCGATAGCGCGCAGATCCTGCGCCAGCCATTGCCGCTCCAGCGCAGCACTGCCAGCACCCTCGCGCATGCGCGCGGCCACGGCTTCGGGATCGATCCCGGTGCCCTGCAGTGCCTCGGAGAGGCGCGCCTTCACCGCATCATCGTCGAGACGCGCAAGCTGGTCCTCGCGCACGTTGGCCCGGGCGTAGACGCCCTCACGAGAGGGCGCGTCGAGGAGCGCGGCTGAGCGGTCCCCGAGCGGATTGAGATGCGAAACAGAGGCCAGTACGTCGGTGAGCTTGCGCTCGATCTCCGGCCGCTCGGCGGCAGGTGCCCTGTCGATCGCTGCTTCGATCTGGCGGATGTTCTGAGAGAACTCGGTGGTCAGCGTGTCAAACGCAGCTTCGTCGTCGGACATGTAAATGACTCCATCTTTTTGAATCTGTTCGCCTGCAGCGAGGACAGCACTGGCGCGCTCCAGCGCGTCTGCGACGTCGTCGAAGTTCTCCCGCGAGGCCTCGGCCGCGAGACCGCGATAGGCCAGCGCATTGCGGCTCACTGCCGCCACGGCCATCTCGAGATCACTGCCGGTGCGCTGGCGTTCCACTGCGGGACGGCCCTCGTCGCGCGCTTTGAAGATCTCATCGATTTCGGCGCGATAGGTCGTCACACCTCGATCAAGCCGGCGCGTCGCCTCAAGCCGAATGCCGTGAACCTGCGCCGCTTCGACCATCGCCAGGCGGAACGCGTCGTAATTGAAGTGATGGTCTTTCCCGAGAAAGAACATCTCCCCGTCCTTGCTGCGACGGTTCAACACGACATGGGCATGGGGATGGGCGCGGTCTTCGTGGATGGCGGCGATGTAGTCGAACTGCGCGCCGTCCCCTTGGAAGAACCGCTCGCAGACTGCTTCGGTGATCGCACGAACCTCTGCGCTCTTCGTGCCGATTGGGAAGGCCATCAGAAGATGCGACGTGTGCCCGAGCTTCGGGCTATGTCGTTCGATCCATTGGTTCTCGAACCGACGCACTACCCGCGTGATCTCGGACTCGGAGAGGGTCTTCTTCCCATCATGGGTGCCGCGACTGTCCAGGATGTGGCTCGACTTGGTGGTGAGATAGGTGAGCTGCGCCTTGAGCTGAGCGCCGGTATGACAGCCGCCCTTTGTGATCGGCTTGAAGATCGCGGGGCTATACCCACGAGCCGCACGCACCATCTGGGCATTCCGGGCCAGTCCTTGCCAGCTGCCGGAGACGCGGCTCCAGTTGCGATCAAAAAGGGAGGGGTTGATCCCGCGGTCCTCATTCCGAGCCATCGCTTGCCTCCCGATGGGCGAGGCCAGCGAGCGCCTTGGTGACCTGCAGGTTCAGGGCGCGCCGTCTTGCGCGGAACATCTCCTGGATCTGATCGGCCAAGTCGAAAACGAGGACGGCTAGGTCCCCGATCTCGGCGTGGCTGGAGGCATCATAGGGCATCCGCTCGCCCTTGAGCTTGGCCTCGTTCAGACGCCGCGCGATCTGGTTGACGTTGTTGCCAACCCGGTTCAGCGCGGCGCTCAGAGCGCGCAGCTCGTCGGTCATGGTCTCGTCAGGGCGCAAGATGTCGTCGGCAGCGAGGATCAGAGACCGGAGCGCATCGGATCGATGCGCGATGCCATGGCGCAGCAAAGCGGCATCGAGACGGCTCAGCTCTCTCGCGCTTACACGCAATCCGATGACTTTCGGACGGCTGCCATTTGCGAGCTGGCGGTCTCCGGCGTGTTTCACAGCGTTGTAGACGGACTTCAGACTGACGCCGTAGCGCGCCGCCAACTCGGCGGCGGCGACACCCTTGGCTCGCTCCTTGGCGATGCTCAGGCGTTCGATCTCGGACAGTCTGCGGCCGCGTCGCATTGTGAAGTTAACATCCCTATTTCTTGCCAACTTCGTACAAGCCCGCCCTCTCCCAGCGCAAGCGGAGAGGGTCTTAAGGGCTTGTACTCAATGTAGAAAATCGCCCATCAGGGGCGATTTCGCGTCCTTTGTCAAAAGCATCGCGCACAGCGCTCCTTGCACCGCGTCAGGTGTCCAAGGGATCGCGCATCGCGTCCTTTGGACCGCGTCCTGCGTCCTTTGCAGCGCGGCATTTGGTAAGTGCGGAATGCCGAAAGCATGCCGCATTCCGTCATACGCGCGCCGCAAGACGTCCCGCGCCGAATGGCCGGCGTCCTCCGCGAGATGCGCTATGGGAAGTGTCAAATGGCTGCCGCCAAATGCACATTGCAATGTGCCAGAAGGATCGCGTCAGCCGTCATCTGTGGCACGCGAAACGCTCGATGCGCTGTGCTCGGTGGCAACCGCATCGCGGCTTCGGGATCGCGTATCCCGTCTCGCGCTTGACCTGACTCGGGCCAGGGGATAGTCGCAATACTATTGTATTGCCGCTTATCACCACTCTTGCAGAAAGGCGCGATCATGCCGAACGACAATCTCGTGGTTATCGCTGCGATGGCCCGGAAAGGGGGGAGTGGCAAAACCACTCTTTCCCGCGGGCTGATCAGCGCCGCAGTTGCCGCCGGGCAGAGGGTGCTCCTGATCGACACGGATACTACCGGCGTCTTGGGTTCTTGGCATAGACGAGCAGAGTCAGCTGGTCTGGGCTCGCCAATGCTACAGTCAGCGAGCGTTGAAAGCGTCGGGGCCGTCGACCGCAAGATCGAGCAGGTCTACGCCGAGGGTTCTGCGGACTTCATCTTCATCGATACTGCCGGCGTCGGCGCAGAATGGTCGGACGGCATCGCCGTTCTGGCCGATCACATCGTGACGCCAGTCATGCTGTCGACCTCAGACCTTGATGTTGGCGCTCAGACTGCCCAGTGGTTCGAGAAGCTCCGTGCCCGCGTTGACGATCCGGAGAGTCTCCCCCGCCACCATGTTGTTCTGAACATGGTCGACCCCAAGGCGACGCGTGCGGATGCTGCCCTGATCGAGGCGGCGATCGGCCGGTTCCCGGTAGTCGAGACGGTGATGATGCGGCGTAACGTCTACAAGGAGATGGACGAGAAGGGCCTTCTCCATGCGATTGCGCTGCAGAAGCAGAGCGACCCGAGCCCGCTGATGCGTCCCCATGTCCGTCATTTGGTCGAAGCCCTCGAGGAGGCGACGGACATTCTCAACAACATTCTAGCCGCGTGAGGGCAGAAGCTTGAGAAAGAAGATACCCACCATCACACGGCCTGATCCAGCATATGCAGCCGCCTTGCGTCCCAGCGGGGGCGAGAAGCCGGTACGGGAAGTGAACGCAAACTCAGCGCAAAAG
>Ga0056912_1001407_pt1 | contig 11204 bp, 7 predicted proteins | sample EBPBio232013_DNA_FD_55028 | JGI IMG/M metagenome (GOLD analysis project Ga0056912, IMG submission 55028) | Wastewater treatment Type I Accumulibacter community from EBPR Bioreactor in Madison, WI, USA - Reactor 1_5/23/2013_ DNA | ecosystem: Engineered > Bioreactor > EBPR > Anaerobic-Aerobic >... | reverse complement strand
TCAAGGGGGGATTGTTTATAAAATCTATGGTTCAGAGGCCTGAAATCAACGTCAGGCAAGGGTTCCTATTTTCTATTCTTAACGTTTTGGACGCATGTGGTTTGACGTATAATTTTAGGTATGAGAGTGTAGATTTAGATGAAGCTACGTCACAGCTTGCTATCCACTATTTGTTTTTAGCGGCAGAAAGGGGAGACCATCAAGCAATTTTTGAAATAAAAGAGTATAAATTAAAAAACTCTGCACCTTATGCACTTCAAATTAAGAAAATGTTTGAGCGAAATAGATGAATCTCCAATTAAGTTAAGCATAAGTAAGTTTGAATTTCCAAAAGTTCCTTTGCAAAAGAAGTGAAAACCCAATGCCCAGTAGCCGTTTACGCCAATTGCCTGATTGCCACAATCGGTTGAAATAGCTCATTCCATTTGCAGGACTTCCAATACAATTTGATTGGTCGCTGGGTAAGCCAGTATGAATAAGAATTGGCCTTAATTCCTGATTTGAAGGAATTGTTTCAAACTACTTAATAGGACAATCTCAGTTTCACTTGCCAGGAGATAGTATTTCCGGCTGTTATTTACTTGATGAATTCTGGAAATACGGCTAGATTACGAAATACAATTATCAACCAAGTTCAAGCAGCAGGAATAACAACGCTGCAACAAAAGAAAAACAGGTTACTAGATTGGTACTTCACGATTGCCCCCTTGGGCTCCATCTACCTGGCAACACTACGCAATTTGGCATTGGTAAGCATTTACCAAACTAAGCCGGGTATACTTTGTGAACGATTACCTTATCCCTATATTTGATACATGAAGTATCTAATTGATATACCAAGTCTACGCCAGCAAAAGCTAGTATTGTCTTTGGTAAAAGAATTGGGTATTACGGCGGAAAAAGCTGTTGATACGGTAAAACCATTGACGGCAAAAGATGTAGCATTGGGTATTGGAAGAAAAGCCACTCGGGAGGAAATGAAGGAATATATCCTACGAGTTGAGCAAAGTGAAAGCCTAGACATGGAAAGTCTAATAAAGGCCTATGAGGAATGAAAATTACCATTAAAGCTGAAGCTGCTGCAACAATTAATGAACTAGTCAAATTTATTGATTCAAAGAATACCCCGGGAAGTGGCAAACGTTTTGCTTTAAAGTTTTTAAATAAGATTGTGGATTCCCTAAAAAACCATGAGGTACATTCCTTATGCAAGTTTCCAGAATTTGCAGAAAAGGGATGGAAATGTTTTTTGATTAATGATTGGGTAGTTGCTTTTGAGGTTTAGAAAAAAAGAATTGAAGTTAAAACAATTATTCATGGTTCACTTTTGAATTATTGATTAATTGAGGATTACCTATTTTGCTAAATCGAATCTGCATTCTGTCTTTTACAATCTAAAGGTGGACTTGGCGAATCAGGTATGTTTTCTGCCTGTGAAAATTAAATGCAACAGTGAAAAACTGGTTGAAAAGTTGGGGCCAATAGTGTTTTTAATAAACGTCCCCATAAGCTTCATCTAATTCGCATCCCTTCGCTATTCAATAATGTTAGTATCCTCAATAACTATTTTCAGGTTTGTATGCGCGATGGGGGCGCAGCGGATACCCCGCAAGGACATGAAGCTTGCTGCTGCGTGGCCTGGAAAAGCGACCGCAGGAAGCTCTTTCTCAGGCCCGGAAGCAGCTGCTGCATGGCCGCGGAGTAGGAGCGGAGAACCCGGTTTTGCCGGGGCCGTAAAATTGGAAATTGGAACGAAAAGCCTCCAGCCCCGGCAAAACGCGCCCAAATCAAATCTCAAATTCTTGCCTCGCTTGTGGTTTGGCCCTCGTGTTTTTTTAAAAAAATGTATCTTGCCGCTCTATGATGACGTTTAAGGCCGATTGCAAGCATTATAAAGGACATATTCCCTGCAAACCACATAAGGAACACGGTTACCATTGCAGCAATTGCGCTGTGTATAGTCCGGTTACTAAGCGGATTCTGATTATTAAGCTGGGGGCCATTGGCGACGTTATCCGTACCACTCCCTTGGTGGTGAAGTACCGTGCCTTGTATCCGGATTGCAAAATTACCTGGCTTACCTGGACACCTGATATTTTGCCGGCTTCTCAAATTGATGAGATTTTGAAATGGGATCATAACGCGTTGTTGTATGTGCAGCATAGCAGTTGGGATATTGCCATTAACTTGGATAAAGAAAAGGAAGCCGGTGCTTTGCTGAAGGTGCTAGATGCAAAGGAAAAGTTTGGCTATGTGCTTAAGGACAACGAGATTCAACCCTACAACGAGCTTGCCAACCACAAGTTTGCTACCGGTATGTTTGATGATGTATCGAAAGCCAATACCAAATCGTACCTGCAAGAGATATTTGAAATTTGTGACATGGAACACGCGGGAGAGCCCTATCTAATGGATACTCACGCAGATAAAGGCTTTTCGTGGAACCTGCCATCGGGCAAGAAAATTATTGGCCTGAATACCGGTTGTGGTGGGCGTTGGACAACCCGCTTGTGGAGCATTGATAAATGGGTTGAATTGATAGCCTTGTTAAAAGTTCAACATCCGGATGCTCATATTTTACTGCTGGGTGGAGAGGCCGAAGATGCCAGAAACAAAGAGATTCAGGCAAAATCGGGTGCGGAATATTTGGGGTATTTCAGTTTGAATGCATTCATCAATTTAGTAAACCATTGCCATTTGGTAATTACGCAAGTTACCATGGGTATGCATATTACGTTGGCTTTGGGCAAACGCATTGTATTGATGAACAATATCTTCAATCCCTACGAATTTGATTTGTTTGGCAAAGGCGAAATTGTGGGTCCCGACAAAGCCTGCAAATGCTTTTACCGGGGCAGTTGTTTGGATGGAACAAGCTGCATGGAGCAATTGCCGGCAGCGAAAATTGCAGCAGCGGTGGGGAGAGTAATTTAGGGGCCAATTGCAATTGGCCCTTTCAAGTTAGGGTAGGCTTTTGGCCCTTTGCTGTTAGCCTTTGGCTTTTTTGATTTACGTTTCACATTGAGATTAGTGAACTATGGCGATGGCTATTGGCGATGGCTTTTTGAATTCATGAACGATTTTTATCCATGAGCCGATTTCTGCCATTCAACCCGCCTCCGGCGGGTGGCATTATTGTAGCAAGTTGGCGTAAAAACATTGAAATTGAAACCCCATAAGGGGTGGCAGGATTTAAGAGGAAGCCATGAGCCTTCGGCTTTCGAATTTCGTGGACGATTTGGAATTGACAGCTATGGCTTTGGCAATTGGCAATGGCTTTTTGAATTCATGAACGATTTGAATCCATGAGCCGATTTCTGCTTTTATAACCCGCCTCCGGCGGGTGGCATTATTGTAGCAAGTTGGCGTAAAAACATTGAAATTGAAACCCCATAAGGGGTGGCAGGATTTAAGAGGAAGCCATGAGTCTTTGGCTTTTGAATTTCGTGGACGATTTACAATTGATGGACGATGGCTATGGCAATTGGCGATGGCTATTGAATTCATGAACGATTTGAATCCATGAGCCGATTTCTGCTTTTATAACCCGCCTCCGGCGGATTAGCCTTTGGATGGCCAACCGCCATGCTACGGGCCAATTGCAATTGGCCCTTTCAGGACGAGCCATCGCCAACAGCCAACAGCCATCGCCATATTTCCCCCCATTTGCTCCTGATTGCCGAATTCTTTAAACTTGTGGCATGCGTAGCAATTGGATTAGCAGGGTAGTTAGCACCATTCGGGAAAGCTTAAGCACAGAAGAACACGATTTTACCGATGGTAGTATCCGTAGAGCTGTTGTTTTGCTTGCCATTCCCATGATTTTGGAATTGAGCCTCGAAAGTGTTTTTGCCGTGGTTGATATGTATTTCGTGGGTAAATTAGGTCCCGATGCCATTGCAACCGTTGGGCTAACCGAGTCTTTAATTACCCTTGTTTATTCCCTCGCTATTGGCTTAAGCACCGCTGCTACTGCCATTGTAGCCAGAAGAGTAGGCGAGAAGGATGTTCAAAAAGCTTCTCATGCTGCGGGACAAGCCATGCTTATTTCTGTGCTTTCCGGCATTGTGCTTGGCGCCTTGGGAATGGTGTTTGCGGCAGATTTGCTCCGCTTCATGGGAGCCTCCGCTTCGGTGGTGCAATCAGGTGCAGGATTTACACGCATTTTAATGGGTGGAAGTGTTTCCATCATCCTATTGTTTCTCATCAATGGTATTTTCAGAGGTGCAGGCAATGCCGCCATTGCCATGCGCAGCTTGTGGATTGCCAGCCTGATAAATATAGTATTGTGTCCGCTCCTAATTCATGTTTACGGCGTTGAAGGTGCGGCTTGGGCTACCTTAATCGGGCGAAGTTCGGGTGTGGTGTACCAGCTCATTGCCTTGTTCAGAAAACAAGGTCAGTTAAAATTAAGTCTTGCAGATTTTGTTCCCGATTGGCACCAAATTTCATCGCTGGTCAAATTGGCCTGGCCGGCAACCTTTCAATTTATAATTGCCAGTGGCAGTTGGATTGTATTGTCGCGCCTTGTTGCGCAAACCGGCGGCACAGAAGCCTCTGCAGGGTATCAAATTGCCATGCGCAATGTGGTGTTTTTTATTCTTCCTGCCTGGGGTTTAAGCAATGCCGCTGCTACTTTGGTGGGACAAAATTTGGGAGCCTCCAAACCCGAAAGAGCCAAGGCATCGGTGGCTTTATGTACCAAATACAATGCAGTATTCATGGCCTTGGTTATGCTGTTTTTTTTAGCCTTTGCAGAGCACATTATTTCCTGGTTTAGTACCGATGTTCAGGTGCTAAGTTTTGGCAAATTGGCCCTTCAAATTATTGGGACAGGGTATATTTTTTATGGCATTGGCATGGTTATGACACAAGCGCTAAACGGGGCCGGAGATACTCGAACTCCAACCTGGATTAATTTCCTTGGTTTTTGGATGTTTCAGGTACCCCTTGCTTGGTTATTGGCCATCCAATTTGGATTAAAAAGTACCGGTGTTTTTTGGGCCATACCCATCGCAGAAACCGCCATCGCTCTAGCAGCTTGGTTGGTTTTCCGAAAAGGAAAATGGCAAACTCAAGAGGTTTAATCGCTTACTGGGCGCCACCGCCACCTGTCAAACGCTTCTTTTAATCAAAATTTCGTTTCGGTGGCGGCCTTGGCTGTCCGCTCCAAGCTGCTGTTGGCCCAGGTAGGGCTGCAAGTGGCTTAGCCGGGCTTCCTGCGGTCGCCGGCACGCGCACGCATCCCTAACCTGTTCCAAAAGCAGGCTTTCCACTGCCATCCAGGGCGCACAGTTTCCGTGCCCATTAACATGATATTTTAAATCCAATTGATTCTTTTATGAATCGGGTTCTGACGAAAAAATGAAATGAGATGCAAAAAATGGACAAGCTGCATGGTAAATCAGACATAAACCTAAATTAGAATTCCAAGTGATGAAATTTAGATTCAATCAAGGATATGCTATTAGTTAACAATTTTTCTTTTAATTTATTTGTATGTTTTTGATAGTTAGCTATAAATGAATTTTTTTTAGACTTGCTGATTTGGATTTTTCACCTAAGGGTTAACCCTTAAATTCCAATCAATGGCCATAGGAACAAAATTCAGGACTTCTACTTGTTAATAAATTAATGGAGTCACTTGAAAGGAAACTTTACGAATAGTTTCTAAGGTTAAATAATCAATCTCTATGGAATCACAATTGTGTCAAATTGGAATAACAAGAGTTTTTTCTCAAAACAAACGGTGCGTTCGCCCAGCATTCGTTCAGTTGCCTCGCCCAATCTCAAATATTCCAATTATTTGTATTTACCACATGAAAATCAATTAAATCAAACAATATATGAAACTACGACCTACACAAAAAATTTTAAAGCTCTTTACCCAGCAAGGCAAAGCCGGATTTATCCTGTTAGTTTTGTTGTTGAGCGGGGTTTATGCCTATGCACAACCTAGCATTGTTTTTCTTCAAAATGGCCCGTCAAGGATTTATTCGGCAACATTGAATTTTTCCACGGTTGATACCTTAATTAAAACAGGCTTGACTAATCCGGACGGCGCATGTTTTTCCTATGGTACCGGAAAAATGTTTTGGGTGGAAGGTGGTGGAAAAAGGCCACTGAAATCTGCAAATTTTGATGGAACTAATATTCAAATAATAGATACATTTAATACGCCTGGGAAGGCAATTAATCCGCGTGGAATTGCCATTGATGAATTTTCCGGAAAACTTTACATTATTGGCACGGGTGGTTATGCAACGTGCAATTTGGATGGCTCCAATATGGTAATTATTTTGGGGAAAATTGCCGGCCGTCAAATCGCAATCAACCCCACTTTGGGAAAAGTGTTTTATTCCACGCAAAATCAATTTGTTTTTGGGATGAATGCTGATGGAACAGGAGATAGGGATACCATAATGAAAGGCGCAGCCTCCTCTTGGGGTGTTCGTGCTGATTTGATTCATAATAAACTTTATTTCTCAGATAACTTGGGACTTTACAGAAGTAATTTTGATGGTTCACAGCGGGATACCTTATTTAAACTTCCAAGCTCCCAGGGCAGTTTTATTGCGTTTGATATTGACCCGGTTAATAATAAAGTAGCCTATTCAAACAGTAGCAGTAGTGCGGGTAGAATGGGTGTTTTTATGGGTACATTGTCACCATTTTCAATAAGCGATACACTGAAAAATATCAGCAATATTTTTGATCTTACCTTTGGTTCTTCATCAACTCTCCAAGCTTATAATATTACCATTAACGGCATAACGTCCAGCTCATTTACCGCATCTTGGAACAAAGGAAATGGAACAGCACGTGCTGCATTCCTAAAAGCAGATACTGGAACTTGGGCCATGCCTGTAAATGGAACCACTTATACCGCAAATCCCACTTTTGGTTCCGGTTCGCAAATTGGCAATAGTGGTTGGTATTGTGTTTACAACGGAACGGGTCAGTTTGTAAGTATTAATGGTCTTACTCAAGGTACAAACTACCGCTTAATGGTTTGCGAATACGGAGGTACCGGTGCAAATATCGGCTACAATCGCGCACCGGCAGTTCAGAATCCCCAAAATTTAACTACCCTTATTGGTGGTCCAAGTTTATCAACTGTAACCACTGCAGGTGCAACCTCCATCACCACTACAACAGCAAGTTTGGGCGGAAATGTAAGCTCCGATGGTGGAGCTAGCGTTACAGAGCGTGGTGTGGTTTATAGTATTTCTGCCAATCCAACCATAAGCAATGGAAACAAAGTTGCTATGGGTTCAGGTACAGGCAACTTTTCTCAGGTGATTAGCAATTTTACGCCTGCTACTACCTACCATTTCAGAGCCTTTTCCACCAATAGTGTTGGCACTAGCTATGGCGCCGATAGCACATTTACCACCGGTTCCCTTCCTCCAAGTTCTGCACCAACAGTAAGCACTGCGCAGCCCCTTTTTATTAACCTTACAAATGCAACTTTAGGTGGCATTGTTAGTGATAGTGGCTCTTCTGCAGTAACCGAAAGAGGCATAGTTTATGCCACAACTGCAAATCCAACAACCGCCAATACTAAAGTTTCTATGGGTTCAGGTATTGGAAGCTTTTCACTACCCATTTCTGGCTTTACCCATTCAACTACTTACCATGTACGTGCCTATGCTATAAACAGCGTTGGCACTAGCTATGGCGCGGATAGCACATTTGTTACAGCCAGTCCTTCTATATCGGTTCCTTTAGTAAGAACCTCTTCTCCATTTGGTATTGGTTATTATAATGCTACATTGGGTGGTGGGATTATTGATACCGGCTCATCCGCAGTTACAGAACGTGGTGTGGTTTTAAGCACAAGTCCTAATCCAACTGTTGACGATCGTAAAGTTATGTTTATGAATAGCTCGGTTGTTGCATTGGCTGTCACTGGTCTAACCCCATCAACTTTATACCATGTTCGGTATTATGCCTACAACAATTCCGGTGTTGGTTATGGTGGCGATTCAACCTTTAGAACGCTTGATCTTCCTACTAACTTGCCTCCAGTTGTTAGAACCAATCCGCCAAGCTTAATTACAGCCACCTCAGTTTTATTAGCTGGAAATGTGCTGGATACTGGTTCTGCTAATGTAACTGATCGTGGATTTGTTTACGGTACTGCCAGCAATCCAACACTTGCTACTGCTACAAAGGTGGCCGTTGGCTCGGGTAAAGGTGGTTATAATAAAACTATTACCGGTTTAATCCCTGCAACTACCTACCACTATAAAGCTTATGCCATTAGCAGCATTGATACCAGCTATGGCGGAGATAGTTCCTTTACAACACTAGAGATTGTAGGACCAATTCTTACAGTATCCTCTTCATTCACTCCATTCACTACCTGCTCCGGATCTGCCTCTGAGGAGCAGTCGTTTAAGGTGAGCGGAGCTAATCTGGTTGGAGGTATCACCGTTACTGCTCCTTTAGGATTTGAAGTGTCAACCACTTCCGGTGCTGGATATGCTGCTAGCCTGGTGCTTAATCCTACTGCTGGTTCTGTTAACGAAACAACTTTGTTTATCCGTATCAGCGCCACTGCCACCGGAACTTTAGGAACCAATCTGGAAATTAACTCACCGGATGCAACTTTGCGCAATGTTTCCGTAAATGGAACAAGCAATCCAAGCCCCGCCCAACCTGTAATCAGCATTCAGCCAGCGAGCCCAATTTGCAAAGGTGCTCAGTACCTAAACTTCGGCGCGGCAACTGCTCCTGCCTCAGGTGTTAGCTACCAATGGTCGGCCAGCAATGCCAACTTGTATGCTCAAGGAAGTACCAAGCAATACAGTTTGATTAGCTTCCCAAATTCAGGTGCAGCCGTGGTTACCTTAACTGCTACTCAAAATGGTTGCTCCTCTTCCACAAGTGTTAACCTGCAAGTAAATGCAGAGTCTGTTCATACAGCAACTGTGCGTTACTTCAACAAAAACTTTGTTTGTGAAGCCAACAATGTTCAAAAATACCAATGGGGTTTTGACGAGTTACCTACACTGAAAGGAAATACCATTCAGAATGAAATCAACCAAAACTACTACAATGCTTCTCCTGAAACTGCAACCAAAGCGTATTGGGTAATTTCTACCAGCGGCAATTGTTACCAAAAAACCTACCATGCTGTACCATTAAGTGCTGGTGAAGTTCTTGCCAACGAGTTGGGACTTGAAGTGTTTCCAAATCCATTTAGCGCTCAACTGCAAATCCGCAGTAGCAAAAATTTGAAACAAGCATCCGTTATGGTTTATGATTTGAATGGACGCAAGCTCAGCAGCGAATCCATGAATGGCTCAGAATTACTTTTGAATCTGGATGCGCTTTCAGCGGGTGTTTACCTGCTCCATGTTGAAGATGAATCAGGTCTTGTTTCAACCACTAAAATTATCAAACACTAATCGCTCAACACATGAACTTGTTAAAAAAGATATCCATTGGTTTTGGCATTGCTGCAAGTGCTTTATCTGCGGCAACTGCCCAAAATACAAACTCCTTCGGCACCGATGCGCAAATGCCTCGCTGGTTTATAGGCGGTGGAATTGCAGCCGGCACCCAATTGGGAAGCATTGAACAAACAAACTGGGTTCAAGCCTATTCCAATGCACTCAATGCAAATGTTTCTTCGCTCAGTCAGAAGAATGCTTCTCACCTTGGGCTGAATTTTAGTCTTGGCTATTTCTTCGGTAAAAACAGAAACTTCGGATTAGGTACAGGTATTCAATACCTGGGTTTACGCACCACGTATGGCTTGGATAAGTTTGCCTTAGAATACCAATCAACCGATAATTTTGGTTCTACTTTTCGTCAAGGATTGCGGGCCAATCAAGCCATTGAGGAACAAATCAAACAAGGTGTAATTGGCTTGCCAATCATGGTCATGTACAAAAAGCAAATCAACCAGCGCTGGGGATTGAACTTAGATGCAGGTGTGGTAATTAACCTTAGCCAAAGCGCAAAATTCAGCGCCGAGGATGCCAAATTTGACTACGAAGCCATTTACAGTTTTGATGCGAATGGGAATCCGGTGTACGATAACTCACCAACTCCCAGACCCAAATGATTGGTTGATTACCAAAGCACATTACGAGAAAGTAAATTCGGATGGCAATGTGAATGCCTATTTTGAGGATTTGTATGGCAAAGGTTACAATGTGGGCTTAGGTGTAAAACCAGCAAGCAACAGTGGCGATTTAAGCAATACAAGCATCAGCACATCGTGGTTTGTTCGTCCGAGTGTGAGCTACCGCATTAAGCCTAATTTAGCCTTGCATGTAAACCTGATGTACCAGCAACTCAAAAGCAATTTTGATGCAGCATCCAATTACCGCATCACCGATAAACGTGGTCAGTACAACTCNNTGAGCAATGGCATGAAAAGCAATAACCAGGGCTTGATACAAGTGGGATTGGGCATTCGCTACTACTTTGGAAAAGAACGTGCAGAAAAGCCAAAAGAGGAACCAAAGCCACAAGCACAACCTGTTGTCAAAGAGGAAGTGCAAAAAGCCGACCCTTACAAAGAAATGGTAAAGGTTAGTATCAAGCTTCAGGACGAGAAATACGGAAGACCTGTTCCGGGAACCATTGTCATCAGACAGAAGAACAAAGAAGTTTTTAATGGCAATGCAGATGCATCGGGCATGAGCAATTTCTATTTGGAACCCGGCAATTACACCGTTAACGTAAGTGCAAAAGGCTATATCCCGGCTGAGGAAACACTTGAGCTGAAAAACGCTGAGAAAGGCACCTCCAAAATCATTGAGTTGAAGCAACCCAAAATTGAAAAGGGATTGGTGTTCAAACTCAAGGCTATCAACTTTGAAACGGGCTCAGATAAAATGAAGGAATCTTCATACAACATCTTGGATAAAATGGCAGATATATTGAAAGAAAATCCAAGCATGGTGATTGAAGTTGCAGGTCATACAGACAATGTAGGCGACGACCAAAAGAACCTGGTATTGTCGGAAAACAGAGCCAAAACGGTGATGAACTACCTGCTTCAAAAAGGAGTAAATGCCAAGCAAATGAAAGCGGTAGGTTATGGCGAAACCCAACCCATTGCCGACAACAACACCGAGGAAGGCAGATTGGCCAACCGACGAGTAATGTTTACCGTAGTGGAATTCTAAGCATTCGATTTCAAGCTAAGTAATAGTAGCAAACCAAAAAGGAGTTAAGCCAAT
>Ga0056912_1001390_pt1 | contig 11327 bp, 9 predicted proteins | sample EBPBio232013_DNA_FD_55028 | JGI IMG/M metagenome (GOLD analysis project Ga0056912, IMG submission 55028) | Wastewater treatment Type I Accumulibacter community from EBPR Bioreactor in Madison, WI, USA - Reactor 1_5/23/2013_ DNA | ecosystem: Engineered > Bioreactor > EBPR > Anaerobic-Aerobic >... | reverse complement strand
GCCTCGGGGGCTATGTCGGCTGAATCGTGGGTCGTGGGCCGGTTGCCGGGTTTGGCGCGGTCGTACAGACTGGCGGGCATGATCCGGAACGCCCTGCTCGTCCTTTTCGTCCTGGCCCTGGCCGGCTGCGGGTTCCACCTGCGCGACAACCTGGCCCTGCCTCAGGACACGCCGCCGGTGCACGTGGTTTCGACCATCCCGTTCAGCGAGCTGGTCACCACCCTGGAGCGCAACCTGCGCAATGCCGGCGCGCGGGTGGCCACGCGCGAGCAGATGGCGGCCGAGCCCACGGNGCGGGTGGCGCGCCTGGACATCCTGTCCGAGCGCTGGGGCGACCTGCCCATCGCGATCGACGACCAGGGCCGCGCGCAGGAGTTCAGCCTGCGCTACGCCACCATCTTCACCTTCCGCCTGCCGGACGGGACCGAACTGGTGCCGCAGCAGGTGGTGGAGNTGTCGCGCGACTACGTCTCGCCGCCGGAGGATGCCACCGGCACCAGNACCGAGCGCGAGATCCTGGCCGACGAACTGCGCCGCGAGATGGCCGCTTCGATCCTGCGCCGGATCGACAGCGTGGTTCGATCCAATGTCGCTCCCGCCGCTTCCCGTGCCGCGCCCCCGGCCNCGCCAGCGGCTTCCGATCCGGTCCCGGCCCGCTGATGGAAGTGCGGCCCGACCAGCTGGCCGCACAGGGCGCCGGGCAACCGTTGCAGGCGGTCTACCTCGTCGCCGGTCCGGAAACCCTGCATGTGCTCGAGGCCGCCGACGCGGTGCGTGCCCGGGCGCGGGCCGAAGGTGCCGAGCGCGAAGTGTTCGATGCCGACGGCCGCGATCCGGACTGGGATGCGCTGTCGGCCAGNTTCAACGCCCCCAGCCTGTTCAGCAGCCGCCGGCTGCTGGAATTGCGCCTGCCGGGTGGCAAGCCGGGCAAGGCCGGCGCGGAGGTGATCGCCGGGTTCTGCGAGGATCCACCCGCCGATGTCACCCTGCTGATCGTCGCCGGCGACTGGAGCAAGGCGCACCACGGCAAGTGGGTGGATGCGGTGTCGCGTCGCGGCGTGGTGTCCATTGCCTGGGCGGTGAAGCCGCACGAACTGCCCGGCTGGATCGACCGCCGCCTGCGCGAGCGTGGCCTGCGCGCCACGTCCGAGGCGGTGCAGGGCCTGGCCGAGCGGGTGGAAGGCAACCTGCTGGCCGCCGCGCAGGAGATCGACAAGCTCGCCCTGCTGGCGCCGGAGGGCACCCTGGACCTGGAGGCGATGCAGTCGCTGGTCGCCGATGCGGCGCGCTACGACGTGTTCCGGCTGATCGAATCGACCCTGTCCGGGCAGCCGGCGCAGGTGCGGCGAATGCTCGCCGGCCTGCGCGCCGAGGGCGAGCAGGTNGCCGGGCTGATGCCNATGGTGACCCGCGAGGTGCTGCGCGCCGCCGCATTGGCCCGCGCCCAGGCGCGCGGCGCCAACCTGGCGGCGGAGATGAAGTCGCAGGGCCTGTGGGAGTCGCGCCAGGCACCGTTCAAGCGCGCGCTGCAGCGNCACGCCACGCCGCTGCGCTGGAACCGCTTCGCCGCCTATGCCTCGCGCATCGACCGCGCAGCCAAGGGGCGCGGTCCGGGCGAGCCCTGGCAGCTGCTGGAGCGGTTGCTGCTGGCGATCGCCGAACAAGCTCCGGCCACCCGGCTGCTCGCCGGCAGCGCGCGCTGAGCCGCCGGTNCCGGACATGCCGGCATCGAGCGGGCTGCTCATCTGGTACGGCGGCACCTTCGATCCGGTGCANGAGGGCCACCTCGCCATCGCCCGCGCCGCCGCCGACACCTTCGGGGTGCCGGTGACCCTGGCGCCGGCGGCCGATCCACCGCACCGCCAGGCCCCGGGCGCCAGCGCCGGGCAGCGGGCGCGCATGCTCGACCTGGCCGTGGCCGGCGATCCGCGCCTGCGCGTGGACCGGCGCGAACTGCACCGTCCCGGCCCGTCGTGGACCGTGGANACCTTGCATGACCTGCGCCAGGAACGGGGCCGGCGCGCCCCGCTGGCGCTGCTGCTCGGCGCCGACAGCTTCCGCTCGCTGCCGAGCTGGCGGCACTGGCGGCGGTTGCCGCGCCTGGCCCACCTGGTCGTGGCCGCGCGCGCGGCCGGGGGCGNGCTGGACGACTTGCCGGCAGAGTTGGCCGCGGAGGTCGCAGGCCGCTGGACCGACGATCCCCGCGACCTGGCCCGGGTGCCCGCCGGCCGCTGCTTCGCCCTGCGCCAGCCGCTGCGCGGGGAATCGGCCACCGCGGTGCGCCGCGGCCTGGCTTCGGGCGACCCGGCGGCCTGGCGCGGGCAGCTCGCGCCGGCCGTGGCCGCCTTCATCGAGGCCGAAGGGCTCTACCGCGATCCGTGAACGCGGGCCTGCGCCCCGCGCCGGTATAATCGGCGCTCTCACCTGTCGTCCGCCGCAGAGCCTTCCTTGAGCACCCAAGCCCACGTCATCAAGACCCGCCTTCCCGAACCGCCGCCGCCCGTGGAAGCACTGCTGGCCACCGTCCGCGCCGCGGTGGAGGAGATCAAGGCCAAGGATGTCGTCGAGATCGACGTGCGCGGCAGGACCAGCGTCACCGACCACCTGGTCATCGTCTCGGGCACGTCCACCCGGCACGTGAAGTCGATCGCCGACGAGGTCACNCGCTTCGCCAAGAAGCTCGGGGTGATGCCGCTGGGCGTGGAAGGCGAGCGCGAGGCCGAGTGGGTGCTGGTCGACCTGGGCGACGTGATCGTGCACGTGATGCTGCCGCGGGTGCGCGAGTTCTATGCCCTGGAGCGGCTGTGGACCGTCGGCGACGGCCGCGCGCCGGCGGATGCCGCCGACGATGACGCCGCGTCGGCCTGAGCCGCGCCCGCGCACCGGCGGCCGGCGGCGTTGAAGGCGCGCCTGATCGCCACCGGCGAGCGTGCGCCGTCCTGGGTGGCGGAGGGCTTCGCCGAATACCGCAAGCGGCTCGCGCACTGGCTGCCGCTGGAACTGGTCGAGGTCGAGCCGGGCCTGCGCGGCAAAGGTCGCGATCCGCAGCGCGCGATCGAGGACGAAGGCCGGCGAGTGCTGGCCGCGCTGCCGAAGCACGTGCACGTGGTCGCGCTGGACGTGCCGGGCAAGGCCTGGTCGTCGGAGCAGTTGGCGCAGCGGATGGAGCACTGGCGCCAGCAGGGCCGCGACCTGGCGTTCCTGGTCGGCGGCCCGGAAGGGCACGCGCCCGAAGTGCTCGCCGCCGCTTCCGAATCATGGTCGCTGGGCCCGCTGACGCTGCCGCACATGCTGGTGCGGCTGCTGGTGGCCGAGCAGCTTTACCGCGCCGCGGCGCTGCTGGCCAACCATCCCTACCACCGCGCCTGAGCGGCGCGCGGGCCCGAGGGTGCCATCGGCCGGGCCCGGACGGCCGCGCCGGGCGCGACCGTCCGCATCCGGCTACTGCAGGCTGAAGTCGATCGGCACCAGGCCCCAAGCCTGCACCGGCCGGCCGTCGACCCTGGCCGGCTCGAAGCGCCAGCGCTGCTGCACGTGGCGCACCGCTTCGCGATCCAGCGAGCGGTGTCCGCTGCCGCGCTCGACGATCACCTGCAGCGGACGGCCGTCGACATCGACGAGGATGCGCAGCAGCACCGTGCCCTGGGCGCCATCGCGGATCGCGTCGCGCGGGTAGGGCGGCGGCGGGGCGATGGCGTAGCGCAGGTGCGCGCCCTGCAANGGCGGGCCGGCGGCCGGCGCCAGGTCAGGCGGTCCGATCGCGGTGGCGGTGTCCGGGGCCGGATCGGCGAACTGCGTGCCTTGGTCGATGACGGCGGGCGCAGGCACCGGGGCCGGCCGTTGCGCCGGCGCCGGTTGCGGGTGGGGTTGCGTCGGCTGGAGCGGCGGCTGCAGCACCGGCTGCGGCGGGATCGGCGTCACCGGAATCCGTTCCGGCACCTGCCAGCGCTCCGGCTCGGGTGTGTTGCGCGCCTGCGGCAGCGATGCCTGGGTCAGCGGCAACAGCAGGACCAGCAGCGCCANGGCATGCACGGCGATGGCAAAACTGATGGCGAGGATGCGCTGGGGTTCCAGGCGCGGNGATGCATCTGACGGCAGCGTGCGGACCATGACCCACCTCCATTGCAGGAATGTCGGAGGAAACAACGCACGGACAGGGCGACCGGGGTCGGCCGCGATGGCCGGTTCCAGCCTGCGCCCGGTCCATGCGGCTTGGCAAGGGGGGCGCTGCGGTCGATGCGGGGCCGGAGCCGGGGGTCACTGCCCCAGTTCGAACACCACGTCCAGGCTCACCGAGACGCTGCTCTCGCCCGGCTCCACCGGCGTGCTGCCGAAGGCATCGGCCTTCATCATCTGCATGCGCGGCATCGGCGAGGGGAACGCGCCGCCGCCCTCGCTGATGCTGACGATGCGACGCACGCGCACGCCCAGCGCCCTGGCGTAGGTCTCGGCGCGGGCGCGGGCAGCCTTCAGTGCGTCCAGGCGCGCCTGCTCGTACAGCGGCTCGGGGTTCTCGATGCCGAAGGTCGGCCCGTTGATCTGGTTGGCGCCGCTGGCGACCAGCGCATCCAGGACCTTGCCCATCTTGGCCACGTCGCGCAGTTTCACGTTCACCGTGTTGCTGGCCTGGTAGCCGGTGATCCGCGGCGGCTGGTTGTCCTCGTAGCGGTACTGGGGGTTCAGGTTGATGCCGCTGGTCTGCACGTCCTTGCCGTCCACCCCGGCGGTCTTGAGCGCGGCCAGCACCCGGTTCATCTGCTCGGCGTTCTGGCGCATGGCGGCATTGCCGTCCGCGGCCTGGGTCACCACCCCGGCCGAGATCGTGGCCATGTCCGGCGCACGCCGCGCCTCGGCCTGGGAGGAGACCGAGAGCAGGGTTCCGTCCGTGGCCGGCCAGGGCGCNGCCTGGGCGTGCGCGGCCACCGGAGCGGACAGCGCGAAGGCGGCGAGCAGGGTGGCGAGGGGTGGGCGCATGGGGAAGCTCCTTTGCCTGGGAATGGGGAATTGTGACCGGCAGCGCGGCCCGTGCCGCAGGGTCGGTCCGGACGGATGAACGCGCGGTGAGCCCGGTCGGGGTTGCGGCCGGTTCCGGCGCGCNCGGCCGCGGCCTGGCCGGCTGGCGCGGGTTATCCTTCCCCCATGCTGTACCTGGCCTCGAAATCCCCGCGCCGCACCGAACTGCTGGACCGGCTCGACCAACCCCACCGCCTGCTCGACGTCGACGTCCCGGAAGTCCGGGCGCCGGGCGAGGGCGCGGCCGAGTACGTGGCCCGCGTGGCCCGCGACAAGGCCCGTGCCGGCTGGGCGCTGGTCGCCGGCCAGCCCGGCGCGCGCGTGCTCGGCGCCGACACCGAAGTGGTGCTGGGCGAGGAGGTCTTCGGCAAGCCGCGCGACGCGGCCGACGCGGCGGCCATGCTGCGGCGGNTGTCCGGCCGCACCCATCGGGTGCTGTCGGCGGTGGTGGTGGTCGATGCGGCGGGCGAACGCGAGGCGCTGTCGGCCACCGAGGTCCGCTTCGCGCCGCTCTCGGAGGCGGCCATCGCCGCCTACGTCGCCACCGGCGAGCCGCTGGGCAAGGCTGGCGCCTACGCCATCCAGGGCCGCGCCGAAGCCTTCGTCGAACACCTCTCCGGCAGCCATTCCGGGGTGATGGGGCTGCCGCTGCGCGAGACCGCGCGCCTGCTCGGCGCCGCCGATGCCATCGAATCCGGCGCCGTGTGCGCCGCCGCGGCCGGGTGAGGGCGGACGTGTCCGAGGAAATCCTGGTCAATGTCACCCCGCGCGAGACCCGCGTGGCCGTGGTCGAGAACGGCATGCTGCAGGAGCTGCACATCGAGCGCGGCTGGCGCCGCGGGGTGGTCGGCAACATCTACAAGGGCCGGGTGCAGCGGGTGATGCCGGGCATGCAGGCTGCGTTCGTCGAGGTCGGGNTGGAGCGGGCCGCGTTCCTGCACGCCAACGACGTGATCCGNCCGACCCAGCCCGAAGCCGGCCTGGCCGAGGATGCGCCGCAGCCCACGCCCTCGATCCTGGAACTGCTGCGCGACGGCCAGGAAATCGTGGTCCAGGTGGTGAAGGACCCGATCGGGACCAAGGGCGCGCGCCTGACCACCCAGATCAGCATCCCCTCGCGCTATCTGGTGCTGCTGCCGCAGTCGCGCAGCATAGGAATCTCGGCNCGGATCGAGGACGAGGACGAGCGCCAGCGGCTGAAGTCGCTGGTGGCGGAGCTGTCGGCCGCGCACGGCGGCCACGGCTACATCGTGCGCACCAACGCCGAGGGCCAGCCGGCCGAGGCGCTGGCCGAGGACATCGCCTACCTGGCGCGGGTGTGGAATGCGGTCGAGCGCCGCGGCCGCGAGGCGGCGGCCGGCACGATCACCTACGAGGACCTGAGCCTGCCGTTGCGTTCGGTGCGCGACCTGGTCCGCCGCGACGTGGAGAAGGTGCGGGTCGATTCGCGCGACACCTACGATCGCCTGCAGGCGTTCGTCGCCAAGTACATGCCGGTGCTGGCCGAGAAGGTCGAGCTGTACACCGGCGACCGTCCGATCTTCGACCTGTANGGGGTCGAGGACGAGATCGGCCGCGCCCTGGACAAGCAGGTGCCGCTCAAGTCCGGCGGCTACCTGGTGATCGACCAGACCGAGGCGATGACCACGGTCGACGTCAANACCGGCTCGTTCCTGGGCCAGCGCAACCTCGAGGAGACGGTGTACCGCACCAACCTGGAGGCCGCGCAGGCGGTGGCGCGGCAATTGCGGCTGCGCAACCTGGGCGGGATCATCATCATCGATTTCATCGACATGACCGATCCTGAGCACCGCCGCCAGGTGCTGCGCACCCTGGAGAAATCGCTGGCCCGCGACCACGCGCGCACCACCGTGTACGACTTCTCGCCGCTGGGCCTGGTGGAGATGACCCGCAAGCGCACGGTGGAGAGCCTGGAGCGGCAGTTGTCGGAGACCTGCCCGCAGTGCGGCGGNCGCGGTTCGGTGAAGACCGCCGAGACGGTGACCTACGAGGTGTTCCGCGAGATCACCCGCGCCGTGCGCCAGTTCGACGCCGAGCGGCTGCTGGTGATCGCCTCGCCCAAGGTCGTGGCGCGGATCACCGAAGAGGAATCGGCGGCGGTGGCCGAGCTGGAGGAGTTCCTCGGCAAGAGCATCCGCTTCCAGGCCGACGAGCAGTACCTGCAGGAGCAGTTCGATGTCGTCCTGCTCTGAGTGCGGGTGCGGCGCGGAGCACTGATGTCCACGCCGGTGCGCCGCCGCCTGCGCCTGGCACGTCGCTGGGCCGCCTACCTGCTGGCCGTCGCGCTGGTGGTCCTGGCCTTGCTGCTGGGCGCGGCCAGCCAGGTGCTGCCGCTGGCCGAGCGCCATCCGGAGCGGATCGCCGCCTGGCTCGGCGAAAAGGCGGGCCAGCCGGTGAGCTTCGACGCGGTGGACACGCAATGGACCCGGCGCGGGCCGCTGCTGCAACTGGAGGGCCTGCACATCGGCGAGCCCGGCGGCGGCGTGCACATCGGCCGGGCCNAAGTGCTGGTGTCGATCTATGCAGGCCTGCTGCCCGGGGGCTCGTTCACCGAGCTGCGCCTGCGCGGCCCGTCGCTGACCCTGGAGCGGGCNGCGGACGGGCGCTGGTCGGTGCGTGGCCTGCCGATGACCGGCACGGTCGATCCGCTGGACTACCTCGAGGGACTGGGCGAACTGCAGGTGATCGGCGGGCAGCTGGAAGTGCGCGCGCCGGAACTGGGCCTGCGCACCCGGATTCCCAAGGTCGACCTGCGCGTGCGGGTGAACGGCCAGCACGTGGAGGCCGGTGCGCGCGCCTTCATCCGTCCCGAGGCGGAGCCGGCCCGGCTGGCGATCGAGTTCGACCGCGGCGCCGGCGACGGCCGCGCCTGGGTCGAGCTGGAGACCGATGCGCTGGGCGCCTGGGCGCCGTTGCTGCATCACTTCGGCATCGCCCCGGCCGCTGGCCGCGGCCAGGCCCAGGCCTGGGCCGAACTGCGCGACCATCGGGTGACCGAGGTGGTCAGCGAGTTCCAGTGGCGCGACCTGCTGCTCTCCGGCGCACCCCTGGCCGACGGCAAGCTGCCGCAGGTACGCCTGGACGAACTCGGCGGGCGCACGCGCTGGCGCATGCAGGCCGACGGCTGGCGGTTCGATGCGCCGCTGCTGCGGGTGGCCGACGCGCATGCGACGCAGTCGCTGGACGGGCTGGTGGTGGCCGGTGGCGAACGCTTCGCCCTGCTGGCCGACGCAATCGATGCGACGTCGCTGCTGGCCGTGGCCGCCCTCAGCGACGCGCTGCCCGAATCGCTGCGCGCCTGGATCGTCGCGGCGCAACCGCAGGCGAAGCTGTCCGCGCTCGAGGTGAGTGGCCGTCGCGGCGGACCTTTGCACGTGCAGGGNCGGTTGCAACGGATCGCGTTCGCGCCGGTTGGCGATGCGCCGGGCCTCGATGGCCTGGCGGGCGCCTTCGAGGGCGACCGCGATGGCTGGCGGCTGGCGCTGGACCCGCGCAGTGCGCTGCGCTTCGACTGGCCCAGTGGCTTCGGTGTGGTCCATGAGCTGGCGCTGGACGGGGACCTGCTGGGCTGGCGCGAGGGCGCGGGCTGGGAGGTCGGCACCGCGGCGCTGCGCGTGGACGGTGGCGACTACGCCGCCGACCTGCGCGGCGGCCTGTGGTTCCAGGGCGACGGCACCCTGCCGTGGATCGGGATCGCCGCACAGATCGACGACACCCCGGTGCCGGTGGCGAGGAAGTTCTGGATCCACCACAAGATGTCGGAAGCGACGGTGGCGTGGCTGGACATGGCGCTNGAGGGGGGCACCGTGACCGGCGGCCGCGGGTTGGCCGCCGGCGACCTGGACGACTGGCCGTTCGTGCGCGACAACGGCCGCTTCGAGGCGAGCGCGGCGATCCGCGACGGCCACATCCGTTTCCAGCGGGACTGGCCGGCGCTGGAAGCGATGCAGGCGCAGGTGGCGTTCGTCGGCAACGGTTTCGAGGTGCAGGGCAAGGGCGCNGTCGCCGGCCTGCCGGTGCAGCGCGTGGAGGCCGGGATCGCGGATTTCAGCCAGGCCCCGTTGCTGGTGCGCGCGGAAGCCCGCGGCGATGCCGCGCAGATGCTGCAGCTGCTGCGGCAAAGCCCGCTGCAGCGCGAGCACCGGGACACGTTCGCCAACCTGGAGGCATCCGGGCCGGCATCGACCCTGTTCGCCCTGGACCTGCCGCTGCATGCCGACGGCGGCAAGTCGAAGATCGACGGCAGCNTGACCCTGGACGGTGCGCGCCTGGCCGAGAAGCGCTGGGACCTGGCGTTCGAGGCGGTGCGCGGACAGGCGCGCTACGACGGCAACGGCTTCGACGCGCCGCAGTTGGCGGTGCGCCATCGCGGCCAGGACGGCGTGCTCGCGCTACGCTCGGGCGCACACGCGCGGGAGGCGGCGCACGCATTCGAGGCCACGCTCGACGCACCGATGGATGCGGCCGACCTGTTCGCGCGCGCGCCGGAGNTGGACTGGCTCGCACCGCGCGTGCATGGCCGCTCGCCGTGGCACCTGGAGGTGGCATTGCCGAAGCAGGCGGTCGGTGACAGCNTCGGGACGCTGCACCTGCAGTCCAGCCTGGTCGGCACCGCGCTGGACCTGCCGGCGCCGCTGGCCAAGCCCGCCGAGCAGGCATTGCCGACCAAGGTGCAACTGGCCCTGCCGCTGGGCAGTGGTGCGATCGACGTGGCCTTCGGCGAGCGCATGGCCCTGCGCGCGCGGCAACAGAACGGGCAGACCGGCGTGCGGGTGAAGCTGGGCGCGGCCTCGGTGGACGCCGACCCGCCCGCCTCGGGGCTGGTGGTGGTGGGGCGCACCGCGTCGCTGGATGCGCTGGAATGGATCGGGCTGGCCCGGGGTGGCGGCGATGGCGGCGTGCCGCTGCGCCAGGTCGACGTGCTGGCCGACGAACTGGAGTTGCTGGGTGGCGTGTTCCCGGATACCCGGCTGAAGCTGCGCCCGGAGGCGCAGGCGCTGCATGTGCAGGTCGATGGGCCGGCGCTGGCCGGCAGCGTGGTCGTTCCGGACCAGTCCGGCGCGACCGTGCAGGGCAGCTTCGCGCGGCTGCACTGGCAGCCGCCGCCAGGCGCGGCCCCGGCCGCTGCGCACACGCGCGCCGCCGATGCCGACGCCGCGACTATGGCTGCGGCCCCCGCCGCCGATGCCGGCTTCGACCCGGCCACGATCCCGCCCCTGGCCGTGGACATCGACGACCTGCGTTACCGCGATGCGGTCCTGGGCCGTGCCTCCCTCCGCACCCATGCAGTGCCCGGCGGCATGCGCGTGGAGCGGCTGCAGATCCAGGCCGGCGCACAGAAGATCGAAGCCACCGGCGAATGGCTGGGCCGCGGCGACGCCGCGCGCACCCACCTGGCGCTGCAGGTGGACAGCCGCGACATGGGCAAGCTGATGGACGGGCTGGGCTACCGCAACTGGCTGGCGCGCGGGGACGGTCAGGTGCGCTTCGATGCCAGCTGGGCGGGCACGCCCGCCGGCTTCAACCTGGGCGGATTGCAGGGCAACCTGCACATCGCCGCCAGGGACGGCCAGTTGCTGGAAGTGGAGCCGGGCGCCGGGCGCGTGCTCGGCCTGCTCAGCGTGGCCCAGCTGCCGCGCCGGCTGATGCTCGACTTCCGCGACTTCTTCTCCAAGGGCTTCGCCTTCGATCGCCTGGAAGGCGGGGTGGCCTTCGCCGATGGCCGNGCGCGCACCGACAACATGCTGATCGACGGTCCGGCCGCCGAGATCCGGATCAGCGGCGATACCGACCTGCGCGCGCAGCGCTTCGACCAGACCATCGACGTGTCGCCCAAGTCCGGCAACCTGCTGACCGTGGTCGGCGCGGTGGCCGGCGGCCCGGTGGGCGCGGCGGTGGGCGCGGCGGCCAACGCGGTGCTGGCCAAGCCGCTGGGCGAGATCGGGGCCAAGACCTACAAGGTCAGCGGGCCGTGGAAGGACCCGAAGGTCGAGGTGATCGGACGCGAGCCGGCGCGGCGCGGCGAGAGCCCGGCAGCAGCCCGGAGCAGTCAGCCCTGAGGCCTACTCGCCGTTTCCATCGCCGCCGCGCACGAAGTTCGGCAGCCGCAGCNTGACCCGGTGGGCTTCGGCCGGGCAGCCGCGCATGTCCACGCCGCGGAAGTAGGCGCGCTGCCACTGCTCGCGCGAGGCNTCGGAGTCCGGATCCGGGAGTTCCCGGAGGAAATGTCCGCGGCTGTGCATCCAGGCCCGGTACTGCGCCTCCAGCCCGGGCGTCTCCGACAGCGGCCGCCA
>Ga0056912_1001343_pt1 | contig 11739 bp, 9 predicted proteins | sample EBPBio232013_DNA_FD_55028 | JGI IMG/M metagenome (GOLD analysis project Ga0056912, IMG submission 55028) | Wastewater treatment Type I Accumulibacter community from EBPR Bioreactor in Madison, WI, USA - Reactor 1_5/23/2013_ DNA | ecosystem: Engineered > Bioreactor > EBPR > Anaerobic-Aerobic >... | reverse complement strand
CGGTCGAGACGGATGTGAGTCATTGCTCGATGGAATAAGCAAATGCACATCCAGGCTTTGTCGTTCTAAGACTCTTGGCTATAGTAGTCGTCTTCTCGTCCGGCATTCGATGGAGTCCCGCATGTTNCANGTGATTCGCCAGCTGCTTGTAGCCCTTGCCGCCTTCCTCTTTGCAGGTTTGGCGCTGGCCCAGAGTGTCAGCCTCCTCAATGTCTCCTACGACGTGGCCCGTGANTTCTACAAGGACTACAACCCGATGTTCCAGAAGCACTGGAAAGCGGTTGCGGGGGAGACGATCGAGTTGAAACAGTCGCACGCCGGCTCGAGCAAGCAGGTGCGCGCGGTAGCCGACGGGCTGGACGCCGATGTGGTGACCATGAATCAGGCGTCCGACGTCGATTTTCTCGCCGAGAAGGGTCTGGTCGCCAAGGATTACNCCAGGAAGTTTCCGAACAATGCGTCCCCCTATACGTCGACGATGGTATTCATCGTCCGCAAGGGCAATCCAAAGGCACTCAGGGACTGGAGTGACGTCGTCAAGCCTGGCATCCAGGTTGTCCTGCCGCACCCCAAGAATACCGGTAACGGCCGCTATACCTACCTCGCTGCCTGGGGCTACGCACTCCGGCAGCCCGGCGGCAACGACCGAACGGCGCAGGATTTCGTCTCCCGGCTACTGAAGAATGCGCCGCTGTTCGCCGCTGGCGGGCGTGACGCGACGACCACCTTCATGCAGCGGAAGATTGGCGACGTGTTGATTTCCTTCGAGAGTGAGGCCGAGCTGATTGCTCGCGAGTTTGGCAAAGGCGAGTTCGAAGTGGTCTATCCTTCATTGTCCATCCTCACCGAGTTTCCCGTTGCCATCGTTGACAAGGTGGTCGACAAGAAAGGCACGCGCAAGCAGGCACAGGCTTACCTGGATTACCTGTGGTCGGCGGCCGGCCAGGAAAACGCCGCGCAGAACTACCTGCGACCGCGCGACGCGGAAATCCTCAGGAGGTACGCGGCCCAGTTTCCGGCGATCAGAACCTTCACCGTGGATGAANTGTTTGGCGGCTGGGCCAAGGCCTCGTCGACGCACTTCAAGGACGGTGGCAGTTTCGACCAGATTTATCAACAAAAGTAGCCGCGGCCACTGCCGTCGAGTCTGCTGGCGGGCGAGCGCTGGCAATCGNCACCAACCGTTGCCCTAGCGAATCGTTTGATGCCTCTCCGCNCGCTCCGCCAAAAGGTGCTGCCCGGTTTCGGTCTGTCGCTCGGCTGCGCACTGGTGTATCTGTCGCTGCTGATTCTGTTACCGCTCTCCGGCCTGGCGTTCAAGGCGAGTCAGCTGAGCCTCTCCGAGTTCTGGGCGATCGCCAGTGGCGAACGGGCTCTCGCTTCGTACCGCNTCACTTTTGGTGCGTCCTTGCTGGCGGCGCTGATCAATGCCTTCTTTGGACTGATCGTCGCCTGGATCCTCGTGCGTTATTCGTTNCCGGGCAAGCGCCTCATCGATTCGCTGGTCGATTTGCCCTTTGCTTTGCCCACCGCCGTGGCCGGGATCACGCTGGCCACACTCTACGCCGGCAATGGCTGGATTGGCCGGCACCTCGAACCGCTGGGAGTCAAGGTGGCCTTTTCGCCGTTGGGGATCGTCGTCGCCCTGACCTTCATCGGTTTGCCATTCGTCGTTCGGACGCTGCAGCCGGTGATCGAGGATATCGAGCCGGAGATCGAGGAGGCGGCTGCAAGCCTTGGCGCCTCGCGCCTGCAGACCTTCCTCCGAGTCCTCTTGCCGGCGCTCTTGCCGGCGCTCCTGACCGGTTTCACGCTGGCCTTCTCGCGCTCGATCGGGGAATACGGCTCGGTGATCTTCATCGCCGGCAACATGCCCCTGATTTCGGAGATCACGCCGCTGTTGATCATTTCCAAGCTTGAACAATATGACGTCGTCGGCGCTACCGCACTGGCCATGGTCATGCTGATTATCTCGTTTGTCATGCTGCTGGCGGTAAACGCCCTGCAGTGGTGGGCTGCCAATCGCCACCAGGCACATGCCGCGAGCGCCNGCGAGCGCCGATGACCAAGCCAANCATGGGCCGTGCCAACGCCGAGCCGCGCTGGGTGCGCATGCTCCTGCTGAGCCTCGGGCTCGGCTTTCTCTTCTTGTTCCTTGCCTTGCCCTTGCTGGCGGTCTTTGTCGAGGCCCTCGCGGCGGGCTGGGCAGCCTACGCCGACGCTCTCAACGATCCGGAAGCACGCTCGGCGATTGGCCTGACGCTCTGCATCGCTCTTTTCGTTCTGCCCGGAAATCTGCTCTTCGGGATCGCTTCGGCGTGGGCGATCGCCAAGTTCGACTTCCGGGGCAAGAGTCTGCTGATTACGCTGATCGACCTGCCGTTCGCCGTTTCACCGGTGGTGGTCGGACTCGTCTTCCTGCTGATCTTTGGCGCACAGGGACTCTTCGGGCCATGGTTGGCGGCGCATGACATCAAGGTGGTATTCGCGCTGCCCGGCATGATTGTTGTCACGATGTTCATTACCTGTCCNTTTGTTGCGCGGGAGTTGATCCCGTTGATGCAGGCGCAGGGCAAGGAGGAGGAGGAGGCTGCCCTGTCGCTCGGGTCGACCGCTTGGCAGATGTTTTTCCGCGTCACGGTACCGAATATCAAGTGGGGTTTGCTGTACGGCGTGATTCTTGCCAATGCGCGCGCCATGGGCGAGTTCGGGGCCGTGTCGGTGGTTTCCGGCCATATCCGCGGGGAGACCAACACCTTGCCGTTGCACGTCGAGATCCTCTACAACGAGTACAACGCGGTCGGCGCCTTCGCCGCGGCCTCGGTGCTGGCGCTNCTGGCGCTGCTGACCTTGTTGGCCAAGGCGATCGTTGAATGGCGCATGCGCCGGGAAACGCGCATGCTGGCCGTGGCACTGCCGCCGGAAAGGCAGCGATGAGCGGCAATCTGCCGCCGCGGGAGGTGTCGTCCGCCGNCGGGCCATCCGCACGCTGTGCGTGCCACAGATTGGTGAGGTCACTTTCATGAGCATTGAAATACGCTCTATCGGCAAACGCTTTGGCAGTTTCGTGGCGCTTGAANACGTCAACCTGCACGTTCCGACCGGGGAACTCGTTGCCCTCCTNGGTCCGTCGGGTTGCGGCAAGACGACGCTGCTGCGCATCATTGCGGGAATGGAGAGTGCNGANTGCGGGCAGGTGCTGTTTGCCGGCGAGGAGGCCACGCATCTGCATGCCCGCGATCGCAAGGTCGGCTTCGTCTTTCAGCATTACGCCCTGTTTCGCCACATGTCAGTGTTCGAGAACGTTGCTTTTGGACTGCGCGTCAAGCCGAGAAAGCTGCGTCCCGGCGAGCCCGAGATCAGACGACGCGTTGCGGAACTCCTGCAACTGGTTCAGCTCGACTGGCTTGCCGATCGCTATCCCTCGCAACTTTCGGGCGGCCAGCGTCAGCGCATTGCACTGGCGCGCGCACTCGCGGTCGAGCCAAGGGTCCTGTTGCTCGACGAGCCCTTCGGTGCGCTTGACACCAAGGTGCGCAAGGAACTGCGCCGCTGGTTGCGGCGCCTGCATGATGAACTGCATATCTCGAGCGTCTTCGTGACGCACGATCAGGAAGAAGCGTTGGAAGTCGCCGACCGGGTGGTGGTCATGAACCGGGGACGGATCGAACAGATCGGCACCCCAGATGAGGTTTACTCGAGTCCCGCGTCGCCGTTCGTTTATCAGTTTCTCGGCAACGTGAACGTTTTCCACAGCCGTGTGCACGGGGCCTGGGCGGAGGTCGGCCGTGTCCACACCGGCGCCGCGGCGGATGCCGAGGCGATGGCCTTCGTGCGGCCGCACGATATCGAGATCGAGCGTCATCCGGTGGCCGGCAGCCTGCAGGCCGACGTCCAGGAAGTGCACGCCATCGGACCGCGGGTACGCGTCGAACTCGCACATGCGTCGGAACTGATCGAAGTCGAGCTTACCCGCGAACGAGCTGCTGCCCTGGCACTCGTCAGAGGGCAACAGGTATGGCTCAAGCCGCGCCAGGTGCGCGTGTTTGCGACGCCGACAACGACGCTCGAAGAAGGCGGGTCGGGAATCTAGGCGAAATCGGGTCTTTCTGTTGGTTGCCGCTCGTGGCGACTCCTGGCAGCATCGCTTGATGACGAGTTGCNCAGCCGCTTTGTCTGGTAGGATGCGTCTCGATGCAAACGCTTCTTGCCATTAAATTCGTGACTTCGCTGGGGAGAGCGTTGGCTCTTTGCCTGTTGGCGGCAGTCCTCCTGGTCGCTGTCGCGCACGCCGAGACGGCTGAGCCGGTGATGGTCGCGATTGCCTATCCGGCGACGAGCCAGGACTCGATTCCGCGCGCTTCCCTGCGTGCCATCTTCGGCATGCTCCTGCAGAAGTGGCCGGGTGAGACGCCGACCAAGGTGTTCGTTCTCAGAGATGACGCCCCTGAGCATGCCACTTTCAGCAAGAGCGTACTGCAGGTGTTTCCGCACCAGTTGCGAATGGCCTGGGATCGGCAGGTCTTTTCGGGGCAGGGGCAGTATCCCGAGTCGGTCGGTTCGCTGCAGGAGATGCTGGCGCGTGTGGCATCCACGCCAGGAGCGATCGGCTACGCTAGGGCGAGCGAGGTCAATCAGAATGTGCGCGTACTCAAGATTCGCTAGGGCCGCATCGCGCATTGCCCTGACCGGCGGGTTGTCGCTCGCGTCCACGATTNCGTGCGCGATGGACTTNCTCGACGGCAACTTTCAGGTACATGGATTCGCCTCGCTCACTCTGGTCAACACCAGCGACAACAATTTNTTCGGACAGAGTGACGACCAGGTCAGCAACAATTTTTCGGAGGTCGGCCTGAATGCATCGTGGCGGCTGACGCCAGGCCTGCAACTGTCGGCCGAAGTCCTCTCGCATCGGGCCGGCGGCACAGACGATGGTGGCGTGCGGCTCGATTACGGCCTGGTCGANTGGACTGCACTGTCGAGCGAGGAGGGGCGTGGCGGCATCCGTGTGGGACGCATCAAGACCGCCTACGGCTTGTACAATACGACGCGCGACGTTCCCTTCACCCGCCCCAGCATCATTCTGCCGCAATCGATCTACTTCGAGCGCACGCGCAATCTGACCGTATCGGCCGACGGTGCGGACNTTTATGTCGAGCGCTACGGCGAAGCCGGTACTCTCTCCGCCAGCTTCGCCTACGGGCAGCCGCAGACCGATACCGATGCCGCTCTGGTGGCCCTGGTCGGCCTCAACCGTCCGGGTCATCTNGACTCCAGGCTGGCTCCCGACCTGCAGGTCATGTACGAGGGGTCGGGCGGCATGTATCGGCTGGCTGTTACGGCGACACGTCTTGACCTGCGCTACAAGCCCGGTCTCGGGGATCGGCTGCAGGCCGGGCGCTTCAAACTGACGCCGCTGATCCTCTCTGCCCAGTACAACGCCGAGACCTGGAGCCTGACCAGTGAGTACGCGTTCCGGCGCACCTCGGTCACCGACTTCGGCCCCTTCTTCTACAATGGCACGGCGGATGGACGAAGCTACTACCTGCAGGGGACCTACCGCTTGGCTCCGCAGTGGGAGGCGCTCGTACGTTACGACGCGTACTATGCCGATAACGATGATCGNAATGGCAAAGCCTTCGCTGCGGCAACCCGGCAACCGGGCTTTACACGCTTTGCCAAGGACTGGTCGGTTGGCCTGCGCTTCGACGTCACGCCGCAGTTCATGCTGCGGGTCGAGGCGCATCGCGTCGATGGTACGGGTTTCCTGGCCGTACAGGACAACCCCGACGCCCAGGCGCTGCGCCGTTACTGGGACAACGTCATGCTGCAGGGCTCGTTCCGCTTCTAGTCGCGCGTGATGCCGGAAAGTCCATCCCTGCCGAAGGCGCACAGCCGCTCCCGCTTCCTCAGTCTCAAGTGGAAAGTCCTGCTGACACTCGGGGGCGTCATGCTGTCGGTGAACGGGGCCTTGTCCTGGCTGCATTTCCACGATCTGACCAGCCGCTTCGAACTGCAACGGACGGCAACCCGCGAGCGTCTGATTGCCGAGGCCTTCGCCTTGCGCAGCGACTTCGGCTTGCGCCTGCAGGCGCTGGCCGGGATGCTCGCTGCCCTCGACTCNGTCGGCGTGAGCCTGTTCCAGACCACCGCCGGGAACGCGTTGCTGCGGCAGCACTTCGACAGCTACTGGCCGGTTCTGCAGCTTGATCTCGGGATCGATTGGCTGCAGGTGTATCCGCGGGCAGGTCCGCCGCTGGTGACCTGGAGTACTGTGGCCCTGGACGAGTTCACCGAGCAGGCGCGCGTCCGTGATGTCGTAGTGCAGGAACGTGCCATGCGCTGGACACGTTGCCGGGTTGTCTGTACCCAGTTTGCGGCGGCTCCCATCCTGTCTGCTGGCAGGGTTGCCGGGGCAGTCGTTCTGGGTAGTTCGCTGGCCGACGTGGTGGTGTCCTTCAATCGCTTGTCCGGCGCCGATCTCGGCGTCCTCATTGCGAAGGCGAGTGGGACGACAGGCTCGGCGGACGGGAAGCTGCTGCCCCGGCTGGGTTACCAGGTGCTCGGCCTCAGCGGCGCCGAACGCAACCTGCCTCTGCTCCAGGAGCTGACCGCATTGCCGGAACTGCCGGGTGGCGTGGCGTGGGTTCTGCTGTCGCATGCCGACCGGCAGTTCGAGTTGTCGTTCCTGGCGCTTGATGCCACCGATGGCGCTGCCGCCCCCGCCTTGCTGGTGGTCATCGACGACCTGACGCAGCCNCTGGAGGACATTCGCAAGTCGGTGTGGAGCCGGCTGCAGGGGGAGCTGCTGGCTTCGCTGGTGTCGCTGTTGTTGCTGGCGTTGCTCGTGCATGCGCCCCTGCAGCGCATGACAAGGGCGGTGCGCGCCATTCCCCTGCTCGGCCGCAGTGCGTTCGCCGAGGCACGAACGCGCATNGCACCACGCGTCCGGCGACTCGTGGACGACGAGATCGACGGCCTCGACGAGGCGGCCACTGCCTTGTCGTATCGGCTGGAGACGCTGGAGAGGGATGTCGCGGCGCATTCTGCGGAGATGCAGGGAATGCTGCAGCGGATTTCCGTAGAGCGCGATTTCAGCCAGGGCCTTCTCGACACGGCGCAGGTCATCATTCTCACGCANTACGCCGACGGCCGGATCCTGACCTTGAATCGCTACGGGCATCTGCTGTCCGGCTGGAGCNCAGCGGAACTGATCGGCAAGCGCTTCGGCGATCTGCTTCGCCCGGACGAGTCGGCCGGTGCCGAGACGCGCCACGCGCTCGAGGAAATCGTGGCCGGCGATCGCCAGCACACGCAGCTCGAGTCGATTCTCGTCGGTGCNAACGGTGAGTCGTACGAAATCACCTGGAACCACTCTCGCCTGCCTGGTCGAATTGACGATGCGGTGGTCATTCTCTCGGTGGGAATCGATCATACCGAGCGCAAGCGTGCCGAGTCGCATGTCAGCTACCTGGCCGAGCACGACCCGCTGACCGGTCTGGTCAATCGACAGCATTTCCAGCATGAACTCGACAAGGCTTTGCTCAGCGCGCGTCGTCTGGCTCGTGACGGCGCGCTTCTCTATCTCGATCTGGATGGCTTCAAGTACGTGAACGATCTCAGCGGGCATCAGGCCGGCGATGCCCTGCTCAGAACCGTCGCCGANGAAGTCGCCAACGTGGCACGNTCGAGCGATCTGCTGGGGAGACTTGGCGGCGACGAACTGGGCGTCCTGCTGCACGAATGTGATCGCGATGGCGCGGTCCAGGTGGCGGAAAAGATCAACAAGCGACTCGCCGAAATCAGGTTCCCNGAACTGGCGGCGAGTCACCGAGTCTCGGCGAGCATCGGCATCGTCGTCTTTTCCGAGGCGACGATGGACGTCAAGCAGCTTCTTGCCAATGCCGACATNGCCATGTATCAGGCCAAGTCCAGGGGCGGCGCCGGCTGGCACATCTATTCCGAGGGCGAGGGTGTGCAGGAGAAGATGCAAAGCCGACTGCACTGGGAGGAGATGATCAACCGGTCGCTGCTGGATGAGGGGCTGCTTGTCTACTACCAGCCCATATTGGACATTCGTGCTCGTCAGGTCAGCCATTATGAGGCGCTGGTGCGCATGCGCAGTGCCGATGGTTCGATCATCCCGCCCGGACTGTTCATGGAAGTGGCCGAAGACAGTGGCCTGATCCGCGAGATCGATCGTCGCGTCATCCATCAGGTATTCGGCAAGATGCTGGCCTTGTTCGCGATCGGCAGGAGCTACAAGTTCTCGATCAATCTGTCGGGGGTCAGCATCAACGACGCCAGGCTGCTGTCGTTCATTCGCGACGAGCTTTCCCGCAGCCCGCTGCTGCCCAGCCATGTGGTCTTCGAAATCACGGAGACGGCTGCAGTTTCGGACTTCTCGGCCGCCCGCACCTTCATGAACGCCGTACGCGAACTCGGGTGTGCATTCTCCCTTGACGATTTCGGGGTCGGGTTTTCGTCGTTCAATTATGTCAAGCAGTTGCCCGTCGACTATGTCAAGATCGATGGCTCCTTCGTTCGCACCCTCGTTGACAGTCCCGATGATCAGGTCTTCGTGCGGGCGCTGGCCGAGGTGGCACGTGGTTTCGGCAAGAAGACCGTGGCCGAGTTCGTCGAAGACGAACGCGCTCTCAAGATGCTGCGCTCTTTTGGCGTCGACTATGCGCAGGGCTACTTCATCGGCAAGCCGGCGCCCGATATCGCCTGACCGGACGGCGCAGCGTGCCTGGTTGCGGCCGGGGAGGCCCGTGGTGCCGGTGCTATAATCGCCCGCTCACCTGCCACCACCCTTGCCTACCGTCTTTCGAGCATGGCGCTCTTCACCCTTGGCCTCAACCACCACACGGCACCACTCGCCGTTCGCGAGCAGGTGGCTTTCCATGTCGAACGTGTGCATCAGGCGCTTGGCGATCTCACACGCTGCAAGCCGGTTCACGAGGCGGCGATCCTCTCGACGTGCAACCGCACCGAAGTGTATTTCGCTACCGACGTGCCCGAGGCCGCGACTCAGTGGCTGCTCGACTATCATCATCTGGCACGCCACGAGCTTGAGCCGTACCTTTACACCTATCCCGAGCGCGATGCCGTGCGCCATGCCTTTCGCGTTGCCAGCGGTCTTGACTCGATGGTGCTTGGCGAGCCCCAGATCCTTGGCCAGATGAAGGAGGCCGTTCGCCTTGCCGAAGAAGCCGGGACGCTGGGGACGACCCTGCACAAGCTGTTCCAGCATTCCTTCGCCGTCGCCAAGGAGGTCCGCTCGACGACGGCGATTGGTGCCAACATCGTTTCGATGGCGGCTGCCGCCGTGCGTCTTGCCGAGCGCATCTTCGAGCGTATCGCCGATCAGAAGATTCTGTTCATCGGCGCAGGCGAGATGATCGACCTGTGCGCCAGGCATTTCGCGGCGCAGCACCCGAAACAGCTGGTCGTCGCCAACCGTACCGTCGAGCGTGGTCTTGTGCTGGCCGACAGGTTTGGCGGAACGGCGATCAAACTCGAGGAACTGGGCGAACGCCTGCCGCAGTTCGATATCGTCGTTTCATGCACCGCCAGTCCGCTGCCGATTCTTGGTCTCGGCATGGTCGAACGGGCCATCAAGGCGCGTCGTCACCGCCCGATGTTCATGGTCGATCTTGCGGTGCCGCGCGATATCGAGGTCGAGGTGGGCGAGATGGATGACGTGTTTCTGTATACGATCGATGACCTCGCACAGGTCGTCGAGTCNGGACTCGAATCGCGTCAGGCAGCCGTGGTGGATGCCGAGGCGATCATCGCCGAGCGGGTGGACGTCTTTCTGCGCTGGTTGGCAACGCGTGGTACAGTGCCGGTGATTCGCTCTCTCCGCGANGCCGCTGAACGTGCGCGCCGGCATGAGGTCGAGCACGCTCTCAAGTCGCTGGCCAAGGGCGAAGAGCCGGCGCGCGTGCTGGAGCATTTCTCGCACCGGCTGACCAACAAGTTCCTGCACGCGCCAACGCAGGCTCTGACTCAGGCCGACGCTGATCGGGACCAGTTCCAGGCCATCGTCTCGCGCTTGTTTCACCTGCATCCCGAGTCCCGCGTCGACGAGTAGCACATCCCGGCGCGGAAGACGGACTCGTTGACGCGCCGCTTCTCCAACCACTGCCTGAACAGACTTTCCGATGAACCAGAGCATTTNCGACAAACTTGAGCACCTGACGGGTCGTCTTGACGAACTCGACCGGATGCTGGCCAGCGGCGACGCGACTCGCGACATGGACGAGTACCGCAGGTTGTCGCGCGAGCACGCCGAGATCGCTCCAGTCGTCGCCCTTTACCAGATCTGGAGCCGGACACGCTCCGATCTGGCGGCTGCCCTCGATATGGTCGGTGANCCGGAAATGAGGGAACTGGCTGAAGCGGAAGTCGCAGCCAGCAAGGAACGCCTGCCGCAGATCGAGANAGATCTGCAGAAGCTGCTGTTGCCCAGGGATGCGAAAGACGAGCGCAACGTCTTTCTCGAGATTCGCGCGGGTACCGGCGGTGACGAATCGGCGCTCTTTGCCGGCAATCTGTTTCGCATGTACACGCGTTACGCGGAGCGTCGGCGCTGGCAGGTCGAAGTCATCTCGGCCAGTGCCTCGGACCTTGGCGGCTACCGGGAGATCATTGCCCGCATCATCGGCAGCGATGTCTACGCACGCTTGAAGTTCGAGTCNGGTGCTCATCGCGTGCAGCGNGTTCCTGATACCGAGGCACAAGGCCGGATTCACACGTCGGCCTGTACGGTAGCGGTGATGCCGGAGGCGGACGCGCTCGAGGAGGTTCAGGTCAACCCGGCCGATATTCGCATTGACACCTATCGTGCCTCGGGAGCTGGCGGGCAGCACATCAACAAGACCGATTCGGCGGTGCGCATCACCCATCTGCCGACCGGCGTCGTCGTCGAATGCCAGGACGATCGTTCGCAGCACAAGAACAAGGCGCAGGCGATGTCCGTTCTGGTGGCGCGCATCCGGGACATGCAGGAGCGTGAGCAGGACGCCAGCATAGCTTCGGAACGCCGCAGTCTGGTCGGCAGCGGTGACCGTTCCGAGAGGATTCGGACCTACAACTTCCCGCAGGGGCGAGTCACCGATCACCGTATCAACCTCACCCTGTACAAGATCGACGCGATCATGGACGGCGACCTCGACGAACTTCTGGGNGCCCTGACCGCCGAGCATCAGGCCGATCAACTGGCGATGCTCGCCGAGAGTCCGTGAGCGGAACCGGCATCGGCGCCGCAGCCCGGCTCCGGCGTCGGGCTGCGTGACCCTGAATGCCGGACCATCCGATGACTGTGGGCGACGCCTGGCGCGCAGCCCGCCAGCGTATCGATCGGCTTGACGCACGTCTGCTGGTCGAGCACGTTGCTGCCTGTACGCATGCCGAGTTGATTAGCGAACCNATGCGACNGCTCCTTGCAGAGCAGGCCCAGGTTCTGGCGGACCTGGTAGAACGCCGCGCCGCCGGCGAACCTCTGGCTTACCTTCTGGGCTCTGCCGGGTTTTACGGTATCGAGTTTCAGATCACCCCTGCCGTGCTCATCCCGCGTCCGGAAACGGAACTCCTTGTCACGCTTGCGGTCAAGTGTNTGGAGTCGCTGGCGGAGCCGCGCATCGTCGATCTCGGAACGGGCTCGGGGGTGGTCGCGGTGACGGTTGGGTGCCTGTGTCCGGCGGCGCGGATCACCGCGGTGGATTTGTCCCC
>Ga0056912_1001325_pt1 | contig 11873 bp, 9 predicted proteins | sample EBPBio232013_DNA_FD_55028 | JGI IMG/M metagenome (GOLD analysis project Ga0056912, IMG submission 55028) | Wastewater treatment Type I Accumulibacter community from EBPR Bioreactor in Madison, WI, USA - Reactor 1_5/23/2013_ DNA | ecosystem: Engineered > Bioreactor > EBPR > Anaerobic-Aerobic >... | reverse complement strand
GAGCACCAAGCGGAGCATCAGCGGTTCGCCGACACCGTCACCGCCTTCAAGGTCCGGTTCGACACCGGCCGCACCGACATCGGCATGCCGACCCTGGCGTTCCTGCGGGACTGGCTCACCGAACACATCCTGGGCAGCGACCGGGCCTTCGCCACGGAGTTCCTCGCCGCCACCGCCGGCCCTGGCGCCGCGCCGGCGGCGGCCGGCTCAGGTTAGCCCGGACCGACCGGTCGCCTTCAGCTCGTCCACGATCATCTTGACGTCCTGGGCGTGTTCTCTGGTCGTCACCAGTACGGCGTCCGGGGTGTCCACGACCACGATGTCCGCGACCCCCACCACGGCGACGAGCCGACCACTGCCGGGCGCAACCAGCCCACTCGCGTCCCTGGCCACCACGGAAGCCGCATCGCCCAGCACGTGAACCTCCGGCTGCAGCGGCCCGGAGGCCTCCGGCAGCAGCCCGGCCAGCGACGCGAAGTCGCCCACGTCGTCCCAGGGGAAGTCGGTCTCGACCACGGCCACGTGGCCCTCATCCGCGGCCGGCTCGGCCAGCGCATGGTCGATCGAGATCTTCTGCAGCCCCGGCCAGATCTCGTCGAGCCGGTCCGGTTCGGCGGCGATCTCCCGCAGACTGCGCGCCAGATCGGGGTGGTAGCGGTCCAGCAGGTCGAGCAGCACCGTGGCGCGGACCACGAACATGCCGGCGTTCCAGAGATAGCCGCCGCCCTCGACGTACGCCGTCGCCGTCGCCGCATCCGGCTTCTCCACGAACGAGAGCACCTGGCGGCCGTGCGGCGCGCCCGGCACGGCCAGCGCCGCACCCACGTGGATATAGCCGAACCCGGTCGAGGGGTGGGTCGGCGCGATGCCGAGCGTGACGAGGAGCCCGGTGCGGGCCAGGGCGACCGCCTCGCGCACGCAGGCCCGGAAGTCCGCCTCCTGCCCGACGACGTGATCGGCGGCGAACGAGCCGATCACGGCGTCCGGATCGAGGCGTTCGATCACGGCGGCGGCCAGGCCGATCGCGGCCATCGAGTCCCGCGGAGAGGGCTCCGCGAGCAGACCGTGCGGCGCCAACTCGCCGAGCTGAGCCCGGACCGCTTCCTCGTGGGCGACCCCGGTCACGACGACCAGCCGGTCCCCGGACAGCGGCTGCAGCCGGTCCGCGGTGGCCTGCAGCAGGGACCGGCCGACCCCGGTCAGGTCGTGCAGGAACTTTGGCCGCGCCGCCCGGGACAGCGGCCACAGCCTGGTGCCGGCGCCGCCGGCGGGGATGACCGACCAGAAGTCGTCGGTGTCGCCGGTCGCTGCGTGGATGTCGGTCATGTCTCGCAAGCTATCCGACGCTGTCGGTTCGCCGCACGTCCCCCTGCACGTCCCCCGTGCGTCCCCCGCGCGGCGGTCGGGCGTCCCCGGAGGGTCACCTGCCGCTCACCTGACACCCCCCGCAGGGTCGACTGCTGACCACCTTGGCGCGGGAACCTGCCGGATGTGCGCATCGCGATCGTCACCGAGTCCTTCCTGCCCTCCCTGAACGGGGTGACGACGAGCGTCTGCCGCGTCGTCGACTCCCTCGCCGCCCAGGGCCATGAGGTGGTGATCGTCGCGCCCTCGCCGGCCCCCACGACGTACCGCGGTTTCGAGGTCGTCGGCGTCACCAGCGTGCCGGTGCGACAGTTCCAGGTCGGCCTGCCGACGCGGCAGATCGAGGCGGTGCTGCGCCGGTTCGCCCCTGACGTCGTCCACGTCGCCTCGCCGTTCTTCCTGGGGGCGAGGGGGCTGTACGCCGCCCGCGCGCTGGGCATCCCGACGGTGGCGATCTACCAGACCGACATGGCCAGCTACGTCGCCCGGCACGGCCGCGGGGCCGGCACCCCGCTGGCGGCGGTGACCTGGGCCTACCTGCGCAAGGTGCACGCCCTGGCCGATCTCACCCTCGCGCCGTCCACGGCCGCGCTCGCCGACCTGGCCCGTGAGGGCATCGACCGGACCGCCTTATGGGGGCGCGGCGTGGACGGACGGCTGTTCCACGGCGGGTGGCGCGACGACGCCGGCTGCCGGGCCCTGCGCCGACGGCTCGCGCCGCAGCAACAGATCCTGGTGGGCTACGTCGGGCGGCTAGCGCCCGAGAAGGAGGTCGAGCGGCTCGCCGTGCTGCGCACGTTGCCGAGCGTCCGGGTGGTCGTCGTCGGCGACGGACCGAGCCGCGCCGACCTGGAGCAGGCGATGCCCGACGTGGTCTTCCTCGGCCGCCGCGAGGGCGACGACCTGGCCCGGGCCTACGCCGCCCTGGACGTCTTCGTGCACACCGGCACGAGCGAGACGTTCGGGCAGACCATCCAGGAGGCCGGGGCGACCGGGCTGCCCGTCGTGGCCCCGGCGGCCGGTGGACCCCTCGACCTCGTCGAGCACGGCGTCACCGGGCTCCTGTTCGACCCGCGCGACGCGGGCGATCTGCGCTCCTGCGTCGCCCAACTGAGCTGCGCGGAGGATGCCTGGGCACGGCGCGCGCTGATGGGCGAGGCCGGGGCCGCCCGGGTAGCCGACCGCACCTGGGACGCGCTCACCGAGGCACTCGTGGACCGGTATGTCGCCGTGTCGCGGCCGGGGTCACGGGTCGGGCTGGCCTGAGCGGGTAGCGTCGCGCGCAACGCTTTTCGCTCCAAGGAGGTCCCGTGGCAGGCAACCGCTTTCAGGGTTCCCACCGGCCCGTCGGCCGACGCCACGGCACGGTCGGCTCTGTTGCCCTCGCCGTCGCACTGCTGGCCGCGCCGCTGACTGCCCTGCCCGCGGCCGCTGCGCCGGCCCCCGCCGCGGCTGCTGCGGCGCCGATGCTGGCTCCGGCTGAGGACCGCGACCGGCTGCGCGACTCGGGCGTCGTGGTCGATGTCCCGACCGATGTCCCGGCGCCGCCGGAGTTGGCGGCCGCCGCCTACGTGCTGGCCGATCTCGGCTCCGGCGACGTTCTGCTCGCCCGCGGCGCCCACGAGGCGCACCTGTCCGCGAGCACCATGAAGCTACTCACCGCGCAGACCCTGATGCCGCGGCTCGCCGGCGACACCAAGATCCGGGCCACGGACTCCGACGCGAGCGTCGACGGCACCCGGGTCGGGATGGTCCCGGGCCGGGAGTACACCGCCGACCAGCTGTTCCACGCCCTCCTGATGGGGTCGGCCAACGACGCGGGCGAGGCGCTGGCGCGGGCCAACGGGGGCCTGGAGAACACGCTGACGCAGATGAGCGAGCGCGCGGCCCAGCTGGGGGCCAAGGACACCGTGCCCAAGACGCCGCACGGCCTGGATGCCGACGGCCAGCAGACCACGGCGTACGACCTGGTCGCGATCCTGCGTGGCGCCCTCGACACCCCCGCCGTCGCCCAGATCCTCACGACACAGACCTATCCGTTCCCGAAGTACGTGCCGGTCGAAACACCGCCGGCAGGCAGCAGTGACCAGGACACGTCCTCGGCTCCCTCGCTCGCCGGGACCCAGCAGGTGGCCAGCCAGAACAAGCTGCTGTGGAATTACGAGGGGGCGATCGGCGGCAAGGACGGCTACACCGATGCCGCCGGGCACACCTACGTGGGGGCGGTGCGCAAGGGCGACAAGACGTACGCCGTGTCCTTCATGGGCGCCACGTCCAACGACTGGAAGGCCATGGCTGCACTGCTCGACTGGGCCTTCGCCAACGGCACCAAGGCCAAGGCGGTCGGCAAGCTGCCGGGTGCCGTCGCCCCCGTCGGAGCCCCGGCGGCCGGTCCGGCCGCCGATGCGAAGGCCGCGACCAGTGTCGATGCGACCGAGGGCGGGGGCGTCCTCGCCGCCATCGGCGCATTCCTGCTGGCCGTGCTGCGCGTGCTGGGCTGGACGATCCTCGTCCTCGGCGTCGCGGCGGTCGCGCTGCGGGTGCGCAAGCTGCGGCGCGACGCGGCCCGCCGCGAGGCCCGGCGTCGCCGGCTCGAAGCAGACCTGGTCGCCGGCTTGGATGCGGCGGCCCGCCGACCGCAACGGCCGGCCATGCCCCCACAACGACCCGCCACCCAGGCCGGCTCGACCCGGCGCGAGGTGCCGGTCGTCGCGACGGCGTACGACTCGGCGTACGGCTCAGGTGCGTACGACGCGGCGGCGTACGACTCGGCGTACGACATGGCCGCCGACGGCACGGTGCCCTACCAGCTGCCGCAGGGCGAGCCCGACGGCTCCTGGTCCGTCCGGCCGGTCGGTGGCCGCACGGCTCAGGCCGACTCGTTCGCGGGGCCGGTCGCGGGGCCGGCTGCCGGGCCGGTCAGGACGAAGGAACGCATCGGCCGCCAGTAGGAGTCCGCGCCGCAGACATAGAGGCTGACCGCGTCGGCCTCGAACTCGATCCGCTCGGTCGCCAGTTCCCGCTGCGCCGCGTCCAGCTCCTGCTCCGACACGTCGTGAGCGAGCGTGACGTGCGGATGATAGGGAAAGGCCATCGGGCCGCCCAGCGGTCCTCGACGCACGTCGCGGGCCAACCGTTCGCAGTTCGCCGCCCCCTCGACCACCGCGAGGAACACCACCTGAGTCAACGGCCGGAAGGTGCCGGTCCCGGCGAGCACGACCCGGTACGGCGGGTGCCGGGTGGCGACCTCGGCCAGGTGGGCCTCGATGCCGGGCAGGTCGGCCGGCTCGACCTGCCGAGGCGCCAGCACGGTGATGTGCGTCTGGATCAGGTCGGCCAACGGGTCGCGGAACCGGCGCCGGGCCTCCTGCAGCCGGCTGCCGTGTGGTTCGGGGACGGCGATCGCGACGCCGATCGTCACGCCGGACCCACTCGGGACGGGGCTGCGCACCAGCTCCTCACCACTCCCAGCGCACGCCGTACAACCCGGGCCCGAAATCCAGCACCAGGGCGTGCACGCTGCGCCCGACGATGACCACCGGCTCGACGCGCTCCACCCCGTCGACCATGATGAACCGTTCGGCCGCCAGCGGCAGGCAGGCCGGGTCGAACAGCACCTCGGTGTGCGCGGAGCGCACCTGGCCCAGGAAGGCGCGCTCCACGGTGCGGTCGGAGGGTTCGGGTGTCGCCGGCGCGGCCCGGTGTTCGACCAGCACCGATTCGCCCTTGGCCAGGGACCGGTTCAGCCGCAGTTGCGCCACGACGATGCCCAGCTCGGGCATGTTCTCGACCGCGCTGACGTGGCAATTGCGCAGGCCCTGCACGACGGGCAGGGTGGGCGCCTGGAAGTACACCCAGTAGTGGTCCACCCCGTCGCGCTCCGCGACGAAGAGCTGTTTGACGTCGCGCGTCGTCTCCCGACCCTGGGCATCGACCACCACCTGGTCGTGGACGGAGATCGGGGTGAGGCCCTGGTCCCAGGTCAGGCCCAGCCGGCCGAGCAGATCATTGACATAGGGCAGGTAGGCATCCGCCGCCTCGGCCGGGCTCTGCCCCGAGGCGGCCGTCCCGCGCCGCCGCGCCGGCAGCTTGGCCGACAAGAAACCGGGCTCCACCCCGAGGATCTCCTCGAGGGCGGCGATGGCCGCGATGGAGGAGGCCCGCTCGGGCCGGCTCCGACCGGACTGCCAATAGCTGATCGTGGCCACCGACAGCTCGTGGCCACGCTGGATCAGGTGATAGCGGACCCGGTCCAGCGACAGACCCCGAGCCTGGATTGCCGCGCGCAGCGCCGCCGCGAAGTGCTCGTTCTCACTGGGGTGCTGGTTGGTCATCACCGCGCCCCTCCCCCGGCCAGGTCCAGGCCAGCCCGTAGACCCCTGGCTGCGGGTCGATCACGAGCAGGTGCAACGAGCTGCCCACCAGGCTGGTAGGACGCACGGTGGACCGTCCGTCCACCACCGTGTGCAGCACCGCGGACTCCGGTGTCTGGTTGGGCGGGAAGCGCACCTCCATCACGAGTTCGCGGATGGGGTTGCCGACGCGCCGCATCAGATTGTGCACCGGGATGCTCTGGCCGATGGTCTCCAGGCGGTGCTCGACGATGGCGGATTCCCCCTCGTCGAGAGGATGATCGAGGATCATCTCGGCGGCCACCGCGGCCTTCTCGCGAAACTCGATGGCCCGACCCAGCCGGCAGTTGGACAGGCCCATCACGAACGGGAAGGCCGTGGCGTCGGAGTGGCTATACCAGATCGGGAACCGGTCCACCCCTTCCCGGCAGGCCATGAAGACGGTCCGTACGTCGTGTGCGCCGTCCGTGCGATCCGGCCGGACCTCCAGGCGGTCGTGATAGGTGACCCGATCAAGACCGTCGTCGCCGAAGGCCAGACCGAGCATGCCCACCCCGGCCTTGACCACGTCCGTATCGGTGCCGTCCCCGGGCCCGGTGGTGGGCACCGCCGCCATCAGATAGTGCGTCGGGAGTTCACTGGCCACCACACTGCCGGGGCCGCGCGGGTTGACCTTGCTGGTCAGGAATCCGGCGGGCAGCCGCAGCACCTGCTCCAGTTCGGCCAACGCGATCATCGACCCACCGCGGTCTGGCCTGCTGCGGCCCGACCGCCAATAGCTCAGCGTGGCGACGCTGACGCGGGAGCCGCGCTCCAGCAGCGCCTGGCGCAGGGACTCCAGGCTGGCGCCACGGGTCGTGATCGCCGCCCGAAGCGCCAGCGTGAAGACCGACTCGGCCACCTCACCGCCCCGCCCGTCAGCGGCAACGGTCGGGTCCGAGGGCGGGGATACGGTCATCGATCTCGATCGTAGCCATCGCGGGCCGGGTCGGAGATCCTTGCGGACACCCGCTGAGTTCGGCAGAACCCGTTGGGCCGCAGCAGGATTCGTCAGATGCCGGCGATGATCCCGTTGAGCGTCTCGCTCGGGCGCATCGCGGCGCCGGTCTTCGCCTCGTCCGGCCGGTAGTAGCCGCCCATGTCGACCGGGCTGCCCTGGACCCCGATCAGCTCGGCGTCGATCTGCCCCTGGTTCTCCTCCAGAGCCGCGGCGATTGGCTGGAAGTGGGCCTTGATCTCGGCGTCGACGTCCTGGTCGGCGAGGGCCCGGGCCCAATATTGCGCCAGGTAGAAGTGGCTGCCTCGGTTGTCGATCTGGCCGACCTTGCGGGCCGGTGACTTGTTTTCATCGAGGAACCGCCCAATCGCGGTGTCCAGGGCGTCGGCGAGGACCTGTGCCTTGGCGTTGCCCTGCGTGCTGGCCAGGTGCTCCAGCGAGGCGCCCAGCGCCGAGAATTCGCCGAGGCTGTCCCAGCGCAGGTAGTCCTCTTTGACGAACTGCTGGACGTGCTTGGGGGCCGAGCCGCCCGCGCCGGTCTCGAACAGCCCGCCGCCGGCGAGCAGCGGCACGACCGAGAGCATCTTGGCGCTGGTGCCCAGCTCCAGGATCGGGAACAGGTCGGTCAGGTAGTCGCGCAGCACGTTGCCGGTGACCGAGATGGTGTCCTCGCCGCGGCGGATCCGCTGCAGGCAATAGGACATGGCCTCGACCGGGTTCTTGATCTCGATCGTCAGGCCGTCGGTGTCGTGCTCGGCCAAGTATTTGTGCACCTTGGCGATGACGTTGCGGTCATGGGCGCGCTTGGCGTCCAGGAAGAAGCAGGCCGGCGCACCGGTGGCCCGGGCGCGGGTCACCGCCAGCTTGACCCAGTCCTGGATCGGAATGTCGCGCACCCGGCTCATCCGCCAGATGTCGCCGGCCTCGACCTGGTGCTCGGTCAGCACCGAACCGTCGGACATCAGCACCCGCACGGTGCCCGCGGCCTCCAGGATGAAGGTGGTCGGGTGCGAACCGTATTCCTCGGCCTTCTGCGCCATCAGCCCGACGTTGGGCACGTCGCCCATCGTGGCCGGGTGCAGGGCGCCGTGGGCGCGGCAGTCGTCGAGGACCGCGGCGTACATCGGGCCGTAGCAGCGGTCCGGGACCATCGCCAGGGTCTCCTGCAGCGCACCGTCGGCATTCCACATCTGGCCGGAGTCGCGCACCACCACGGGCATCGAGGCGTCGATGATGATGTCGCTGGGCACGTGCAGGTTGGTGATGCCCTTGTCGGAGTCGACCATCGCGAGCGCCGGACGGGCGTCGTACTGCGCCTTGATCGTCGCCTCGATGGCCTCCTGCTGATCCGCCGGCAGCTGCCCCAGGCGGGCCAGCAGGTCGCCGAGGCCGAGGTTGGGGTTGACGCCGAGGCCGGCGAGCGTGTCGCCGTACCGGTCGAAGACATCGCTGTAGAAGGTCTGCACCGCGTAGCCGAACATCACCGGGTCCGAGACCTTCATCATGGTCGCCTTGAGGTGCAGCGACAGCAGCAGGCCGTCGTCCTTCGCCTTGGCGATCTGCGCCGCATAGAACGCCTTGAGGGCGGCCGCCGACATGAACGTCGTCGAGACGATCTCGCCGTCCAGGACCGGCACCGCGTCCTTGAGCACCGTCGTCCCGGCGCTGTTGACCAGCTCGATGCGCAGGGTGTCGCCCCGGGAGACCACCACGGACTTCTCGTTGCCGTAGAAATCGCCGTCGCTCATCGAGACGACCCGGGCGTGGTTGGCGGGGGTCCACTCGCCGAGGCGGTGCGGGTGCTTCTTGGCGAAGTTCTTCACGCTGACGGGGGCCCGACGATCGGAGTTGCCTTCGCGCAGCACGGGGTTCACGGCCGAGCCGAGCACCTTGGCGTAGCGCGCGGCGACGTCCTTGTCCTCGTGAGTGGCCGGATTCTCCGGGAAGTCCGGGATCGCGTAGCCCTTGCCCTGCAGCTCGGCGATGGCGGCCTTGAGCTGCGGCACGGACGCCGAGACGTTGGGCAGCTTGATGATGTTGGCGGTCGGGTCCTGGGTCAGCTGGCCCAGGGTCGCCAGGTCGTCCGGAACCTGCTGCTCCGGACCGAGCCGCTCGGGGAATTGGGCCAGGATGCGGCCGGCGAGAGAGATGTCGGCGGTCTCCACGTGGACCCCGGCCGTCTTGGTGAAGGCCTGCACGATGGGCAGGAATGAGTACGTCGCCAGCGCCGGAGCCTCGTCGATCTTGGTCCAGACGATTGTGCCGCGTGTCATGCGCTCTCCCAGGTCGAGGTCCTGCAGGCTGTCCCAGGGGACAACCTACCTGGTACGGGCGGATCGACACCCGGCTAGCAGGTGGCCGCCCCTGGCCCTTCTCGTCAGTGTCGGACCGGTGCGCAAGGATGGGTCCATGGCGAGCAACGGCTACCCGCACATGGTTTTCGTCCAGCCCGACGCCGGGCTCGACAAGGAGTCCCTGGCCGTCTTCCTGGAGGGGCTCTTCCCGGACGCCGAGGTGACCGACAAGCCGCTGCGGGTCGACGTCGAACTGGGTGGCTACGTCTTCAGCCTGTGGTTGGAGGAGGCGGACGGGGTCGCCGACCACTACGCGACCTACCTGCCCGAGGGCGCCCGGCGGCGGTGGCTGTCCCGGTGCGAGTCGATGATCGACCTGCACGGGCAACCCGACCCGGAGCGGGTGCACGCGGCCCATGCCGAGCGGATCGTCTCCGCCCTGCAGGCCCAGGACGGCATCGAGGTGTTCTCCGAGGAGACGCGTCGCTTCGTGGGCTGGGACTATCCCGACGCGGCCACCGGCGAGCCGAGCAGCCAGTCGGACGCGCGGCTGGGTGCGGGATCGGCTGGCGCACCGGCTGTGGCGGCGGTTCCCGACGAGCCGCAGGTCACGTCCGTCGCCTCGCCGTACGACGGGGTCCTCCCGCAGCCCGTTTCCGAACCGCCCGTCGAGCCGTCGCCGGCGAGCCGCCCGGATCCGGCGGGCGACGAGCCCACCACCGTATGGATGCCGGCCACCCCGGAGCCCGACTCCGGTTGGCAGGACAGCCCGGCCGCCGAGGCCGAGCGGGCCGCCGTCGGCCACGCCATCGCCCCCGAATCCGCCGAGCCCACTCCGGCGCCCGCGGCGTACGAGACCCCAGCGCCCGCCGCATACGAGACCCCAGCACCCGCGGCGGCCTCCGCCGCACCCGAGCCGCCGACCTGGGCGCCGCACGCCTGGCCCCAGGCGCCCGAGTCTCCCGAATCGGCGGAGGAGAAGAAGGGATTCTTCAGGAGGGTCTTCGGTCGGAAGGCAGAGTGAACGGGCCGCTGAGGCGGCTTGTCCGGAAACGTCCAGTTCAGTTGCGCTAGTTGCGAATTCGATGCGCAATCGGGAGCTGCCCGGCGCGGGTCGTGCGTTCGGGACGGGCCCGCGCGCACGTTAGGGTGGCCGCGACCTCGACCCCGTACCGAGCGGCAGCGGCGCCCTCGGGGGTCACCGCAGACCTGAAGGACATCCGTACTCATGCAGACTCCTGCACTGCCCCATCGTTTGGCTGCCGAGGCACTCGGCACGTTCTGGCTCGTCTTCGGCGGCTGTGGCTCGGCGATCTTCGCGGCCCACGTGTTGTCCAAGGACCCCACCCCGGTGAACCTCGGCATCGGCTTCGCCGGTGTCGCGCTGGCGTTCGGCCTCACCGTGTTGACCGGCGCCTACGCCCTCGGCCACGTCTCCGGTGGTCACTTCAACCCCGCCGTGACGATCGGTTGCGCGGTCGCCAAGCGGTTCCCGTGGAAGGACGTCGTGGCGTACGTCGTCACCCAGGTCGTCGCCGGTCTGATCGCGGGCCTGGTGCTCTACCTCATCGCCTCCGGCAAGGCTGGTTTCGACGCCTCGAAGGGCTTCGCCGCCAACGGCTACGACGCCGGCTCACCGAACGGCTACGGCCTGCTGGCGGCCTTCCTCATCGAGGTCGTGTGCACCGCTTTCTTCCTCATCGTCATCCTGGGGGCCACCGACGGTCGGGCGCCCAAGGGCTTCGCGCCGATCGCGATCGGTCTGGCGCTGACGCTCATTCACCTCATCTCGATCCCGGTCACGAACACCTCGGTGAACCCGGCCCGGTCCACGGCCGTGGCCTTCTTCCAGGGCGGCGCCGCGGTGAGCCAGCAGTGGCTGTTCTGGGTCGCGCCAATCCTCGGCGCCGCGATCGCTGGGGCGGCCTACGCCGCCTTGACCGGTGAGCGCAAGACCGCCGTCATCGAGGGCGAGGTCCGCGCCCACGCCTGAGTACCACCCGCACCACCGACGGACGGCCGCGCCCCAGATGGGTGCGGCCGTTCGGCCGTGTCGGACCTCTCCGCGGCCGCCACTACGCCCACCCGGGGACCGACCCCCCTGCCAGCTCTGTGGGGAGACTTCACTCCCGGGATCGGTTCGAAACCCTCCCCACAGGCCCTGTGACTGAACGCCCGCACCAGCACCAGCCACCCGATCCCACCCAGCCCACGACGAACCACGTTGCGGCACAAGCCCGCTGGTCAGCGGTCCACAAATCCCCTCGTGACAGCCCACCAGTTGTCCCGTATCCGGCAGAATCGGCCCGTCAAGGACGCCCCGGGGGAAGCGGTGACCAGCATGACGACCACCACGCACCGCAGCACCAGGCGCCGCTCCACCGCGGCGCTTGCCACGCTCGCCACCGCAGCCACCCTGACGGCCTGTGGCGGCTCCCCCGATGCGACGCCCCCCACCAGCGCCCGTGCCGCCACCGCCATCACCATCCCCACTCCGGAGCCCAGCGGCGCAGGCGCCGCCCCCTCGCCCAGCACCGGCACGAGCCCAGCCACGAGCGGGTTCGACGTGCTGGCCAACATGCCGAGCGCCGCGAAGCAGCACACCAACGCCGGCGCCCAAGCCTTCGCCCGCTACTACATCGAGGCCTTCGGCCGACTCCTGATGACCCCCGCCAAGGACCAACTGACCAAGCTGCACCTATCCAGCTGCGACGAGTGCCGCGCCAACGAGCGGGTAGTCGGCGAGACGCTTGAGGATGGTGTGCGATGGCTGGACCTCTACTACCGCACTCTGAATGTCAGCGAGCCAGATGACGGCAGCAACAATCCTGTCGACGCCTCGCATGTGACCGAGGTCCACGTTCT